>Ga0114981_10002137_pt1 | contig 12810 bp, 5 predicted proteins | sample S_140806_MF_Meta_FD_87028 | JGI IMG/M metagenome (GOLD analysis project Ga0114981, IMG submission 87028) | Freshwater microbial communities from Lake Simoncouche, Canada to study carbon cycling - S_140806_MF_MetaG | ecosystem: Environmental > Aquatic > Freshwater > Lake | place: Lake...
AAGGTTGGAAAGGCTAGTTCCTTTTTCTACACTAATAGGTACGTTTTTATATTTTTTATAATAAACTTCTGCAGTGAATCTTGTTGATTCGGATGGGATATATTCAAAGCCAGTAACATAATGTGTGCTTTGTATATAGTCTGCATCTTGATTTAAATATGCACCAGTCCCATTCTTAAAACCTAAAGCAGTATTGGGGGCTAACTTATAATAATTACCGATGGAGAAATTCCAGTTCACTTTATCTGATACTACCCAACTTAAACCAACCCTGGGTGATAGCTGACGCATTAATTGCGTTCCTTTGGTTGTAAAGTCATTTCCATCAGTTCGAATACCTGCGCTAATACCTAATCGGTTATTAAAAGCTTTTTTTCCTAATTGAAAAAATGCACCATATTTATTATAGTTGAAATTGGAACTATATTTTATTTGGATGGCTGTTGGGGTTGGCCCTAGTGTATTAATTGCTGTGTATTTTAATAATTGATTGGTACTATTATCGTAACCTACATTTTGAAAATTAACACCCGCAGTCCATTTTAACCCAAATAAACTTTTAGTCATATCCCATCTTACTGTATTTCCAATTTCATTGGAGGTATAATCAAAAGTTTTTTCACTTGCAATTGGCTCTAAATTATTTTCATATTTTTCGCTAAGGTTATTAAGGTGGTTTCTGCTTATAGCTAAATTCCAAAATCCTTTATTGACTAATTTTTTTAATGAGGCACCAACAGTGTAGCTCCATTGGTTAATAGAAGGACCTGCTTTTAACGCATAAATTTTTTCAGGGGTGGCGTTTTTTGGTGCAGCAAATTTAAAATCGTCAATAGCACCAACCCCTAAAAATGTCAAAGTGGTTTTTGGGTCAATCACGTGCGTAACTTTATATTGAAAATCCCAAAAATTCGGTCGGATAGGTAAGTCAATCACTTCAAACAAAAATTGTAAATAACTTCTTCTCACGGAAGCTAAAAAAGTTGTTTTGCCTGATTTGGATAATGGACCATCTAAAGTAGTCGCAAATTCAGTAGCGCCTAATCTTACATTTCCTTGTACTTTATCAGCATTGCCTCTTTTTTGTTTGAATTCAAATACGGAGGATAAGGCATTGTCAAATTTTGCATCAAATGCAGATGAGGAAAGTTTGACTTCATCTATAAATGACACATTCAAAATACCTTGTGGACCACCCGCACTTCCTTGGGTGCTAAAGTGATTGATTACCGGAATTTCAACGCCGTCTAGGTAAAATACGTTTTCATTGGGTGCGCCACCTCTTACAATGATATCATTTCTAAATCCGGCACCTGTGCTTGCCGAGCCTGTAACTCCTGGTAATGCCTGTACAACTTTGGAAATGTCAAAATTGCCTCCCGGATTTGATTTAATTTCCTCTGCAGTTAATTTTTGAACACTTAATGGGGTTTCTAGGGTAGCAGTTCGCACTGTTTTTCGGGTAGTGCTTACTTGCACTTCTTTTAAAACATTATCTGCAGGGAGTAATTCAATGGTATTATTGGTTTCATTTCCAACAGTGATAACCACGTTAAATAAACTATAAGGCAAAGTACCTAATGAAGTAAAACTTACTTGGTACTGACCAGTGGGAATGCTTTTAAATTGGTATTTACCCAATGAATCAGTTACCGTTCCAAAATTGGTGTTGATCAGTTTTACATTGACCCCTGCAATAGGTTTTTGGGTATTTTTATCGATGACCCATCCTGAAAGCTTTCCGGTAGTTTGGGCTTGTGCAAAAATTGCTAAAAAAGTGGGCAAAATGAAGAGTAATCTGAATTTCATATTAAAAATTATGAGGATGTAAATTTATAACAATTATTTTGCCAAAATGTTGATGTATCTTAGAAATTCAAATAATATAATATGAAGCAACTTTTTACTATTTTTTCATTATTTATTTCAATTTTTTCTTTTTCCCAAAAATTAGCGTTGGATCATTCGGTATATGATCAATGGGAATCCATCCGTGAAACTATTTGGCAACCACAAGGTCAGTTTATTTGTTATACTATTAACCCTCAGGAAGGGGATGCGGTATTGATTGTAAAAAATATTTCCTTAAAAACAGAAATCACAATTCCAAGAGGAGCGCAACCTGTTTTTACTCAAGATGGCAATTATTTAATTGCAAAAATTAAACCCACATTCAATGAAACTAGGAAGGCAAGAATTGATAAAAAAAAGCCTGATGAAATGCCCAAAGATAGTTTGGTCATTTTGTCATTGGCAACAGGTAAAATAAATAAAATTCCATCGGTAAAAAGTTTTCAAGTACCTGAATTTGGCAATGGTTTAATTGCTTATCTAAAGGATCCCAAAAGTGACATTAATAAGGAGGGCGCACCACTTTATTTTAGAGATTTGAATTCCGGCCAAGAAAGGGTTTTCAGTAATATCTCTCAATATTTAATCCATCCGAAAGGAGAAGGGGTGATGATGTACCAAGTTAGAACCAAACTAAAGGAAGCGAAAATATTTTTGAGTTCGATTGCTGACACCAATACCATCACATTAAACAGCCATTTTTATACAGCAACCAATTTTACTTGGGATGAACAAGGAAAGCAATTGGCTTATTTAGTTGAGCGAGATAGTGCCGACAAAGCATTACAAAAAAACTATACACTTGCTTATTATAACCACGAATTAGATTCGGCACATTTTGTTTTAAATCGAAACCATGATCAAATTCCGAAACAATACACAATAGGAGGTGATCGTAAAATTACATTTAGTAAATCTGGTGCGGTTATCTCCTTAGGTATTCAGCCCATACTTCCTATTAAAGACACTTCCTTGCCTGAATTTGACCGTGTAAGTGTTGATATATGGCATTATGCAGATCCTACATTACAAACAGTGCAATTAAAGAATCTAGATGCGACACTTAAAAGCACTGAAGCTCTTTTATATCGTCCAGCAGACAATGGTGTTACTTATCTAGGAAAAATAAAAGACCGTGATTTATTAAAAACAATGGAAGGGGATGGTCGTTATACTTATGCTTTAATTGATTCAAATTACGTAATAGCGTCGCAATGGCAAGGGTTTTCGCAAAGGGACTTGTATGTCATAGATAATAATACAGGGAAAAATAAGCTGATTCAAAAAAATATAAAAGTAAGTCAGTTGTCTCCTTCCTATGATGGTCAAAGTTTGGTTTATTATGTGGAGGATCAAAAAAAATATAAATCTTATAATGCGGTATCAGGTGTTACGAAAAACATTTTAACAGATATTCCGTCGGCCTTATATGATGAGGAAAATGATGTGCCTGATGATCCTAATGCTTATGGGATTGCAAAATGGATGCAGGACAATAAGCATTTTTTAGTGTACGATAGATATGATATTTGGCTTGGGGATGCGGAGGGTAAATCGCCTTCTGTAAAATTAACCAACGGCCGTCAAAATAAAATAAGTTATCGTTTTGTTGAAACAGACAATGATCGCCAGTATTTAAATGGGGACGCAGTTATTTTATTGAGAACATTTAATGAAGTGGACAAATCAGAAGGGTTGGTTTCCTTGTCTTTAGGAACAAGAAAATTATTTACTATGAATCAGTTGCCAATGCATTTGACGACTATTGTAGCAGCAAAAAAATCAAATGATTTATTGGTGATGCAAGAAGATGAAAAACAATCGCCCAATTTGTATCATTATAGTTTTGATACCTTGAAGCAAAACCCGATAGCGCTTACACAAATCAACCCGCAACAAAGTAATTATAATTGGATGAGTTCGCAATTGGTGAAATGGAAGTCCTATACAGGCAAAACTGCAGAAGGTGTTTTGTATTTGCCGGAAAATTTTGATCCAAAAAAGAAGTATCCAATGATTGTTTATTTTTATGAGCGTAACAATCAATCCTTGCATAATTATTTACCACCAGCACCAACACCTTCCCGATTAAATATTCCATTTTTTGCAAGTAGGGGGTATGTCGTTTTTGTACCGGACATTTGGTATACCAAAGGTTATCCTGGTCAGGGCGCCTACGATTATATTTTAAGTGGCGCAAGAGCCATGGTGCAAAAAGGATTTGTGGATAGTACTAAAATTGGTTTGCAAGGACAAAGTTGGGGTGGATATCAAATTGCTTATTTAATTACAAAGACAAATTTGTTTGCTGCTGCATGGGCAGGCGCACCTGTGGTGAATATGACCAGTGCTTATGGTGGTATACGTTGGGGATCTGGTTTAAATAGACAGTTCCAATATGAAAAAACACAGAGTAGAATAGGCGCAAGTTTATGGGAGCGACCTGATTTATACATTAAAAACTCCCCATTATTCGATTTACCCAAAGTAACTACACCCTTAGTTATTATGAGTAATGATGCAGATGATGCAGTGCCATGGTATCAAGGTATTGAAATGTTTACTGCCATGAGAAGACTAGATAAAAAAGTTTGGGTATTGGTATACAATAATGAAGCGCATAATTTAGTAGAAAGAAAAAACAGGAAGGACATTCAAATTAGAGAGCAACAGTTTTTTGATTCCTTCTTGAAAGGAGCGCCGATGCCTACATGGTTGAATTCAGGCGTACCTGCAATGATGAAAGGTCGAACTCTGGGGCTGAATTAAAGTACGGTTATAAATATTGAAACCATTGACGATTGGGATCCCAAGCTTCAAATGCTTTAGCTACGGCAGCTAAAAATTGTGATCCAATGGCACCATCCACGATGCGATGATCGTAGCTCATGGATAAATACATCATGTGCCTTACTAAAATTGCGTCACCAGAAGGTGTCTCAATGACAACAGGACGCTTTTTAATTGCACCTAATGCGAGTATGGCTACTTGTGGTTGATTTATTATTGGTGTTCCCATGAGGCTGCCAAAAGTGCCTACATTGGTTACGGTGAAAGTGCCGCCTTGTGTATCTGATGGCTTTAACTGATTTAACCTTGCATTATTAGCTAAGTTGTTTACTGCCTTACTTAATCCAACAATACTTAATTGATTGGCGCCTTTAATAACAGGAACAATTAAATTCCCTGAAGGTAGGGCGGTGGCCATTCCAATATTGATGTCTTTTTTTAGTATGATTTGATCCCCTTGTAAACTACTGTTGATGATGGGGAATTTCTCCATCACACTTGCAATACATTCTATAAACATGGGGGTGAAAGTTAATTTTACCCCTTCTCTTTTTTCAAATAGTTGTTTTACCTTTTCTCTCCATACGACCATATTGGTAACATCAGCTTCTACAAAGGAGGTGACATGAGCGCTAGTTTGAACACTATCAATCATATGCTTTGCAATTACCTTACGCATTCGATCCATTTCAATAATTTCAGTATGGCCAGTTATGATTACATCCTCGGGTTGTGCCAGTTTACCTGTAACCGCTGTTGTATGTATATGATCATCCTGTAGTATGGCTTCATTATTTGAAACAGGATAACTGTTTGTAGTAACAATATTATTTGTATCAGTAAATGATTGGTTTACAATATTTTGATTATTGTTACTTAAATTTTTTCTTTCAGCAATATAATTTAAGATATCCTTTTTTGACACACGTCCTTGATTGCCTGTTCCTTTAATTTGCTGCAATTCCTGCATAGGGATTCCCTCATTTTGCGCAATATTCATGACTAAAGGGGAATAAAATTTTCCATCTGGAATATTTTGGATATCGGTCGCTTTTGGACTAGGCGCCGGTATAAATGGAACTTCAATCGGTAAACTAATGGCGTTGGTAGATTTTCCCTCTTGCGCAACATTTTCAGTTCTTTGATTTTCAATAATCGGAGATGGTGTTGGAATAGGAACTTCTATATTTGATATATTGTTATCATCGCATTCAATGCGCGCTATTACAGTTCCAATGGGAACGACTGAATTTGGTTCGAATAAAATTTCTATAACTTTCCCTGCTACCGTTGAAGGTATTTCGCTATCTACTTTATCAGTAGCAATGTCTAATAAAGTTTCGTCCAATTGGATGGTATCACCAACGCTTTTGTGCCATTTTAAAATGGTCGCTTCCATGATACTTTCACCCAGCTTAGGCAAAACCAAATCAACTATTGGCATAAGGGTAAATTTTAGTAAAAATAAGACTAAATTTTATTGATTATTAATAACCTAAGTAAATTTATAGCCTGGGTAGCTGTTATTTCAATATTCCTTTGTCTGTCAAATCTTAAGTAAAATACCTTTGAAAACACCCTTTCTTTATCAGCAACACCAATCCAGACCATGCCCAGTGGTTTTTCGTCCGTTTTTCCAGTTGGCCCCATTATACCACTTACCGAAACTGCATAATCTGTATTCATCTTTTCCCGAACGGCTTTTGCCATTTGTTCAACTGCTTCCTTACTTACAGCACCTACGGTTTGTAATATGTGGGTTGGGACGTCTAAAAATTCTGTTTTGATTCGGTTGTCATAGCTAACGATTCCTCCTGTATAAAACTGGGATGATCCTGCGTGCTTAGATAATAAATGACCAATAAATCCTCCGGTACAGCTTTCTGCCGTCGCCACAGTTTTGCCACTTGATTTTAGTAATTTGCCAACCACTACTTCCATGGTTTCATCCAAATCAGTTACTAAATATGCTGCTACGGTTTTTTTTAATAAATCAAATTGATGATCGAGTAATTTATTTAATTGGTGACTGTCATTGCCTTGTCCAGTTAATCTTAATCGGACCATACCAAAATTGGGTAGGTAGGCTAACTTAAGTGTATCAGGTAAATTATTTTCAAAATCCAAAATCATTTCAGCAAGGAATGATTCTCCAATACCTGCAGTTAGCAGAGTTCTATGGCCAACATGGCTGGACAGAATTTGCTTTTGTAAATAGGGGATTACTTTATTTTCTGTCAACCATTTCATTTCATGAGGCACGCCAGGAAGAGAAAAAATAAATGCACCATTTTTTTTGAATAACATACCAGGTGCCGTACCTGTTTCGTTGAATAATACTTCGCAAGAATCAGGCACTTCGGCTTGCTTACGATTGCGATCAATCATGGGTCGCTTATGTATCTGTTCGAAAATGTAAGTTATATGATCAAGTGTAGGTTGATGCACCACCATTTTACCTCCAAAATATTCCCTCAAAAATGGCTTGGTGATGTCATCAGAAGTTGGGCCCAATCCTCCTGTGAGTATGATGATTTTATTTTTTTCAATGGCATTATCCAATGCATTTGATATTGCTTGTTTGTCATCTCCAACAGCAATTCTACTGGTTACAACGACGCCAATGGCATTTAAGGATTGCGCTATAAATGCACTATTTGTGTCAATGACTTGCCCAATTAAAAGCTCGTCTCCGATAGTGATTATAGTGGCTTTATTTTGATCCATGCGTCAGGGTTAAATTAGGTTGCAAAGTAAATCAAAAATAGGCGCTTTAACTAAAATAGGAACTTAGTTTTTCAGCCAAAAATGGGGGCATAGCAGCTCTATTACCAAGGTTTTTATCCATAAAATATAGTTTTACAGTTCCAATGGTGAGCAGTTTGCCTTCCTCGTTATGAATTTCTTGATGAAAAGTGATTCGGTGGTCAATAGGAAACTCTCTTAATTGGGTGGTAACTGTCAATAAATCATCATATCTAGCGGGCCTTAAATATTTAACATTTAGTTCAACCACTGGAAGCATGATCCCCAAATCCTCAATCACTTTGTAGCTGATGCCTAAAGCCCTTAAGCTTTCAACACGACCTACCTCAAAGTATTGGGCGTAATTGCCATAATATACTACATTCATGGGGTCTGCATCCGCATATCTTACCCTTACTTGATTTTTAAATTCGTACATATTTATATAATTGTTGACAAATTTACGAATAGAATCTGTTTTTCCACAATAACCTCATTTAACACATCGTTTTAATAGGGTAGCGTAATTTTACTCGGTTACTAATAAAACGAATCCATGGCGTCATTTTATCGATATTTATTGATCGGTTTTTTTTCAATAGTTCTCCAATATTCTGGGGGAGCACAGTCTGCTTCGAGCATAGACCAATCCACCACTTATTTTAATAAAGGGTTGCAATCGCTTACCCTTGGGGATAGCTTAACTGCTTTTCAACAATTTGAACAAGCGTACGGTTTTTCAAACAATGATGATCAAATTACTTATTACTATTTAATGTTGTCATTGCATCTTGAAAAACCCTTTGCTGAGCCATTGGCAATAAAATGGATAAAGCAAACTAACAATGTAATTTACCAATCAAGACTGCAATATTTTTTAGGTGAATATTATTACCAAGTTAAAGATGCAGAAAAAGCGATAAATGCCTATTTGAAAGTTCCTATTCAAGATTTGAATAATGATGAAATTGTAAAAATGAAATTTCATTTGGGGTACTTGTATTTTAAATTAGGTGATTGGGAAAAGGCAAATAATTTATTAAATAGTTTACGACAAATTAAAACAGGCTTGTATTATACGGATGCAAATTACTATGCAGGATTTTTAGCACTAAAAAACAAAGACTACAATTTGGCTTTGTCCTGTTTTGAAATAGCTGCAAATAATATTGATTACGCCAACGTTGTGCCATTCTATATAGGCCAATTATACTATTTCATTGGGGATGTTAATAAAGCAATACAATATTGCACAAGTGCTTTACAATCAAAGGATCAGTTTTATGATGCACAAATAAGGCAATTGTTAGGGCACTTGTGGTTTGATAAAAACGAATATGAAAAAGCATTACCTTATTTAGCCACTTATGTTTCTAAACAAGAAAAAGTACAATCACAGGATTTATATCAATTGTCCTTTTGTTATTTCCAAACCAAACAATGGGATAAGGCGATTGCAGGATTTAAGCAATTAAACAATGGCAGTGACTCTTTGGCGCAAAATAGCATGTATTTATTAGCTACCTCATATCTTAAAATTGACGATAAGCAAGGGGCTAAAAATGCGTTTTTATTTTGTTCCACCCAAAGCCAAAATCTACTTCAAAAGGAAATTTCTTTGTTTAATTATGGAAAATTATCAGTGGAATTAAAAGAGTATGCGCAAGCGGTGGTTTCATTAGACCAGTTTATGGATACCTATCCAAATTCCAATTATTTAATAGAATCCAAACAGCTATGGGTTAAAGCACTGGCTTTAAATAATAATTATGTACAAGCATTAGAAGCATTCGAATCCATCGAAACGCCCAATGAAGAACTTTTAAAAATTTATCCGACCATCTTATTTGGAAGGAGTGTGATATATATCAATGATGGTCAAATTGATAAAACATATGCGTTGTTAAATAAAATAACAACCCTCGCTAACAATCAAAATGTGATTAGTCAAACTAATTTTTGGTTGGGAGAGTTGGGGTACAAGTTGGGTCATGTTGATGAATCAATTGAAGCCTTAACACAATATTTAAATGCGCCTATCAATGAAGGTGAAATTACCATACAACATGCCAAATATACTTTAGGATTTGCCTATTTGAAAAAAGGGTTATATCAAGAGGCATTAAATAATTTTAATGCAGTGAGTAGTGTAAATCCAGTCAATGCGAAACAAAATTATCAACAAGATGCTTATGTTAGATCCGCTGATTGTTTAATGATGTTAAAGCAATTTAAGCAAGCAACACAAGCGTATCAAAATGTGATTGATTTGCATTGGACCATGGAAGATTATGCCACTTTACAAAAATCAATTATCCTAGGCGGATTAGGTAAAACAAATGAGAAGATCAGCATTTTGGAGCAATTCGACAATTTGTATGTGAATTCGAGTTATTTGAATGATGCTAGAATGGAATTAGCAGAAACCTATATTTTCAAGGAAGATTTTAAATTAGCCATTGCACCTTTAAGTGCGGTGGTGATTGATAAAAAAGCAGCCTCATTTTACCCAGTTGCCTTATATAAGTTAGGGGTTACTTATTTTAATATGAATAAAAATGAACCAGCTTTACAAAATTTTCAAACCTTAATAAAAACATATCCTAATTCAGTAGAAACTGAAAATGCATTGGAATTTGTTAGAAATATTTTTATTGAAGACCAAAAGCCAGAATTGTATGTTTCATTTATGAATGAGAATGGCCATCCTTTAGCAATCAATGAACAGGATTCACTTACCTATCGTTCTGCTATGTTGCGATATGAAGAAAAAAACTATACCGATGCAAAGGCTGGCTTAATTAAATATTTGTCATTATTTCCGAACGGGAATTATCAAATCGAATCTAATTATTTGGTTGGGGAAATGAACTATGCTAGTCAAACATTTGATTCTGCAGCTTATTATTTTTCAAAAGTGGCTGATCAATCACCGAATCGCTATGCCGAACGCGCCAACTTACTAGCGGCCAGGTTATATTATTTCAATTTTAAAAATTACGAATTAGCTGAAAAGTATTATTTGAAATTGAAAGAATTCGCAGTTCAAAAAGAAAATGTATTGGAAGCATTGCGAGGTGTGCTCAGATGTCAGTTTAAAAACAATAAATGGTTGGAAGCTGCCCCCATTGCAAAACAAATTATAGATGAAAAAACATTTGCGTCGGATGATATTTTAATGGCCAATATGGTATTGTATCATGAGCAATTATTGAAAAACGATACTTCAGGGGCAATTACAGTATTAAGTAAAATTATCTTAAATAATTCCTCCATTTACACTGCCGAGGCGCATTATGAGTTAGCACGTTTGCATTTTTTACAAAAAAAATATGCATTGGCTGAAAAAACGGCTTTTGATGTAACAAAAAAACAAGCTTCTCATGAATTCTGGGTAACCAGTGCTTATATTTTATTAGGAGATATTTATGCTGCACAAAAGGATTGGTTTAATGCCTTAGCGACTTATAAAAGTGTGACTGATAATGCAACTATTACTTCACTAAAGGAGGAGGCTAACCAAAAATATATTTTAGCACAAACGGCTGAAAAAATTTCAAACAAAGTTGAAAATCAATAAACAAAGCATGTCCAAATTATTTACCTATATATTTATTACATTTTTCTTTGTGATTTCATCGCATCAGGTATTTGCATGGCAAAAAAAGAAAGCAAATACAAAGGCTAAAATCACCAATACATCAAAAAAGAAAAAAACGGCAAGTAATAAAAAGAAAAAATCTTCTAAAAAGAAAGGAACAAAAAATAGCCGTTCAAGAAAATCAAATACTACAGTTGTTATTAAGCCAGTGAAACTAGAAGATATTGTAAAACAAGTGCCTCTTGATATTCCTGTTTTAAGAGATACGGCACCAACAAAGGTGGTAAGTATATTGTCGGCATTTAAACCACAATTAAAAAGTGTAGTTAAAATCAATTTTACCAATGCAGCGCCAATTGTGGATACCCAATCAGTACAATATTCCTATCAAGTTCCTAGTCAAAATTTATCATTTTCTTATAGGCCAATAGCATTAAATCCTTTGGCAATTGTATTAGCTAGCCCTGCAAATTTAATAGGGAATACCAATGTTAAGGTGGGGTTTGGCAATTATTTATACCAATTACTAAGTATTAATTTCATAAATAAAAGTCCTAAAACAATCAATAATTTGGGCATTTCAACGGAATCATCTGAGGGGGTACATCATTTACAGAAATATAGAATGAGCAAATTTGATTATCAAGGGAATTTAATGCTCAACGACTCCAATTCTCTATTAACCCATGTATATGCCAATCAAAACCAATATTACAGATATGGTTTAGTGCCTGATACTTTAAGTTTACCTACTTCAAATTATTTACAGAAACTGACCAATGTGGGTGTAAGTATGGCTTTTTTAAATAAATACAAACCGAGTTCTTCTTTTACGTATAGGCCAAAATTTGAATTTTCACATTTATCAGATGTGCAAAATAAATCCAATACTTACATTGCTATGACAAGTCCAATGTCTTATCAAATGAATAAGGAGATGCTCTTTAATTTTGATGTTAACTTTAGCTATAGTCATTTTAATAGTTATGCATCAAGCTCAAATACTTTATTGCGTTTTGATCCTTCCTTGAATTTAAACAAATGGAAGTTGAAAATATTGGTGGGTGTTTCGCCTGTTTATAAATCTGACGGATTTAAATTATACCCAAACATACAATTACAACATAATCTAAAGGACACGGCTTGGGTTATTAAGGCAGGATGGATGAATCATACCATCAATACCCAATATGGTGATTTATTGAATGAAAATCCTTGGATTACACAACCCGTTGATTTAAAAATAATGTCACAGGACAAGCAGTTTTTAAAATTCGAGGTAAATGCTTCCAAACATTTACAATATGGATTTGGTTTTTCATTAAACAGGTATGTTAATTTGCCTTTTTATACAAAAGAACCTTTAGCTATAGCGGCTTATTTACCTGGATCTGCGGCTTCGGGTTTAACTTATACCAATCGCGTTGCGAATGGATTAAAATATTATACTTTATTTGAATCAAAAGCAAATACCATTGATTTAGAAGCCCACTTACACTATCAATTTAGCGATCAGTTCTCCATTGATAATCATTTTAATTATACCCAATTCAACTATATAAAGGACAATGAAAAGCCTTGGGGCTTTGTGCCCGTTAAATTTAATTCCACTTTTTACTGGCAAGCCAATAAGAAATTACTTATTGATGGGTCTTTAAATTTTATGTCCGGTATCGAGGCAATTACGGAAGGGGCTAGCTATGTTCCGAAAACTTTGAACCCAATCACCTTATTGAATACTGGGTTATCCTATAAATTGTCCATTCCTTGGAAAATTTGGGTAAAATCCTCGAATCTGGTAAATAGTCAATATCAAAGATGGG
>Ga0114981_10002139_pt1 | contig 12806 bp, 10 predicted proteins | sample S_140806_MF_Meta_FD_87028 | JGI IMG/M metagenome (GOLD analysis project Ga0114981, IMG submission 87028) | Freshwater microbial communities from Lake Simoncouche, Canada to study carbon cycling - S_140806_MF_MetaG | ecosystem: Environmental > Aquatic > Freshwater > Lake | place: Lake...
CAGGGCTATGAAGCCTGGGTCCGGAGACGCGCCGAGGCCGGGGAGCCGACGCCGGGCCCCTATGCCCGCAATCCCGATATGACGGCCACGCAGCTGGGCGAGACCCAGTGGCGCTGGCTGGAAGAGCAGCTCTCGGTCCCGGCTGACGTGCGTGTGTTTGGCTCCAGCCTGCAGGTCCTCGCCGATTTCGCCGGCTGGGAGGGCTGGATCAATTTCGCTCACGTTCACCAGCGCCTGATCGCCGCCAGCCGTGACCGCAAGGCCGACGGCCTGATCTGTCTGTCCGGGGACACTCATTACGGTGAAATTTCGCGGCTGGACGTCAACACCCCCTATCCGCTGTGGGACATTACCTCGTCAGGCCTGACCGAGGTCTGGCCGGTGACCCCGCCGAATGCCCTGAGGGTCGGCGACGTGTTCCGCGACCAGAATTTCGGACTGCTGACGATCGGCTGGGGCGGCGAACACCCGACCGTTCTGGCCGAGATTCGGGACGTCAACGGCAGGGTCCGGCTGGAACAGGCGATCCGGGTCGGCGATCTGGCCGTGGGTTGACGCGACGGGGTGTGGGTTTAGGGCACCGGGACCCTAGACTCCGGGACCGAAACACCCGATTCGAAGGCCCATGACCGTTCATACCCCGCCGCCGGAAGGCGGACGCATCGTCGATGAGCCGATGAGCGAAGCGCTGTCGCGCCGCTATCTGGCCTATGCGCTGTCGACCATCACCAATCGCGCCCTCCCGGATGTGCGCGACGGTTTCAAGCCCGTGCACCGGCGTATCATGTACGCGATGCACCAGATGCGGCTGAACCCGCAGGCGGCGGCCCGCAAATGCGCCAAGGTCGTCGGCGAAGTCATGGGCGGCTATCACCCGCACGGCGACGCCTCGATCTATGACGCCCTGGTGCGGTTGGCACAGGACTTTTCGCAGCGGTATCCGCTCGTCGACGGCCAGGGCAATTTCGGCAATATCGACGGCGATAACGCCGCGGCCATGCGCTACACCGAGTGCAAGCTGACCCCGGCCGCCGTGCTCCTGATGGAGGGGATTGACCAGGACTCGGTGGACTTCAAGGCCACCTATGACGATCAGGATGAAGAGCCGATCGTCCTGCCGGCAGGCTTCCCCAATCTTCTGGCCAACGGCTCGTCCGGCATCGCCGTGGGCATGGCAACCTCGATCCCGCCACACAATGTCGGCGAACTGATCGACGCCTGCCACCTGCTGCTGGAACGTCCGGACGCGACGACGGAAGAACTGGCCGGCATCGTCCCGGGGCCGGACTTCCCGACGGGGGGTGTCGCCGTCGAAGGTCATGCCTCCATCCTCGAGGCCTATGAGACCGGCCGGGGCGGGGTGAGGCTGCGGGCCCGCTGGGAGACGGAGGATCTCGGCCGGGGTGTCTGGCGCATCATTGTCACCGAGATGCCCTACCAGGTGCAGAAGTCGAAGCTGATCGCCGACCTCGCCGACCTGATCGAGCACAAGAAGGCCCCGCTGCTGGGCGATGTGCGCGATGAATCGGCCGAGGACATCCGGCTGGTGATCGAACCGAAGAGCCGCACGGTCGAACCCGAGGTGCTGATGGAGAGCCTGTTCAAGCTCTCTGACCTCGAGATCCGTTTCCCGATCAATATGAATGTGCTGGACGCCACAGGCACACCGCGTGTCATGGGGCTGAAGGCCTGTCTGCAGGCCTTCCTCGATCACCGTCGCGAGGTGCTGGTCCGCCGCGCCGGCTGGCGCATCGACAGGGTCGAGAAGCGGCTGCACCTGCTGGAAGGCCTGAGGATTGTCTTCCTCAATCTCGACGAGGTTATCCGGATCGTCCGCGAGGAGGAGCAGCCCAAGGCCGTCCTGATCGCCCGTTTTGGCCTGTCCGAGCTTCAGGCCGACTTCATCCTCGACACGCGCCTGCGCCAGTTGGCGCGGATCGAGGAAATGACGATCGAAAATGAATACAAGGCACTGTCAGACGAACTTGCCGCACTACAGTCGCTGTCTTCCTCACCGGCGAAACAGTGGAAACAGGTCGGCAGGGACCTGGAGACGGTGCGCAAGGCGCTGGTCTCACCACGCCGGACACTGATTGCCGAGGCCGTGGATTCGTCGGCCCTCGTCTCGGTGGAAGCCTTCATCCCGCGCGAGGCCATCTCTGTCATCCTGTCCGAGCGCGGCTGGATCCGGGCCGCCAAGGGCAAGGTCGAGGACCCCTCCGAGCTCAAATTCAAGGAAGGGGACAGTCTCGCCTTCCTGGTTCCCTGTTTTACGACCGACAAGATCCTGGTCGCGGCCTCGGACGGCCGCATCTTCACCGTCGGGGCCGACAAACTGGCGTCGGGGCGTGGCCACGGCGAACCGCTAAGGCTGATGATCGACCTCGACGAAAAGGCCGACATCATCAATCTGCTGGCGCATCAGCCGGGCGGCAAACTGCTGATCGCCTCAAGGGCCGGCTATGGCTTCATTGCACCCGAGGACGAGTTGCTGGCCCAGAAGCGTGGCGGCAAGCAGGTGCTGAACGGCGACATGATCGCCGCCATCCGCGTGAACGGCGACCACGTCGCCGCGATCGGTGAAAACATCAAGGCGCTGATCTTCACCCTCGCGGAATTGCCCGAGATGGGACGTGGCAAGGGCGTCAAACTGCAAAGCTACAAGCAGGGCGGCCTCGCCGATGTGGCGGTGTTTGACGGTGCCCACGGCCCCGAATGGGTCGACGGCGGTGGGCGGCGGCGCAACTGGCCCGACTGGAAGGACTGGCTGGGCAAACGGGCAGGGGCCGGGCGTCAGGGCCCCCGCGGGCTCAGGAAGTTCCGTTAGACTCGGCCATCCAGCGCTGTACCAGCCGCAAGCAGGCGTCGTGTTCCGCGTTCAGCCGGTCAATCGCAGCGTCGGCGGCGGCCTGGTCGGTGTTGCGAGTGATCGAGCCCAGAGCCCGGCTCGTGCTGGCGGTAAAGGCCGCTGAAAGCTGCGCCTCGGTCAGGCCGAGCGGTTGAGCGAAGAGCGTCGCCGCCGCAATGAACCCCCTGCCATTCCGGTCGGAACTGGCCTGGGCCGAGGTATTGCCGGTGAAGGCATTCAGCGAGGAGGTCGCAGCCATCACGCCGGCGCAGTTCATGGCCTGTTCGTAGCGCTCTGACGTCGCTGGAGCGGGCGCGGCCGGCGGGGCGGCTTCCTGGGCAGAGGCGAGAACGGCAGTGGCGGCCAGTAACGTTGCGAACATGGGAGTCCCTTTTGACGGGCAGCAGCCTATCCGTGGCGGACAGGCGCATCAATCTGTTCCCTCCCGCGCGCGAATCCGGATGTTGCCGCGATTTCACTATCCGGTCGGCGTGACGCGAGCGATACTCCTTCCATAGGCTGGAGAACCGCAATGATCGTCACCCTGATCGTTATCGCCGTCATCGTCGCCCTTGTGCTGTTCATCGTCGTCGGTGCCTACAACCGGCTGGTGGCTCTGGATCAGCGCGCGGACCAGTCGTTCGCCGACATCGATGTGCAGTTGAAGCAACGGCAGGATCTGATCCCCAACCTTGTCGAGACGGTGAAAGGATATGCCTCACACGAACGCGGCACGCTCGATGCGGTCACCCAGGCCCGGGCTGCGGCTGCCGGTGCCACCTCGGTCAATGACAAGGTCCAGGCCGAGAACATGCTGACGGGAGCCCTCGGCCGACTGTTCGCCGTGGCCGAGGCCTATCCGGACCTCAAGGCCAACACCAACTACCTCGAACTGCAGCGCGAGCTGTCCGACATCGAGAACAAGCTGGCTGCCGCGCGCCGCTTCTTCAACAGCGCCGTCAGCGAGTTCAACGCGGTGCGTCGGCAGTTTCCCACCGTCCTGTTCGCAGCCATGGTCGGCTTTGCGACAGACAAGCCTTTCTTTGACGTGGGCGAGGGTGACCGCGCCGCGATAAATGCGGCTCCGCCCAAGGTCAACTTCACGGCTTAGGGGTCGCACGGATGGGTGCCGTCGGGCTCCAGACCCATATCTGGGCAAACAACACCCGTTCGATCCTGCTGCTGGCCGGGTTTCCCGTCCTGATGATCCTGATCATCTACGGACTGCAGCTGGTGCTGATGGGGATCGGATTCCTGCCCGGGTCCGGCCGCGGGCTGGGCGACGACATGGCCCTTGCCGCATCCTGGCTGGGCGGCACCATCCCTCTCGCCATCATCATCGCCGGGGTCTGGTTCGCCATCTCCTATTTCGGCAGCCAGGCCATGATCGACATGATGACCGGTGCCCGAAAAGTTGAGAGGAAATCTGAGCCTGAGATATACAACCTGTTGGAAAACCTCGCGATCTCTCGCGGGCTTAGGACGCCAACGCTTCGCATCATCGACAATGACAGCCTGAACGCCTTCGCTACCGGCCTGCATGAAGGCCAGTACAGCATCACGGTCACCCGTGGCCTTGTCGAAGCCCTGACCCGCGACGAACTTGAAGCGGTTCTGGCCCATGAGCTGACCCACGTCATCAACAGGGACGTGCGGACCATGGTGATCGCCTCGATCTTTGCCGGGATCATCAGCGTCATCGCCGAACTGGTGTTCCGGGGTCTGCTCCATTCCCGCGGCGGCGGACGCAGGGACAACAAGAACGCGGCGCCCCTGATCCTGATCGGCCTGGCCTTCGCCGCCGTCGGCTTCGCCCTCGCGATCGTCATCCGGATGACGCTGTCGCGGACGCGGGAGTTCGTCGCTGACGCCGGGGCCGTCGAACTGACCAAGAACCCGGACGCCATGATCTCGGCCCTGCGCAAGGTTGAGGGCCGGTCCAGCCTCAAGGGGCCGGACGAGGTCCAGCAGCTGTTTCTCGACAACCAGGCTGACGGCGTGGGACTGGAAGGCCTGTTCGCCACCCATCCGCCGATACAGAAGCGGATCGACGCCCTGGTGAAATTCGGTGGCGGTGTTGATCCCGGCGTCTGGACCGATGAGCCGGCCCGCCCGTCCGTCGCCTATGCGACGTCGACCCCCGTCGCCGGCTGAGCCATCCGCGCCCAACCCAGTCGGGTCAGTCTTTCCATTGGCTGGAAGCCGACCTTGTAGTCCATCTTGCGCGAACCCTGGACCCAGTAACCGAGATAGACATAGGGCAGGCCGACGATCTGCGCCTGACGCACATGATCAAGGATGGCGAACCGGCCGAGGCTGCGCGCCTCGCGGGTCGGGTCGAAGAAGCTGTAGACCATCGACAGACCGTCCCCGAGCAGATCGGTAATGCAGACGCCGACCAGATCGCCGGGCCCGCCGTCGGAGGAAGGCAGGCGGTATTCGATAAGGTGGGTCCGAACGGCCGTATCCTCGACCATGGCCACATAATCGAGCCAGCCCATACCGCTCATGCCGCCGCCTGGATGGCGGCCCTGGAGGTAGCGCCGCAGCAGCTCAAACTGTTCGGCCGTGGCCTCAGCCTCGACAAGGTCGCGAGACAGATCTGCATTTCGTTTCAGAATCTTGCGTTGTGATCTTGAGAAACTGAACTCAGGCACAGGCAGGCGAACAGACACGCAGGCGTCACAGGATTCGCAGGCCGGTCGATAGGCGATGTTCTGGCTGCGGCGGAAGCCGGCCTGGGTCAGTTCGTCATTGACGTGGACGCCTTCACTGAACGGCAGATTGGCGAACACCTTCCGCTCGGTCTGGCCGGGCAGATAGGGGCAGGGGGCCACGGCCGTCATGTAGAAGCGAAGCTGGCGCTGGGGAACGAAGGTCACGGCCTCAAATCCGCATCCAGTTTCGGCGACAGAAGAGAAGCGATCGCTCCATTGTCTGATTTGCACCCGGGGCATTTCCCGAAGCAAGGCTATTCCCCGTCCAGATGCATCCACGACCGAGGGTCAAAGGCTGGTATCCGTCGGCAGAACCGGGGCCTCGCGCAGCAGAACGATGGCGATCCGGCGGTTGCCGGCCAGGGTCGGATCGTCGGGATACAACGGGTCTGATCCCGCCTTGCCGGACACCTGATAGACCCGGTCGGGATCGACGCCGGCACTCTGCAGGATCAGCCGCGACGCATTGGCCCGTGCCGAGGACAAGGGCCAGTCATTGGGCTGGGTCGCGCGGTTCGATCCGGGCGCTGCCGAGGTGTGGCCCGTGATCGAGATACGGTTGGGCAGCTGGTTGATGACCCGCGAAATCGTTCGAAGCAAAAGCTGAGCCCGAGGGTTGGGGCGCGCAGAGTTCTGTTCGAACATCGAGCGGCCTTCCTGGTCGACCAGCTGGATGCGCAGGCCTTCCGGCGTCTGGTCGATGATCAACTGCTTGGACAGTTCAGCCAGTTCGGGCATGGCCTGCATTGCCTGACGCAGGGATTCTGCCGCCGAAGAGAATTCCGCAGCCTCTCGCTGGGCGTCTGCGGTGGAGGCATCGAGGCTCGCACTCTGGCCCGATGCCTCGGCCGAATCAGTCGGCGCATCGGGGGCCAGCTGGGTCACGACCGATTGCGAACCATCGCCCTTGGCACCTTCATCGCCGAGCGCGGTACCGCCCAGGATACCTCCGGAGCCCGATGTGGTCGCTGATACGCTGGCCGGGGCGAAATACTCGGCGATCCCCTTCTTCTGTTCGGGATCGGTCGTGTTGATCAGCCACATGAGCAGGAAGAAGGCCATCATGGCGGTCACGAAGTCGGCATAGGCCACCTTCCACGCGCCGCCGTGGTGGCCGCCACCGACGACCTTCTTGACCTTCTTGATGAGGATCGGGCGATCACTCAGGGACATGGCTGGGCGCACCTTTGGCGAAAACTCCAGAGCAGGGTAGGGGTGCACGGGTTAAGGCACCGTTTCCCATGTCGCGCCTTGCCCGGACGCAGTCGGTCGCCTAGTCGTCAGACGTGAGCACCTCCGAAACCCATGTCCTCGACCTTGCCGCCTATCGCCGGGCCCTCGGAGGATTCGCGACCGGGGTCTGCGTCGTGACGGCCCATACGCCGGACGGGCCCTTCGGGATTACGGTCAACTCCTTCACCTCGGTGTCCCTGAGGCCGCCGCTGGTGCTCTGGTGTCTGGATCGCGGCTCGGACCGACACGACGCCTTTGCTGCCGCTGACCGGTTCGCGGTGCACATGCTTCCGGTCGAGGATCGGGAGATGTCGGACCGGTTCGCCTGGGGGATTTGCCGTCTGTCGTCCGATGAGTTCGACAGTTCCAGTCCGGAGCCGCCGCGCCTGAAGAATGCCCTGACCCGACTGGACTGCGTAACGGCGGATCGAATCGTTATGGGCGATCACCTGACGATCGTCGGGGCGGTCCAGGGGTTTGAGACCCGTCGGGGAGCCGGCCTGACCTATTTCCGCGGACGTTACGGTGTCGCCGAGGAGCCTGAGGCATGAAGATTGGATTCGTCGGCCTGGGTGTCATGGGCGGACCGATGGCGCGGCACCTGGTTCAGGCAGGACATGAAGTCACAGGCTTCAACCGGTCGCCGGAAAAGGCCCGGGCCTGGGCTGAAGCGACCGGCGGCCGGCTGGCTGTCACGGTGGCGGAGGCGGCGGATGGTGCCGAGCTGCTGATCCTGTGCGTGGGCAATGACAATGATGTTCGGGCGGTCGTGACAGAGGCGCTGTCCCATCTGTCAGCCGGCGCGATTGTCGTCGATCACACGACGACATCGGCCCGGATTGCGCGCGAAATGGCCGAACTTGCCACGACCTCGGGGAGAGCCTTCATCGACGCCCCGGTCTCCGGCGGGCAGGCGGGTGCCGAGAATGGTCAGCTCAGTGTCATGGCGGGCGGCGACGAGGCCGCCCTGGCGCGTGTCGAGCCGGCGCTCATGGCCTATTCGAAGGCCGTGAAGCGCATGGGTCCATCCGGCTCCGGTCAGCTGGCCAAGATGGTGAATCAGATCGCGATCGCCGGCGTGGTTCAGGGGCTGGCCGAGGCCGTGCATTTTGCCGAGGTTGCGGGGCTCGACACCAGCGCGACCTATGACGCCATCTCCAAAGGTGCCGCACAGTCCTGGCAGATGGACAATCGCTGGAAGACCATGGCCGAAGGCCAGTTCGAATTCGGCTTTGCCGTCGACTGGATGCGCAAGGATCTGGGGCTTGTGCTGGATGAGGCCCGGAACAACGGAACCCATCTGGCCATGACGGCGTTGGTGGATCAGTTCTATTCCGAGGTGCAGGCCATGGGCGGCGCGCGGTGGGACACGTCCAGCCTCGCGGCCCGGCTACAGGCCCGGACCAGGCCTCACTGACGCGGCACGCCCGTCCACCATTTCGCATAATATATCTTATGCGATAACCGGAACTGCGCCCCGGAGCTCGCCTACCGGGCCTGGCCCACGGTCGGGGCCGCATCCAGCAAGGCAATCGCCTCACGCACATAGACGGCATGAGCCACGACGCCGATCCCGAGCGGTTCGTCCGACGGTCGGACCTCGGACGTCAGAACACCGGCAATGAACGGATGATCCGGCTGGACCGTACCCGGCAGTTTCCGCGCCGCCGGTGTCCAGAATACAGGCCCGCCGGAATTTCCCGGAAAAACCGGGAAATCAAGAAGAAAGGTCGGAAAGCTCCGGACCGGAGTCAAAGGCCAGGATGCGATCCGTCCGGTCCGCAAGATCGGAAATCCTGCGGTGTTCGAAGAATAGCCGCGAGGAAAGCCGAGGGTCAGCAACTCATCCCCCGGACCCACCTGCCAATCGTCGAGGTCCTCGCCACTGGCCAGCCAGGCCAGCGGGATCGCAGCCCGGGCGAACACCGGCGGTGCCGAGATCTCCATAACCGCAATGTCGCGTTCCGGATGTTTGGTCCAGGCCGGATCGCCCATGTCGTTGCGGATCCGCAGCGGATCCGGTGCAAAGCGCCAGCCACCCCCGGGCATTTCGCTTCGCCAGCCGACGCGTGCGTCACGAAGGCTCATGCCATCCAGAACGTGATGGGCCGTGACCAGAACGGTGCGCGGCGTTCCGTCCGGGCGCGGTGCGTCGATCAGGAAGGCCGTGCCGACGCGCCGGGTGCCATCGCCGTTGTTCTGGTCGATCTGAACCGTGGCGCTGATCAGCCCGACCGTCAGGTCCCAGGCCGGGGGGGCCAGCTCCGCGATGGGCGGTTCCTGGACCTGCACCTGCTCCCAGGCGGGTTGGGGCGGCGTCTGAAATTCGAACATCATCCCTGCCTGTTCATTGTCGTTTGTTCATTTGACGGCGGGCCGTGGCCGCGCACAAGGTCCGGAGTTATCTCAGGGGCTTCGACATGAACCGCCGCGACCTTCTCGCCACATCCGCCGCCGCACTCGCGGCGACCGCCCTTCCCGCCCTCGCCCGCCCAACCGGAGCCTCGATGTCCCAAGGAACGCCCGTCCCGCCCGTCGCGAAGAAGATTCCGGTCACCATCGAGCAGCTGGGCCGCGTCCGCACCGACGACTATCAGTGGATGAAGGACGACAACTGGCAGGCCGTGCTGCGCGACCCGACCCTGATCAAGGCCGAGGTCAAGGAACATCTGGACGCCGAGAACGCCTATCGCGAGGCGATGATGGTCTCGACCCTACCCCTGCAGGACGCGATGTTCGAGGAGATGAAGGGGCGGATCAAGGAGGCGGACAGCTCGGTCCCCTCCCCCGACGGCGCCTGGGAGTACTATGTCGAGTACCGGACGGGGGATCAGCATCCTCGGTACATGCGGAAGCGCCGCCAGCCCCCGTTCAATACACCGACGGACCACGACTTTGCCCGCATCGAGGCCATCTCGCATCTCGATGAGACTCCCCAACTCCTGCTCGACGCCAACGTCCTGGCCGAGGGCAAGGCCTATTCCGAGGTCTCCTCGGCGGACCACAGTCCCGATCACGCCCTGTTCGCCTACTCCGAGGACGCGCAGGGGTCCGAGGTGCACCAGATCTTCGTCCGGGACCTCGCGACCGGAGAGGTCCTGCCCGACCCGATCGGCTCGGCCTATGGCGATTTCACCTTCTCGCCCGACAGCCGGTGGCTCTTCTGGACCAACCGCGACAACAACGGGCGGCCGGACAAGATCTTCCGCCGCCCGGCCCGCGGCGGCGAGACGACACTGGTCTACCAGGAGGACGACGACGGCCTGTTCATGAGCATCGGCCGCACCGCCGACGACGCCTTTATCGTGATCTCCATCGCCAACCAGGAGACGTCCGAGGCCCGGTTCATCCCGGCCGCGACCCCGACCGCCACGCCGGTCGTTCTGGAGCCGCGCCACGTCGGGCGGCTGTATGACGCCGATCACTGGGGCGACCGCTGGGTGATCCGTACCAATGCCGATGACTCGATCGACTTCAAGATCGTCGAGGCCCCGACAGCAACCCCCGGCAAGGCCCACTGGGCCGACCTCGTTCCGCATACGCCCGGGCGTTACATCGAGGGCGTGGCGCTGGTGAAGGACTATATCGGCCGTCAGGAGCGCACCGACGCCAATACGAAGATCGTCATCCGCGACCGGTCCGGAGCCGAGCACGAGATCGCGGTCGACGAGCCCGCCTACTCCCTGTCGCTGGCCGGGGCGTCGGAGTTCGACACCACGGTCATGCGCTACGGCTATAATTCGCCGTCCACGCCGACCTCGACCTATGACTACGACCTGGGCACCCGTGAGCGGTCCCTGCGCAAGGTGCAGGAGGTGCCGTCAGGCCATAACGCGGCGGACTATGTGGTCGAGCGGCTGAACGCCCCTGCCCCGGACGGTGAATTGGTGCCGGTGACCGTGCTGCGCCGCAAGTCGACGCCGGTCGACGGCTCGGCCCCGCTGCTGCTCTATGGCTATGGCTCGTATGGCATCCCGATGGCGGCGAGCTTCTCGACCAACCGGCTGTCGCTGGTCGACCGGGGCTGGATCTACGCCATCGCCCACATCCGGGGCGGATCGGACAAGGGCTGGGGCTGGTTCCTCAATGCCCGGCGCATGACCAAGAAGAACACCTTCACCGACTTCATCGCCGCCGCCGAGCATCTGATCGCGAGCGGCCACGGCAAGGCCGGCCATATCGTGGCCCAGGGCGGCTCCGCCGGTGGCCTGCTGATGGGAGCGGTCAACAATATGCGGCCCGATCTGTGGGCCGGCGTCATGGCCATGGTTCCGTTTGTGGATGTGATCAACACCATGAGCGACACCACCCTGCCGCTGACGCCGCCTGAATGGCCGGAGTGGGGCAATCCGATCGAGGATCCCGAGGCCTATGACTATATGATGAGCTACAGCCCCTATGATCAGGTCGGGCCCATGGCCTATCCGGCTGTGCTGGCGACGGGGGGGCTGTCGGATCCGCGGGTGACCTACTGGGAGCCCGAGAAATGGGTGGCAAAGCTGCGGCCGGCGACGACCTCGGGCAAGCCCATCCTGCTGAAGATCAACATGGAGGCGGGCCACGGCGGTGCATCAGGCCGGTTCGACTATCTCAAGGAGGTCGCCCACGACTATGCCTTCGCGGTCTGGGCCATCGACAAGGGCTGGCAGCGGAGCTGACGCGCGGGCGACAGCACAGGCCGTCCGCCCCCGGCAGCCTGTCGCTGCGCCATCGTTTATGCGGAAGGCCATCCTGACCTCAGGCAGGGACCCGCTGGAACTGTGTCGGAGGGGGGTGACGCCGTCAGCAGGACGGATGGCTGGGGAACTAGGACTCGAACCTAGAATGACGGTACCAAAAACCGGAGTGTTACCATTACACCATTCCCCAGCAGGTCCGGCGCATCCGGGGCCGAAGCGCCGGAAGGCGGTCGAGATACGCGAAGGCCGCAGGGGATGCAAGAACCGCCTTTGAGACTATTTTCGCAGACCTTCAAAGGTTGCTTGCGGGCAGGAAAGGCCGTCGCTATAAGCCCCCTCCTCAAGTCGGAGTGTGGCTCAGCCTGGTAGAGCACTGCGTTCGGGACGCAGGGGTCGGAGGTTCGAATCCTCTCACTCCGACCATTTTCCCCAGACCCTCGTCAATGTGAGTAGCCAGCCCGTTCGGGCCGGGTGCGGCATTGCTACGCGCCCCTCTTGCGATTGCTTCGCAAGATCGTTAGGCCGAGGTCCGTTTCCGGGAGAAAACCCATGTCCCTGCGTCGTCCACTGCTGGCCGCAACCCTGATCGCCCTTGTTGTCTCCGCCTGTGGCGAACCCACCCGGCAGACTCCCGGGGAACCGGCAGGAGAGTTGAATCTCTATACGGCCCGCCATTACGACGCGGACCTTCAGCTGTACCGGATGTTCGAGGAAAAGACGGGTATCCGCATCAACCGGATCGTCGGGCGGCCGGACCAGCTGATGGCGCGGATGCAGACCGAGGGCAGCACCAGCCCGGCCGATGTCTTCGTTGCGGCGGATGCCGGGGCGCTCTGGCGGGCCCAGGAAGCCGGTCTGCTCCAGCCCGTGACCTCGGCCGCCCTGACGGCCGCCATCCCGGCCAATCTGCGTGATCCGCAGGGTCACTGGTTCGGACTGGCGCGCCGCGCCCGGGTCGTCGCCTATGACACGACAAAGGTCCGTCCGGACGAGGTCGATACCTATGAGGAGATCGTCTCGCCCCGCTTCCGCGGCAAGCTCTGCATCCGCTCGTCGGACAGTGTCTACAACCTGTCACTGGTCGGAGCCCTGATCGAGAGCTGGGGGGCTGAAAAGGCCGGCGACTGGGTCAGGGGTGTGGTGGCCAATATGGCCCGTCCGCCCGAGGGCGGTGATCGTGACCAGATCCGGGCCGTGGCAACCGGGGTGTGCGAGATCACCGTCACCAACACCTACTACTATATCCGGATGGCCCATGGAGAGGATGCGGCCGACCGGGCCGTGACCCAGAGGGTCAAGCTGGCCTTCCCGTCCCTTGGGGAAGCCGGG
>Ga0114981_10002140_pt1 | contig 12804 bp, 9 predicted proteins | sample S_140806_MF_Meta_FD_87028 | JGI IMG/M metagenome (GOLD analysis project Ga0114981, IMG submission 87028) | Freshwater microbial communities from Lake Simoncouche, Canada to study carbon cycling - S_140806_MF_MetaG | ecosystem: Environmental > Aquatic > Freshwater > Lake | place: Lake...
GATTCGAACGAACGCGGTCACGCCGCGAAGGCGGGTGATGCCCAGTTCGCTCGCCAGCAGCAGCTTTGTCGCCGGTCCGCCGAGTGTCACGATGGCCTTTGGCGCAATGATCGCCAACTGCGCCAGCAGATACGGCCCGCATCGATCGATCTCGTGCGGGAGCGGCGTGCGACTGTCAGGCGTGCGGGTCTTGAGAACGTTCGCGACGTAGACGTCGTCGCGCGTAAGGCCCATGGCAGAGATCATCTCATTGAGCTTGTCGCCTGCGCGCCCGACGAACGGCCTGCCGAGTTGGTCCTCGGAGTCGCTGGGAGCCTCGCCGATGAAAACGAGTTCCGCATCGGGATTGCCCTCGCCGAAGACGATTTTCGTATGCGCGATTGCAGTCGTGCAGTGCGGGCACTCGCGCGCGTGCGCGGCGTCGAGCAAGGCAAGCCGCTCGGCCTTTGAGCCCGCGCTAGGCGGAACGATGCGGTCCACGATCGGCACGAGAGGTGTACCGATTGGCGTAGGAGTGGGCGCAGTTGAGAAAGTCGGAGTCTGCGCGGGCGTCTTTGTGGCAGTCGGCTTGGGTGCGTTGGGACGTGGTGTCGGTGGCGATGTCGCGGCAGCGAGCGCCGGCGCCGTGCGCGAGCCCGCGCCGCCCGTTGCGAACAACGCAGCGTCGAACCCGCGGGGCGCGGGCTTGGCGTCGACGGGGACCGTGGGCGCACTGGGCGCCTGAACCGCCCCGCTCTCGCGCACTGCGACCGCTGCGTGTTCCAAAAGCAGAACCTCCTCCACGCCGAGCAAGAGGTCGGTTTCAACCTCAAGCCTTCCGCGTCGGAGGAGGTCCGTCATGCTTTGATTTCCAGCGATACTCGATCCGCGTGGCTTAGCGCTTGCGTCCACCGTCGCGCGTCGAAGGCTTGGCCTTCACGTCGACCTTGACACCGGCCTTTGCGCCCTTAGGAGCGACGATCTGCACCATCGACTGCGTGCGGAGCACGAGGCCGCAATCCGAGCGCAGGTGATAGCCCTGCACGTGGACTTCATTGCGGAAGTGCTGCACGTCGATCAGCGAGAGGTTCGGCTTGCCGACGGCGTCGGTCCAGGCAGCCATCAGCGAGTCGTTCTCGCGCGCGTGCTGGAGCATCTCCTTGTAGGTGCCGAGATACAGGTGATCCGAGAGAGTCTCGGTCTGCATCGTCGTCATGTACATGAGATTCTCAGCGACCTTCTCTTCGAAGTCGCGCTCACCCGCGCAAGGAAGCGCAGCGATGAGACCGCGATCCGGGATCTGGTCAATGTGCTCGACAACGACTTCCGACATGCAGAATCCGTTGAGCTGGAACCGCAGGCTGTGACCGCCGCGGAAGATCCAAGCTTCGGTCTCGTAGTCGCCATGCTGGACGCGCTGGCGCGACTCGATCCCGAAGAACTCGGGATGCAGCGCCTTGCGGAACGCGAGCATGTGATAGTTCTGGAGGCTCGATGCCTTTGAGGCTGTGCCCGATGACGCGCCGGATGAGGCGGAGGCGCTAGAGGACGCACTGAAGGTGGGCATACCACCGCTCGGCTGCGCGCCCGTATTCGATGCGAATGGGCCTGCGTTGCTGCCGTTGGACTCTTGATTGTCGTTGTGCATGGCTTCCTGCATGGCTTCCTGCGTGCTTTCGACCGGAGGTGCCGGTCACCCAACTTCTTCCTGGAGGGCGCCCGTAGCCGACTCCAATCAAGGGTCGGGCGTCGAACGCCAAAACAACTCTCCTAGGACTGCAGCCGCGGCCGCTGCCTTGCGTGTGCCGCGCTCCTCAGGCCCTTGCTTGGCGCCTGCCGTCGGGCGTTTCCGCTCCGAAGGAGGCGTATCTTGGCGACTCGGAGCCGAAAGACAAGCGAAAAACCCAAAGATCAGCGTCTCGCGTACGCAATCGATCGCGTCCGCCCCTGATTCACCACCAATATGTAGCGCTCGGCGCGCGAGAAACCACAAAAAGGAGGGTGGCCCGCCATCTCAGGCAGGCCACCCATTGCTGCGAGCACCGCTAAGCCGAGTTCTGTTCCTCAACACCCGTGCATACGCACGAGCATCGGGGCAACGGCCATTTCTCTAGGCCGTCGGTTGCCCAACGGCTCAAGCGCGCTACCCGTTCCCAAACCTGCGGACCGCAGGCGCTTGCAGCCCGAGGGCCCCAAGCGAGAACTGTTTGCGTTTGCACGAGGTGGGGTTTGCCGTGCCTCGATCGTCACCGATCGAGCGGTGCGCTCTTACCGCACCGTTTCACCCTTACCCTGCCGAGGCAAGCCTCAGCAAGGCGGTCTATTTTCTGTGGCACTGTCCCTGACCCAGCAGCGGGCCGGTGGGCGTTACCCACCACCTTGTCCTGTCGTGCTCGGACTTTCCTCTTGGAACCCGGGTGGATTCCAAGCGACCGTTCCGGTGCGAGGCGGAGTTTACGCGCCGGGGCACCCATGTCGAAAGAAGGACTTGAGGAATCGGGCGGATTTGGTATCCTCCTCCATTCGCCTCGGCGCACCCGAGGTCAGAAGGAAACCCACGACATGTACGCGATCATCGAAGACAGCGGTACCCAGATCAAGCTCCAGAAGGGCGACGTCATCGACGTTGACCTCCGCGAGGCGGCAGACGGCTCGACCATCACCTTTGACCGCGTGCTCGCTGTTGGCGATGTCGCTGCTGGTTCGGCGGCCAAGATTGGCCTCCCCTACCTCTCGGGCGCCACGGTCACCGCGAAGGTCCTCGGCGAGTCCGACGGCCCGAAGGTTCTCGTCGGCAAGTACAAGCGCCGCAAGGGCTATCGCAAGACGATTGGCCACAAGCAGCACTACACCCGCATCGAAGTTCTCTCGATCAACGCGTGATCGTTGGCGCAGTGCGCCGAGCCGAGGCTCAGTGCCCTCATCGGGCATCTGAGGTTCGAGCCTGAGGCGCGCCCCGCTGACCCGCGACGTTCATAAGGCCGTGACGCAAGTCACGGCCTTTGTCGTTTTGAAGCTACGGCCCTCGGTCAAGCTCGCGTCGCTGCAAGTTCGCCGGACTGGAACTTCGCGCGGTACTTCGCAAGACGCTCGAGCGCTCCGTCGATCGTCGCATCCTTCTTGCAGAACGCGAATCGCACGAGCGACTTCGCCTTCGACCTGTTCGCATAGAACGCGCCTGGCGGAATCGCGGCGACGCCGCCGTGCTCGACCAGATGGCGACAGAACGCAAAGTCGTCGGCAAAGCCGAACGACGAGTGATCGGCGAGCGCGAAGTAGCTGCCCTGCGGAAGTTCGCAAGTGAACCCGCACTCGCGCAGGCCGAGGACCATTCGATCGCGGCGCGCGCGGTACTCGGCGCGGAACTCGTCGAAGTAGGTCTCGGGCGCTGTGAGCGCGGCCGCGGCGGCAACCTGCAGCGGCGTAGCCGCGCAGAAGCTCGCGAATTGATGCGCGGATCGCACCGCCGCTGCGAGCGGCGCGGGAGCGATCGCCCAGCCGACTTTCCAGCCAGTGAAAGAGAAACTCTTGCCAAGGCTTCCGAGCACGATCGTTCGCTCGCGCATGCCCGGCTCGAGGACGAGCGTGCGATGCCGCGTCTCGTACCACAGCTCCTCGTAGACCTCGTCGCTGATCACGATCAGGTCGAACTCGTTGGCGATGCGGGCAACGATCGCGCGCTCCGCGTCGTCGAGAATTCGTCCGCTGGGATTGTGCGGGCTGTTGACCAGCATCACGCGGGTCTTGGGCGTGATCGCCGCGCGAATCGCAGCTTCATCGATTCGGAACGCCGGCGCCTCGAGCGTGACGACCTTGGAGACGCCGCCAGCCATCGCGACCGCGGCCGGGTACGAGTCGTAGAACGGCTCGAACATCAGGACTTCGTCGCCCGGCTCGATCAGCGAGATGATGCAGTCGACGATCGCCTCGGTCGCGCCGCACGTCACGACGATGTCGCGCTCGGGGTCATACGAGACGCCGCTGGTCTTGTGGAATCTCTCGGCGATCGCCTTGGTGAGCTCGGGAAGCCCCGTCATGCGCGCGTACTGCCCGCGGCCGTCGCGAATCGCCTTGATCGCGGCCTCCTTGAGAAACTCAGGCCCGTCGAAATCCGGCGCGCCCTGCCCTAGGTTGAAGGCGTTGTGCTTGACGGCCAGCGCCGTCATCTCCGCGAAGATCGTTGCACCGAATGGTTTGAGCCGCGAGTTGACGCCGAGTGTGCGCATCGATGGATCGTACCTATCGCCGCGCGATCGGTAGAGTGCTCGCGTGGCCCAACCCGCTCCCAATTCGCGCCTGCGACTCGAACTGATCTACCAGGACGAGAGCGTGGTCGTCGCGAACAAGGCGCCGGGCATGGTCACCGAGCCAGGCGCCTCGCATCGCGAGGACAGCCTGCTGAACGCGTTGGTTGCGCGCTTCGGGGGCAAGCTGCTTCGGTTGGGTGAGCGCCGCGATTACGGATTGCTGCACAGGCTCGATCGTCAGACCAGCGGCTGCGTTGCCTGCGCGGTTACGCCGGAGTCCTACGACTTCATCCGCGCGCAGTTCGAGGCAAGGACCGTCACGAAGCGCTACCTGGCGATCGTCAAGGGACGCATGCGGGCGGGCACGCAGCAGATCGAGCTCAACCTCGAGGAACAGCGCGTCCCTTCGGCCGAGGGTACGCGGTTGGTGAGCGTGGTCGCTCGCGCCGGTAAGCCCGCCAAGACGGACGTCGAGGTACTCGCGACCAGCACCACGCACACGCTCGTCGCTTGCGAGCCGCACAGCGGGCGACTCCATCAGATCCGCGTGCACCTCGCGCACCTTGGGTTCCCCGTTGCCGGCGATCAGGTCTATGGCGTCGGCGCGAAGGTTCTCCCGCCGCACAAGCCAGACGACCGAACGCTCGGGCTGCACGCGTGGAAGCTCGGGTTCGCTCATCCCAGCGGGACCCGCGTCGACGCGTCCGCCCCGCCGAGCCGCAAGTTCACCGAGCTCCTCGCGGGAGTTGGGCTCGGCTTCAACGAAGAGCGCTAGGCGCAGCGGCCAGCGAAGTCAGCAGCTGGCGAAAAAAGAAGCGGGCCGCTCGGAGATCCGAGCGGCCCGTGGTTGTTTGCTTGATCGAAGGACTCAGTCCTTCGCGTCGGCCGGAATGCGCATGCCGTAGAAGCTGCGCCAGACGAAGAAGAGCGCGATGGCCGAGCAGCCAACGCCGATCCAGATCTTGGCCGGGCTGTCCTTCATCGCGATCGCGATCTCGACGGCGAGGAGGCCGAAGAGCGTCGTGAACTTGATGACCGGGTTGAGCGCAACCGAGCTGGTGTCCTTGAACGGATCGCCGACGGTGTCGCCGACGACGGTCGCTGCGTGCAGGTCGGTGCCCTTCGCGCGCATCTCGACTTCGACGATCTTCTTCGCGTTGTCCCACGCGCCGCCAGCGTTCGCCATGAAGAACGCCTGGTAGAGGCCGAAGAACGCCATCGCGACGAGGTAGCCGATGAAGAAGAACGGATCGAAGAACGGCAGGCCGAGCGAGAAGAAGAAGACGACCATGAAGATGTTCGTCATGCCCTTCTGCGCGTAGATCGTGCAGATCTTCACGACTTCCTTGGCGTCCTCGATGCTCGCTTCGGCCTTGTCGAGGTTGATGTTCTTCTTGATGAACACCACCGCGCTGTAGGCGCCGGTGACGACGGCCTGGGTGGCCGCGCCGGTGAACCAGTAGATCACCGCGCCACCGACGAGGAGGCCGAGGAGGATCTCGGGGGTCACGATCGAGAGCTTGCCAACGACGATCTGGGCGGCATCAGCGAGCTGCTTGTCGGTCGCCTCTGCGCCGCCTTCCGCGCGGCTCTTGATGAGCGCGAGGATGATGCCGAACACCATGGTGGTCGCGCCGACGACAGCGGTGCCGATGAGCACGGGCTTCGCGGTTGCCTTGAAAGTATTGCCTGCGCCGTCAGCCTTCTCGAGCGTGTACTTGGCGCTGTCGAAGTCCGGCTCGAAGCCGAAGTCGCGCTTGAGTTCCTCGCGGATGCCGGGGATGGCCTCGATGCGGGAGAGCTCGTACACGGACTGCGCGTTGTCGGTCACGGGGCCGAAGCTGTCGACGGCGATGGTCACGGGACCCATGCCGAGGAAGCCGAAGGCGATGAGACCGAACGCGAAGATCGGACCGGCGAAGGAGTACGCAACCGGCATGATGGCCTTGACGCCTTCATCCATCGAGAAGCGCCAGCCGATCGCCATGAGACCGGCGATGACGAGGCCCTTCCAGAACGCCGAGTAATTGCCCGCGACAAAGCCCGAGAGGATGTTGAGCGAAGCGCCGCCCTGCTTGGAGGCGTTGACGACTTCCTTCACGTGACCGGAGTTCGTCGAGGTGAAGACCTTGGTGAACTCGGGGATCAGCGCGCCGGCGATGGTGCCGCAGCTGATGATCATGCTGAGGGCCCACCAGAGGCTGGTGAGTTCCTTGCCGTTGTACATGATGCCGCCAAGGAGAACCTTGCTGGCGACGAAGGTCACGACGATCGAGAGGATCGAGGTGATCCAGACGAGCCAGGTGAGCGGAGCTTCCTCGTGGAAGTCCTTGAGCGAGCCGTAGCGCGCCTTCGAGATGACCTCGTTGAGGAAGTACGACACGAGCGAGGTGATGATCATGAGCGCACGCATGGCGAAGAGCCACACGATGAGCTGGCCGCACATCTTGCCTGCTTCGCCGGTGTTGCCGAGCGAGTACGCGAGGAACGCGATGAGCGCGACGCCGGTGACGCCGTAGGTCTCGAAGCCGTCGGCGGTCGGGCCGACGGAGTCGCCCGCGTTGTCGCCGGTGCAGTCCGCGATGACGCCCGGGTTCTTCGGATCGTCCTCGGGGAGCTTGAAGACGATCTTCATCAGGTCAGCGCCGATGTCGGCGATCTTGGTGAAGATGCCGCCGCAGATGCGGAGGGCCGACGCGCCGAGCGACTCGCCGATGGCGAAGCCGATGAACGACGGTCCGACGAGTTCCGACGGCAGGAACATCAGGATGCAGATCATGAAGAACAGCTCGACCGACACGAGGAGCATGCCGATCGACATGCCCGACTTGAGCGGGATGCTGAGCACCGGGAGCGGGTAGCCCTTGAGCGACGCGAACGCGGTGCGGCTGTTGGCCTGCGTGTTGATGCGGATGCCGAACCACGACACGCCGTAGCTGCCGAGGATGCCGAGCACCGAGCTCATCAGGATGACGGCGAGGTCGCGCGCGCCCTTGTGCTCGAGGTAGCCGAAGTAGAAGAGGATCGCGCCTGCGATCAGGAACCACAGCACCGCGAGGTACTTGCCCTGCTGCCACATGTAGCTCTTGCACGTCTCCCAGATGATGTTGGAGACCGAGAGCATCGACTTGTGTGCAGGCAGATTGACGGTCTGCTTGTACTGGACGACGCCGAACAGCGCGCCGAGGATGGCGATGCCGAGGCCACTGAGCAGCAGGATCTTGCCTGTCATGCCATTGGCAAAGGTCACGTCGCTGACGTTCGGAAGCTGGAGATCTGCTTCGCCGGCGAATGCCGCGGAAGCAACGAAGACGGGAACGAGTGCAGCAAGCACCCGGGCCGTGCGCGAGAAGGCAGTCTGCATATGGGCTGTCTTCCTATTGCGTGGAGTAGTCATTACGCCACTAGGACTGAAAAAAGGTCTCTGACTCTTGCAACGTTGAGCGGTTGTCGCGCCGGGATCCTCCGCCCGGCGACGTGCAGCCGCTTCCCGCGCGACCAAAGTCGGCGAGGGGGCGAGATGATAGCGATTGTTGCCCCGAATTGGGGTGCCTGAATAGGCGCGTGTTCCTGCAGCGTGCGACCCCATGCGCTATATTCTCGCTCCCACTGCGGGCGTAGCTCAGTGGTAGAGCGTCAGCCTTCCAAGCTGAATGTCGAGGGTTCGATCCCCTTCGCCCGCTTTCGACGAGGTTTCGTCAGCCGTTCGACCGGCGGCGAGCAACGACGTGGTGCACATGCCACCACTTGGTGCGCCCCTGGCCGATCCGGCCTTCGCGGTTGACCTCTTCGTGCTCCAGCAGTTCGAATCCGTTGAAGAGGACTGGGATGTCGGCTGCGCTGTGTGCGGTCATGGCCGACTTCGGGCTCGTTCGAATGAACTCGTCGTCTGGACCGAAGAACTGACCAACGAAGTAGCCGCCGGGCGCGATCCCGGACCGAAGCAGCGCAAACGCCCGTGCAAACTCTGCGGGCGCAACGAACGGGAGAACGAATCCCGCGTGCACGAGCTCGAATGAATTGGGAGCGATGCTGGACGCGTAACTCTCGAGCGTCGCTTTGACGAACGTCATTCCGTCGGCGAGTTCGGCGCAATCGGTCGCGACGAGCGCACGAGCTCGCTGGAGCATCTCTTCGTACGGGTCAACCGCGGTCACGCGGAATCCGCGCTTGAGCAGCGCAACGCACTCCCGTCCCGGTCCGCATCCGAGGTCGAGTGCGCGCAGGCGCGCGCTGCTTGCATGCTCGCTTTGCAGCGAATCCAGGGTCCGTGTCAGCAATTCGCGCGGCGGCGCCCCCTCGGTCCCCCTGAGGTACGCCTCGCATCGGTCGGGGCCAAAGCCTTGCACGTGGTACTGATCGCTCTCGGGCATCGGGTCCGCAAGGTAGTTGGCGGAGTTGGCGAGCGCGACTCCTGCGGAGGCGGCTGGCCGACGCGGACGCAGCGTCCGCGTAACCCTTGGTCTCTGCGAGCGGATCGGTCTATTTCGATTCCGTCATTCGCGTGACCGCTCACTCGTCGTTATCGCCATGTGCCACGCCGCCAATATCTCCAGAATCACTTGACCACGCTTGCAGGGTCTACAGGCGGTGTCATCATCACCCCACTAGATCAGGGGAATTAGGGCGTCATCTTGGGATTGCCCTGCCCTTCATTCTGGGGGAAGAGACGACACATGCTTTTTGGAAACCGGACCATCGTCATCGCGCGCGCTTTGGCCGCAGGCTTCGCCTGTGCGGTGGCAACGTCGGCTTCGTTCGCGCAGTCCGTGATCGACCTCACGCTCGTGGGGCCGACGGCTCCCGTGGTGGTCAATCAGATCATCGACGTCAAGCTGCGCGCCAATCAGGTGAACCAGTCGTTCACTGGCACGAGCTTCGTCGCCATCGACTGCATCATCAAGTGGAATCCGAAGCAGCTGCAGCTGATGGGGCTCACCACCACCGGGTCGGTCCCACTGCTGAGCTCGTACTTTCCGACGCCCGCGTCGGACTACACCGGCATCAATGAAGCCGCGCCGCCGACCGACGGCGACGCGTTGTACTACGCGCTTGCGCCGCTCGGCAGCCCTGTTCAGGTCTCTGCTGCTGGCGTGCAGGTCACGACGTTCCGATTCAAGGTCAAGACGGCCTTCACGTCTGCGTCGGTGAGCATTCTCCCGACGCTGAACATCGCCACACCGACCGAGACCATCGTCTACGACGGCACGGTCCCCGGCTTGAACGTGCTGGGCGCGGTCCATCCTGCGACGATCGTTCAGACTCCGCCGTGCGTCGGCGACATCGATCGCAACGGCGCGGTCAACGCGCAGGACATGGCGGCACTGCTGAGCCAATGGGGCGGCCCTGGTTCGGCCGACCTTGACGGAAATGGCACCGTCAATGCCAATGATCTCTCAATGATCCTCTCTAACTGGGGTCCCTGCCCAGGAACGTGACATGCTGCAATCTGGATGGCGATCGCATTCGTTCCCTCGCTTTGTGCAGAGCTGCTTCGCTGGCTGCATGGCGCTGCTCGCTGGTGCTTCTGCATTCGCGGGCGGTACGCCGTCGGTGCTGCAACTCAAGACCAATCGGTGCGCGGAAGTCGGTCAGGACCTCATCGTCGATGTCCGCATCGGCCCCAACGCCCCCAACATCGTGGGTGTGCAGAGCGCGCTTCAATACGACGCATCGGTGCTTCAATTTGTGGGAGCTGAGCCTGGCGACCAGCCATTCGACTTGCCGATCTACTTCTCGGCGAGCCAGATCGATGGTTTCATCGACATGGCCGTGGGCATTTCCCCGACCAACCAGCCGACGACGGGCAACGTGGTCGCCAAGCGACTTCGCTTTACCGTGCTGCGGGTGCCGACCGACTGCACCCCTGATGAGCTGATCCAATTCCGTCACAACACCAAGATCCGGAACCTGCTAACGGACTCGCAAGGCACAGCAATCCTGCCCGCGCTTGCGGCCCTCAACGAGATCAACGTTGGCGCAGCGCCAAAGATCACTGTTCCGCCTGACGTCGTCGGTGTTCCGGCGTACGACACCATGACCTTGTTTACCAGCGTCGGCGTGGTGACGGCCTCGGGCTGCGGGCCAGTGCTCCGACTGAGCTTTGTTCGCAGCGACGGCGAAACCAACATCAGCGCGGGCTATGACCGCATCAACAGTCCGGTCACGATCACCTGGACCGTGACAGACGAGTGCGGTCGAAGCACAAGCGATACGCAGCGCGTGTTCGTGAACGTCATCCTCGGCGATCTCTCGCAGGATGGGCGCGTCAACGCGACCGACCTTGCGCTGGTGCTGAATTCCTTCGGTACCACTGGCACCGCCGGCGACGTGGACGGCAACGGCTTCGTCGATGCTTCGGACATCGCTCAGATCCTGAACGCCTGGAATCCGTAACTCAGACTGGCACGCGCTCCCGCCGCGGTACTGCGCGGCTCAACCGCGACGCCCTGCTCGGGTATGGTGCGTGAGATGTCGCGCCGTACATTCGCCCTCGTCCTTGCGTGGACCGTGCTCGTGGCTTGCGCCACGCCGAGCTCCACGGCGAGCTCCCCGTTCAGTTCCACGACCCTCTCGCTCGCTGGCGGAGAGACGGTCCTTGTGCGACCTGGCGCGCCTGCCGATGTCGCCGACCTGCGTGGAACCAGCCTTGAGGCAGCGCAAGGGCACGTCACCACTGATTCGACCGACGTTTCCCCTGCGCGCCGAGGGCTGCGGCAGCATTCGACGGTCTGCATCGGCAAAGGCGACTTCAAGCTGATCGCGACCATTGAGTTCGACGAGCCGACCGGCCGCGGGGCGGGGATCGCGTTCGACGGCGGCAGCGTCGTGCTCGACGATCCAGAATGGGGCGCGGTGCTCACTGGCCGGCTGTTCGGCGGCGGCAAGTTCCCGCTCGAGAGTTCGCGGCCTGCAACGGCTCGTCCTGGGGCGCCGGTCTCGATCGAGATCGCGCGCGCCAACGGCGTTCTGGCCGTCCGGATCAACGACGTCGAGATGGGCACCATTGGCGTCAAGGACATCGCGCTTGGTCGCGTCGGATTCGACCTCGGCGGCGGCGTGATGCGTGTGCAAGCGTGCACGGTGGAGGGCGATCACTCCTTCCAGCCTCGACCCGTTGCGTTGTTCACCAGTGCGGATGGCGACATCGATGAGTTTCGCGACCCCACCGTCGCGTCCGACGGGAAGCGAGTGCTCGTCGGAGCAATTGCCGTCATCACGGCGGCCGACGGATCCTCCAAGAGCGAACTCCACGTGCGCGGCATCAACGCTGATTCTGCGGTGAGCACCGTTGATCTCGGCGGCGTGCAGCCCGACCTTGCGCTCCTTGGCTGGCGCGCGGACTCCACGGGCGGCGCGTGGACGCTGATCGTCCAGGCGTCCTCGACGCAGCGGCTCGTGGAAAAGCTCGATGTCTTCGAGTCCAGCGACGGCGCCCACTTTACGAAGGTCGCCGAAGTCGATTCCGGCGGAGCGCCGCTTCAGCTGGTGACCGGCGCCATTCGATCGACGGCCGAGGGCAATCCGGTTGCCTTTGCCACGCGGATCTCCAATCGCGAACCGCACGCCTGCGCGATTGAGCGCGGTCGTGACGGCAAGTGGACCGCACGCGACATCGGCACAGGCGTCGGCTGCGAGCCAGTCTGGCTGAACGATTCCAACACGCTGATCCGCACTCCTCGAAGCACTGAACGGAGCGTGCTTCATGACGGCGCTCTGACCGTTGCGAACAAGTACGAGGGCGGCGCACTTGCTGGAACCGCCCTACTTGCGCTAGCCGGGACGCTCTCGATCGCGCAGCCAGAAGGCGCCCTTCCCAATCCGATGCGCGAACTCACGTCGACCGACCTCGGCGCGACCTGGAGCGTCGCCCGCGTTCTCTGGGGCGGCGCAGCGGGAAGTTCGTGCTCAACGACGCTCGATGGCCAATCGCTGCTGGTGTTCGAAGGCGGCGACAAGGCGCGTCGACAGCATGTGCTGATGCTGAAGTTCCCGCCGGCCAAGCTGCTCCCTCCGAAGGCGGAAACGACAGCGCCGCCGGTCAAGCAGACCGACGGCGCCGCGCATGTTCAGAAGTAGGAAGGCTGACGCGCTCAGCGCGTCGAGGCGATCGCCGCCTTGATGGCGCCGAAGTCGACCTGGGTCTTGGGGATCTCCGCTTCCCACGCGTAGGTGATCTTGCCGTCGCTGCCGATGACGTAGGCCGCGCGCTTGGTGACGCCCTTGAGCCCCATGAGATCCGCGTGCAGCGCGTCGTAGCTCGAACTGACCGTCTTGTTGAAGTCGGACAGGATCGGGAACGGCACACCGAGATCGGCACGGAACTTGTCGGTCACGAACGGGCTGTCGATCGACACGCCGAAAAACTTGCAGCCGAGCGTTCCCCACTCGGACCAGTTGTCGCGCAGGTGGCACATCTCCTCGGTGCAGACCGAGCTGTACGCGAGGGGGAAGAACAGAATGACGACCTTCTCGCGTCCGAGCGAGGCGCCCACGTCGACCTCATCGCCGGGCTTGCAAGGGAGCTTGAAGGAGGGAGCGATGGTTCCAACGGAAAGCGACATGGTTTCTCTCGAGA
>Ga0114981_10002141_pt1 | contig 12802 bp, 8 predicted proteins | sample S_140806_MF_Meta_FD_87028 | JGI IMG/M metagenome (GOLD analysis project Ga0114981, IMG submission 87028) | Freshwater microbial communities from Lake Simoncouche, Canada to study carbon cycling - S_140806_MF_MetaG | ecosystem: Environmental > Aquatic > Freshwater > Lake | place: Lake...
CGGAAGGGTTTGCGGATGTTCGAAAAGGTCGGTATCCCGATCCTCGGCATTGTCGAGAACATGGCGGTGCACCATTGCTCGCGCTGCGGTCATAGTGAACACGTGTTTGGATCTGGTGGCGGAGAGCGGATGGCGCTTGAAACGGGGGTTGAATCCCTGGGTGCGCTGCCGCTCGATATTCGGATCCGTGAGCAGGCCGACGGCGGTTGTCCAACGGTGGTTGCAGAGCCCGACAGTCCGATCGCGCTCGCCTATCGGGCGATCGCCCGCAAGGTTGCGGCGCGGGTGGCCCAGCGCGCCAAGGACATGACCTCGAAGTTTCCGTCGATCGTTGTGCAAAACACCTGAACCAGGGCCTTGATCAGATCGCGATGACAAAGTAAGAACCATGGCCGAGCTGATTCACCTGCTGGTCGAATTTGCGGCAGTCACGGGGCTCGACCGCCTGTGGCAGCGCCGTGGCGAAGAACTGGTCGTCACCTGTGTGGTACTCCTGGTTGCGGCGGTGTTGCAACGGCTTGCGCAGCGGCGGGCGCAAGGGTTCGATGACCATGATCTCGGCCGGGCCTTTGCAGTTCGGGCCCGCAACGCGGTGGTGGCAGGTGTGGCCCTGATCCTTCTCCTCGCATGGGGCAGTGATCTGAAGAGTCTCGCCGTCTCGGTCGCTGCGCTGGGCGCGGCAGCGGTGCTGGCGATGCGCGAGGTAATTGTGTGTGCCCTGGGCGGTGTCTACAGGGTATTGACCTCGGCCTATCAAGTTGGCGACATCATTGAGGTAACGGTCGGGAGCGAATTGGTGGGCGAGGTGGTCGATATTGATCTGATGCATACCGAACTGATCGAACGGACCCCGGCAGGTCATGCCACCACGACTCGTTTGCGCTTTCCCAATTCGGTTCTGCTGACCTCTGCCGTGCGCAAGCAGGGACGCACCGGCGAATTGGGCGTGCGTACCTTGCGCGTCCCGGTGACGCCCGACGCAATGGATTTGGGTCGTGCCGAGGCCGCTTTAATGGCGGCTGCGTCGGATGTTTGCGCGCCATTTGCTGACGAGGCTGAACGACACCTGGCCCGGCGCCGGCAAGTCGAGCTCGTCGGCTTGCCCTCACATAGGCTGCGCGTGGCGTTGGTGGCCGAAAAGCCCAATGAGGTCGCGCTCGTGTTGCGTTATCCCTGCCCCGCCGGGCAGCATGTGGCACTGGAGCGCGAGATCTTGCTCGGTTATTACAGGGGCCTTCGTCCTGAGGCAATGCAAGCGGTGGCGTCGAGTGCACCACCGGCAACTTCGAATCCGCACTAAAAGAGGTTTTTGCGATGTCTATCAAGTCAGACCGCTGGATCCGGCAAACCGCTCTGGAGAAGGGCATGATCGAGCCGTTCGAGCCAGGGCAGATTCGTCATACGGCCGGGGGCGATCGTATCGTTTCGTTCGGGACATCAAGCTACGGATACGACGTCCGGTGCGCCAACGAATTCAAGGTCTTCACCAATGTTTACAGCACGGTGGTTGATCCAAAGGCGTTCGATGACCGCAGCTTTATCGATATGGTGGGCGATGTATGCATTATTCCGCCCAACTCCTTCGCGTTGGCTCGGACGGTGGAGTGGTTTCGGGTGCCGCGCGATGTGCTGGTCATCTGTCTGGGCAAGAGCACCTATGCCCGCTGCGGAATCATCGTGAACGTGACGCCCCTGGAGCCCGAGTGGGAAGGCCATGTGACGCTTGAATTTTCGAATACGACGCCTCTCCCCGCGAAGATTTATGCGGGGGAGGGTTGCGCGCAGATGTTGTTCTTCCAGGGCGACGAGGTTTGCGAAACGTCCTACAAGGACCGCGGCGGAAAATATCAGGGGCAGAGCGGAGTGACTTTGCCGAAGACGTAAAAAACCCCTCAAGCCGCGAGGGCTAGAGGGGTTTGGGCGGGTCGACGCTCAATGCGTCGGGCGCATCCGGCGGACTTTAGACGGCAGTTGCTTTTTTGGCGGCTGCAGCGCTGGCCTTCGTCAGCGACTCGACGCCCTGGCTCGCGGCGGCGGCAAACTTGTTGCTGGCGTTCACAGCCTGATCAACCGACTGGCTTGCCACTTGCATCGCGCTGCGGGCGGCAGCAAACAGTTGCTCGCTGCCGACAGGTGCATTGCGTGAGGCCGTGTCGAGGGCGTCTGTCATCGTCTTTTGTGCGGCTTTGACCTGATGCTGAACCGAACCCGTGATGGCGTTGCTGGTCTCAGAAGCGATCGAATAGGCCTGCTTCGCGTAGGTCGCTGCGCGCTCGCTAGCGGGGGCGGCCATTGTCTTGGAGATATTCATCAGAGCCGCTGGGTCTTTGGCGCCCATAGTGGCTTTCGCGAATTCGCCCTGGTGATCGAGGGTTTCGCGCACGAGTTGCATGTTGAGTGCGGTCAGGCGCTCGATACCTTCGATTGCTTTGCCAGCGATTTCAAGGGAGGCCTCGAGCGCAGCGCGCTGAGCAGCCATGATGTTTTCCATGCCGGGGATTGTGGGTGTTGCCATGATGTGTTGCACTTCCTGTGGGATAGTAAGTTTGAGATTAAAAGCGGGAAAAGAACTCGGGAGAAATATTTGAGCAAAACGCAGAACAACGCTTGGTTGCGGTTTGCGCTGCACTGCAACATCGCAATGATACAAGAGGTTTGCGGGCGCCTGCAATTATTTTGTTGCGTCGCAACAATTTTGGCCTTCGGAATGTTCCTTGGGCTGGTCGGGGAGGGCGTCGCCGCATCGTCGCTTCCGGGAAATGTGGCCTGGATCCCGGCGGCACAGGACGCCGATATCGATCGGGCCTTCGCACAGGCCCGCCGCGACCGCAAACCTGTCCTTCTGTATTGGGGGGCAACCTGGTGCCCGCCTTGCAATCAACTCAAGGCCACCTTGTTCAACCAACAGGAGTTTGCTCTCCTCGCGCAGTCATTTGTCGCGGTTCAGGTGGACGGGGATTTGCCAGGTGCGCAAAAGTTGGGCACCCGGTTCCAGGTGCGCGGCTACCCAACCACCTTGCTACTCAACGGGCAGGGGCAGGAGATTACCCGATTGCCTGGCGAAATCGAGCCCGACCAAGCCTTGTCGATCCTGCGCTTGGGCCTAGCTGGCGGACGACCGATCGGGCAGATTTTGGCCGATACACGGGCTGGTCAGAGTCTCACCCGCAATGAATGGAAGTCGCTGGCCTTCTACGCCTGGGAAACCGATGAAGGTCGACTGGCGACGACCGCCGAACGCGCGCAGATCCTGGCTGAACTTGCCCGTCGGTTGCAGGCGTCGCTGCCTGCTGAGGGCGACACCTTGACTCGTCTCTGGCTGAAGGCGCTTGCGGCCGGTAGCGAAACGTCCAAACCGATCGCGGTGGATGCGGGCCTGCGCGATCGGGTCGAACGAGTCCTTGCCGATCAGGCACTTGCACGACAGCAAATGGACGTGTTGACCGGCGGCGCTGCGTTGATTGTTAAGGCACTGGCTCCGGAGTCGGGTCCCGACCGTCGGGCCCTTTTAACTCGGATGGATGTCGCCCTCCAGCGGTTGCAGGCCGATCCAACATTGTCCCGGGCCGATCGAGTGTCGGCCCTAACCGAGCGGGTCGCATTGGTGCGCCTCGATCTCGGCAAGGATGAGATGCAACCGCGTTTGCCGCCCGCTCTGCTGGCCGATGTCCGCGAGACGGCACAGCGCATGGATCGAGAAACAACGGATGGTTATGAGCGTCAGGCGGTGATGACGGCCGTGGGTTCCATGCTCGCGCAGGCGGGCCTGTGGGATGAGAGCGATGCCTTACTGAAGGCGAATCTTGCTCGTAGTCATTCGCCGTATTACCTGATGAGCCAGCTCGGCAGCAATGCGCGCAAGCTTGGCCGAAATGCTGATGCGTTACGCTGGTATCGAGAGGCCTATGAGACAAGTGTTGGTCCCGCGACCCGATTGCAGTGGGGTGCCGCATACCTCAGCGCACTGGTTGATTTGTCCCCTAAAGAGGTGCAATCGATCGAAGAACTGGCCGCACGCCTGATCACTCAGGCTGGTCAGGATTCGAGTGCCTTTTACGAACGTAGTGGGCGATCGATGCAGCGGGTCGCCACCAAGTTGCGGGACTGGAATCAGGGGGGGCGTGAGTCTGCCGTGTTAAACCGGCTGCGGGCCCAGTTGACCCCAGTTTGCGCGCGCTTCCCTGCGACCGACGAACAGCGCGCAAACTGCGACGCAGTTGCCAAGTTGATTTGAGGGCGAGCGCACGGAAGCGTTAGCGCCGCGCGACGTGCGGCTTGCGGAGTCTGGCTTGCGGAGTCTGGCTTGCGCGCGACGCGGGCATCCGCTACGCTTCAACGCATGGATGCACGTCACCATCACCTTCCGGTTCAGGCCAGCCTCGGCCGACTATGTCTAGCGCCGCGCCCCGCGCGCTGACATCGATGCCCGTGGCCGGGCTCGTTTAAAATCCCGGCTCTATTCAGACAGGTGGCACGATACAGCGGGTGGGCCGCCTGGCAGGAGCCTCGGGGCTTCCGGCCAAACGGAACTGCGCGAGACCCCGCCCCGAACGACTCCTCCCCTAACAGAGGCGCTCAGGCGCCAGCGATTGCGGCGCGTTGCGCCTGGAGAATTCTGATGGCTGAAAAATTAATTATTTTTGATACGACTCTTCGGGATGGCGAGCAGAGCCCCGGTGCGTCGATGACGCGTGACGAAAAGTTGCGGATTGCCCGCTTGCTGGAAAAATTGCGTGTCGATGTGATTGAGGCGGGTTTTGCCGCCTCAAGCAACGGAGACTTTGAGGCTGTCCGGATGATCGCGAGCGCGGTGCGCGACAGCACCGTTTGCTCGCTCGCCCGTGCGAATGACCGGGACATTACGCGCGCGGCTGAGGCCCTTGCCCCCGCACAATCGGCGCGGATTCATACGTTCATTGCAACCAGCGCCCTGCACATGGAAAAGAAGCTGCGGATGACGCCCGAGCAGGTGCTTGAGCAGTCAAAGCTCTCGGTACGATTTGCGCGCAATCTGGTCGGTGATGTCGAATTTTCGCCTGAGGACGGCTATCGTTCTGACCCCGATTTTTTGTGTCGTGTACTCGAGGCGGTGATTGAAGAGGGTGCCACCACGATCAATATTCCCGACACGGTTGGCTATGGCGTTCCCGAACTTTATGGCGAGTTCATCCGCAACCTCCGAGAGCGGGTCCCGAATTCGGATAAGGCGATCTGGTCGACCCATTGCCACAATGACCTCGGGATGGCGGTCGCCAATTCGCTGGCGGGTGTCCGGATCGGCGGTGCGCGACAGGTTGAGTGCACGATCAATGGATTGGGTGAGCGTGCAGGGAACGCGTCGCTCGAAGAGATCGTCATGGCCGTGAAGACCCGGCGCGATTATTTTGGTCTGGATGTCGGAATCGATACGAGCCAGATCGTGCCCGCGAGCCGCCTGGTCTCGAACATCACCGGTTTTGCGGTGCAGCCAAACAAGGCGATCGTCGGCGCGAACGCGTTCGCTCATGCGTCTGGTATCCATCAGGATGGGGTCCTGAAGGCCCGCGACACCTACGAAATCATGCGGGCTGAGGACGTCGGCTGGTCGGCCAACCGCATCGTGCTGGGCAAGCTTTCGGGGCGCAACGCATTTCGGCAGCGCATGGACGAACTCGGCATCGCGTTGGATGGTGAAACCGCCCTGAACGAGGCCTTTGCGCGATTCAAGGACCTGGCCGATCGAAAATCGGAAATCTTCGATGAAGATCTGCATGCAATAGCGGGCGGCGACGGCGTCGAGGTGGGTGATGAACTTTATCGATTCATCTCACTTTCGCAGCACTCCGAAACGGGAGAGCGCCCCCATGCTCGAGTCGTTTTCGCTCAGAGCGGCCAGGAAAAAAAGGCGGAAAGTCAGGGTAACGGTCCCGTTGATGCCACGGTCAAGGCGATTGAATCGGTGGTGGGCTCAGGTGCCGAACTCTTGCTTTTTTCGGTGAACTCCATCAGCTCGGGGACCACTGAATCGCAGGGTGAGGTCACAATGCGCCTGACTCGGGCCGGACGCATTGTGAATGGTGTGGGTGCCGATCCCGACATCGTCGTAGCCTCCGCCAAGGCCTACCTGAACGCGCTAAACAAGCTGCAGTCCCGCAACGAACGCGTGAATCCGCAACCCTGATATAATTGAGGGTTACTAAGCACGGTTGCGCACTCCCGGTGCAACCGCAAGTATTTTGCGTGCCAACGGGCACGCCAATTTGGGGATAAATAAACATGTCTGTTGCTACGCTTGATAAGTCGAAAATCGTTACGGATTTTCAGCGCGCTAAAGGGGATACGGGTTCGCCGGAAGTCCAGGTCGCAATCCTGACCGCCCGCATTAATGACCTCACGGGTCATTTCAAGGCCCATGTCAAAGATCACCACTCACGTCGCGGTTTGCTCAAGATGGTGAGTCGCCGGCGCAAGTTGCTCGATTACCTCAAAAGCCGAAATGTCGACGCCTATCGGACGCTCATCGAGCGTCTGGGGCTGCGCAAATAAGCCCGCTTTCTTTTTGTCGCACCTGAATCAGCGCCCTGCTAAGGCAGGTGGCGCTGTTTTGGTGCGTCGATCGTTGGGGCGAACTGGAGCGCCCGGCCTTCTCTCCAGGTGATGTCAGTCAATAAGGAAACCGACTGTGTTTGAAATCTCTCGTAAAACCTTTCAGTGGGGCGCTAACACCGTCACCATGGAGACCGGCGAAATCGCCCGTCAAGCAACGGGTGCTGTGGTCGTTAACATGGACGACACCGTGGTGCTCGCCACCGTTGTCGCCGCCAAAAATGCAAAACCCGGGCAGACATTCTTCCCGCTGACCGTCGACTATCAGGAAAAGTTCTACGCCGCTGGACGGATTCCTGGCGGCTTCTTCAAGCGTGAAGGACGTCCTACCGAAAAGGAAACGCTCACTGCCCGCTTGACAGACCGGCCGCTGCGCCCGCTTTTTCCGGATGGTTTTTATAACGAAGTGCAGATCATCCTGTCGGTGCTGTCGCTGAACCCAGCGGTGGAGCCGGATATCCCTGCGCTGATCGCGGCATCGGCTGCTCTCGCGATCTCCGGTATCCCGTTTAACGGTCCAATCGGCGCTGCGCGTGTGGGTTGGCTCGATGGCGCTTATGTTCTCAATCCATCCGTGGCCCAAATTGCCGAGTCGGCGTTGGATCTGGTGGTGGCGGGCACCGAAAGTGCCGTGCTGATGGTCGAATCCGAGGCGCGCGAGTTACCCGAAGACCTGATGTTGGGCGCGGTGGTGTTTGGCCACGAGCAGATGCAGATCGCAATCGATGCGATTCATGAACTTGTCGAGGCTGGTGGCAAACCCGAATGGGCATGGACCCCTCCAGTCCCTGACGCAACCCTGGTCGAGCGCATCAACCAACTGTCCGAAGCGCCATTGCGCGAGGCCTACGCGATTCGCAGTAAACAGGAGCGTTCGATCCGGATCGACGAGATTGAGACCGCCACCAAAGCGACTTTGGTGAGCGAAGCTGAAGCCGCTGGTCATCCGAAACTCGATTCCGTAGAACTCGATTCGCGATTATTTGACGTGCAATCACGCATCGTGCGTCAGCAGATCCTGGACGGACACCCGCGGATCGACGGGCGCGATACCCGAACGGTACGGCCGATTTCGATCCGTACTGGGGTCCTGCCAAGGGTCCACGGATCGGCTCTTTTCACCCGGGGTGAGACCCAGGCCTTGGTCACAGCCACGCTGGGTACGGCGCGGGACGAGCAGGTGATCGACGCCATCGCGGGTGAGTACAAAGAACGTTTTATGTTCCAGTACAACTTCCCCCCGTTCGCGACTGGCGAAACCGGTCGCGTTGGTAGCCCCAAGCGTCGCGAAATCGGCCACGGCCGTCTGGCCAAGCGCGGGATCAACCCCTTGATTCCTTCCGCTGCTGATTTTGGGTATTCGCTGCGCGTGGTGTCCGAAATTACCGAGTCGAATGGCTCTTCATCAATGGCCTCGGTGTGTGGCGGTTGCCTCGCATTGATGGATGCGGGCGTACCGATGAAAGCCCATGTGGCGGGCATCGCGATGGGGCTGATCCTCGAGGGCAAGCGCTTCGCCGTCTTGACCGATATTTTGGGCGATGAAGATCACCTGGGCGACATGGACTTCAAAGTGGCCGGCACCGAGACTGGCATCACTGCGCTGCAGATGGACATCAAGATTCAGGGGATCACCCGCGAAATCATGCAGGTGGCACTGGCGCAGGCGCGTGAAGGCCGTTTGCATATCCTCGAGAAGATGAAGGCCGCTGTCGGCGGCGCTCGTGAAGAGCTGTCGGCCTATGCGCCCCGCATGTACTCGATGAAGATCAACCCCGAGCGAATTCGGGATGTGATCGGCAAGGGCGGTGCGGTCATTCGTGCCATCACCGAAGAAACCGGTACGCAGATCGATATTAAGGACGACGGTCAGATTACGATCGCTGCCACCGATGGGGATGCAGCGCTGCGCGCACGTCGCCGCATCGAAGAGATCACGGCTGAGGTCGAGATTGGCCGAGTCTACGAGGGCACCGTCCTCAAGGTTCTTGAGTTTGGTGCGATCGTGCAGATTCTTCCCGGGCGCGATGGCCTACTGCATGTGAGCCAGATCGCCAACGAGCGCGTCGAGCGTGTCGGCGATTTCGTCAAAGAAGGCGACAAGATCCGGATCAAGGCAATCGAGGCCGACGACAAGGGACGTTTGCGTCTTTCGATGAAGGCCGTGACTCCCGAAGAGCGGGAAATGCCCCTCGAGTAAGTCGACCAAGGAGGCTCGGCCGGTCAAGTGACTGGCTGAGCTTTCCTCTCCAGGCTGATCTGGATTTTTGAGCCCGTATTTTTGAACCCGTAGCGAGTTAGCGAATCGCAGCCCGCAGGCGCTCAGCCAAAGACGTATCGTCGACTTCGCGGGCGCCGCGCTCAAAGACTTTTAGACCGCTCCAGAGTTGAGGCTCAGCGCCCGCGGTGTAATCGTAGAACCCGCCGCCCGATGCCCGACCGGTCCGGCGAAAGCCGTGGGCCATCTTTTCGATCACATAAACCGCTGGTTCCGGGAATCGAACAGAGACGACCTTCGCCTTCTTGGCGTCTGGGATCGCCGCCTGAGCGACTGCTTTGAGTGCATCCAACTCGGCATGTAGCGCCATATCAAACAACTCAAGTCCGACGGTGTCCAGTTGCACCAGGACGCCTTGAACCAACCCGATCGAATGCGCAGCGGCTTCGATCCGGTTCGCAGTTACGCCTTCGCCCAGGAGCGATAGCGCTTCGACCAGCAACGCTTCACTGGGGATCTCTGCAACCGGTGTCAGTGCGTGTGAGTGGGGGTGGTCGTGGTCGTGGTCGTGATGATGGTCGTGGTGATGGTCATGGTGATGGTCATGGCCGTGTGCGTGATCATGCGCGTGATGATCATGATCATGATTGTGGGAATCGTGTGAGTTTGGATCGTGAATCATAGTGTTCTCGGTTTAACTGAGTCGTTGGCCGTGTTCGCGCGTTTCATGAAAGTGGACCTTGGGCCATCGCTCCATCGTGACGGCCAGCGTATGGCGGCTGTCGACCAGGTAGACGAGGTTACCGTCGACATCGCGGGCCAACCGGGAGGGATAAGCGCGCTCAAATTCTTTGAGTTGGGCGGGGTCATCAAAGGTGATCCAGCGGGCGGCCGTGATGCCCGCGCGTTCGAATGACGCATCGACGCCGTACTCGGTGCGCAAACGCGCCTGGACGACTTCGAACTGAAGTTGACCGACGCCACCGATCAGCAGGGAACTGTCCATCAGAGACTCGAAGACTTGCACCGCACCTTCTTCGCCGAGTTCGCGCAAGCCTTTCTGCAGCGGCTTGGTCTTCATCGGGTCCCGTAACCGCGGGAGGCTAAATAGCTCTGGTGCGAAGTACGGGATTCCTTCAAAGCCTAGTGCCTCACCCGATTCCGAAAGGGTGTCTCCGATCTGCAACTGGCCATGGTTATGAATGCCCAGAATATCGCCGGCAACCGCGTCTTCCATTCGCGAACGCTCGTTCGCCATAAAAGTGACTGCGTTCGCGATTTTCATTTCACGTCCCAGGCGAACGTGACGGACTTTAATACCCGGGTGATAGCGCCCCGAGCAGACCCGCACGAACGCAATCCGGTCCCGATGCTGTGGGTCCATGTTCGCTTGAATTTTGAATACGAATGCGGTGAATGCGGGTTCAGTGGGTTCAACGCGTCGAACTCTGGCCGGGCGTGACTGCGGTGGTGGCGCCCATTCGGCAAGGGCACCCAGAATCTCACGGACACCAAAGTTGTTGATTCCGGAACCAAAGAAAACGGGCGTCTGACGCCCAGCGAGAAACGCATCGAGCTCGAAGGTTCCGCTGGCGGCCCGGACCAGCTCCACATCGTTCCGCAATTGAGTGGCTTCGTCGGGGAATTCGCGGTCAAGTACCGGATCATCCAGGCCGTGCAGGACCTGAACATCGTCATCGCCTGCGCGCTCTTCGCCTGCCCGAAACCGCAGGATTTCGTCCCGTTGCATGTGGTAGACGCCCCTAAATCGCTTGCCCATGCCGACTGGCCAGGTCACGGGGGCGCACTGGATTTTCAGGATCGATTCGATCTCATCGAGTAGCTCGATGGGTTCGCGGACCTCGCGGTCCATTTTGTTCACAAAAGTAATGATCGGCGTGTCGCGCAGTCGACAGACCTGAAGCAGTTTGATGGTTTGCTCCTCGACGCCCTTGGCCGCGTCGACCACCATGATCGCGCAATCGACGGCGGTGAGTACCCGATAGGTGTCCTCCGAGAAATCCTTGTGGCCCGGGGTGTCGAGCAAGTTAAACGTGCAACCGCCCCACTGAAACTGCATGACCGAGCTGGCGACCGAGATGCCGCGTTGCTTCTCGACTTCCATCCAGTCTGAGGTGGCATGTCGACCACTCTTGCGGGCCTTGACCGTTCCGGCCATTTGAATGGCACCACCGAATAGCAGAAGTTTTTCGGTCAGCGTGGTTTTGCCCGCATCCGGGTGAGCAATGATGGCAAACGTGCGTCGTTGCCGTACTTGCTCCGCGATTGGACCTTCGGACATTGGAACTCTTTCCCTATTATCGACACGCTGAGAATTGCACCTTGTAACGTGCCCCTTGATTTTTTTGCATAATAACCTAAATATGGTATAGCATAAAAACCTAGAAATTGAATCGCAGAATAACCTACTAAACGGATGGCCAAGCCAGCAAACAAGCTTGCCGAGTCGCTTGGCGTCCTGAAGTCTCTTCAGGACACCGGTCGCGTTGCCATTCGCGCAAACAACCTCTCCCGCGTCCATCGCGAGCGCCTGCTAAAAAACGGCTTCATTCGCGAGGTCATGAAGGGCTGGTACATTCCTGCTCGTCCGGACGGCGCGGCAGGAGAAAGTACAGACTGGTACGCCTCCTTCTGGTCGTTCTGCAGCGCCTACCTGTCGGAACGCTTTGGTGATCAATGGTGCCTAGGCGCTGAGCAGTCCCTCGCCCTACACATCGGCAACTGGACAGTTCCCCGACAATTACTCGTGCGTGCGCCGAAGGGCAACAACAAACCAACCGGGCTTCTCTTCGACACCTCGATTTTCGATATGCGGCTGGAAATTCCAGCCGAAGCAGATGTCGAAACACTCGAAGGTTCGCGTGTGATTCGACTCCCTGCCGCTCTGATTCATTGCGCACCCGGACAGTTCGCAACCCGCCCAGTGGACACGAGGGCGGCGCTGGCGATGGTTCAGGATGCCTCCGAAGTATTGGTCCGATTGCTGGACGGCGGACATAGCCGCGTCGCCGGAAGGCTTGCAGGCGCTTTCCGCAACATTGGACGAAGCCAGATCGCGGACACGATCATCGAGACCATGCGCTCTGCTGGATACACGACCGTCGAGTCCGATCCGTTCACTGATGCACCACCCGTTGTGATTAGCGCTCGGCAGATCTCACCCGCTGTAAACCGGCTACGTATGATGTGGGGACTGATGCGAAATGACGTACTTGAGCGGTTCCCGAAGCCACCGGGCCTTCCATCCGATATCGAGGGCTATCTTGACGAGGTCGAGGATGCCTATGTAACCGATGCCTACAACTCACTCTCGATTGAAGGGTACAGGGTCAGCGCGGATCTCATCGAGCGCGTTCGATCTGGTGACTCGAATCCGGATGAGGCGAGTGGTCACGAGCATCGCGACGCCGTCGCTGCGCGCGGTTACTGGCAAGCATTTCAGAAGGTCAGGGAAGGCGTTGATCGTATCTTGCGCGGAGAGAATGCTGGTGATGTGACGGAGAAAAATCACCGCGTTTGGTACCGCGAACTCTTTGGTCCCAGCGTGGTGGCCGGGATACTCAAGCCGGCAGATCTTGCGGGGTACCGCAACGGCGCTGTCTATATTCGGCACTCGATGCACGTCCCCCCCCGCAGTGAGGCAGTTCGCGAACTGATGCCAGCCTTTATGGATCAGCTTCGGGAGGAAGATGAGCCTGCGGTGCGGGTCGTGCTCGGTCACTTCTTCTTCGTCTACATCCACCCTTACTTCGATGGCAACGGGCGCATGGGACGATTCCTCATGAACGCCATGATGGCTTCGGGCGGCTACCCGTGGACCGTGATTCCGGTGGCGGAGCGCGAGCGATACATGGAAGCGCTAGAATTCGCCAGCGTCAAACAGGACATTAAGCCTTTCGCAGATTTTCTTGCGGAGTTGGTGACGCAGCACAAGGAATCCCCAGGTCCGGTTGAATCCTTACTGAATCCCGGCCAATC
>Ga0114981_10002144_pt1 | contig 12800 bp, 15 predicted proteins | sample S_140806_MF_Meta_FD_87028 | JGI IMG/M metagenome (GOLD analysis project Ga0114981, IMG submission 87028) | Freshwater microbial communities from Lake Simoncouche, Canada to study carbon cycling - S_140806_MF_MetaG | ecosystem: Environmental > Aquatic > Freshwater > Lake | place: Lake...
AACTTGTAGTGCACCACCGGCCCGGTCGAGCAGACCGAGACGATGTTGCCCAAATAACGATACCTGCCGATATGGTGATTGCACCACAGCGGGCGGAGTTGGTGCTGTGTACTCGGGCGGCCATGCAGGTCGCGACCGGAGGGACGACGTGCGCAATTATCTTTCACCTCTCGCAGAAGCTCGCGAAATAGCACCAAAAGGATTTGGCAGTTTTGCCATCGCCCCGATTCCGGCGGGAACCATTGTTGCGACATTTGGTGGGACAATTTTGAACCGGATCAACTTCGAGGATCACCCTGTTGAGCAACGCAGCCGGTCAATCCAAATTGACATTGATCAATTTGTGCTCGGCCCGGAATCGCGCGAGCCGGGCGACTCGATCAACCATTCGTGTTCCCCTAACTGCCGATTACGAAATGCAACACAACTCATCGCGATGTACGACATAGGGGTTGGAGAAGAACTCACTTACGACTACGCAACAAGTGATACGTCGAACTACGACGAGTTTGAGTGCGCCTGTGGAACGGACAACTGTCGCGTTCGTATAACAGGCAATGACTGGCAGATTCCCGAACTGCAAAGTAGATACCAGAAAAGTTTTTCGCCATACATACAGCGCAAGATTGAGGCAGCACAAGGGTCTCGCTGGCTGACTAAACACGATGTAGAAGAATTAATGAACAACTACGACGCCAACCCTCAAGACGCACTCATGCGTGCTCTACGTATTGCTACCGGTATGACAAATGCATCGTGGAAATCACTTGTTGCACAAGCTGTGACAGACCTTCAACAGCGGGAACTTTTGAACAGCGGCGATCAACTTTGCCTTGATCAATTGGCACAGCAATTAAACGAACGAAGAACTATTTAAATTTTCTTTTCAAAGTCAATTGCGCAGGCGTCCGTACCGCCTGGCATTTTCTGGCGATTGCGCGCCACCCATCGATACACAACACCGGCAATCGGCGAAACAGCCGGCAGCGACAATGCATAGCCTGCTGCGGTGATCAAGCCTCCGGCGTCTTTGCAAACTCGCGCAACCGCTTCATGAGCGCTCAATGTTTGAGTCAAATCTTCACTCACCCACTGAACTGCTGTTTGACACTGCTCAACAGTGAGACCCATTTGTTCAAGATCAGCTTGTTGCCAAGCGACAATTCGAGGAACACTCGTGAAGTGTTTTTGCATCCACTGAACACAGCGGAGACAAAAGGCACAATCACCGTCATAAATCAGCGTGTTCACAAAAGTTTACGCTAGTCGCATCTCGCACTAAGTTGTGTTGCGTGTACAAGTTTTTGTTGCGACCAAAGTGGATGGCTTTTCATCTTTTGATCGTTGCACTTGTCACAATCATGCTGATGCTTGCCAACTGGCAGTGGCATCGGTATCACCAACGGATTGCATTCAATGCCACACTGATCGAACGAGTTGATGCCCCAACACAACCTCTCGAGCAAGTACTCGGCGCATTTCCATCAGCGAGCGATGCTGAATGGAGAAGCGTCCAAGTAGTGGGCACATATTTGCAAGGCCACGACCTTCGCGTGGCCAATGTGTCACAAGGTGGACGTGCCGGCTTTGACCCGGTGACACCTTTGCAGTTATCTGATGGTCGATTGATTCTCATCAATAGGGGTTTTGTGCCGCTCGGAGGGACTGTGCTTGATGCACCAGTTGGCACAATCACGTTGGAGGGCAGACTTCGTGCGTCTTCTGCGAAACGGCTCGGTCAGATTTCCGATGCTTCGAGTGGCGTGCTTACCGAAGTGCAACGCATAGATATCGAGAGACTTCAACAGCAGATGCCTTCTCAATTAGTCAATGTCTACGTTGAAATGCAATCTTCATCACCTGCAGACGATGCAGCATTGTCGAGAATTGCCGAACCTACTTTTAGTAACGGCCCACATCTTGGATATGTAGGTCAGTGGATTCTATTTTCACTGTGCGCTCTAGGTGGTTGGTTCGCAATCGTGAAGCGCGAAGCAACTGACAAAAAGCAATCATCCCTCGGGGTGTAGCTCGATTTTCGCCATTCGGCGAAACTGTTCGATCACGTCTGGGCTTTTGTGCGTGGCATCAAGACTGCGATAGACCGTGTCCACATTGACGCTGATTCGTCCAAACTCTTTCCATTGAGCAAAGGAACGACTGTTGTCACCCAAGATGTCGCGTGCGATTTCGCGTGCTGCATCAAATGCATCCATGCCTGCATCATGACGCAGTGTGGCTTCGCTCAACACAAACGAAAGATAGTCGCGTACTCGCGCAATGCCTGCTTTGTCAGTCAACGGTCCATGACCTGGCACAACGACATCAATGTCGAGTTCGGACATGAGGTCGCAAGCTGCAATCCAGTTGTCCAAAGGACCTGCCCAAACGATCGGCGTGCCGCCAATAAACAAGATGTCACCGGTGTACAACGTTTTTGAGTCTGCAATGTAGGCGATTGTGTCACCCTGCGTATGTGCTGGGCCAACTTCAATCAGCTCAACTACCCGTCCGCCCACCTCGATGTCAAGACGCCCATCAAACGTGCGCGTCGGTGGCGACAAGTCGATGCCGCTGAATTCGAAATCGCCAAAGAAATGTCGAAACAACTCTCCGATTTCGCCAGGAGCATTGTTGAGTGCGGCCAGCATCGACGGTGGAACTTCCATCATCTCGTGCGCAGTGGCACTAGATGCAACGATTTCCGCGCCTTCCAACAACTGATTGCCATAACAATGGTCGCCATTGGCATGTGTATTAACAACAGTTGATATCGGTGCACTTCGTGTAGCTACAGACATCGAATCAAGCATGCTTGCGGTGAGTTTTAGATCAAACAACGTGTCAACAAGTAGCGAGACGCCATCGCCAACAATGAGACCAGCGTTGCTGTAACCCCAACCGCCATCTGGCTGCAAGTACGCATACGAGTTATCGCCAACTTCGTGCAGTCCAAGGGTGTAGTCGTTACTCATGACTGCAATTTAGACGCTCGTATTGAGCATTGCAGCACCAATCGCGCCTGCTTGCTCGCCCAATTGTGCTGCAACAAGTCGCGGGTGCGCACGATGCTGAGGTGAATACAGCAACTGCTCAAACCAGTGACCAATCCGCGGCATCACCACATCTGCCGAAACAATTACTCCTCCACCGACGACAATGACTTCGGGATCGGTCATGTTGGTCAGATTGACGAGACCGAGCGCAACCCACCTGGCAAATGTGTCAACAACATCGTTTGCATCTGCGTCACCAGCTTTTGCGCGAGACAACACCTCTTCACCTTTCTCGCCATTAGCCAAATACGACAGACCGTTACCAGAGGCATAGCGCTCCCAACATCCTTTGCGACCACACGGGCAGAGCGGTCCATCTGGATCGACAACCATGTGTCCAACTTCGCCAGCAAAACCGTGAGCACCGTGTTGCAGTACTGATCCGGCAATGAAACCGCCACCGATACCAGTGCCGAGTGTGATCACCCATGCATCAGTTGCGCCTTGCGCAGCACCCGATTTCCATTCGCCAAGTGCTGCGCACGTTGCATCATTTTCCACCAAAACTTTTTTACCAAGACGATCTTCCATCAACTGACGCAGCGCTAATTCTTTCACTCCAACCAAATTTGGTGATGCGCGAATTACGCCTTCAGGAGTAATTAAGCCAGGGACTCCGATGCCGAGAGATGAAGCTTCTCCGAGGTGAGCAACTATTTCAATAAGCGTGTCACAGAGCGCATCAGCATGAGGTGTGGGTAAGCGAAATTGCTCGACCACTTTGCCGCTGTCGTCGACTGCAACACCAAGACATTTTGTGCCACCAACATCAATCCCAATTTTCATCGAACTATTTACATTTCACGATTCGATGCGCGTCTTCAACTCTTTCAATGTGCTCAAAATTCTCATCTCGGCACGACGCTTAACAAAACCAGGAAGCGGGATAACGAGTTCAACAGCCAAGTCATAAGTAATGCGTGTGCCTGAACCTGCTGGTTCAAATGCATACGAACCAACGATCGAACGCATGATGTCACCATCCGACATGTGCCACGACAATTTATTTGGTGCATGTGCATAGTCATACTCAAGTGTGTAGTGCGTACTTCGACCGAGTGCCGATGCACGAAATTCGACAACTGTGGGCCGGCCGCTCGCATCGCGCGATAGAACTGTTGCTTGCTTCACGTCGTGCGCCCATTCGGGATACTTCTCAAAATCGATCGTCACGGCAAAGCATGCATCGAGGCCTGCTGTTACAACTACAGATTCGGAACCAGATTCGACCATGACCTCTATCCTTGCCGATCGGGATGCTCACGGGGGGTAAAGGATCCAAATTGGCTGGCCCACAAGCCGTTAATTCCTAGACCGAGCAAGGGCACCAGCACCCCAAAGGCAAGGGTGCTCCCCGCTTTACCATCGGTGGATGAGCGCGCTATCGCACCGGCAAGACCGATAACAAACTGAGCGATCAAGCAACCATTCATTGTCTTTTGGACTTGTTTAGTAGCTACTTGCCCGCTCAGAAAATACAACGATGCGACTGATATCTCGTCAACACGACTTCGTTGTACTGCCGAGAAATAACCCCAGATGAATGCTGCAACCCCGATACCAAACAGCACGAGGTCGACTACAACCCCAAATGCTCTGGTTGCTGGTGTAAATACGACTGCAGCTATTGCGGTCACAGCCAAAAACAACGTAGTGAGAAAAAGATTGATTCGTGGCAGGTTCTTCATCGTGCATCCACTGTAAGCACTTGCGCCAAAGATTTCGTCAACACGTTGTAGTCAAAGGTATTCAGCGCGCGTTCCCGAGAAGCGACACTCATCAAATCTCGTAAGAACGCATCATCGAGCAACTGCGCAAGGGTGTTTGCAACCGACGCGACGTCGCTTGGGTTTTGAACAACCTTGCCGGTAAGGCCATCGAGTACTGCGTCTGCCGCTCCACCACTCTTGCCAGCAATTTGAGGCACGCCACAAGAAGCGGCTTCTGAAAACACAATGCCGAAGCCTTCTTGCTCGAGCCCGCCCCACCTTGACCGACACAGCATTGCCGAGACATCCGCACATCCGTATAACCGAGGCAACTGTTCGTCTGAAACGCGACCAAGCATCCGAACTGGCGCACCAAGTTTGTCAATAAGTTTTTGCAAACGTTCTGCATCGCGACCGCCACCACCGATGAGCACTTGCAAACGAGGTCGGCTTGCGCGAAGCGATGCTGCAACTTCAATCAGTGTGTCGAACCCTTTGCGTGGCACTAGTCGGCTTACGCCAACAATCAACTCTGCGTCATCGCTCACACCGAACTCGCGACGTGAAGATGTTCGCTCATCGTTACTGAGCGGTCTAAATCTTTGCGTATCTACGCCTGGCGGAATCACCGTGATCGGCAGATCGTCTCCACCTGCACGTCGAGCTTCAGCCGCCGGATACTCACCGGCAGCGATGATGTGGTTTGCATTTTTTAAAACGCGCGACAAAACAAGCCTCGACAATGGCAACCTGCCAGGCACTGTCACTTCTGCCCCGTGCAAGACAACCATGTAGGGCAATTCGAGTCTTGGTCCAACAATGCCTAGAGGAACTGCGGGGTCGAGCACCACAAAGTCTGCACCGATTTCTCTGGCCATCTGGTTAATGCGCCTCACCATCTGTGGGTGCGGTAACAGCCATGGCTCACGAACTCTTCTGATTTCATACGCTTGAGCGGCATCAAAACTCTCGGCGCCTTCGTGCGGCGATGTCAACACAGCGAACGAATCGGGCGGCAATCGCCTCCACCACTCCCACAACAAGTTTTGGATTCCACCAACCTTCGGAGGGAAATCGTTGGTGACAAGTAAATGTTTCATGGCGACGCAACAACCAATCTAGATCGCTTATTGACGCGCAGACGGCAGATTACGCAATTCATCAACCACCAATGGCGCCGTGTCATGCGTGGGAATCAGATCGGACAAATTAAGTCGCGCTGCCGACCACACCGCGTGGGCTCGCAACATTGGGTCAGGGTGCTCGAGGTATCGAGATATTGCGTTCACCACATTTTCATCACGGCGATCACCGATGTTGCCCAACACAAGTAGCGCATTGCGCCTCACCCAATCTGGGTTTCGCTCTGCGATGTACCACTGATCTACATGAGTAAGCAACGTTGCATCATCCATGTCGAGCAACTCAAGTACATCAATCCATGGCCGCGCATCATCTCGAAGTTCTTTAGACAAACTCAATCGAGTTGTCGGTGGACAAACTTCTTGGCAATCATCACATCCGTAGATTCGGTCACCTAACGCTTCTCTAAATCTTCGATCGAATACGCCAGGTTTCTGAATGAGCCATGCAAGACATTTTGCAGCATCAACTGTGCCGGGTTCTATTATCGCTCCCGTAGGACAAGCATCGATACATCGTCTACATGCACCGCATCCATCGACAACTGGATTTTCATTGAGGATGAGCGGTGCTGTCGTAATCACACTTCCCAACACAAAGAAACTTCCTGCTCCTTCAATAAGCACGTTGGCATTTTTGCCAAACCATCCAAGGCCTGCCAAGTACGCGGCCTCACGATCGACCATCGAGTTGTCGTCTGCAAACACCACGGCTTTGAATCCATCACTGCGCAGTTGGTCGCGCATTGCGAACAGACCCACCTTGAGTGCCTCGTAATATTCGGTCCAGGCATATCGCGCAACTCGCGCGCTGAGCTGCGCTTTCGGATCTGGCAAAGGTGATGCGTAGGAATACGCACCAACAATCATTGACTTTGCATCAGCCACCGCCGACTGAGGATCGGTTGATCGTGCAGGATTGCGATATGTGAACTGCATCGTGTCGTGCAAGCCAGCCGCCTTGCGTTCGACAAGGGCCTGATGGGCTCGTTGCATTACTTGCGCAGGAGCAACACCAACGCGATCCAGACCACCAGAAGTTCCGATTGACAACACACGCTCGGTATAGGCCGCGCGTGCTGCATGATCGACCAGGTCAATTGTTGATGATTTTTTAGACAACCGCACGATGCCGAAGCGTAGGCACCATTCCGGCATTTGCGAGCAAGCGAACTGCCCGCTGTTCGGCAAGATCAAAGACCACCGCTGTTTCATGCGGATCGCCGCATAAAAAAGACATTAAGCAGTCGTCGCATGCCGACGTCTTTTGCATAACGCAGGTGTCGCAACTGATAATCAGTGGTTGTTGGGATTGGTTTGTATCACTCATTGTGTGCTCCTTGTGTCACCTGCATGTGTACGCCAAATACGTACAAAGTGAAGTTTGCTCAATGGGTGCTACAGGGTTAGAACCCCACAATTTCCCCGTTTACACTGTTCCCACAGAGCTACCCCTACGCCAGAAAGCACCCCACATGAGCAACTCAACAACTTCCCGCGCATTTACCGTCGGCAAGGTCAATGACGTATGGACACAACAGATCACCGACGTGCCAGTTGGTGACCTTGGTGAGGGCGATGTGTTGATTGCTGTGGAGTACTCCTGCATCAACTACAAAGACGGTCTGGCAACAAGCGAAAAAGGCCGCGTTGCACGAATCGATCCACTGATTGCAGGCGTCGATCTGGCTGGCACTGTTCTCAAGTCATCAAGTCCTGAGTTTGTCGTTGGCACGAAAGTTATTGCTCACGGTTACGACATTGGAGTTGCGCACAATGGTGGATACAGCGCACTTGCACGTATCCCAGCCCAATGGTTAGTTGCTTTGCCAGCAGGAATGACCGCTCGCACCGCAATGATGATCGGTACTGCTGGCTTTACTGCTGCACTCTCGGTTGATGCACTTGAACGTGCTGGTCTCTCTACAGGTTCTGGTCCAGTTCTGGTCACCGGCGCCACTGGCGGTGTTGGATCCGTTGCCGTCGGAATGTTGGCGGCGCGTGGATACGAAGTTGTTGCGTCTACTGGCAAAGCAGCATCCAGCGATTGGCTGAAGTCCATTGGAGCAAGCGACATCATTTTGCGCGAAGAAACAAGCGCCGAATCACCAAAGCCTCTGGAGCGAGAGCGTTGGGCAGGATCAGTCGATTGCGTTGGCGGTGCAACACTCGCCTACGTCTTGCGCACTCTTAATTACGGAGCATCGGTTGCAGCAAGCGGTCTCACCGGTGGAAACGGATTGGCTACCACTGTTCTTCCATTTATTTTGCGCGGTGTAAACCTGCTCGGCATTGACAGCGTTCAAACACCAATTGCACTTCGCCGCGCCATGTGGACACGTATTGCAACCGATCTGCGTCCGTCATGGCTCGACACAGAGAAGGCACAAGTCATCGGACTTGCCGAGCTACCGGGACAACTCGAAAATATTCTTGCGGGCAAAATGCAGGGACGAGTTCTCGTCGATCCGAATCTCTAAATAATCACCGCGCCGTGTTGATCGATTTCTAACTCAAGCACATCACCAGGCTGAGGCAACTGCGAAGCGATTTTCTTGGCATCAGCTTTGGCACACATGACGGCCACTGTCGGTCCTGAACCCGACAACCAAGCACACCACGCCTCACTTTTTAGTGCTGCATCTAGTGCGGCTTTTGAACCCGGCGCATTTGCCAACCGAACGTCTTGATGTATGCGATCCTGCGTGGCTGCGCGCAAAACTTTGATATCGCCACTTGCTAGCGCACCAAGGAGCAAAGCGGTATGACCAATATTGAACACCGCATCGCCGAGCGAGAGAGTTGTTGCCAACGCAGTTCGTGATTTTTCAGTACTGGTCTGCGTTTCTGGAACCCATGCGAGAATCGTTGGATCAAGAGCAAGAGGTAACCGAACTACTTCACCCGATGCACTCGCAGTGACACCGCCAACCAGCGAAGCCGCAACGTTGTCTGGATGTCCTTCAAGTTGCGTGCTTGCATGGAGCAAATCGTTACGCGCTGCAACGAGTGCTTCGACACTTAATCCATTTTTTTGTGCATGAGCCACTACGACCCCTGCGACTCTCGCTGCACCGCTAAATCCGAGCCCGCGACCCATAGGGATCTTCGAACGAACCCAAACGTCTCCCACACCACCGTAACTACGAAACGCAATATGACCTGGGTGGTATTCGTCGATCATTTTTGCACCGGACGGAACTTGACCTTCGATTACTGGCCCCATCTCGAGATGAACCGAGAGTGCCATGCCGAGTGCATCAAAACCTGGACCAAGATTGGCCGAACTCGCAGGTACGCGAACGAAGAATGAAGGCGTAGTCATAGCGAACTATTTTGCCACAGAGTTACTAATTTTGATGAGTGCGTCAACAACATTGTTTGCTGCACCCGAATCAATACTCGCTTGCGCACGCTCAATGCCATCTGCCATGTGCGAAGCAACACCTGCGACTACCAAACCTGCGGCAGCATTAAACACAACGATGTCGCGAACAGCTCCACGCGTGCCATTAAACGTGTCACGAATCACTCTTGCGTTGTGCTCTGGGTTTCCACCGCGAACTGCCGTGACATCTGCTGGCTGAAGTCCGAAATCTTTTGCGTTCAGTACGAACTCAGACATGTTCCCGTGATCGATCTCGACAATTGGGCAGTCTCCACTCAGCGACAACTCGTCGAGTCCACCATGACCATGCACCACCCATGCTCGCTGAACTCCACGACCCGCAATTGCGTGTGCCATTTTGTGAGCCATGCTTGGGTCGCCTACACCAACCACCATGTACGAAACCTGCGCAGGGTTAGCCATTGGGCCGAGCAAATTGAATGCGGTTGGAACCCCAAGTTCTTTTCGCGTTGGTCCAGCATGTCGAAATGCAGGATGAAACTTTGGAGCGAAGCAAAAACCCATACCCGCCTGCTCTACACAGCGCGCTACGCCTGCGCCTTCCAAATCGATCTTGACACCGAGAGCTTCAAGAACATCGGCAGTTCCACACTGAGAAGATGCAGCACGGTTGCCGTGCTTGCAAACTGGCACACCGGCACCTGCAACCACAAATGCGGCCATGGTGGAGATGTTGACCGAATGCGACTTGTCCCCTCCAGTGCCAACAATGTCGATTGCGTGCGATGAAAATTTTGCATCTAGCGGAACGGGTTCTGATGCTTCCAACACTGCAGCCAACATTCCTTGCAACTCATCTGCAGTCTCGCCCTTCGAGCGAAGCGCCACTACAAATGCTGCGATTTGTGCAGACGTAGCTTCACCAAGCAACACTGCATTCATGGCAACTTGCGCATCATCTGCTGGCAAGTCTTCGCCACGCAACAGCGTCGACAAAAGTTGTGACCATCCACCAATACGGTCAATAGCGCTCATCGCGCAACCTCGTTATGCGGTTTGTTTACGCTGGCGCAACATGCGCCGTCTATCGCGGGCTGTGGTTGCACCCCAGATTCCCTGCTGTTCACGATTATCAAGCGCATAATCCAAACACGCTATGCGAACCTCGCACTGAGAACACACCGAAATAGCAAAGTCTGCATGATCCTCATTGTCTGGATAGAAAATCTCGGCGTCCAGCCCTTGGCAAGCACCTTTTGTTCTCCAAACCACATCTGCTACCGACATTCAGGCCCCCCTTGCGCTCAGCTTTGAGCGCAATTTTCCTAGGCATGACTGTAGAACCCAAAGTCGCAGTCATGCCAATCCAAAATGGCAATAACTTTGGGCAATACCTTTACCAAATAAGGGTCAGAGGTGCCCCTACGAATTAATCGCGAAGATCAGTAAGCAATTCGTCGATAACAAACTTGGGCAAATTAGCGACCTCTATATATGCAGGGTGCACGCAAAGAATCTCAACGTCACCAGAAGCGAATGCTTTAACTTGCTCTGGCGTAAATTCAAAACGGATGTAGTGAACGGCTGCAGTTACATTGTCGCGCGTCAAAGTCTCGGCGTGTCCTTCTTCAGTAATCGCCGTAACAGTTGAGCCATCGCTCAACTTGAACACAATTGAACTCTCGATGTTGACGAGTTTTGGCAACCACTCAAGCATCTGCTCTGGTGTAGTGAGTTCGATAAACAAAGTGGCCGAAAGTTGACCCGCTTCCGGAATCAATGGGTTGTACGCATGCAATTCCTCGAGAATCTGTTCATCGCGAACAACTTTTTCTGCACGCATCATTTCATGAATTTGTGACTGCATGGTTGCTCGGTTTTCAAACATCAGTGTCACCACGGTGCCAAGTTGCACCCGACGACGACGCTTCAACTCGATGATTTCCTCTCGACGCTCGTCGCGAACACGCTCATAAGCGCGAAGGTCCAAAATGTCGGTCAATTGAAGTTTGCGGGATGTAGTCATCATTTTACTTCTCCTCTGGTTGAATGCCGTAGGCACGTGCAACAACTTGAAGCGGGTGCACTGCTTGTTTTCCTGTTTGTTCGTTAATGGCAGTGTTGGCGAGATGGCAGTCTCCCGTCACTACGTCACCCTGCGCATCGTTAATCATCTGACCCAACTTCTCGGCGATTGGAATCGATAGGTGTGCATTTTCGGCGCGCAATCCCCACATGCCATCAATGCCGCTGCACTGCTGCACGAGTTTGATCTTTGCTCCGGTGAGCTTCATCAAGTCGCGGCTCTTGAGCCCAATGTTTTGAGCACGTAAGTGACATGGTGTGTGATACGTAATGGTTTCAGGAATCTCGCCAGTGAAATTGAGATCGAGTGACTTGCCTTCCGTCTTGTGCAAGCGAATGAGATATTCGGCTGCGTCGTACGTGTTTTCAGCAACAAGAGTTGCATCGGCGCCACCTACGTAGTCGAGATAATCCTTTTTCAAGACATATCCGCAGGTTGGTTGTGGCACGACAATTTCGTTGCCGGCACGAACTTCATCTGCAAGCATCTTGACGTTCTTCTTTGCAACCTTGGTGAAGGTATCTACATCGCCACTATGCAAAAACGGAGCGCCACAACATGCAGCTTCGCCCGCGAGCGAACACTCGACGCCATTGCGTTCGTACACCTTGATGAGATCTTGGCCAATTGTTGGGTCTTGGTATTCGACCAAGCATGTTGGGAACAATGCAACTTTTCCTTGACGATTGAGCATCGTTGTTTTTGGCCGATTTTTGAACCAAGTCGAAAAGCGACTTCGCGCAAATGGTGGCAACATACGAACACTCGAAATACCAGCAGTCTTCTCAACAATTTTGCGAACCACGGAGCCGGGTTTTGCACCCATGACGAGGTTCGTCACTACGCCCATCGATGTTGCAACTTTGCCGATCGCATCTGTGCGACCCATCACTGCCGTGGTCACTTTATTGCGCACCGACATTTGGCCATTTTCGCGACGCATTGCGTCAGCGCGCAGCATGAGGCGCGGAAAATCGAGCGCCCATTCATGTTGATTTGGCGTATACGGGCAATTGATGTAACACAACTTGCACTGGAAACATTCGTCAATCACGTGGTCTTGTTGGGCGGGAGTCATCTTGCCCGCATCTTGGTCATCATGCACATCGATGTACGAGAACAATGTTGGGAACGAGGGGCAAAACTTGAAACACAAACGACATCCATGACAGAGGTCGTACACACGCTCGAGTTCGTGACGGGTGTCTGCCTCGTCGAGGTACATCGGGTGATTTGGATCGTACGTAATTGTCATGAGGGTGCTTTCTAAAAAACTAGATAATTAAAAACTAAATCGATTGCATTGAGTGGCTGTGCACCAACGCACACAGCCACTCGCTGCGAACAGCAATGAATTGCTTAAGCGAGGCTCTTGAGCCCGTCAGAGAAACGACCAGCGTGACTCTTCTCGGCGCGTGCAAGTGTCTCGAACCATTCGGCGATTTCCGAAAAACCTTC
>Ga0114981_10002145_pt1 | contig 12796 bp, 11 predicted proteins | sample S_140806_MF_Meta_FD_87028 | JGI IMG/M metagenome (GOLD analysis project Ga0114981, IMG submission 87028) | Freshwater microbial communities from Lake Simoncouche, Canada to study carbon cycling - S_140806_MF_MetaG | ecosystem: Environmental > Aquatic > Freshwater > Lake | place: Lake...
TGACCAACCGGAGGTACAACCGATGACCAAGCAGAGTTCAGGCGAAGGTACAGGCACTGCTCCCATAGTTAAACAATATAAACCTAGAAACAATAAAACAATTAAACAGAGTGATCATGAGTTTGATTTTTCAAAATATGGAGAGCTGAGCAAATTGATTGAAGATTTTGCCAAACATAGAAAGTCAATTAAAAAGCCTTTTATGTCACAGCATGCAGTTGATTTAATTGTGAAAAAATTAAAGTTATTGTCCCAAGGAAATTACCAATTAGCAGAGGCAATAATTGATGAAGCAATAGCTAATGGTTGGCAAGGAATTTTTCTTCCTAAAAACCAAAATTCGATAAACCATAATGTTCCGGCCGAGCCAGTTTTCCGTAAAACTCATGAATGCTTTAAATTATGAATTTTGAAAATATAGAACTTGAAAAGCAGGTGCTTTCTGCAATGCTTTTAGATAACGAGGAAAGACTTATCGCCTTTTCTACAATTCCAAACTTGGAGGTATTTCAGTTTCCTCAGCATAAAGTAATAGCTCAAGCAATACAGGCTAATCAAGATGCCGGAGAACCTGTAAATCTTGAAACCATTGCATCAACTCTAAAAAAGTCAAATCTTATCAAAGATGCTGGAGGGGTTAAATATTTAAGTCAGGTATTTACTTCCTTAAATAATCCTGGTCATGTTGAAATACACTGCCGAATTTTGATTGAGCATTACCTGAGATCAAAAGCATACCTGATTGCAACCGAATTGATGACCAAAGCCTCATCTGAAAATGGGGATATATTTGACATACTTGCCAAAATTCAATTATCAACAGATACACTACTTTCTCAGACAATCAGTAAGTCAGATGACAACTTTCATCAGCAATTAGAGCAATCAGCTACTATTTGGCTTAACAAAGTAACCGGAGAAATAGCTGGCTATAAAACAGGAATTGTATTACTTGATAAACTTTGCGGTGGCCTTACAAATTCAGAATTGACAGTTGTGGGTGCAAGACCAGGACAAGGCAAGACAGCACTTGTTGTAAGCCTGATTCGAAATCTGGCAAAGCAGGGAATAGGATGTGGTCTTTTTAGCTTAGAAATGTCAAAGCACGAAGTGGTGCAAAGGTTAGCGAGTCAGGAGTCGGATATTTATGCCTACAAAATCAAACAAGGCGAACTATCGCCTTACGATAAATCTAATTTGATGGATTCGGTGCATAGGATGAAAAGCTGGAATCTTAAAATCAGTGATGATGGCTACCTAAACATGATGAAAATCAGAACCAAGGCCACAATGTGGAAAAATAAATATGGAATCAAGGTTATATTCGTTGATTACATTGGCCTAATCAATAGCAATAACCCAAAGGAAACGAATAGGGTTAATGTAGTAGGTGAAATCAGCAGAGGATTAAAGCTACTTGCCAGAGAGCTGGATATACCTGTGGTTGCTTTAAGTCAGTTATCTCGAAGAGTAGATGATAGAAGTGATAAGATGCCAATTATGTCAGACCTTCGTGAGTCTGGGTCGGTGGAACAGGATGCTGATGTTATCTGGATGATGTATAGGCCAGAAACAAATGATCCTAACGGTACATTTAGAATCGCAGGTAAAGATTTACCAAATAGTGGTTTATGCATACTAGACCAAGTTAAGATGCGTTCAGGATCAACCGGAATGATAGCTTTGCAATTTGATGGGCCATTAATGCGCCTTAGAGACTATGTATAATTCAATCCACATCAGCCAAATACCTGCCCAATGGGAGGGCCGCTGCACCTATTCCAATGATTTATTTTACACTATAAGAGAAACAGAGATGAACAGACAAGACTGCCAGGATTACCTTGGCAGAAAAATTACACAGCTAAAAAATAAGCTGAATCAGCCTGATGCCGCCAAAGGCTACAAGCGTAGATGGTCTAATCAGCTTGAAGTCTATGAGGCAATCCTTAAATACCTATCTTTGCACAAACTTTAACAAGATGCTCAAGAAAGGTTACTCAGCCAAGACAGTTAGCTCCAACATTAAGAGTGAGATGAAGGCTGGCAAGCCTCAGAAGCAGGCAGTAGCTATTGCTCTGTCTGTGGCTAAGAAGGCCAAGAAGGCATCAAAGCCTAAAATGCCTTCAATGATGCCAAAAAAGAAATAAACCGCATGCAAGTAGTTGCAATAAGTTTAATCAAACCAAATCCGAGCAATCCTAGACTTATCAAGGATGATAAGTTTCATAAGCTCGTTCAAAGCCTAAAAGACTTCCCAGAGATGGCAAGTGTCAGGCCAATAGTGGTGAACCAGGATATGATTATCCTTGGAGGCAACATGCGCTTTAAGGCCATGAAGGAAGCCAAGTGGAAAGAGATACCAGTTGAGGTAGTTGATTGGGATGAGGCTAAGCAGAGAGAGTTTATCATCAAAGATAATGTTGGCTTTGGTGAATGGGATTGGGATGATCTTGCAAACAATTGGGATGCTGAAGAACTTGATGCCTGGGGATTAGATGTGCCTGTTGGCTTTACTGAAGAGCCTGAAGCAGAAGAAGATGATTATGTTATGCCTGATGAGATTCAGACAGACATTGTTCTTGGCGACCTATTTGAGATAGGTGAGCATCGTTTGCTTTGTGGAGATTCGACTCAAACCGATACTTTTGAAAAAATAATGCAAGGAGAGTTTGCAGATATGGTAGTCACTGACCCTCCCTACAACGTAGCTTATGAAGGCAAAACTAAAGATGCTTTAACTATTGAGAATGACTCAATGGGTAATGATGATTTTTATCAATTCCTTTATGATTTTTATTCAGCTTTAACAACGGCAGTAAAAAAAGGAGGAGCAATTTATGTTTGGCATGCTCCATCTGAAATTGTAAACCTTGGAAAAGCATTAGTTGATGCTGGATGGTTATTAAAGCAGCAGCTTATTTGGGTAAAGAACTCAATGGTTATGGGTAGACAAGACTACCATTGGAAGCATGAACCATGTCTTTATGGTTGGCTCGAAGGTGGAAGTCATAAATGGTATTCTGATAGAAAGCAAACAACAATAATTGAATTTGATAGACCAAACAGAAATGCCGAGCATCCAACAATGAAACCAATTGGATTATTTGCTTATCAAATTGAGAACTCATCTAAGCAGGGGGATATTGTAATTGATGCTTTTGGAGGCAGTGGAACAACAATGGTTGCTTGCGAGCAATTAAAGCGCAAAGCAAGAGTGATTGAGTTTGACCCAAAGTATTGTCAAGTAATTGTAGATAGGATGCTTAACTTAGACCCTACATTGCAAATAAAAAGGAACTGTCAGCCATATCTGACTGAAGGTACTAATCAGCGACAAAACACCGATGCCGAAGCCAGAGAATGTCATACCGCATAAATGGAACAAAGGCCAATCTGGTAATCCTGCTGGCAGGCCTAAAAAGCTACCTGAGTTAAGGGAGTTGCTTGCCAATGTACTTGGCGATGAGAAGGATGGCAAGACCGCAGCAGAGGCCATTCTAATGGCTTTGAGAGCAAAGGCAACCAAGGGTGATGTCAGAGCTGCCGAGCTGCTCCTGGACAGAGCCTATGGCAAGGCCAAGCTAGACATTGAGCTGGAAGGCTCATTCAATACAGTCATCATGCCACAGCCTGTAACGAGGAAGGCAGCTGAACCAGAAGCCTAATGGCACAGCTTGATCTATCAAGTCCTGACTTATGGCAGGAGAAGTACCTTGATGCAGTAACTGACCCTAAGACCTACAACATTCTCTGGGGTGGAGCTGGAAGTGGCAAGAGCCAGACCATGATTCAGCTATTCCTTGCTGAGATATGCGATAATAAGGCCAATCAATTCCAGACCTTTTTTGTCATCCGGAAAGTTGCGGCCACCATCAGGAACTCAGTCTTTGCTGACTTCCGAAACAAGATTAGCCAATGGGGGCTGGACAGGCTCATTAAGGCTAAGACAGGCTACATGGAGCTTCAGTCAGGCACTAATAAGATTGTGTTCTTGGGCTGTGATGATCCTGAGAAGCTCAAGTCATTGAGCCAGGCTAAGTACATCTGGATTGAGGAGGCAACAGAGCTAACACTTGAGGACTTCACTCAGATAACTCTGCGACTTAGGGGTAAGTCAGAGCATCCAAAGCGTTTCTTCCTGACCTTTAACCCAGTCTCAGATAGCCACTGGATTAAGAAGCGGTTTTTTGATGATGTTCCACCAAAAGAGGCCAACCAGGTACTCCGGTTGCACGGCACTTACAAGGATGCCATTGACTTCCTCGATGATGAGTATGTGACAAGGATGGAGGCACTCAAGTCAGTGAGCCAAACCTATTATGAAGTGTATGCCCTTGGGCAGTGGGGCATCTGGGATAGAGATTCACTCTTTGCCACTAGTTTTGACATCAGCAAGCATGTCTACGATGGATACATCAAAGCCTCTCCAGCTCACAATCTATACCTAGCCTTTGACTTCAATGTCACCAACACTTGCGTGGTAAGTCAGTACATCAAAAACTCTGAGGAAGGCATCTACTATGCCACCATCAATGTCATCAAGGTATATCGAGTTGGAGACCTTGCCAGCCTCTGCCAGACCATCCGGCAGGAGTTCCCCAACATGACCTACATCATTAATGGTGATGCCTCCGGTGCTGCTCGTAATGCATTCACGATGGATAACATCTCAGCCTATGCGCTCATCAAGAACTACCTTCAGGTAAGCGACATGCAGCTTCAGGTGGCTAAGTCTAACCCTAGCCACATAGCTAGCAGGCTGGTGACTATTCTTGTGCTTCAGAAAGCTAAAGTTCAGATAAGTGGCAAGCGATGTGAGGAGCTAGTAACAGACCTGAAGGAGGCCAAGGTAGACAGGCAGGGCAGCCTAGATGCCTGGAAGAATAAGAACCCGGATAAGTCTCATGCTCTGGATGCCTTTCGCTATTTTATTTTCTCTAACTTTGCTGAAATTACAAGCAACTTTAACCTGGAGAAGTATGGCACTATGTTGCAATGATTGTTTTAAGGTCTGTGAGCCACTTAATGGCTGCCCTTTTGCATTTTACATAGCTGTGCCACCGACTTACACCGAGGCTGACATAGTCATTAAGATCACTAAGCTAGGAGTGAATGTCATCGTTGAGCAGTTGCTGACTATTGACCTTGAGGGCTTCATTGAGATTGACCTGACAGCAATGCCTGAAGGATTCATCAATAGCTACGGTGGGCAGTACCACATCAGCTTCTATGAGCCGGGCAACAATAATCCATACATCTTTATGCCCACTGATGGCAATGAGTATGACAGCATCTGTTTGAGCTTTGCCACAACTTACAGCAATCAGGAGGATAACATTTTAGTCTTAAACATTTTCGGATAAACCAATGAACAATGATTTTCAATCAAATTGTGGAGGTAAGCGCAGAGGCTGCTGCATTATCCAACTACCACACGATGAACAGCCTGATGACCTTACTGCTGATAGCCTTCCTAAGCGCAGGCTTTTCCTTGTTTCTGGACTACTTTCTGGAGGATCATCCGATTGGACAGTGGTATCTGTTGCAGATTCAGAAGCTGCCGACCTTCTGGGCGAAGCCACTAGGTGAATGCCCTTTCTGCTCAGGAGCTTGGCAGTTCCTGGTTATCTCTTGCCTTATATTTGACTATCCATTTTACTTATGTTCAATTTATTTAGGCGCAAACCATCTGTGCCTCCTGCTGCTCAACCGCTGGCAGAAGAAGCTCCTGTTCAGGGAGAAGCAGGCCGAATACTTTACAGGGGAGTAGCTCCTGCTGACCGCTGGGATCAGATTGAGTTCGCCTTCACCTCCGGTGGAGTCAATTACTTTAAGTTTGTATCTGAAGTCAATGTGCCATTCCAGAGGGCAGTGGCTGCTAGGGACATCTTCACCGAAGAACTCTGGCAGATTAACCCAGACTTTCTGAGAGGCTGGAACAATGGCCTAATCAACCTGCTCATGGACAAGAAGAAGAAAGATGACAAGAAGCTGTATGAGATAGGTGTGATGGCATCCAGACTCAAGGAGCAGATGGAGATGTCTGTTAGCCTGCTGCGGCAGCTGAAGCTGGCAACAGTTGTGTACTTTGATGAGCAAGAGAATCCACTTGATTATCAATATCCATACAACAAGACCAAACTTGAGCATTGGATGAAGCACAATGATGTTCAGGGTTTTTTTTTGACACTGCCAGAGTACGCCTATCTGCCCTCTTTGACCGAGTACAGCACGAATTTCCCGACCTATTTGCAAGCCGAAACGCTGCAAAGCCTAAACAACCTGAAACACATTATTGGACTGCAATTACCAGACAGCACAGACTTAGATTTGATGAGCAGTTTAGAGTCTCAGGTGGAAATCCTGAGCGAGCTAAATTCCTGGTCGAAAGGCCAATCTATGAGTACTATTTGATTGTGAGCAGCTATATTGCAGCGCAGAAATCCAGAAAGGGTAAGGGATAGATTTGTTTTTCAATTTTTTACAAAAGGCCACTGATATTCGGTGGCTTTTTTAATTGCTATCTTTGGGGCATGGCTACTATTTCGACTAACGATATTAAAATCAGGTATGACATTGACCTGTCTAAGCTCCAGCAGGCTACATCTGAATTCGATAAGATTACAGCAGAGGAGCGGCAGTTGCTGTCTGAGCTTGGCAAGCTCAAGAAGCAGTTTGATGATGTAGGGGATAAGGCTAAGAAAGCAGGCAAGGATTCAGGCGATGCTATGGGCAGCATGGGTGCAGTTGCTGCCAAGGTCGGGCCAATAATAGCCGGGATATTCGCTGCTGATAAGATAGTTGGATTTACTAAGGAAGTCATTGCAGTGACTGCCCAATTCCAGAAGTTTGAGTCAGTCCTTAAAAATACACTAGGCAGCAACAGTGCAGCTCAGGGAGCATTGGCAAGCATCAAACAATTTGCAGCAACAACACCATTCAGCGTTCAGGAGGTCACCGATTCATTTGTTAAGCTGGCAGGAGTAGGCTTTAAGCCGACCATTGATCAGATGCGTAAACTGGGTGATGTTGCCAGCTCACAGGGCAAGTCATTTCTCCAATTTACTGAGGCTATTCTGGATGCCAGGAACTTTGAATTTGAGAGGCTCAAAGAGCTTAACATAGGCGCAAGAACAGTTGGTGAGAATATCATCTTTAATTTTAAAGGGGTAGAAACTCAAGTCAAGAAGAACAGAGAGGCTGTGCAGGCTTACCTGCTTAGCCTTGGAGATTACAATGGTGTAGCTGGAGCTTCATCTGCTGTCTCCCAGACTTTAGGAGGGCAAATCAGCAACCTTGGCGATACATGGGATTCACTGCTGAACACCATAGGCAATAACCTTGCACCAATATTTGGCAAGGCATTGACTGTAACTGCTGAGTTTCTAGGTGCGCTAGATAGGCTATTTAAAGGTCAAGAGCAGGAATTAAAGGAGTTTGAGGGCAAGCAGTACACAGCCTATGCGAATTTCTTCGTGAAGACCTCAGATGAGGCATTGAAGAATGCAGCTGCCAATTCAAAGAACAGAATCAAAGTAGTTTCTGAAGAGACTAAATTGCTTCAGCAACAGTACGATAAGCAGGTTGCTGACTTAGCCATTGCTGAGGCTAAAATGCAGGATGAAAAGGGAAGTGGCTTTTTATTTGCCCAAAAAAGAGCAGTAGAAGCAGCCAAAGCTCAACTATTGGAAAGCCAAGAGCTAGAGAAAGCCTTAATTGCTCAAAATCAAGCAGCCATTGATGAGATCAATAAGAGAGCCAAGGCAGCAGAGGCTGCTAGTGCATCATCTCAGGCTGAGGATAAGGCTCAATATCAATCCAGACTAAAGCTACTTGAGCTTGAGAAGCAGCAGCAAGTCCTGATGGCTCAGCTAAGAGGCTCAAAGTTGGGTGAGATTGGGGCAGAAAGAGTATTCCAGGAGGCAGTCTATCAGCTTAAAAAGCAATACAGCACCAAGAACATTGGCATAGTTCAGGATGAAGTTAAGGTAGCCAAGCTCCAGCGAGATAAGGCAGTTAAGGACTTTGAGGATGCAGCTAAGAAGGAGTATCTCACAGCCATAACTCTGGAGGATAGGATAAAAAAGGCTAAGAAAGCAACAGCAACTAACGAGGAGAAGCTCTATCAGGATAGATTGAAGGGAATGAAAGACTGGCAGAAGGCCTATGAAGACAATCTAAAGAGGCAAATCGAGAAGGAGAAAGAGGCTGCTAGAATTAAAGAGGAAATTAGAAATAAAGCATTTCAATTAGGTCAGACTCTGCTAGATGGTGGGTTTAGCATCTATCAAGCTAGGCTAAACAATGAAATGACCTTACTCCAGCGCAGATATGACTTAGAAATTCAGCTTGCTGGTGGCAATCAACAAAAGATTGATGAGCTTAATCAGCAGAAGGCTGAGAAGGAGAAAGAGATAAGGACTAAGCAATTTAAGGCTGAGCAAGCAGCATCAGTTGCCAGAATTTTATTCAGTTTAGGTGAGCAGCTTATTAAGTATGCGCCAAATCCAGCCACAACTCCATTGGCTGTATTAGCCGGGGCAATAGCAGCAGCTCAAATAGGCATCATTGCTGCTACTCCTGTGCCTGAGTTCGCAGAAGGTACTAAGGGCAAGCCATTCAAGGGAGGCAAGGCGATAGTAGGTGAGCGAGGTGTTGAGAAAGTTGTGACCGAATCGGGCAAAGTTTATTTCACTCCGGCATCTGCAACTTTAGTTGATCTACCTAAAGGCTCACAGGTAATACCTAACCATGCGCTCAGCAGGCAAGAGCTGTTCCTGGCTAACCACTATGCCAACCGCAACAGCAGCTCAGGCTCTCCGGTGGTAGGTAAGTTGGATGAGCTGGGCAGCATCTTAAAGAGCTTACCTATCACTCAGCTCAACATGGATGAGCGAGGGTTTGAAAAGTTTATCCGAACACCACGAAGGACAACTAAAATTTTGAACAATAGGTTCAGGACTGATTCATGAGGTTATTGGTTTAGATTAGACTGTGTAAAGAGCCTCTGCATTGCAGGGGCTTTTTCTTTTTACCTTTGCGATTATGGCAGGATGGAAATTTTACTTGAACGGCATTGAGGTAGAAGAGCCAATAGGCTGGGATGCCATTGAGTTCACAGCGGTCAGGATGGAGAGTCATGGCATTGACCAGCCATTCAGCACTGAGCTAAGGTTCTATAATAAGGGCGCAAAGCTGATCAAGGATTTATATGATGTGCAGTTCATCAATGCCGAGATAGCCATTAAAATCACTTCTGATGTGGGTTATAGTGGCTCACTTTACGAATTTGAAGGAATGCTCAATCTATCCATCTACCAGGAGCATAATGTATGTGACACCGACAGTTGGGAGATAACAGTAGGCATCATTGATGACAACTTCAGAGAGCAATTCAAGTCAAGGCAGGATGTAGAGATTGACCTGACTAGCACCACTGATCTGAATGGTGATGCTGTTGCTTCTCTAGTTCAAAAGGAGATAAGGATGCACAGGCAGGACTTATACCTTCAGGCTAATGGTAAAAATTTAGCAAGTAGTTCAACCTACACATCGAATGGCCCTGCTGGGCCAGCTGCCCAAAGATTCGCAGTTGTTCCTACCTATTGGCAGCAGAGCGACTTCAAGGAGACCTATGGCTCAACCTTTGACACTAATGTGATATTTATCACCTTCGCATCATGGGAGACTACTCCAATTCTCAAGAACAATGGAAGCACAACCAGAACCTGGAACTATGATGTGACTATTGACTTCACTCTGACCAATAATGACACAAGTGGCAATGTTCAAATCACATTGGCCTTTATTGCACTTAATGGAAACACTCCTGCCGGAACAGCTAACCTATACACCATTGACCTTCTGCCTAGTCAGACAATCAATGTCAGCCAGAACTTCACAGGATCATTCACGATTCCAAGTGGCTACACCATTTCTCTGTTTTTCGTTCAGGACACTTTCTCAACAGTTACCGCAGCGGTTACAGTTGATATTGCTGATGGGTATAAGATAAGCCTTAATGAAATCAATGCCGGAGAGTTTGCATCAACTGCCAACTGCCTGACCATTGAGCAATGGCTAAGGAGGTGCATCTACCTGATGACAGGCAGCAATGATAAGCTGCTATCCGATGCCTTCTCAGAGTCAGGCAATGGCTGCTATTGGAACAATGCGCTGACCAATGGCCTACGCATCAGGAGGGCTGAGACAACTAATAATCTAAGTGCATTAAAGACAACATGGAAGAACACCTTTGAAGACCTAGATAAAATCTTCTGCCTTGGCTGGGCATTTGAATGGACAGGGACAGAGTGGAAAATCAGAGTAGAGCCGAGGGAATACTTTTACCAGAATGACATCAGCCAGAGCTTTTTCAATGTTGGCGAAGTAGATCAGATGGCTAAGGTTGATTTGCTCAAGAACAACATCACGCTTGGCTACTCTGACAAGTGGAAAAACATTCAGCTCTCTGGTGTTTATGCAATTCACACTGACCGCAATTACTTTGTTGATAACCGAGCCATGAATGAGGCCAGCAGTGCCAAGCTGGACATCAGAAGCCAGATTATTGCTGAAGGATATGCGATTGAGTTCAGCAGGAGGCTCTCAGGCATCACCTTTGGCGGAGCTACTTCTGACCGACCTAATGATTATGAGACATTCATCATTTGGCTCAACAGGAATGAGGTCATTTATGATGACATCGAGGACAGTTGCTTTAACCTGCCGCAGGAAGTCGGAGCAGTTACCTTTGCTCCAGGAGAAATAAGCATGCCATCAAGCCTGATAAACTTTAGCAGCTCACCACTTAATAATTTATACAACATCTGGCACACGCCAGCAAGGGTTGCATTCAGGTGGTGGAAGGTGCTGGGCATGCACACTTACGGCACTAATTCTAAGATGCTCAGATTCCAAGTTGGAGAGTATCAAGTTGCCTACATTAGCACGATAGCTGACAGCATTGAGCCATGTCAGCAGTATAGTATAGATTCAGATGTTTATGAGAACTCAAATATCTATGCCGACCTACTAAGATCAGGCGAAAAGGAGTACCTATTCAAGCCTATCGGCATTGAATTCAGTTATCCGCAAAGTCTTTGCGATTTCTTAACTTTGTCCCAGGAAGAGCAATACCGGAAAGTCAGGCTCACTTCAGGCAGTTTAGATGTTCAGGGCTTCATTACAGAGGCCATGAATCAGCCTGAAGATGCTTCCGGTGGTACAACTAAGTTCACTCTGCTAATGTCTGCACAGACATCAGGCACAGGTGGAGCTTTCACGGACGGTTACAGCACAGGCTTTGACAATGGCGAATAGAACCAGAGCGCAATTAAGTACAGATTCATTAGGCTTTTTCCCTGACAATACTAGTCAGCTAATAACTCCGCAGGACTTGCGGGATTGGATAACTAATGGAATTACCTCCTTTGTCACCCAGAAGGACACAAGTGAGTTCGAAAATGCTTTTTATGAGTGCCGAGGCAATCCAATTACTGCCACATCAGGAACAACTAACCTAGCCTTAGCCAATGGCAACTTTGTCCACATCACAGGCACAGGCTCAATCTCAATCAACTCCTTTGGCACTCTTCCTGCTGGATCACGCTTTGTCTTGTGCTTTGACATTCCGGTTACACTTGTCTACAATGCCACCAGCCTGATAATTCCTGGAGCGGCTAATGTAACAACTGCCGCAGGTGATTGCATCATGCTCATCTCTGAGGGATCAGGTAATTGGAGAGTGATAAGCTACTTTCCAGGAGGAGGGCTTCCGGTAGGCACAATCACTGGAGTAACTGCGGGAACAGGTTTGTCTGGTGGAGGATCAAGCGGAGTAGTTACGGTAAACCTTGCCAATACTGCGGTTACTCCAGCTGCCTATACCAATGCTAATATTACTGTTGATGCTCAAGGGCGCATAACTGCTGCGACTAATGGTTCAGGCGGAGGAGGAGGAACTGTTACTGCGGTAACTGCATCTACTCCATTAGCATCATCAGGAGGCACTGCGCCTGATATTAGCTTAACAGGCATTATACCTGTGGCTAATGGAGGCTCTGGAACTGCGACTCCATCATTAGTCGGAGGAACTAATGTAACTATTACAGGTTCATGGCCTAACCAGACCATTGCGGCAAGTGGTGGCGGTGGAGGAGGTTCACCTGGAGGGGCAAATGGTGATTTCCAGTATAAAAATGGAAGTGCATTTGATGGGAGCAACCTTTTACGCTTAGTAAGTGGATTTGTAGTCGCTCACACACCTAAGATTGGTGATAGCAATTCTACTGGGCATTTCCATATGCATAGTGCTAATTCTGCACCAACAGGTATTAATAATTACCTGACAATGTTCTGGCAAGTGGCCACAAAAGCCTTGGGATTTAGGTCTGAAACAGATGCCAATACAACCAACATTCAATTAACTACACCTACTGCCGACAGGACTATCACTATTCCTGATGCATCTGGCAATGTGGTCATTGACAAAACAATTCCTGAGTTCAACAATGGATCAAGTGCCGGAGAGATAAGGCTAAGAGAGGCTACTGCTAATGGCACTAACTACATCGGTCTTAAAGCCCCGGCAATAGTAGCGGCAGACACTACATTCACTTTGCCCAATTCAGATGGTACTGCCGGAACAGTAATTCAGACAAATGGTTCAGGAGTTTTATCATGGGTCACTAATGGAGGGGCGCAAGCATTGCAGTTTTTAAAAAATACTACTGCCACAACAATAACTAACCCAACAGGAAACACTATTTTAGAAACATTAACAATCCCGGCA
>Ga0114981_10002149_pt1 | contig 12784 bp, 15 predicted proteins | sample S_140806_MF_Meta_FD_87028 | JGI IMG/M metagenome (GOLD analysis project Ga0114981, IMG submission 87028) | Freshwater microbial communities from Lake Simoncouche, Canada to study carbon cycling - S_140806_MF_MetaG | ecosystem: Environmental > Aquatic > Freshwater > Lake | place: Lake...
CAACTGTTAGTATTCGTGCCTTTGATGCAAATAATGCAAATGAAACAACGAGAATCGTTGGAACTGCAGTATCAAACACTGGAACTCAATATGCTTGGGCAGGATCTGCTGCTATTCATGGGTCTCCAGATGTATATACAAATTTCAATGGGCAGATTACAAACAGAGTAGCATTTGCATTCACTGCTCCAAGTACAGTTCTTACCGCAAATGTTAATTTCCTGACATCTGCAACTTCAGCAAACCAAACTGTTGCAATTGGTGGAACAGTTATTTGGGTTGATTCGGTATCCGGCGTTTCTGCTGGAAGTTCATTATCAATTACCGGAAAACTTACCAATGTCCCCGTTGTTTCAATTGGTGACACTTTTGTAAGAATTGGAACAGCATCTACAATTGGTTCTACTATTCTTACAGGTATTGCTGCAACTTTCAGTACTCGTACAAGTGCTACTAAGTTATCTATTGATATTAGTAGAGGTTTTGTTGGTGTTATTACCGATGGTTCAAATGGTGTTGGTGTAATTAGTTCATTCACTTCACAATTTGGAGATGTTCTTCTTCGTAATGTTGCCGGTGCTGGAACAACTTCTGGAGTTGGTATTGGAACAACCACTTTAACTGTTACTGCATGATATGAGATTTGATGAGTTGAATGAAAGCAATTATTTGCTTTTTGCTATAAAATTCTACGATAATCCTCAGGCAGTCACTAGAGAAGATTTTGATGAAGATTTGAAGAGAATTAGATACATTAAAAAATTGTTGAAAAGATATAAAAATACAGGTGAACTTAAGACTCATTTGATCTTAAATCACCTGACTGTTTTATTCAATGTTTTTAATGATGCGACAGTTCCTTTACTTTTCTATAATTTGGAAAAAGAACTTTGGCCATCTATAAAAAGTTTTTTAATATTTTTAAATAGATTGCCAGAATATCCTAAAACTGAGATTAATGATATGGATCAAGACTATGAATGCCTATCACAATTGGAGTCAATCTAATGGATATTAATAAGATTATTTCTATTGTAAGAAATCTTAAAGAAGAAGGTATTGTAAATGCGGTTGGAAATGGTGGATTGACTAGTGCATCTACACCACCAGGAAGACTTGATGGTTATGATAAAGTAATGGGACTTACAAGAAGAGTAGGAATAATTGGTAAAGGTAAGTTTGATGGCGCTAGAACACGCTGGAAAAAATCACAAACACAACCATAAACAGTCCAATGTACACACCCTCTCAAACAATAGAAACAAAGGTTGCAATCCTTGAGGAAAAGATTCATACTACTGAGCAGTTGATGCAACGTATTGAGAGTGCGATTGAAAAGATAAGTGAAGTAAATGCAAATGTAACTAAAATGCTTGTAGTTCACGAAGAAAAAATTAATAATGGGGAAAAGATAGAAGATATACTCTTTACAAAAATGGATCAGTTGAAAGATAAAATGGATAAGGACCATACTGCGGTATTAGCAAAGTTGCAAGGATTAGAAAAGAAAGTTTGGATAGGTATTGGAGTTCTTGCAGCAGTAAGTTTCACAATCAATAATTCTGGATTGGTCACTCGCATCTTGACACCAGCACAAGATAACGGTACAATAGAGAGACTGAAATAAGAACCCTTCACAATGGATTTGATTGATTCCAAGTATATTGGACTCGTATCTTCGCGTCTTCAAAAATTCAAAAGGGTTAAGTCGGATTTGTACACATTCCGTTGCCCGATTTGTGGAGATTCTCAGAAGAACAAAAACAAGACAAGGGGATACATTTACCCAGTCAAGAATAATACAAACTTCAAGTGCCATAACTGTGGAGCAAGTTTATCATTCAATAACTTTCTTAAACAACTAGATCCAACACTTCATAAGCAATATACTCTTGAAAAGTTTAAGGAAGGGCATACTGGTAAGAACTTTGTAGTTGAAGAACCAAAGTTTGAATTTAAGAAACCTACCTTTAAGAAAAAATTAGATTTGCCTAAAGCATCTGATAATCCAATTGCTAAACAATATCTTGAGAAGAGACTTTTAAATCCAGAAAAGTTTTATTTTGCTGACAAATTTCAGGCATGGACTAACACTCAAAAATCCACATTTAGTAGGATTGTAAGAGATGAAAGTCGCATAGTGATACCATTACACACTAGAGAAGGTGAAATCTTTGGATTCCAAGGAAGATCTCTAGGACCTAGTAATGTTAAATATATCACAGTGATTTTAGATGAGAGTATTCCAAAAGTTTATGGACTAGACGAGGTAAGTACAGATGAAACAATCTACGTCACAGAAGGACCCTTTGATTCAACGTTTGTCAAAAATGCCATCGCAATGTGTGGATCGGATATTCTACTCGATAGTCTTAATTTGGGTGATGATATTGTCTATGTACTTGATAATGAACCCCGCAACAAGGAAATCTGTAATAGAATTTCTAAACTCATCGACGGAGGTAAAAAAGTAGTCATCTGGCCAAAAGCAGTTCAGCAAAAAGATATTAATGATATGGTGCTCGCTGGACTTTCTGTTATGAATGTGTTAAAATCAAATACATATAGAGCACTCGAAGCAAAAATCAAATTCAACGAATGGAAGAAGGTATGAGTAACGGAACAAGCGTAGTTAAGAGAAATGGGTCGGTTGAGAGTCTGGATCTAAACAAGCTTCATTTGATGGTAGAAGAGGCATGTAAAGATCTTGCTGGAGTATCTGCATCACAAGTTGAGATGCAATCTGGTATTCAATTTTACGATGGGATTACCACTGCAGAGGTTCAGGAAATTCTGATTCGTTCTGCTTCCGATTTGATTGATCTTGAGCATCCTAATTACCAATTCGTTGCTGCTCGTCTGCTTCTATTTGCCGTTCGTAAGCAGTTATTTGGTCGTATGCACGAGTGCCCCACTGTTTTGGAGCATACGCAAAAATGTGTAGAACTGGGTATCTATGATGCAGAGATTCTTTCCCTGTATGATGCTGAAGAGTTTGATAAACTTCAATCATTCATCGATCATGGTCGTGATTATTTGTTTACCTATGCAGGTCTTCGTCAGGTAGTTGATAAGTATCTTGTACAAGACCGTAGTAATGGACAAGTCTATGAGACTCCCCAGTTCATGTATCTGTTGATTGCAGCAACCATCTTTTCCAAGTATCCAAAAGAAACCCGTTTAGACTACGTTAAGAGGTATTATGACGCAATCTCAAAACACAAAATCAACATCCCGACACCAATCATGGCGGGAGTTAGGACGCCTCTTCGACAATACGCTAGTTGTGTTCTTGTTGATGTTGATGACACCCTCGATAGCATCTTTAGCAGTGATATGGCTATTGGGAGGTATGTTGCTCAGAGGGCAGGCATCGGCATCAATGCTGGTCGTATCCGTGGCATCAACGCTAAAATCAGAGGCGGAGAGGTACAGCACACAGGCGTGGTCCCCTTCCTTAAGAAGTTTGAGGCAACTGTACGGTGCTGTACTCAAAACGGTATCAGAGGTGGTTCTGCTACAGTCCACTTTCCTATCTGGCATCAAGAAATAAGTGATATTTTGGTCTTAAAGAATAATAAAGGAACCGAAGACAATCGTGTTCGTAAGTTAGACTACAGTATCCAAATCAGCAAAATCTTCTATGAACGATTCATTCAAAACGGAGAAATTACACTCTTCTCCCCACACGATGTTCCTGGTTTGTATGATGCTTTTGGCACTGATCGATTTGACGACCTTTATGTGGGTTATGAACGAAATGAATCTATTCCAAGAAAAACTATCGGTGCTCAAGAACTCTTTCTGGATCTCCTGAAAGAACGTGCCGAAACTGGTCGTTTGTACATTATGAACATTGACCATTGTAACTCCCACTCATCCTTTATGGATAAAGTTGAGATGAGCAATCTGTGCCAGGAGATTACTCTCCCAACGAAACCAATTCAACACATTGATGACCCCAATGGTGAAATTGCTCTCTGTATCCTTTCTGCTATTAATATTGGTAAAATTAAAAATAATGAGGATCTTGAAGTTCTTTGTGATCTTACTATTAGGAGTCTTGATGAACTCATTGATTTTCAAGGATATCCCGTCAGAGCAGCAGAAATCGCCACCAGAGCACGTCGTTCTCTTGGAGTAGGTTATATTGGTCTGGCACACTATCTTGCCAAGCACGGTGAGCACTATGACGATCCTGGTGCCTGGCAACTGGTTCATGACCTAACTGAAGCATTCCAATATTACCTAATCAAGGCAACAGTCAATCTTGCAAAAGAAAAAGGTGCCTGTGAATACTCTCATCGCACTAAGTACGGTCAAGGTATTCTGCCGATTGATACATACAAAAAGGATGTTGATGAACTGGTTCCAAACAATCTCAAATATGATTGGGAAGCACTCAGAGAAGAGGTAAAGAAGTATGGAGTACGGAACTCAACATTGTCCGCACAGATGCCTTCGGAGAGCAGTTCCGTTGTGTCAAACGCAACCAATGGAATCGAACCTCCTCGTGGGTACTTGTCCGTTAAGAAATCGAAGAAAGGACCTCTCAAGCAAATTGTTCCACAGTTTCAAACACTTAAGAACAATTATACGCTTCTTTGGGATATGCCTAGCAATCGTGGGTATATTAATATTGTTGCAGTTATGCAAAAATTCTTCGATCAAGCGATTTCTGGAAACTGGTCCTATAATCCGGAGAATTATCCCAATAATGAAGTTCCTGTTAGTGTAATGGCTCAGGATCTTTTGACTACATATAAGTACGGCTGGAAAACCAGTTATTATCAGAACACTTATGATATTAAGACAGATGAAGTAGAGGAATCTAAAACATCTGTTGATGATTTAATTAAAGACATTTTGAATTCAGGAGAAGAAGATTGTGAGTCTTGTAAGATTTAAAACCAACAGCACGGAGAAAAAAGTGGTTAATCAAATGACCGTTTTTAACTCTCAAGAGGTAGACACCAAAAAGCAACCTATGTTTTTTGGACAACCACTAGGAGTTCAGAGATACGATTCTTACAAATACCCAATCTTTGAAAAACTCACAACACAACAACTGGGATATTTCTGGAGACCTGAAGAGGTCTCTTTACAAAAAGACAGGGGAGATTATCAATCTCTTCGTCCTGAACAAAAGCATATTTTTACTTCTAACCTAAAATATCAAGTTATGCTTGATAGCGTTCAAGGTCGTGGACCTGGAATGGCATTTGCTCCCTACTGCTCACTTCCAGAATTGGAAGCATGTATGAAGGTGTGGGAGTTTATGGAGATGATTCATTCACGCTCCTATACATATATTATCAAGAATGTTTATTCTGATCCTTCGGATGTATTTGATACGATTCTTAGAGATGAAAGAATTCTCGAACGTGCAGTTAGCGTAACCGAAGCATATAACGATTTTATCAATAGTGCTCAACATTATGGAACTTCTGAACTTTGGAAACATGCCCAAGAACAAGTTCCTTACGCACAGGTAGAAAGGTATGAACTTAAGAGAAAGTTATTCAGAGCAGTTGCAAACGTTAATATTCTTGAAGGTATTCGCTTTTATGTCAGTTTCGCTTGCAGTTTTGCATTTGGCGAACTCAAACTTATGGAAGGAAGTGCAAAGATCATTGGACTGATTGCTCGTGATGAGAATCAGCATCTGGTCATCACTCAGAACATCCTGAATAAGTGGAAGGAGGGCGATGACCCTGAGATGCAAAGAATTGCCAAAGAAGAAGAGCAATGGGTTTATAAGACCTTTGAGAGTGCCGTAAATCAAGAAAAACTTTGGGCAGAGTATCTGTTTAAAGATGGTTCTATGATTGGTCTAAATGATAAACTTCTTCAGCAGTATGTTGAGTGGATTGCTAATCGCAGAATGAAGGCAATTGGTCTTCGCCCTCTTTATGATGTTCCTGCTAAGAATAATCCACTTCCATGGACATCTCATTGGATAGAATCAAAGGGATTGCAAGTAGCTCCACAAGAAACGGAAGTTGAATCTTACATCATTGGAGGAATAAAACAAGATGTTACCAAAGATACTTTCTCAGGATTCCAACTATGATGAATGGGTAGAACAGGAGATCCTGAATGCCTTTAAAGATGCTGCAGAATCAGATGAATTTCTTTTTGGTGATTATGACTATGTGGCAGAATGGTTAGGCAAAAAAACTGACGATGTAAATTAAGAGTCCTTCGGGACTCTTTTTTTATAAATAACAGTATATAAAAAAGAAATCGCCAAAATGGAAAGAATTACATCACATCAGGTAGTTGATTTGATGGAAGCGTATAACGCAGTTTATGCTCCACAAGTTAATGAAGATTATCTCTGGGAATCATATTTAACAGAAGAATTTATTTCTGAAGCATATCAAACTGTTGCAGATTATCTTGTATATAATGGATTTGTTCCAGGATACAATACTGCTGAAGTTTTTATGTCAGAAATGGCAGTAGAAGATATTGATTCAATTCTTTTTGAAACTGGCGTTCTTGACGAGCAATATTTGATCGAAGCAGATTTTTTCAAAAATCTTGCTAACACTGCAATCGGTGGTGCTAAGAGAGCATCATCTGCTGTTGCTGGTGGAATAAGAAGTGCTGCCGGTGGTGCAGATCGTGCCGTAGGAGGTGTTGTAAGGGCAGGTCAAACCGCAGTTGGTGCTGTTAAGAGAGCAGGAAATGCCGTTGCTGGTGGCGCTCAGAGAGCAGCATCTGCTGTTGGTAGTGCCACTCAAAGAGTGGGGCAAACGGCATCTGGTGTCGCTCAGAGAGCAGGAGCAGCAGTTCAGAGAACAGTTACTCCAGTTGCTCAAGCAGTTAAGGGAACCGCTCAGAGAGCAGTTTCTGCAGGTCAAAGTGCTTTAGGTTCTGCTGGAAGAGCAGTTCAAGGGGCGGCTCAGGGAGCAGTTCGTGGTGCTACTTCTGCTGGACAAGCAGTTTCTGGTGCTGCTCAAAGAGCAGGATCTGCTGTTGCTGGTGCTGCTGGCGCTGCAGGTCGTAAAATTGGTCAAGAAATTGAAATTTCCAGAAAAGTTGGTGCTGGTGAACCATTAAATGAACCAACAATAGCAGCAAAACCTGCACCAGCAGCACCATCTTCACAATACACTAAGCAAAATCTTGGTGGAGCACAGTATGCTGCATTTAAAGGTGGTGGTGGTGACGCAGCCATTCGTCAAGGTCGTTCCGCTGGAGAAGTAGTTGCTCAAGGAAGAAAAAATATTTCTAAAGTGGTATCTGGTAGGGAACTGGGTGCTCTTAAACCAGGATTAACTCAATCATTTGATATATTTGATGTAATCAAAGGACATCTGATTGATGAAGGTTATGCTGATACTGAAGATGCGGCACTCCAAATCATGGCAAACATGAGTGAGGAGTGGAGAGAGAGTATTATTGAAGAAGTTCTTGATGAATCAAGAGGTGGGGCTGCGAGTCCTGGAACACCCGAAAGTTACCACAAACTCAGTCGTGGTGTTAAAAAAGATAAGGGACAAAAATCTTCTTATGATACAGAAGGTAATATGAATAGAAAATATACAACAATGCAACTGAAAAAAAGAAAGCAAGCACCATATAACGACTGATCCACTTTCAAAACTGTCCACCAGAGGGTCTCACCACCCTCTTTTTTTATGCTATAATTTCGGAGTCCTGAAAAATTAAATCATGTCTCAATTGGTTTCCAAAGTGCTTTCCACTAGCACTGTGAAAATTGCTTTGATCGGCACTTTCACCACAGTAATTGCTCTTGGAGTTTGTGGTACTATTATTGAAGTGAATGCACCTCAACCCAGTCATACAGTCCAGGTCAATTAAATATTAATATGGAGGGGTAATACCCTCCTTTTTTTATAAATAATTGAAAAGTAAGAAAGAAAGATGAAGTCTTTTAGTCAGTTTTTAAATGAATCTTATTTGAGAGAAGAAGAGGCGGTACAGGGTAGATTACTCAATCGTAAGAATCAAGCATATAAAGATATTAATAATCCAAATACTGGAAATCGTGGATATGCAACTGATCCCACACCAACTCCAGCATCTAGAAGATTACCTGCTGGAGCACCAGAAGGGGCAAAAACATCTCCTGGACAATTAGAAATTCCAGAACCAAAAACAACTAAAGTACCTGGATCGCAAATTAGAAGTGCAGGGGAAATGCGCCAACCATCCCTACTTACAAAATCTGGCGGAGCACAAGATTTTACAAAGGCAGGTAAAGGAAAAGTTCCATTTACATCATCCGAACCAGTAAAAGCAACAAAGCGTCTTTCTGCGGGTGCTCCAGAAGCACCAAAAGCATCTTCTGGTCAAATGGATATTGATTTTAATGTTAAACCAAATAAAGGTGAAGCACTTGTAAAAACATCTTCAAGTACTCCTGTAACTAAAGCAGGTAAATTAGCAACAACATTTTCAACCAAACCCGCAACAAATCCACCAATTCAAGCAGTAAATGTAAGAGATATTACTAAAAAACCAAACGTACTTCCTTCTGGATCTGGTTCTGGTGGTGGTCCAAAATCGCCATCATCTGGGACAAAAGTTCCTGGAAAACTTGGTAAATTTGGAAAGGCATTAGGTCCTATTGCCACTGCAGTTGATACGGCACTTTCTACTGCAGATGAGAGAGCAAAAGGATCTGGATGGGCAAGATCACTTGCTAAAGGTGCTACAGTTGCCGCTGGAGGACTTCTTGGTGGTACTGCAGGAGCAATTGGTGGTGGTGGATTATTGAGTGCTGCCACAGGAACTGCTGGTGCTATGGCGGGCGGTGCTACCGCAGAAAAGGCGTTTGACACTGTTGCTGGAGCAAATGCAAAAGAAAGAAAAGCAATGGCAACAGCAAATCGTCAACGTCAAGCAGGAAGTTCACTTAAAGGCATTGGTGGACCTACTAGTTTTGACACCAAGAAAAATACAATGACTACAGGAACTGGAGCACAAAGAAAAACAGTTGGTCTTGCCAAAACAGGTGTAGTTCAAAGAGGTGGTCAATCTGTTGCAGGAAATCTTGCATATAAAGATGGTAAAGCAGTTTATAAAGCAGGTCCAAGTGCTCAATCACTTGCAAAAACTTCTTCCAATCCATTGGAGAGAATTGGTAGATCTTTATTTGCTGGTGCCTATAAGCAATCTGATGCTGCGAATGCCGCTAAGAAACTTGCTACTGCAAGACAATCTGATGCTGCTCGCAATAAAGCACTTGGAGTAAAATTCAAACCAGCAGGTTGAATATTATAAATATCATTATATAAGGCACTAAAATATAGCGATGTCAAAAATTACTCAAGATTTTATTGGCAATATTGGATCTCTTTATGAGCAAATTCATATCCAAGATCAAGACTTTTTGAATGAGGAGTCTGAATATTATGATGAAGAAGCAGCAGAATTGGCAGAGGATATTATCCTTTCATTGGCATTGTCAATGTTCTCTGAAGGGTATACTGCAGAGACCTTTATTAAATTTTTGGTAAGTTCTGATGAAGTAGTTATTTTAGAAAAGTATTTGACAACTGACGTAAGTTTTATTTCTGAAGAATTAATTCATAATGATTTTGTAGAAGAGCAACTGGCAATTCTTGAAGCTGGTGGATTTTTGGGACTTCTTGCTAGAGGTGCTAAAGCACTTGTTAAAGGTGCTGGTTCTGCTGCAAAGGCAACTAAATCTGCAGTAAAAACTGGAGTCACAAAAGCAGCATCTGCTGGTGTCGATAGTAGAATTGGTAAGCAATTTGCAAAAAGTGCAAATCCATCAAGAACTACTGCCGCTCTAGAAAAAGTGGCAAAAAATAAAGCAACTAAATCTGGAATAACAGTTCCTCAAGGATCTTTATCACCAAAACAATCTGCCGATTTAATTAAGCAGGCAAGAACTGTAAAGGCAATTAAAGGTGTAAAAACTGCTGGTAGTGCTTCTCTTGCTGCTGGACTTGGTGCTGGTGCAGTTTATGCTTTAAAACCAGGCGGATCTGGTAGCGTTGAAGGAGGTCCAAAACCAACCCCAAGTTCAATTACTCCACCACCAGCACCCATTCTTCCACCTCCTTCTGGCGGTGGACCTTCTGGTAGTGGTTCTTCTGGCGGTGGTTCTTTTGGACGTAGTTCGGGTGGTACTTCAAGCAATACTTCCAAAGCATCTAATTCTGCAGTTAATAAAAAATACGATCAATTGAGAAAAAGTGATCCAGAAGCTGCTAAGAAATACGGTCTTGAGCAATGGGCAAAAGCAAATCCAAAACTTGCTGCCAAAGTAAACCCAGATGGAACTCAAAAGGGTACTGGTAAAAGTGAAATGGAAAAGCAAGCTTCAGAACTTCGCAATAGAAGAATAGATATGGGAATTATTGATTCGGAAATTAAAGGTGGACCAGAAGGTCCAGGTAAAATTGATACAGCATCTGTTAGTGCTGATGTTAAGGCACAGCAAGAAAGAGATAGAAAAAGAGCAGAAAAGACTGCTAAAGACGCAGCAAAAACTACAACAACAGAATCTTATGATGCTTATGATTTAGTTTTGGAATATCTGATCAATTATGGTCACGCAGATACACTGGATGAAGCACATTATTTAATGCTTGAAATGGATGCAGAAATGATTGGTGGTATTTGTGGGATTTGAAGATTAAGAAAAATATCTATAATATGAAGCATCCGCAAGGGTGCTTTTTTTATATTCTTGTAACAGATTTTTTTACAAATACTTTTCCTTGACTAATTTTTGTTAATTTTTGACTATTAGAATCCCTTAAAATAAAATCATAAACATAAGTTCCTGGTTTTAAATTATTTGTTTGATTGGCAGTTAATGTTATAGTTACTTGTCCATTTAATCTATTTGGGAAGGTAACATTGAAAGATATTTCAGTTAATGAAGATTCATTTTGTTTTATTTTGGCGCATCCACTGTAATTAGTTAAATCTAATGGAGATAAAGAATCATTATCTTCTAGAAAAAATGATTGTTCAAAATTAGTTCCTGTGTAGATTATAATATTATTTACATTTACTGCCATTATATTCTCTTGGTGGGATAAAAATATTTATTATTAGAAGCAATTAGTTGATATTCCAGGTTTAACTGTTACCATACCTTCTAAAACAATTGATCTAGTATTATTAGGTCTTATCAATAAAATATCATAAACGTGTCTTCCAGATTTCAGTGAAGATGTAATATTTGATGGCATGGAAAGATTGACTATTCCTTGTGATCTATCAACAAATGTCAATATAAATTGACTATAATTTGAACTTGTTGGCGTCTTTCTCAAGTGGGATGTTCCGGAATAACCGACTAGATTTTGCGAATCTCCTCCAGTATCCGATAAAGTAAAATTTTGACTAAAATCTGATCCTTTGTCAATAACTAAATTGCTTACGTATACGGACATTATTATAAGCGTTTATTGAGTATTTATCAATCCCCCTTGACAAAACTTCAAAACATGTATAGACTAGGTTTGTCCCGGTTAAAGATAAATAATAGCTCATAAGATTACTTAATATGAGTTATGAGAATCCATGGAGATTTGATGGGGAAATTTTCGAATCAGATTGCATAGAAGATTATTTTGGATTTGTTTATCATATTCACTGTAAGATCACCGGTAGAAGTTATCTGGGACGTAAATACTTTTGGTCATTTAGAACTCCACCAGGTAAGAAGAGAAGAGTAAAACAAGAATCTGATTGGAAGAAATATTACGGATCTTGTCCAGAACTTAAAGAAGACGTTAAGAAATATGGTAAAGAATGTTTCGAAAGGAAAATATTGTCTCTTCATAAAACAAAAGGTGATTGTAATTATGAGGAAACAAAACAACTTTTCCTAAATAATGTGTTGAAAGAGTCTCTTGACAACGGCATTCCAGCGTACTACAATAGCAATATTCTAGGACGCTACATGCGAAAAGATTATGGAAACTTTGGAAAGGACTCTTCGGACATCACATGATTGGGCAGTTGATCGTATTCATTCTCTCTGTGAACAAAAAGACTATGAAGATGCTCAGGCAATTCAATCAGAATTTAGTGAGTGGTTGAATCCAGATATTTCAGAGCATGATATTTTTTCATTAGCATTTATAGGAGAAGAAAATGACTTTAGATCTTCATAACTTTTTTAAATTTTATGATGAAAAGAATTCAGACCATGTAGCAGCAGTTCAATGGTTAGAGGATAACCTTCCTGCTGAGTTTATGGATGATTCTGAAACAGAGTGGATAGGAATGTTCAGAACAAAACCACCAACTCCAGCAGTATTGGAGGTTCCTTATTTTAACCAAGTAGACAACTACAGAGATGCTCACCGCACATGTAACTCTTCATCGTGTGCTATGTGCCTTGCTTTCCTAAAACCAGGAAGCATCAAAGGTGATGATGAATATGTTAAGAAAGTATTTGCCATTGGTGACACAACTGATCACTCAGTTCAAACCAAAGTTTTACAAGGTTATGGTGTTAAGTCACACTTTAGTTACAATCTTTCTTTCTCTGATATTGATAAGAGTTTGGATGCTGGCAAACCCGTCGTTATTGGTATTCTTCACAGGGGTTCTCTTTCTTCACCTACTGGTGGGCACATGTGTGTAGTCATCGGCAAGACACCAGATGGTAAAGGATACTATGTCAATGATCCTTATGGTTCGTTGAACGACAACTATACTGGACCAGTAACAAACGGTAAGAAGACCGTTTATACCAAAGCAGTTCTTAAGCATCGTTGGTGCCCAGGTGGCAGCGATGGTTGGGGTCGCATTTTCG
>Ga0114981_10002150_pt1 | contig 12783 bp, 11 predicted proteins | sample S_140806_MF_Meta_FD_87028 | JGI IMG/M metagenome (GOLD analysis project Ga0114981, IMG submission 87028) | Freshwater microbial communities from Lake Simoncouche, Canada to study carbon cycling - S_140806_MF_MetaG | ecosystem: Environmental > Aquatic > Freshwater > Lake | place: Lake...
AGAGAGTTTTGCGACGGTGCATCACCTGGTTAGCACGGTGACTGGCCGGTTGGCTGAAGGGCGTGATGCCATCGACCTGCTGCGCGGCGCATTTCCCGGCGGATCGATAACCGGCGCACCAAAAACCCGCGCCATGCAGATCATCGAAGAACTGGAGCCGCATCGGCGCGGCGTGTATTGCGGTGCGATTGGTTACATCGGTTACGACGGCGACATGGATACAAATATTGCGATCCGCACGCTGGTGCATTCGCGCGGCATTGTGCGGTTCTGGGCAGGCGGCGGCATTGTTGCCGACTCGCAGCGCGACGCCGAATACCAGGAAACTTTCGACAAGGCGGCCGCGCTGCTCAATCTGCTGCAGCAGAGCGCGGAAAGCGCCAGCGGCAGGCCCTAGTCATCGTTTTGTAATGCGCGATGACTAGAATACTGGGCTTCCATTTGCGGAGGTGCGCATGAGCCACAGTTACAGCGACGGGCAATCCCTTAACCAGTCATCGAACCCCTCTTTCGAGCAGGTGCTGGAAGCGCGCTTGTCGCGCCGGGGGATGTTGAAGGGCGCTGTTGCACTTGCTGTGGCCGGCAGTCTGCCACTCTCGCTGGCGGGTTGCGCCACCTCGGGTCTGCGTCGCGATACCACGTTTGGTTTTGGCGGCATTTCCATCTCTACGGCTGACGCGGTTCGGGTCCCTGAAGGGTATGCGGCGAACGTGTTGTATGCCTGGGGCGATCCCGTTGGCCACCCATCCGGCTCGCCGGCGTTCCGCAGGGATGCGGGCAACAGCGCCGACGAGCAGGCGCTGCAGGCGGGCATGCACCACGACGGCATCCACTACTTTCCGCTGCCCTATGGCTCGGACAATTCGGTCAACGGTTTGCTGGTGATGAACCACGAATACACCGACGACGGCCTTCTGCACAGCGACGGGTTCGACAACTGGAGCGCGGACAAGGTGCGCAAGGCGCAGCACGCGCACGGCTGCTCGGTGATTGAGGTGCGTGCCAGCGGCGGGAAGTGGGAAGTGGTGCGGCCATCGCCGTTTGCGCGTCGCGTTACGGCGCGTACGCCGATGCGTGTTGCCGGTCCGGCGGCAGGCAGCGCCGGCATGAAAACGGCGGCTGATCCTGCCGGCGCCCTGGTGCTGGGCACGTTCAACAACTGCGCGCACGGCTATACGCCTTGGGGCAGCTACCTGACCTGCGAAGAAAACTGGGATACGTATTTCGCCAACAGCGGCACGCTGACCGCTGATCATCGACGCAACGGCATTACGGCAAAGGGCCGCGGCTACCGCTGGGATGAATTCGACGAACGTTTTGATGCCGGAAAGCATCCCAATGAACCCAACCGTCATGGCTGGGTGGTCGAGTTTGACCCGTACGATCCGCAGTCGCAGCCGGTCAAGCGCACGGCGCTGGGGCGTTTCAGCCACGAGGGCGCGTGGCCGGCGACGGCGCGTGATGGCCGTCTGGTGATTTACATGGGCGACGATCGTGTATTTGAATACATCTACAAATTCGTGTCGCGCGACGTTTATGACCGCAAGGATCGTAATGCCAATCGCAACCTGCTGGATCAAGGCATCTTGTACGTCGCCAAGTTCAATGATGACGGCAGCGGCGAGTGGATTCCGCTGGTGCACGGCCAGGGCCGGCTGACACGGGAGAACGGTTTTGCCGATCAGGCTGATGTGCTGATCCGCACCCGTGCCGCCGCTGACGCCGCGGGCGCGACCAAGATGGATCGTCCTGAATGGATCGCCGTGCATCCCGGTACCAATGAGGTGTATTGCACACTGACCAACAACAGTCAGCGCGGCGCCAAGGATCGTCCCGGTACTGATCGCGCCAATCCGCGCGTTAATAATGTGTTTGGACAGATCATTCGCTGGCGTGAGGCGGGGAACGACCCCGCTGGCATGAAGTTCGAGTGGGATCTGTTTGCGGTGGCGGGCGATCCGCAGCATGCGGATGCTGCTCAGCGCGGAAATATCAAGGGTGATGCCTATGGCAGCCCCGACGGCCTGTGGTTTGATGACAGCGGCCTGCTGTGGATCCAGACTGATGTTTCAACCAGCACCCTTAACAAGGGCAGTTACGAACGGCTGGGTAACAACATGATGCTGGCGGCGGACGTGCGCAGCGGCGAGACGCGCCGTTTCCTCACTGGCCCGAACGGTTGCGAGATTACCGGTGTGGTGATGACGCCGGATGCCAAAACAATGTTCGTCAACATCCAGCATCCGGGCGAAACGTCTTCGGAGCGCAATGATCCGAAAAAACCGCAGGCGGTCAGCACCTGGCCGGATGGCCCTGCCGGTGGCCGGCCGCGTTCGGCGACCATCGTCATTCGCAGGAACGACGGCGGCATTATCGGCAGTTGAGGCGGCCTCCGGGTCGTGGCGGTTTTATGCCATCATCGCGTTTCGACAATAAATTGACGACAACGCGGAGCGCAATGATGGCTGTTCTGGAACTCACCCAACAGAATTTTGAAGCGACGGTCACCGGCAACAAGATGGTGATCATTGATTTCTGGGCGCCATGGTGCGGCCCCTGTAAAAATTTCGCGCCGGTGTTTGAGGCGGCTGCGGAAAAACATCCGGACGTCGTGTTTGCCAAGGTCAATTCCGACGATGAGCAGGCGCTGTCGGGTCATTTCGGCATCCGGTCGATTCCGACCATCATGCTGTTCCGCGAAGAGATCGTGGTGTTCATGCAGTCTGGTGCGCTGCCCGCTTCGGGTCTGGAAAGCGTGCTGACGCAGGCGAAGGCGCTGGACATGGATCAGGTGCGCCGTGACATTGCCGAGCGTGAGCAGCAATCACAGCAGCAACAGCAGTAGTAAAATATCAATAAAAACATATAGTTAAAAGACCATCGGCGACGTTGGGCTTGCGTTGCTGTTGATCATTGCGTCTGGCGGAGGCGTTTTATGAGCACACGCGGTTTCTGGATTGATCATTTCCCCGGCAATTTTCTGTGGTCGAACGCCGCGCTCGCATGCAAGGGGATGGCGCCCTATGGCGTGGTGGCGATGGACGAGATCGATCGCATCGCCGAGAAACTGAAAACGCGACAGGGCGAACCCGAGGCGTGGCATCAGGAATGGTGTGCACTGGCGGCACAGATCGAGAAAACTGCTGATGCCGAAGCGGCGCGCGGCCATGACCGCAGCGCAGGCAATTTTTATCTGCGCGCCGGCAACTATTACTACACCGGGGAACGGTTTATTCCGCCGGGCGAGACCAAGGCTGCTGTGGGGCGCAAGGCCTACCGCTGTTTTCGCGAAGGTTTGACGCGACGCCATTCCGAAATCGAATTCGTCGAGGTGCCATACGAAAACGCCACGCTGCCGGCGCTGTTCATGAAGGCGCCCGGTGTGTCTCTGCGTGCGCCGACCGTGGTGATTTTCAACGGCATGGATAACTGCAAGGAGATGAGCATCATCTTTGCGGGTCTGGAGTTCGCGAAGCGCGGCATGCACACGCTGGCCATCGACGGGCCGGGGCAGGGCGAGACGCTGCGTTTCCGCGGCATCCACAGCCGTTACGATTATGAGGTGCCGGGCAAGGCGGCTTACGACTACGTTGCGCAGCGCGCCGACGTGGATCCTGCGCGGGTGGTGATTATGGGCTACAGCTTTGGCGGCTATTACTCGGCGCGTATTGCCGCATTCGAGAAACGTTATGCCGCGGGCGTGGCGATGACGGCACTGCACTGGGATCTGGCGGCGTGGCAGCAGCGCATCAAGGAAAAGGCGCAGGCCGAAGGCAACAAGGTGGCACAGTCCAACTTCCAGTTTCAGTGGGTGGTCGGTGCGGCCGATGCTGATGGCGGTATTGAAGTGGCGAAACGTTTCCGGCTGCAGGAAATCGCGCACCAGATCACCATGCCCTTCCTGGTCACGCATGGCGCCAATGACCGGGTGGTGCCGGCGGAAAATGCGCAGAAGCTATATGACGCCGTCGGATCCTCACGCAAGACACTGCGCGTGTTTACCGCCGAGGACGGCGGCGCCGAACATGCGCATGTCGATAATCGCCAGGTCGGTGTGGATTTTGTAGCAGACTGGATCGCCGATCACCTGCCGGGTTGAACCGGAATTGCCGTGAATCCAGTCAGCGATCCGGGTGTTTGGTTCTGACAGGGGGGAGGATGAAGCGGTAAACTCGGGTTTCCCGCGGTTGTTTTCGCGCAGTTGCCCTCGGTCCATTCTCCATGAAACGCATTGCTTACCTGGTTCTTGCCGTTGCACTGCTGGTGGGCATCGGATTCACCTGGCAGTACTTCTCCAAACCGCAACTCCCTCCTGCCGGCAAGCCCGGCGCCGGACCGGCGCGTGCGCTGCCGGTGAAAGCGGCCGTCGTCGGTCGCGGCGCGGTCGTTGACGGCGTATCTGCGGTCGGTACCTTGCTGGCCAACGAGTCAGTGATGATTCGTCCTGAAATCGATGGTCGCATTGAGGCTTTTCATTTCCAGGAAGGCCAGTTGGTGCGCAAAGGTGACAAGTTGGTGTCGCTGGATGCGGCCGAAGTGGAGGCGCAGCTGACTTCCGCTGTGGCAGCTGCCAACCTGAACCGCAGCCGGCTTAAACGCTCCGAAGAACTGCTGGCGAAGAATTTCATCAGCGCCCAGGCGATGGACGAGACCCGGGAAAATCTCAACCAGTCTGTTGCACGCGAAGCCGAGATCAAGGCCAAATTGGCGAAAAGCACGATACGTGCGCCGTTTGAAGGTGTGACCGGACTGCGCCAGGTCAGCCCCGGCGCTTATGCTAAAGCCGGACAGGACATTGCACGGCTTGAAGGTATCGGTGTTCTGAAGCTTGATTTCAGGGTGCCGGAAGCTTATCTGCGGCGCATCAAGGTCGGGCAGCCGCTGGTGATCAACGTCGATGCGTATCCCGGCGAATCTTTCAACGGATCGATTTACGCCATTGAACCGGCTGTGGATGAATCCACACGCACGGTGCTGCTGCGTGCGCGGTTGCCGAATCCCGGTGTGCGGTTGAAGCCGGGCTTGTTTGCGCGCGTGAATCTCGATCTGGATCGTCGCGAAAATGCGCTGCTGGTGCCGGAACAGGCCATCGTGCCACGCGGCGACGGACGGTTTTTGTTCCACATCACCGAGGGCAAGGCGCAGATGGTCAAGGTTGAGATGGGTGTGCGGCGTCCGGGGGAGGTTGAAATTCTCAAGGGCCTTGAAGCGGGCGACACCATCGTTGTCGATGGACAGCTGAAACTGCAGGACAGCGCTGCCGTCAGCGTGCTCGGCGAGAAGCCTGCGTCGAACGATAAACCGGCCGCGAAGAAGTAGGAAAGTACAGCGCGATGTTCCTGCCGGAGATTTCCGTCAAGCGTCCCGTGCTCGCCACGGTGATGAGCCTGCTGATCGTGCTGATCGGCATCATTGCCTTTGACCGGCTGACGGTCCGTGAATACCCGAAGATCGATTCGCCGGTGGTTTCGGTGCGCACCGTATACACCGGGGCAAGCCCGCAGGTCATCGAATCACAGGTGACCCAGCCGCTGGAAGACAGCATCTCCGGCATCGAAGGCGTGAAGACGCTGAAATCAGTCAGCCGCGAGGAAGTCAGCCAGATCACCGTCGAGTTCACCAACGACCGGGATCCCGACCAGGCGGCGAGTGACGTGCGCGACCGCGTATCGCGGGCACGCGACCGGCTGCCGCTGGAGGTCAAGGAGCCGATCATCGCCAAGGTCGAGGCTGATGCGCAGGCCATTATCTGGCTGCGTCTTTATTCCGAGCAGCATGCCGCGCTGGAGATTTCCGATTATGCCGATCGTTATGTCGCTGACCGACTGAAGACCCTGCCGGGTGTGGCTTCGGTGATCATCGGCGGTGAGCGGCGTTACGCGATGCGCATCTGGCTGGACCGCGAGCGCCTCGCCGCGTATGCACTGACGCCGCCCGATGTCGAAGATGCGCTACGCCGGCAGAACATCGAAGTGCCTTCGGGGCGCATCGAAAGCACGCAGCGTGAATTCACCGTGTTGTCGGAATCCGACCTGCGCTCGCCGGAGCAGTTTAATCAGCTGATCATCCGCGAAGTGAAGGGATATCCGGTGCGGCTGCGCGACGTCGGTCGTGCCGAACTCGGTGCCGCGGACGAGCGCAACATCCTGCGTGTGAACGGCAAGCCGGCAGTGGGACTGGGCATCGTCAAACAGTCAACGGCGAACACGCTGGGTGTGGCGCAGGCGGTAAAAGCCGAGGTGCCGAAAATCGCTGCGGCCTTGCCGCCAGGCATGCAGATCGCGGTGGCTTTTGATACGTCGGTGTTCATCGAAAAATCGATTACCTCGGTTTACAGCGTGATGGCCGAGGCACTGGTGCTGGTCGTGCTGGTGATTTTCCTGTTCCTGCGCTCACTGCGTGCAACCTTGATCCCGTTTGTGACCATTCCGGTGTCGCTGATCGGGGCGTTTTTCCTGATCTGGATCATGGGGTTTTCGATCAACGTGCTGACGCTGCTGGGTATCGTGCTTGCTGTGGGGCTGGTGGTCGATGATGCGATTGTCGTGCTGGAAAACATCCATCGCCATATTGAAGACGGCATGACGCCGGTCGAGGCGTCGCTGACCGGTGGCCGTGAAATCGCTTTTGCCGTGGTGGCGATGACAGTGACGCTGGCTGCAGTGTTTGCGCCGCTGGCGTTTGCCACGGGCAATACCGGCCGCCTGTTCCTGGAATTCGCGCTGACGGTGGCGGCGGCGGTGGTGGTGTCGGGATTTGTCGCACTGACGCTGACGCCGATGATGTGTTCAAAGCTGTTGCGCCGGGAAACCTCGCATGGGCGCATCTACAACGCGCTGGAGCGGTTTTTTGCAGGCATGGCCGCGCTTTATGAGCGCCTGCTGCGACGCAGTCTTGCGCGCCGCGGTGTTGTTGTTGCGTTGTTTGTGCTGATTGCGGCCGGCGGTGTGGCACTGTTCACGACAATCAAGTCGGAACTTTCCCCGCTGGAAGACCGTGGCTTTTTCCTCGGCGTGATGATTGCGCCGGAAGGTGCGACCAAGGAGTACACGGACGATTACGCGCGGGTGTGGGAACGTATTTATGCTGCGGTTCCGGAAATCAGTTCCTATTTTGTGGTTGTGGCGCCAGGACTGGATCGCCCAAATCCCGTGAACTTTGCGTTGTCATTTGTGCGTTTGACGGATTGGGGGGATCGTGCGCGCAAGACGCAGGAAGTCACGGCGTCCATTGCACCGAAGATGTTTGCGACGATGCCGGGTGTGCTGGCGTTCCCGATCAATCCGCCGTCGCTGGGGCAGAATTTTCGTAATCCCCCGGTGCAATTTGTGGTGCAGGGCAATTCCTATGAAGAACTCGACCGGTCCGTTGCGGCGCTGATGGCGAAGGCACGCCGCTCGCCGGCGCTGACCAATGTCGACAGTGATCTCAAGCTGAACAAGCCGCAATTGTCGGTGGTGATTGACCGCGAAAAGGCGGCGGCGCTGGGCATCCAGGTCGAGGCCATTGGCCGTTCGCTGGAGACGCTGCTCGGCGGCCGTCAGGTGACGCGTTTCAAGCGCGAGGGCAAGCAATACGATGTGATCGTCAAGTTGGAGGACAAGGATCGCCGCCAGCCGAACGATCTCACTTCAATCTACGTGCGTGGTTCGCGTGGAGACATCACGCAGCTGTCGAATCTGGTGACATTGACAGAAACGGTCGCACCGAAAGAGCTCAATCACTTCAACCGGCTGCGTGCCGCGATCATTTCCGCGAACGTGGCGCCGGGTTACACGCTTTCGGAGGCACTGGGCGTTCTCGATCAGGCGGCGAACGAGGTGCTGACACCGGACTACCAGACGGCGCTGGACGGGCAGTCACGTGAGTTCCGCGAATCCGGCAAACAGCTCTATCTGATATTCATTCTGGCGCTGGTGTTTATCTATCTGGTGCTGGCCGCGCAGTTCGAGAGTTTTCGCGGTCCGCTGGTGATCATGCTGACCGTGCCGCTGGCGATGACGGGCGCATTGCTCGCGATCAAGCTGACCGGCGGCACCCTGAATGTCTACAGTCAGATCGGCCTGGTGATGCTGATCGGCCTGATCACCAAAAACGGCATCCTGATTGTCGAGTTCGCCAATCAGTTGCGCGACAAGGGGCACGAAAAAGTCGAGGCGCTGGTCGAGGCCTGCGCGTTGCGCCTGCGGCCGATCCTGATGACCACTGCTGCGACCATTCTCGGTGCCGTGCCGCTGGCGATTGCCACCGGCGCGGGTGCTGAGTCACGTTCGGCCATTGGCTGGGTTGTGGTGGGCGGCATGACCATCGGTACGCTGTTCACATTGTTCGTGATCCCGGTCGCCTATACCTATATCGCCGGCGAGCGGCATACGGTCGAGGCCGCGCCGGAAGCGCATTGACCGCTCAGGTTTTGCCAGCGCGCAGCGTGCGATCCAGCCAGCCCGGCACAAAGATCTGATCGACAAACCACTTCAATGCCTTGCCGCGATGTGCGGTGCGCCAGGCCAGAAACAGCATCTGGCTGACTTTGGGTTCTTCCGTTTCCTTGATCACCAGTTCACCGCGCGCCACCGCGGCGGCCGCCAGGCATTGCGGCAGGTTGCCGACGCCGAGTCCCATGGCCTGCGCCTGTAGTTTGATTCCGGCATCGCTGATGGTCAGCGTGTCTTGACCTGACAGCAAGCCGGTGGTGCGTGGAGGCAGGTTGCGCGAGCTGTCGGCTACCGCGATGGCGCGGTGATTGACGATGTCGGTGCGCCGCAGTGGCTCCGCGGCGCCGGCGAGCGGGTGTGACGGCGCCACTGCGAATACCCAGTCAATCTCCCCCAGTGGCCGGGTCTGGTATCCACCGCCGGAAGGGCCGTCGCCGGACGCGCCAATGGCAAGGTCGGCACGTCCGGAAATCAGCGCATCCCAGCAGCCGCCCAGCACCTCGTTGCTGAAGCGCAGCCGAGTATCTGCGTTCTGCGTATAAAAATCCTGCGCCAGTTGGAGCATGGTCACGGCGGGGAGGATGCCGTCGTAGGCGATGCGCAGTTCGGCTTCCCAACCGGTGGCGACTCGTTTGATGCGCGCTTCAAGGTCACCTGCGGCGCGCAGCAGGTGACGGCCCTCGGTCAGCAGTTCCTGTCCTGCAACGGTGAGTTTGGCACGGTGGCCGCGGCGGTCGAACAGCAGGACATCCAGATCCTCTTCGAGTTTTTGCACGGTGTAGGTTACTTCCGACGGTACGCGGTGCAATTCGTGCGCAGCGGCGGCAAAGCTGCCTTTGCGGTCGATGGCGTCGATCACCAGCAGGGCGTCCAAGGACAATCTCATCTTGTAAATTTATTGATATAAAAAAGTTAAAATTACTAATTAATAATATAACACAATGTTTTTAAACATTATTTATGTTCATAAAATTTGATTGATTTAGTCAAAATCTTCCGATTTCTTGTTGCTCGCGGCGTAATTAAGATGCGTTCCAGTGCAATGCCCGATCAATTCACAGGGAAAAGGAGCTGCGATGCAAACACTGCGTAAAGCCGAAGATCGTGGCCATGCCGACCATGGCTGGCTGGACTCGTACCACAGCTTTTCATTCGCCGATTACTACGACCCGGAACACGTCAGTTATGGCCCGCTGCGCGTGATCAATGAGGACCGCGTGCAGGCCGGTGCGGGCTTCGGAACCCATGGTCACCGCGACATGGAAATCATCAGTTACGTGCTTGATGGTGCGCTGGCGCACGAAGATTCGATTGGCAATGGCTCTACCATTATTCCGGGTGATGTGCAGCGCATGAGCGCGGGCACCGGCGTGCGGCACTCCGAGTTCAATCACAACAAAACCGGCGTGACCCATTTCCTGCAGATCTGGATACAGCCGAAGTTCACGGGCATCAAGCCGTCGTACGAGCAGAAAAACTTTTCTGCGGAAGAGAAGCGCGGACGCCTGCGCCTGATCGCGTCTCCAGACGGACGCGACGGGTCGGTCAGCATGAATCAGGATGCCATGCTCTTTGCGGGTCTGTTCGACGGTGACGAGGCAGCCGAACAGACGATCGCTGCCAGCCGTCGGGGTTATGTGCATGTCGCACGTGGCAGCGTCACGGTGAACGGCCAGTCGCTGCGTGCCGGGGATGCTCTGAAAACGGGGGCGGGCACGCTTCGCATCGAAGGTGGCCGCGCGGCCGAAGTACTGCTGTTCGATCTGCCCTGACCGCTTTTGCACTACCAATTCACTTGATTCAAAACTGGAGAAATCATCATGAGCAAAGTCGCAATTGTTTTTCACAGTGGGTATGGCCATACGGCTGAAGTCGCGAATGCGGTGGCCCGCGGCGCCAAAATGGTTGCCGGGGCCGATGTGCAGTTGATCCCGGTTGCGGAAGTCGACAAACATTGGGATGAACTTGGCGCGGCCGACGCCATCATCTTCGGTGCGCCGACTTATATGGGCAGTGTGTCCGCGCCGTTCAAGGCGTTCATGGATGCCAGTTCCAAAGTCTGGTTTACCCAAGGCTGGAAAGACAAAATTGCCGCTGGTTTTACGCATTCCGGCAGTCTGGGCGGCGACAAGTACAACTCGATAACCCAGTTGTTCACGCTGGCGATGCAGCACGGCATGGTGTGGACGGGGCTCGGCATGTTGCCTGGAAACAATTCGAGCAAAGGCAGCAATGACGACCTCAACCGGCTGGGCAGTTCGACCGGATTGCTGACGCAGTCCAATGTGGATCAAGGGGCGGAAGCCATTCCCGCCAGTGACTTGCGCACGGCAGAACAGTTCGGCCGCCGCGTTGCGCAATTGGCGCTTACGCGCGAAGCGGTTGTGGCCTGAGCACAATCAAACGTGATCGAAAGGACTTCATGATGATTCAGCAACAAACCGCTCCTTATGCGGCCCTCGTCCTGCGCGTCGCGCTCGGCGTCATGTTTATTGCGCACGCACTGCTCAAGGTTATTGTCTTCACCGTGCCGGGCACCGTGCAGTTCTTTCAGTCGGTCGGTTTGCCCGGCATGCTGGCCTACGTGACCATTGCAATTGAGCTGGTTGCCGGCTTATTGCTGCTGGCCGGATTCTTCACGCGCTGGGTCGCGTTGGCGACTGTGCCGGTGCTGCTGGGTGCTGCGTGGGTGCATGTGCCGAACGGCTGGGTATTCAATGCGCAGGGTGGTGGCTGGGAATATCCGGTGTTTCTTGCGCTTGCGGCGGTTGTCCAGTTCCTGCTCGGTGACGGCGCTTACGCACTGACTGCACGTCAGGCACCGCTGCCGGTACGACGGATGGCTTAAGCGGCAGTTTTTGATGCAGTCTGCAACGAGAAAAAAATGACCAATCGCATTCCCGCATTATTCGTATCACATGGCGCACCAACGTTGGCACTGGAGCCGGGGCCCACGCGTGGATTTCTCGCGCAGCTCGGCGCCACGTTCGACCGACCGAAGGCCATTCTGGTGATTTCTGCGCATTGGGAAACACCGTTACCGGTAATCAGCAGCGCACGGCGCCCTGAAACAATTCATGACTTCTCTGGGTTTCCGGAAGCTTTGTATGCCATGCGTTATCCCGCACCGGGAGCGCCGGATCTGGCAGCGCGTGTTGCGCAGCGGCTGGCGGCAGCGGGACTGCAGGCCGATGCAACTGCCGAACGCGGGCTGGATCACGGGGCCTGGGTGCCGTTGATGCTGATGTATCCTGAAGCAGACATTCCGGTGACGCAATTGTCGGTGCAGAGCACACTGGGGCCGGCACATCACTGGCGGATGGGCGAAATCCTGCGCCCGCTGCGCGACGAAGGCGTGCTGATCATCGGTTCCGGCAGTGTGACGCACAACCTGAGCGAGTTCGGTCGTCATCGTTATGACTCGCAGCCCCCATCGTGGGTCAGCGAATTCAATGATTGGCTGCATGACGCGATACTGTCATCAGATCCGTCGGTATTGAATGATTACCGGGTGCGCGCGCCACATGCGGTGCGCAATCATCCGACCGAGGAACATCTGTTACCGCTGTTTGCGGCCGCTGGTGCGGGAACGCCGGGCAGTGCTCCGCAACACCTGCATGCGGGTTACACCTACGGCGTCATCGGCATGGACACCTGGCGTTTCGATTGACGCTGCGTCAGTGGGAACGCGGATCTTTGGTGCTGGTGGAAGGCAGCCAGTCGGGCAGATTGTCTGCGCGCGCCGGTCGGGGTGGCGGTGCGGGTCGTGCAACTGGCTCGGCAGCGACTGCGGTGCCGGAAGTGACGGATGTCCCGGCTGCGCCAACTGAACCCGAGACCGCTGCAGTGTTGTCCGGTTGCAGTTCTCGCGTCCGTTCGTAGTCGAGAAGTCTGCCGCTGCTGTCGAAGCGAAAAATGATCGAATTTGCGTTGGGACTGGAGTTGCTGGCCAGTGCTGTCACCAGGGACATCATCGCTGCGGCATCCCCGCGTCGGCCCGGTTGCAGATAGGCTGAAGTGATCGTCCCGTCCAGGTTGTCGGAGTGGAAGCTCGGTTTTCCGAAACGGCTGACCACCATGTCGCGCGTGGTTTTGCCTTTCTGGAATTCAGCGAGCTGTGCGTTGCTGATGAGAGGACCGCTGCTGGCGCAGCCTGTTGTGCGGGCGGTAGTATCCGGATTCGAATCAAGGAGTGAAACATGTTTGAACTGACGGAATTGCTGGCGCGTCATGGTTTGCTGTTGGTGTTTGTCAATGTGTTGCTGACGCAGGCAGGTATTCCGCTGCCGGCTGTTCCCATTCTGGTCGTGGCCGGTGCACTTGCAGCGCAGGGTGAATTCACTTACAC
>Ga0114981_10002152_pt1 | contig 12779 bp, 10 predicted proteins | sample S_140806_MF_Meta_FD_87028 | JGI IMG/M metagenome (GOLD analysis project Ga0114981, IMG submission 87028) | Freshwater microbial communities from Lake Simoncouche, Canada to study carbon cycling - S_140806_MF_MetaG | ecosystem: Environmental > Aquatic > Freshwater > Lake | place: Lake...
AAGGAGAATTAAAAATGGCATTAACATCACCAGGCGTAGAAGTCACAGTAATAAACGAGAGTTTCTATGTACCATCAGATGCGGGAACAACACCACTAATAATTGTTGCTTCAGCACAAAACAAATTAAACGGTGCAGGCACCGGTACAGCAGCAGGAACAAAAACTGCTAACGCAAATTCAGTATATTTGATCTCTTCACAAAGAGAATTAACAGAAACTTTTGGTGATCCAAAATTCTACACAGATGCATCAGGAAATTCGTTAAATGGTTATGAATTAAACGAATATGGTTTACAAGCAGCATACTCATTCTTGGGTATTGCTAACAGAGCATTCGTATTAAGAGCAAATGTTGATCTAGGTCAACTTGTAAGCTCTGCAACTGCTCCAAGTGCGTCACCAAGCAATGGTACTTACTGGTTAGATATTAATTCTACTGTCCCAGGTATTTTTGAATGGTCAGCAACTGATCAAGCATTTACAACAATCACTCCAATCTATATCACATCAGTGGATAATTTAGTAGGTAGTGTATCTACAGGTGCTCCATTAACATCAATTGGTACTCTTGGCTCTTATGCTATCAATACCACTCATGTTACTAATAAAATTTATTACAAAACAAGTTCTAACACTTGGGTGCAAGTGGGCAGTGCAGCATGGAAATCTGCTGTCGGTGCTGGTGCAAAATTTGTACAATCATCACACGTTAATAGACCATTATGGAAAACGGCTGAAGAAAATAAACCAACAGGTTCTGTATGGTTTAAAACTACAACACCAAATGCTGGTGCTGATGTTTCAGTAAAAATTTACAATTCTAGTGCTAAGTCATGGACTATTGTTGATGCTCCGTTCTACGCCAACAACCATGCAGCGATCTATGGTTTAGATCCAGTGAATGGTGGTAGCGGAATTACAGTAGGAACACTTTATACTCAGTACAACACCAATGAACAATCGATACTTGGTGCATTTGACTCTACAGACAATCTAGGAGACTTTCAAGTGTTCAGATATGAAGGTGGAAAAACTGTTATTACATCTAAAACTGCAGCAGCGACTTTCACAGCAGGACATTCAATTAAAATTGCTGAATCATTAAAGTCACAAGCTGCTCTAGAAGAGCAATCAGAAACAGTAACACTTGGTGGTACAGCGAACACAGATTTTGTTGCTGCTATCAATGGTGCTGGATTTACAAATATTAGTGCAGAAATCACTAGCGATAATTTTATAAAAATTACTCATGCACTGGGTGGTGAATTTAGAATGTGGGACGTGGCTTCAGGCACAGCTTTAGCTAATGCTGGATTTGGTGCTTCAGATGCTCACAGCTATGGAACATACACTGCAAATTCTTCTACGTTAGTAGATAATTTATATGACGTACCGGCTGGTGCTACAGAAGACTCTACAGGTCCTGCAATAGTAATGGCTTCTAACTGGAGAGGTTTGAGCTATACAGCTTCAGTGACTGCTCCTAGCAATGAACCAACAGATGGTACTCTATGGTACAATAACAATTATGATGCAGACATCATGATTCACAATGGTACTACATGGGTTGGTTATAAGAATGGAACATTGAATGGTGTTAATTTAACAACTTCTGATCCAAATGGTCCTCAATTCTCAGCAACTAAACCTACTACACAATCAGATGGTACTGCTTTAGTAAATGGTGATCTATGGATTGATACTAGTGATTTAGAAAACTATCCAAAACTTTATCGATATGATACAAGTTTAACTGATGGTGCAGATTATGCATTGGTTGATAAAACTGATCAAACTACAGAAAGCGGAATTCTATTTGCTGATGCAAGATGGAATAAAGTTTCAACAAGAACAGATTCAGACTCAGAAGGCGGAACTGGCGATGCTGCTAGTATTAAAGATCTTCTATCTGATAACTTCTTAGATCCAGATGCTCCAGATCCAGTTCTATATCCAAAAGGTATGTTATTATGGAATACTAGACGTTCTGGTTACAACGTAAAAGAATACAAAAATAATTATATTACAACTGCCAAATATCCAGGATCTGGAGCAAGCGGCAAAGGTAATACGAGATACGCAGCTGGCAGCAACGAAAGTGTTGCAACTTATTTCAAAGACAGATGGGTTACTAAGAGTGCTAACAATGCCGATGGTTCAGGCACATTTGGTAGAAAAGCTGTAAGAAAAGTAATTGTACAACAATTAAAAGCAGAAATCAGCACCAACCAAGCAATCAGAGAAGACCAACGTGGTTTTAATATTATTGCTTGTCCTGGATATCCAGAAGTAATTTCTGAAATGGTATCTTTGAATGCTGACAGAAACTATACATCATTTATAGTAGGAGACACTCCTCTAAGATTAGCTAGCACAGCAACAGCAATTACAAACTGGGCTAACAATTCTGCAAAGGCTGCAGACAATGGTGAAGATGGTTTAGTTACTTCAAGTGAATACATGGGAATATTTTATCCATCAGGAAGAACCACAGACAATTTAGGAAAAGTTATTGTTGTTCCTCCAAGTCATATGATCTTAAGAGTACTAGCAAATAACGATAACGTAGGTTATCCATGGTTTGCACCAGCTGGTACAAGAAGAGGTATTATTGATAATGCTACTGCTGTAGGATACATAACTTCTACAACAGGTGAATTCCAAACAATATCTTTAACTGAATCGGTAAGAGACAGCATGCATACTGCTAAGATAAATCCAATTACATTCTTCTCAGGAACCGGTATTGTTAATTTTGGTAATTTAACTAAAACTACATCAAGCTCAGCTCTAGATAGAATTAACGTTTCAAGATTAACTGTTTATCTAAGAACACAACTAGATAAAATAGCTAAACCGTTTATTTTTGAACCTAACGATACTTTAACAAGAAATGAAATCAAATCAGCTATTGAATCATTCTTATTAGAACTAGTGGGTCAAAGAGCTTTATATGACTTCTTAGTGGTGTGTGATGAAACCAACAACACTGCTGTTAGAATAGACAGAAACGAACTATATGTAGACATAGCGATTGAACCTGTGAAATCGGTAGAATTTATCTACATACCGTTAAGAATTAAAAACACAGGCGAAATAGCGAAACTTGGAGTATAATATATGGCAATTTCAACATTAAGTAAATTTACAGTACCATTAGCAAACGATCAAAGCTCGGCGTCACAGGGTTTGTTGATGCCAAAACTTCAATATCGTTTTAGAGTAATTCTTGAAAACTTTGGTGTATCCACTCCAAGATCAGAACTTACAAAACAAGTAATGGAAGTAACAAGACCAAATTTAACTTTTGATACCGTTACTTTAGATGTTTACAACTATAGAGTTTATGTAGCTGGTAAACATACTTGAGAACCAATTACATTAACATTGAGAGATGATGTAAACAATTCAGTTAGCAAATTGGTTGGAGAACAAATTCAGAAACAATTTGATTTCTTTGAACAATCTTCTGCAGCTTCTGGTATCGACTACAAATTTACATCTAGAATTGAAATGCTAGATGGCGGTAACGGTGCTTCAACACCAGGTATACTAGAAACTTGGGAACTTTATGGTTCTTACGTTGAATCAGTAAACTATAACACACTGGCTTATAACACCAGCGACCCAGCAACTATCACACTTAGCATTAGATATGATAATGCTGTACAGACTCCACAAGGTACAGGAATCGGCACAGCAGTAACAAGAACTATCGGGTCATTATCAACTGGCGGCGGTATATAATTTTACATTTCGTTTATAGCAAAAGAAGCGCCTTTAATGGCGCTTTTTTTGTGACTATAAATATAGAGTATGCCAAGCATTAATAATTTTTTAAAAGGTTTTAGTGACGGTCTTCCTGGAATGAAGGACTTTCAACACGCTAGTAGATTATATATCGACGATAATTTTAAATTACTTCCAAAACAAAAATTTTTATTTCATGTAGTATTCACTATTGATAATACTATACCTGCTCGCCCATTTAGCAATGAAGAACGTTTAGAACTCAACATGTTAGTAAAATCTTGCGAGTTACCCAAATATGATATGAATTTAGAAGAAAAACTACAGTACAATAAAAAGGTTTATGTAGGTACAAGAATAAAATACAATCCTGTTAATATTGTTTTTCACGATGACCATGCCGACACTGTGAATGCTTTTTGGAAATCCTATTACGAATATAATATTGCAGATTCTTTATCTGTAAATAATACAGGAATAGTAGACATAGCCAAAGATGACATGTACAAAAAGAATAGATCAGCTACTCAATTTGGTATGGACAATGCACAAAAAAGAGGCAAGCCTTTTTTAAAGTCAGTTCAAATATTTGTGTTACATAAAAAAACTTTTACAGGATTTACTCTAGTTAATCCAATTATTGGTTCTTTTAGTCACGACAATCTAGATCAAACAGATGGTGGTGGACTTATGACCAATACTATGCAACTCTTTTATGAAACTGTATTGTATAGTGCAGGTAGAGTTGACGGGGTATCTGTTCCTGGATTTGCAACACTACATTATGACAAAGAACCATCTCCGTTAAGTGTATTAGGACGAGGAACAACTTCTATATTTGGTCCTGGTGGTATTGTGGACGGTATAGGATCTGTTATTGGCGATGTTTCTAAGGGTAATATCAGTCTAGGCACTATATTAACAGGAATTAATACCTACAACAATGCTAAAAAGATCAACGCCAAACAAGCAGTAAAAGAAGAATTAAAAGGCATAGTTAAAGAAGGTGTTATCGATATCGGTAGACAAGCGGGCACAATAACTAATCCTGTGGGTAGTTTTTCCATTGGCACTGTGGCTGTGGCTGGAGCCGCTGTTGCTGCTTTAGCAGGATCTAAAAGTTTAAGTGATGGAAAAAATCCAAACAACAGAATAATTTCAAATCCGATTCTTAATACTCAATTGTATCTTACACCTACAGAATCTTTTAATCTTATTCAAAGTAATTTAGTTGCAAGAGACAAAGTAGCTGCAGGAATTTATTATAAATTAGTTGGTTCAAGAAAAGGATTAACTATTACCCAAAGCGAAGTGGAATATGCGGCAACAACCAACGATGTTAAGAATGTATATAGGAATAGAGCACTGACTGACACTACAAAATTAGTCAGCGACGGTTTTATAAAAATTGATAGACAAGGCAACGAAGTGGGAATTGTTGCAGAAAGAGCAGGACTATAATGTCAGAATTTTATACCAATCTACCACAAAAAGAAAAAGACAGATTACAAAAAACCATAGACGATCTTACTCAAACACAATACGTTGAACCTTTTCAATTTAATGCCAATGATTATGACACTGCTATTTCTTTCTTTGTAAAAAGAGGATTTGATAGACAACCAGCAGAAGAAACTGCTTATATTATTTTGCAACAAGCCAAAATAGATTCTGTTCCTGTAGGACAAATTTTAGATATTCTAACCAAAGCAGACCCGGTTCAGTTAAATGAATTACTTACTGTAGTTTTAAATACCAATAGATATAAAAGCAGTCGATTGGGTGTGAGAAATAATAAAACTAGTAGAGATATTATATCTAGAAACATCAAAGCATAAATGAAATTCGCTAGAGGAAAATTCTCAATGAAGAATCCTGCCAAATATGTGGGAACAAAATCTCCAACATATAGAAGTGGTTGGGAACACGCATTCATGAGATTGTGCGATGAACATCCAAATGTTTACCAATGGGCTAGTGAGTCTATCAAGATACCGTATCGTCATCCACTTACAGGCAAATACACAATCTATGTACCGGATTTTTTTATAGTATACATGGATAAGAATGGCGGTAAACACGCAGAATTAGTTGAAGTTAAACCCATGAATCAAGCCTCTATGGAACGAGCTGGTAAAAGCGTTGGTCGCCAAACACAAGTTATCATTAACAGAGCTAAATGGGAAGCTGCTTCTGCATATGCTCGACAAAATAGAATTACATTTAGGGTACTAAGCGAAGAACAATTATTCCACCAAGGCAAACGCAAGTAAATATCAAACATGACACGCAAACTAGAAGAGATACTCAATTTACCAAATGTCAAAGAAGCGTTCGCACAAGTGGATGCCAAAGAGAAATCTCGAGATGAAAAAGACAAGCCCGCTATACCTAAGAATGTAGATCCCCAAACTGCCAAAGCATTAGAAAAAACTTACCAAGAATTTGACAAAATAGCAGCAGCACTACCTCAGGTTAAAGGACTGGGAGAGTTGAGTGATCTAGAGTTAGATAAACTAGCATTAGAAGCAGAAGAGAGTTATAAAAATTTAATGGACCTAGGTATGAACATAGACAGCAGGTATTCCGGTCGTATTTTTGAAGTTGCTAGCTCAATGTTGCGTAATGCTATTGATGCAAAATCTCAAAAAATAGACAAAAAGTTAAAAATAGTAGAATTACAGCTTAAAAAACTAAAAATAGACAAAACTGGTCATGATGACATAAACGAACCCGTTGAAAGCGAAGGTATGATCATTAGTGACCGTAACGAGTTAATGAAGAAACTACTTAAAAAAGACTAAATACTGCATTATGACAGACTTTAAACAATATCTAGCAGAATCAACTAAAGAATACAACTACAAAATTAAAGTAGCTGGTGATTTAAGCGAAGATTTTGGCTCTAAATTAGAAACAGTTTTAAAAAAATACGAAGTTAAAACTTTGTCAAAAGGCAAAAAAACTCCTATACAAGAGATGCCATTAGATTTTCCAACATTGAAAAACGAAGCAGTAACTATATTTGAATTAACCACAATGTATCCAGCATCAGTATTTGAGTTGCGAACATTGGTTGCTGACAGCATGAGATTACATCCTAATCAAATCGTTGTGAGAAAACCTGGTGAGCCTACCGAAGAGTATCAAGAAGAAATGAAAGCGAAAGCTGAAAAAAAATCAGAATTTAAATCTATGTTGCAAGATGTAGAATATAAAGATGCTCCCAAAGTAAAAGCCGATGAAATATATGGAGATAAAGCCAATCAAAGTTTATTAAAAGAATTATTAAAAGCAAGAAAAGATTTTGATGCTGCTCAATTTGCTGCAAAACCCAAAGTTGAACAGGAAGTGATGAAAAACGAGGGTGACAAGAAAAATTCTGGTTCACCAATTAGATCATTAAAAGGCAACCCAGGAAAATAATTTTATGGACATGATTGATATCTTATCTAGACTTAAACAAATTCAAGAAAATAATCCTAACATAGATGTTAAAGATGCAATTGATAGTGTTGCAAGAACCAACGGTGCAGTGGATGAAAAAGCAAAAAATCCATATGCAATCGGCATGGCGACTGCTATGAAATCTACAGGAGATACTCCTCCTCTTAAAAAATCTACAATTACTAAAGCTCATGATATTGCTAAAAGCGTTGAAAAAAACGAAGGCGAAATAGATGAGAACATGACACGTCAACATTTTCAATATGTAGCTGACACTTTAAAAGATATTGAAGACGTGACCAAAAGAGCAGAGTACGCTCAACATCATTCAGCAATATTTCAACATTTCAATCCTAATTTTGATCATGATAGATTTATGCAGGCGGCAGGAGTTTACACAGTGACCAAAGGAAAAGAAGAAAACACAGCAGTGGAAGAAGGCAAAGTAAAAAGTTGGTTAATGGATCTAGAATCAGATGCTGTGGACATGTCTAGAGAAGCATTTATTAAGAAACATGGACAATCACAAGCTCATGTGTGGGATAGAGTACAAAAAAAAGAAAAAGAAAATGAGGGTAAAGAAATGAAAAAAGATAAAATGAACGAGTCTGTTGTGATTGCAACTGACAATCCAGCAGAAGCAGCAATGATGATGCAACTATTAAAATTAGCAGGAGTACAACCGATTAGTCAAGATATGATTAACCAACCATCAGCAGAAGTACAAGCAGATGAAACATATGCTAATACTCCAAAAGAAAAATACAGTGACATCAAAGCAGCAGTACCAAATGGCACAGATTTAAATCGTGAAAAAGGTGCTTATGTTAAAGCAGCAGGTGGAGACAATCCTATGGCAATTAAAATGGGAGAAGCTGAAATTACAGAAGAACATTTATCTAACAGCTTAAGAGCTCAATATGAGAGTTTTAAACAAACATATCAAGAAGCTGCCAAAGCAAAACCAGACTTTTTAGATGTGGATAAAGATGGTAATAAAACAGAACCTATGAAGCAGGCTCTCAAAGACAAAGAAGGTAAATAATATATATGGCAACAGTAACAAGAGTAACAGGTTTACAAGCAACAGTAGGAACAGTGTATTCTGTTAATGCTAACCTTTTTTTATTAACAGTAAAAAAATTAGACACAGTTGCAGTGGATCTAAGGAATGAAGATTCTTCAGTAGATCTAACTGTGGAACAGATAGTAAAAGAACTTAATCCGTTAGCCTATTTTGTTACTAATGATTCCAGCGGAAAAATTCATTTAGTAATGGACAAAAATAGCAATGCTGCCGATATACAATTAAGAGTTAGAAGAATTGCTACATCTAATATCGATGGATCTACTGTTGGACCAAACTTTGTTGATATTGGTGGATCTACTGTTGTAGCGGCTTCTACATTTACAGTAGCTTAATTTTACCAAATACACATTAACTATATAGAACGTGTTGTTAATTTACACTTAAATAATAGCCATGGCATACGTATCATTAGATAGCGAGCAAGTAAAAAAAGCTCATAAAAAACACAAATACACCACTGAGCAGGTATTAAAACTTGAGCAGTGTATGGATCCAAAAACTGGTCCTCTTTTCTTTATGAAAGAATTTATGAGAATACAGCATCCTACCAAAGGAGAGATGCGTTTCAGTCCATATCCATATCAAGAGAGATTAATTGAGAGTTACAACAGTCACAGATTCAGTATTGCCATGCTGCCACGACAAACGGGTAAAACCACTTGTGCGTCTGGCTACCTACTGTGGTATGCTATGTTTAAACCTGATTCACAGATACTGATTGCAGCACACAAATATCAAGGAGCATCAGACATCATGAGCAGGGTGCGATATGCCTATGAGATGTTGCCGGCTTGGATCAAAGCGGGAGTTACACAATACAATAGAAATTCTATAGAATTTGACAATGGCTCAAAAATTATGGCGACTACCACTACTGAGAACACAGGTAGAGGTATGTCACTTTCTCTAATATATTGCGATGAGTTTGCATTCGTGCAACCGCCCGAGAAAGCCAAAGAATTTTGGACTTCATTATCTCCTACATTATCCACAGGAGGAAAATGTTTAATTACTTCTACACCTAACTCAGACGAGGATCAATTCGCTTTGATTTGGAAAGAAGCCTGCAAAAGATTTGACGATTATGGTGTAGACAAGGTAGTAGGAACCAATGGGTTCTATGCCATGAAAGCTCACTGGTCAGAACACCCGGATCGAGATCAAGCATGGGCTGAACAAGAAAGAAGCCGAATTGGTGAAGAACGATTTCGTCGAGAGCACGAGTGCGAATTCTTAATCTTTGATGAAACATTAATCTCTAGTATAAAATTAGTAGAGTTAGAAGGCATCGATCCTCTAATGAATATGGGTCAAGTACGTTGGTGGAAGACACCTTCTCCAGGCAACTCTTACATGGTAGCATTGGATCCTAGTTTAGGTACCGGTGGAGACTTTGCCGCTATACAAGTATTTGAATTGCCAAGTTTTGAACAGGTAGGAGAATGGTATCATAATACAACTCCAGCTAATCATCAGGTTAGAATACTTCAAGCAATTACAAAACACATTCATGATTCAATTATAGAACAAAAACCAACCGAAGCTCCTAGCATATTTTATAGTATGGAGAATAACACATTAGGAGAAGCAGTATTATTACGAGTAATGGATCTAGGAGAAGAAAATATACACGGACAATTTTTAAGTGAACCTATAAGAAAAGGACATCGTAGAAAATTTAGAAGAGGATTTAACACCACTGCCAAACATAAAATAGCAGCCTGTGCTAAATTTAAAGAGCTAGTAGAATCAGGCAAAATGAAGATCAATAGTAAACCATTGATATCAGAATTAAAAGACTTTGTGGCATCTGGTGTTTCTTATAAAGGTAAACCCGGACAACATGATGACCTAGTGAGTGCTTGTCTATTAATGACTCGTATGATGCAGGTCTTGGCTACATTTGACCCTAAAATATTCGAAAGATGGACCGATAGAACCACTGAATGGACTGTACCTATGCCTATCTTTGCTAACCTAGGTACGTAATAAATACAGTATGATCAAGCCTAAAACATCACAGGATTTATTCAATAAGATACGCAGCAAGTTCTCCAACATACAGTTGGGAGACAGTGCGGGCAATGTAACAGCTGATCCCAAATCAGCAGTGTTCTTTGATTTTGAATTCAGTGAAAATTCAGACAATTTTGGAAGAGTGAGTATCAGTATTGCTGATGGTGAGAGTATGAAAGTGTTCTATAATCAAGGTTTAGTAGAAAAAATTGATGATGCTGCTAGAGCAGATTGGTATAATTTCCTAAAAGAATTAAAAGACTTTGCAGTGGAACATCAAGTGAGTTTTGATGTAAGAGACATCACAAAAAGCAGCCTTACACAGCAGGATTTTAAGAATCTTGCAGATGTGAACCAAACGATAAATACAGACGATAATATGTCAGAAGAATTAAACAAATTAACAAGATTAGCAGGTATTCCAGTAGCAGAAAGTCTTAGAGGAACTAAGAAATCTTCTTACGAAAATTTAGACAAAACAAGATTAATTATAAGACACGCAAAAGCAGTAGATGAGGATGTACCTGGTGCTAGAAGCAGACAAATCAATAGCCTCTACGTTGAAAATGAGCAAGGTGAAAGATTTAAATATCCTGTGAAACATTTAGCAGGCGCAAGAGCAATGGCTCGACACGTTGCCAATGGTGGCGTACCTCATGATGAGTTTGGACAACATATTATTAAAATGAGCGAACAGATTGCTCAACTTAATAGTTTTGCTCGATATGCTACTAACAAAGATCAATTAAACAATTCAGTAGGTGATATTATAGAAAAAAGTCGACTTAAATTAGAAAACATGAGAAATTATGTAAAAAATTTAAGCAAGCAAGCACACTATATGAAAACTAAAGAAAGTTTTCAACCTACCACTATCGCTGAATTAGATGATGCTACTAGAAATAGTTTAAGAGAAAAATTTACGTTAAAACATCTCGATGACAAAGTGGAATCAGCTCTACCATTGATTCATTCATTAATGAAAGAGTATGATGACAAAGATAGTGAGATACCAACTCCTGTGGATCATTCAGCAATGGTACAATCATTCCTTGCTAACCCAGAAAAAAAATTAATATTAAGAGCAGATCCTGCTGCTGACAAGATGTTAAAGGTAACAAAATTTACAAACAAGAACACTATGTTAAGTTCTATTCTATCAGACATTGCTTCTAGAATGTTAACTAGAAACGACGAAGAAGATAGAATTGCTAATTTTGCTAGCCAAGTAGCCGATGATATGGGCAACGAAGGAGCACCGTTCTTTAAACCAGATGAGAATTATACAAAAAATAAAAAAATTGCAATACAATTAGCGAAAAGATATATTGATGATTATAAAAAAATGCAACAAGATCCAACATACGCTGATGAAATAAGACAAGACCCAAGCAAGTTTGCTCCTAAAAAAGACCGTCAAGGCAATGTCAAGGGCGAAAGCGAAGAATTTGAGAAATGGGCAAACAGAACAGAATCCAATGTGAACGAAGGTATTCATTCATTACCTGATGAAGATCATGCTGGTGAGAATTTCAGTAAATTAAAAGAATTAATGAGCAAACATTTTCCTGTGGGCAACGAAGCAGTTAATGCTGTGTCAACTCTACAAGGTTTAGGATTTGGCGATGATGCATTGTTTGACCAATTGGGAGAACTAGCAGATAAAGAAGGGCCAGATGCTTGTGCTTGTGATACTGTTAAGGATTATATCATGAACACTCTATTAAAGAGTCCCAACATACAAAATTATTACACGCCAGAACAGATCACAGCTCTACAAACTGCTGCATCTGCTTCAGATAATAGAACAGACAAAGCACCAGCAAAACAAACACAACCAGCAATGGCAGGAGAAGCATCAGTGGCGGAAGCGTCTAACGAATCTATCATGATCGATGGCAAACAAGTAGACCTAAACACCATAGAATATGATATGCAAGATGTTGGTGATAATATATACGATTTACAAGGTGCTAAGTTTGTAGATGGCACAGAGTTATCCGATGAACAAATGGAAAAATTAATGGTTGATTCAAATTTTAATGAGTGGGTACAGCAAGATTACGCACAAAGAGGAATAGAATCAGTGACAGTCAAAGAGAAAGATGAGCCAGCAGACATAGGTCTAAGCCCTCAGGCTCGAGACTACGGCATGGGAGACGAAGAGAAAGAAGAAGTGCAAAAGATATTGGACCAGAATGCAGAATCATATCAAGCAGTGATGGCCGGAGAAGATCTGATCACGTTTGGCAAACTGTATCGTGAATTGATGTCCTATTACATGAGCACTGGCGAGATGCCATATGAAATAGCGAAAGCTAGAGAAGGAGATCCTGAACAGTGGATCATGGACCGATTAGACAGCATGGGATTATTAGAAACAGTACAAAAAGAAGCTGAAGCCAGCATAGATGATCAGTATAGATTTCGTGATTGGTTAAAAAAAACACATAATAAACAAGTGCATGAATTAA
>Ga0114981_10002155_pt1 | contig 12762 bp, 9 predicted proteins | sample S_140806_MF_Meta_FD_87028 | JGI IMG/M metagenome (GOLD analysis project Ga0114981, IMG submission 87028) | Freshwater microbial communities from Lake Simoncouche, Canada to study carbon cycling - S_140806_MF_MetaG | ecosystem: Environmental > Aquatic > Freshwater > Lake | place: Lake...
CCGCTCCGCGTTCTGCATGAACGCCTCGGGCGAGAGCTTGACCAGCGCGGGCCACTTCTCTGCGGTCTTGGACACGACCTGCTTGCGCGCGATGTTGAAGCGCACGTTGGGCCGGAACTCGACCGAGCCATCGGCGTGCAGGTCGTAGTCCTCGTATAGGCTCGCGAGGCCTTCCTGCACCCAGATCGGATGGCGCTGACCGATGCGCTCGAGCTGCGCGAAGTGCATCAGGTGCACGAACTCGTGCTGCAGGCTCTGCCCCGCGTCGCGCGTGACCAGGCGCCGCTCGCTGTGCAGGTACATGCCGCGGACCTCGGGGCGGTCGAGGTACTTCTTGGCGTCCTCGGGGCGGACGACCGCGACCAGCACCTTGTCTTGCGGAGGCTTGCCGAAGTACGCGCGAATGAGGTGCTTCTCCAGGTCCGCGAGCAGCGTCTTCATGCGCGCGTGCGAGGCTTGATCGAGGCAGGTCGCGTAGGCGATGTTGTCGTCGGAGTCGCCGCGCTCGTCGTAGCGGTAGGTGTCGCCGTGCGCTTCCTTCCAGCGCGCGACGGGATCCGGCGCGGGCGCGCGGCGCGACCGTGGCGCGGGCGAATCGCCGCGTGGCTTGCTCTCCACCCGCTCGCGCGCCTCCATGATCGCCTCGTAGGTGCGCGACGCACGGATCGGCTCGAGGTCGGTGTCGGCCTCCATGGTGTCGAAGTCGCGAAAGCCCGCCTTCACGCATTCGAGCAGGCGCTTCTCCGCCTGTTCGAGCTTGCCGAGCTGCGCGAGCACGCACGCGGAGTTGTAGAGCAGGATCGGATCGCGGTCGCCGTCGGCGATGCGCGTCTCGATGAGCGTCTCGGCTTCTTCAAAGCGCCGCGCGTCGAGCGCGCGAGTGATGGCGTCGGATTGCTTGGATTTTTCAGCGGTGGTCGCTGTCGGCGGCGCGAGCGCGGCCGCGCCGGCGCACGCGAGCGCGAGCAGCGCAGCGCGGATGCGCCTCACGCGCGGACCCCGTGCAGCGCCGATGCCGAGTTTGCCGTCGGCACCGCGCGTCGCGCGAGGAATCGCCTGATGGCCTCGGGGTACGCCACGGTCTCCTCGGCGAACACGCGGGCGGCCAGCGATTCGGCGGTGTCGCCCGCAAGCACCGGGCACTTGCGCACGAGCACCTCGGGACCGCGGTCGTAGACCTCGTCGACTTCGTGCACGGTGCAGCCGCTTTCGCGCGCGCGTGCATCGATCACCGCGCGATGGACGCGCAGGCCGTACATGCCGTGGCCGCCGAACTCAGGCAGCAGACCCGGATGGATGTTGAGCGTGCGTCCGCGCCATGCCGAGCCGACGCGGAAATGCCGCAGATATCCCGCAAGGCACACGAGATCGACCTGCGCGGCCGCGAGCGCCGCGTCGACGCGGTCGGCGAGTGCGTCCGCGAGATGCGCATCGGCGGGAATCACCGCCACGCGAAGTCCAGCCGCGCGGCAGCGCGCGACGCCTTCGATCTCCTCGCGATGCGCCACCACGATCGCCACGCGCGCGTCGATGTCGCCGCTCGTGCAGGCCGCGGCGATGTTGAGCGCCGTCCGCCCGCCGCCTGAGATCAGGATGCCGATGCGCGCCGCGCTCACGCCTGCCCCGGCTGCTTGTGTTCGGTCGTCGTCGGGCTGCTGAACGGGATCGACTTGCCCGCCGCGTCGACCGACACCATCGTCAGCTGAGCCTCGGTCACGCGCGCCCAGGTTCCGTCGAGCCGTTCGGCGTCGACCACCACCTGCACCGTGACCGACGAACGCCCAAGGCGGATCGTGCGTGCGTGGAACTCAACGACCTCGCCGACATGGACCGCGGCCTTGAAGTCCACGCGATCCACCGACGCCGTCACCCAGCGATGCAGCCCGTGCCGTCGCGCCTCCACGTATCCCGCCTGGTCGATGTGCGCCAGAATGATGCCGCCGAAGACGGTTCCCTGGTGGTTCGTGTCGCGCGGCATCATGAGCACGCGCAGCGCAAGCCGTGGGGATTCGACCGGGGGGAAGTCTGCGGACATGGTCGGATGGTAGCGCGTGCCGCGACGGCGCCGCCCGAGTTGCTGCAGGCTCTCGCCGCAGAACGACGATGTTGCGTCGTGCCCCGCGCCACCGTCATCATTCCCAACTACAACAACGGCCGCGCGAGCTCGCGCGATGGAACCCGCGATTTCCTCGGCGAGCTCCTGGCGAACCTCGAGCAGACGCTCGCGACCGACCCGACCGATCTCGAGATCGTCGTGGCCGACGACGGCTCCACCGACGACAGCCTCGACACCGCGCGAGCCTGGTCGAGGCGCGCGTGGCCCGCGGGCTCTCCGCGCGCCGGGCAGCCGTTCCTGCGGCTGATCGAGCTGCCGCACTCGGGCGTGCTTTCCAAGGTGCTCAACGTCCTTCACGCGCAGACCGCTGGCGATTTCATCTGCCGCCTCGACGGCGACATCCTGATCGACACCCCGCACTGGGTCGCGGAGTGCGTGCGGCTCCTCGAGTCCGACCCGCGCGTTGGAGTCGTCACCGGCCTGCAGAAGCTCCCCGACGGACGCATCCACGCCCTTGGCGACGCGATCCTGAGCCCGCTCGGCTACCACCATCTGGGGCAGGGGCTCCCAGAGGACGCGCTCCCCGAGGTCGCCGAGGTCGAGCACGCGATGGGCTGCTTCCATGCGTCGCGCCGCGAGGCGATCGCACAGGTGGGCGGCTACGACGAGACCGTTCTCCGCGGGCAGACCGAAGAACTCGCGATGCGCCTCAACCTCGCCGACTGGCGCGCGCTCGCGACCAAGCGGGTCGTCTTTCGCCATTTCCACGGCGAGCGGCATTGGCGCCCGAACACCGCCGACACGGGCGCTGGCTTGCAGCGAAGCCTCGACCGATTCCGCGAGAAGTGGGGCTGCGATCGACTCGCGCCAGACCTCGAGGCGGTTTGGGAGCGCTGGAAGGACACGCCGCTCGTGTCGCGCGCCCACATCACTGGTCCGCGGCGCTGGGACCCGGCTTTGACGGGCGATCCCGCGCCCGGATCCGAGTGGCGCGACTTTCCCAGCGACACCGCGCTTCAGGCGCGCATCGCCGCCGAACTCGCGTCTCTCCGCACGCTCGAAGGCCCGATCGCCATTTTGGGTGCGCGCGATTGCCTGAGTGCGTTCTTGCGCGCGCGCGACGGCGTTGAGGTCACCGCTGTGGAAGAGCACGAACCATCGATTGCAGCAGCACAGGGATTCATCCACCGTTCAAACACGAATATGCAGTGCCTACGCTTGGTGGCTGTCTCGGATCTCGCTCGAACAAATCTTCCGACGGGAGCCTTTAAATCTTTGGCGCTTCTTGACAGCATGGAGCGATATTGGAATCCTGTAGGGATCTTGCGGGAAGTGAAGCGTCTGCTCGTGCCGGAAGGGCACCTCGTCGTGAGGAGCCGAGCACGGGCAGCGCGGTTTGAGAGCCGCGGGGAAGCGTTGCAGCAGTTCGCAGCGCATGAACTCCTTCAGATTGTGCGACATGTGGGCGGCTTGACACCGCTCCACACACCAACGCTCGACGGCATTGCGCGTTGGAACCTCGTCGCCCGATCAACGGGTTTAGCGGCACATCAGTTGCACTTTGGCGCGTGAACGATCGCCTCGCGCCGCATGGACCAGTGTGTACATGTCTGACTCAACCGCAGAGAGCACGAAGCTTCAGTTGTCGCGCGCTCCAGTTTGGCAGGGCATCCGTCTTCCGCTCCGTCTTCGAATCTTCGAAGCGGCGCGTCGGCTCGGAGAGACCTCGGTCACTGAGCTCGCCCAGGCCGTCGGCCTGAACCGAACCGCGCTCTACTTTCATCTCCGACATCTCGAGAAGGCCGGCCTGCTCGTTTCGCGCGCCGGCGAGCCGACTCCCGGTCGCCGTGGCAAGCGCCCGCGCTACTACAAGGTCTCGACCGAGGAGCTCGTCGTTCCCGTCGATGCCGACTCGAAGCGCGAGAACCAGCGCGTGGTCGACTTCATGCGCCCGTGGCTCAACGAGAGCCGCCTGACCGCGCTCGATGCGCGTTCGCCCGGCGGAATCGCTGCCAAGAAGCTCGCCATGCACTGGGAGAGCCTCAACGACGATGAAATGAACCGCGTGCGTTCGCTGTGCAGCGAACTCGAGGACATCATGCGTCGCGCCCGCGCGCGTGCGAACAACTCGCGCAAGGCGCCGGTTGCCAACGTGCATGTCGCCATGTTGATCTGCCCGATCGACGGCCACGTCATGCCGGGACCGGACATCAAGTTCAAGTTCAGCTGATCCCCGGTCGGCGAGAGCATCGCCGAACCGAGCGCTGAAGAATTTCTGGGGCCCTTGCTCGTGGCGCGTTCATCGCGCCGCGAGCAGGGGCTTCAGCCATTTTCCGGTCCAGCTCGACTTGTGCTTGGCGATCGCCTCGGGCGTGCCTGTCGCGACGATCGTGCCGCCGCGGTCGCCGCCCTCGGGACCGAGGTCGACGATCCAGTCCGCGCACTTGACGACGTCGAGGTTGTGCTCGATCACCACCAGCGTGTGGCCCTTGTCGGCCAGCCGCTGGAGCACGGTGAGCAGGCGTGCGACATCGGCAAAGTGCAGGCCGGTCGTCGGTTCGTCGAGCACGTAGAGCGTCGCCGCATCGGTCGCGTTGCCGAGCTCGGTCGCGAGCTTGACGCGCTGCGCCTCGCCGCCCGAGAGCGTCGTCGACGCCTGCCCGAGCTGCACATAGCCGAGGCCGACGTCGCGCAGGCACTCGAGCATGCGGTTGATCTTCGGGTGCGCGTCGAAGAACTGCATCGCGTCCTCGACGGTCGCCTCGAGGACATCGCTGATCGTCTTGCCGCGGTACTTGATCTCGAGCGTCTCGCGCGAGTAGCGCTTGCCCTTGCAGATCTCGCAGTCGACGAACACATCGGGCAGGAAGTGCATCTCGATGCGCTTGACGCCCTGTCCCTGGCACGCCTCGCAGCGGCCGCCCTTGACGTTGAACGAGAAGCGCCCCGGCTCGTAGCCGCGGATCTTCGACTCGGGCACGAGCGCCCAGATCTTGCGGATCTCGTCGAAGATTCCCGTGTAGGTCGCGGGGTTCGAGCGCGGCGTGCGCCCGATCGGCGACTGGTCGACCTCGACCACGCGGGTGATCGAGTCGAGTCCCGTCACCTTCGCGTGCGCTCCGGGCGCGGTCTTCTCGCCGAGCACGTGCTTCTGCGCGGCCTTGAGCAGGATGTCGTTCACAAGCGTCGACTTGCCCGAGCCCGAGACGCCCGTGACGCACACGATGCCGCCGAGCGGGAACGCAGCGTCGACGGACTGGAGGTTGTTCTCCTTCGCGCCCTTGACGACGATCGCCTTCTTCTCGCTGAGCGCGCGGCGCTTGGCGGGAATCTCGATCTTGCGGCGACCCGAGAGGTACTCGCCGGTCAGGCTCGTCGGATGCGCGGCGAGCGTATTGAGGTTGCCTTCCGCGACGAGCGTTCCGCCATGACGGCCGGGGCCTGGCCCGATGTCGACGATCCAGTCGGCGGCGCGCATCATGTCCTCGTCGTGCTCGACCACGAGCACGGTGTTGCCGATGTCGCAGAGCCTGCGCAGCGTGGCGATCAGCCGGTCGTTGTCGCGCTGGTGCAGGCCGATCGTCGGCTCGTCGAGCACGTAGCACACGCCCACGAGTCCGCTGCCGACCTGCGTCGCGAGGCGAATACGCTGCGCCTCGCCGCCTGAAAGCGTCGAGCTCGTGCGGTCGAGCGAGAGATACTCGAGACCGACCGACGCGAGAAAGCCGAGGCGCGCCTCGATCTCCTTGAGGATCGGCGCGGCGATCTGCCGCTGTTCCTGCGTGAGTTCGAGCGACTTGGCCGCCGCGAGCGCGCGCGACACGGTGAGCGCCGCGATGTCCGCGATCGACAGCGAAAGCGTGCCGCTCTTGACCTTGACGGCGAGCGACTCGGGGCGCAGGCGCTTGCCCTCGCACACGGGGCAGGGCGCCTGGCTCATGTAGGCCATCAGGCGTTCCTTCACGTTCTCGCTCTCGGTGTCGGTCGTGCGGCGCTTGAGGTGCGGCAGCACGCCTTCCCACTCGAACGCGGCCTTGACGCCTTCGGCCTCGCTGCCGTGCATGAGCAGCGTGCGGATCTTGGCGGGCAGGTCCTCGTACGGCGTGTCGAGGTCAATCTTCGCGGCGGCGCCGAAGGCCCGCATCTGCCGCGCGTAGTAGATGTTCATGCGCCGGCCGTTGCGTCGCCACGGCTCGATCGCCTCGCGCACGGGCTTGGTCATGTCGGGGACGCAGAGCTCCTCGTCGAACTCGTTGACCGTGCCGAGTCCCGAGCACGCCGCGCACGCGCCCTGCGGCGAGTTGAAGCTGAAGATGCGCGGCTCGAGCTCGTCGAGCGCGCACTGCGGGTGGTCGGGGCACGCGAACTTCTCGCTAAAGCGGTGCTCGGCCCACCCGTCCTTGGCGGCCGCGTCCTCGATCAGCACGACGAGCGAACCCTCTGCGAGCTTGAGCGCGGTCTCGACGCTCTCGGCGATGCGCTGGCGCGCCGATTCCTCGAGCACGATGCGGTCGACGACCGCGTCGATGTCGTTCATCTCGTAGCGGCCGAAACCGAGCGGATTCTCGCCCGCGTTCTTGAGCAGCTCGCGCAGGTCGACGACCTTGCCGTTCGCGCGCGCGCGCACGAGGCCTTGCTTCTGCAGGCTTTCGAGCACCTCGCGGTGAAAGCCCTTCTTCGCGCGCACGACCGGCGCGCACAGCATCGCGCGCTTGCCGGCGAACTTGGTCAGCAATGTCTCGACGATCTGGCTCGGGTTCGACGCGCTGATCTCCTTGCCGCACACATGGAGAGACTTCGCCTTGCCCTTGCCGCGTTCCTCCGTGTGCCAGCAGGTCGGCGTGCCGCAGCGCGCGTAGAGAAGGCGCAGGTAGTCCCAGATCTCCGTCGTCGTCGCCACGATCGAACGCGGGCTGTGACCGCCCGAGCGCTGCTCGATCGCGATCGTCGGCGGAAGTCCGTCGATCGCCTCGACGTTCGGCTTCTGCATCTGGTCGAGGAACTGGCGCGCGTACGCGGAGAGCGACTCCATGTACTTGCGCTGGCCTTCGGCAAAGATCGTGTCGAACGCCAGCGAGCTCTTGCCCGAGCCCGAGACGCCGGTGATGACCACCAGCTTGTCGCGCGGCAGGTCGACGGAGAGGTTCTTGAGGTTGTGCTCGCGGGCGGCGCGAACGCGGATGGACTTCTCGGGCGTTGCCATGGGGCGACGATGATAGATCCGATTGGGCCGCGGCTCGCGGCAGGCGGCGCACAGAGACGGGGCCGCCAAGGCTCGTGGGCAATTTCACGATCTTTTTGCGACCTGAACGAGGTCTGAGACGAAAAGCGGGGTAGGACTTAGCCCTACCTCATGTCGCCCATCGCGTCGCCTTCGATCCCAACCACTGCTGCCAACGCGGCGCCTTCGCCGGCGCTGGTGAGTCGGCCGGTTGAGATCACTGCTTCCACTGCGAACGCAGGAGCCGCGATGGCGGTGACGACGTCGGCCCTGTCGACGAAGTGCGAGACGACGAGCGAGAGCACGGGCAACCAGCCGAAGCTCCGCAACGGCAAGCCCATCCCGAGTTCCGATGACTGGCGCGCGCTCGAAAGGCGCGCGTCTTTGTTTCGGTTGCGGTGAGCGGGTGGACTTCCACAAGACTCGTGGACACCCATCTCGATCCTACCCGACCCTCGCGGCCGCCTCGAATGCCTCGGGGCTGACGTAGCCGAGTGAGCCGTGGATCCTCGTTCGCTGGTACCAGACCTCGATCCACTCGAAGACCGCCAGCCTCGCCTCCTCGTGCGTGCCGAAGCGACGGCCGTGCACCAGTTCCTTCTTCAGCGTCGCCCAGAGGCTCTCCAGCATCGCGTTGTCGTAGCAGTCCCCTGAGCGGCTCATGCTCTGCGCCATGCCGTGCTCCTCGAGAAGATCGCGGCACTCCCGGCAGGCATACTGCACGCCCCGGTCGGAGTGGTGCACCAGCCCGCTCGGCGGGTTCCTGCGTGCCACCGCCATGCGCAGCGCATCCAAGGCCACCGTCGCGTGCAGCGATCCGGACATGCTCCAGCCGACGATGCTGCGGCTCCAGGCGTCCATCACGCCCGCGAGATACAGGAAGCCATCGTCGGTCGGGATGTAGGTGATGTCGCACGGCCACTTCTGGTTCGGGCCGCTCGCGCCGAAGTCGCGCCCGAGCAGGTCCGGCGAGGCACCGTGGCCATGGCCGCTCTGCGTCGTCGTCGGGCGCCACTTCCTTGCGGATTTCGCCCGTATTCCATGCTCCTGCATGATCCGCGACACGGTGTTGCGGTGCGCGGACACGCCCAGGCGGGGAAGCTCGTGCGCGATCTTCGGCGCGCCGTAGATCCGGCGCGATTCCGCGTGGATGCGCACCACCGCGTCATCGACCGCAAGCCTCCGCACCTTCCGCGCCGCGACCGGCGCCTTCAGAGAGCGGTAGTAGCCGCTCGGACTCACCTCGAGCAGGCGGCACGCCATGCGCACCGAGCACGTGCCCGCCAGCTCGTCGCGGATGAAGGCGTACTTCACGGCTGCTCCCGCGCGAAGTACGCCGCCGCTTTTTTTAGGATGTCCCTCTCGAGCATCAGCTTGCGGACCGCGGCCTCGAGCTCGCGCACCCGCGCCTCGGCGTCGGCCTTCGTCCTCGGCTGCACCTTCTGCACGGGCTTGCGCCTCGACCGACGCGCCGCACGCACCCAGCCGTGCAGCGTGTGGTACGGCATGCCGAGGTCGTCGGCGGCCTTGCCGATGGTCAGCCCTTCCGAAAGCAGCAGGCCGACGGCGGACTCTCGGAACTCACGTGTGTACGCTCGCATCGTGGACATGAGACACGCTCCTTCTGGCGGGGGCAATCCCGCCGGTTAGGGGTGTCCACGAATCGATTGGAGGTCCAAGCAGATTCTCTGCGACGCTTGCAACATCGCAGGTCGCAGGGCATCTGCGAAAGGCTTTGCAACGACGAGCGAAAAGGCGGTTTTCCCTGATGATTCGTGCAGTTCGACGTCGACCAATGCGCTTGTCGAAGGAGGAGAGACCCTGCTCGCGCAACTCCATCAGCACGCGACAGAGCGCTGAGATTAAAGAGCGCGCGCATTCAAAGTGAATGAAATCAAGCTTCATGGGCTTTCCTTCGCGAAGAACTTCGCGGCCTTTTTAGGATCTCCCGATCCATAAGCAGCTGCTTACTTTTGCGTCGAAGACGTGCGAGCTCGGCGCGCTCGTCCGTGGTAAGCGCGCCAGCTGGTCCGTTGTCGGCATCGATGTCGGCGCGTTGCACCCACTCTCGCAGTGCAGTTTCCGTCAGGTCTAGATCTTTCGCGACTCGCTCAATGCTGCGACCGCCGGCCCTGCACAGGCGCACGACTTCTGCTTTGAACTCGGGTGTAAACGAGCGGCGTTCGCGCCGCCGACAGGCCCAGCTCGAAATGCCTGTCACCACCACGCGCTTGGTCCTTGCGCCACAGCAGATCGAGCATCCGTTCGGGACCCGTTTCCGATACGCCGTTCGAATGGTTCAGCGCCGAGCTGCACGCGCGCCGAGCGTTTGGTTCACGCAGCACTTCGGTGCGCACTGGCGATGCGTCGTCGGGAATCGTCATGGGGAATCGTCAGGTCCTTTGCTGGATGAGTGCTGTTGCGCTGCGATCGAGTCCGTCCATAAACGATTGATTTTGAACAATTAATAGACATAAATTGGTTGACTGGCAGCGAGTGGGGGTAGGCTCCGACCGACGACCGTCGTTGATCGCCGAGGCCGAGAGTGACAGATTTGTGCGTCGTTCGCTTCGGAGAATCCTTGTGGGACGTGCGTCGGTGATGTTTGCTGCGAGTCTTGACCATGAAACTGTGCCGCCGATCCAAATGCACGGTGGGCGCGCGATAATGCCCATAGAGCGACGTAGAAATGAAGCTAATTCTGCCGATCAGATTCCTGGTGTTGTGGATCATGCTCCTGCCGTCGGGGATGCTCCTCGCAGTCGATGCGGTGGTTTGGGAGGATGCGCGGCCCGCGTTGGTAATCTTGGTGGCCCCGCCCCAACCGGAGCCGTGGGATCCCGATCCATGTCTCTATGCACGCGCATCCTCAGTCTCTGACTGTCTGCCGAACATTCAGTGGGAAATATGCGATTGCGTGGTCGCGCCCGACACACCGTGTTGCCGCGGCAAGATCGTGTCTGGCGGAACGGTGGTAGGAGCGACATGGGTTTGGGGTGTCGGACGCGGATTCAAGCAGAGCGATTGGGAGTTCGCGCCTCGGCGGACTGTGTATCGAGCGCCGTTATGCCCGGAGCGCGCGCTTGATCCCTGTGGACTGGGGCCCGAAATGGAAATCTCCTGCGGTCGAGGGTGGGCGCCACACCCGGACGCGATCCCGTGCTCGTGATGTCGGGCGGTTGTCAGCGTCAGCTTCGGTCGGACAATTGGCAACGGAGTAAGTTGAACATGCAAGCATTCAGGTGTGACGTCGTGGCCATCTTCATGGCCATCTTCGCGTGCGCGATCGCAGTCGCTTCCAGCGCCAGCGCGTACGGCGTTCAGGATGCGGGCCGTTTCGCGCCGAGTCCCACTCAATCGACGGTCGAGAGCGAAGAGGTGCTCGAAGGTCTCCGCGCCGGTCATGGTCCGATCGGCATACCCGTGATGTCGCTCTCGATTCCGCGTCAGACGGCGCAGGCCGATCTCGCGAGGTGGTGTCGGTTGCTCGAGGTCGACCCTTCGTTCTCGTCGAGGCTGAAGGCTGCCTTGGAGCGCGCATGTGCGAGAGATGATGCATTTCGGCTGAACCGTTTCCCCGCGGCGTTCGAACTTGCCGCAAGCGTGGCGCGACCTGCGGAATCGATGTCCGCGGATCAGGTCGCTCGCCTCTCAACCGACATTGCATCGACTCGTCGCAGGATCCTTTCTGACATGCTTGCGCTCGAGCGTGAGTCAATGCGCTCTGCGCTCAGCGAGGACGAGGCGAGCGCGGTTGAACTCGAGGTGCTCGATGCGATCGGCCATCTGCGCATGATCGAGTTGGTCAACGATTCGGTTGCCACGCCCGAGGTTGCGAAGGTGAGCATTGGTCGGCTTCTCGATGTACACGGGCCGAGGATCCTGAGCGAACAGTCGCTCGCCGTTGCTCGCGCCATCTACGGCGATTCCCTGGCGGAGATCGCAGGGCTCGCGCGCACTCATCAGCTCGCACTCGGACGCGCGATCGGCGCGGGCGCACGGTTCTCGGTGGCGGCGGGCGCTCGACGGGCCGGTGGCGCGGTGTCCGTTGACAAGCTCGAGGAGTGGAGGACCGAGGTTGCGTCGACGCGTCGAGCGGTGGCGCGTGCAGGGGAGCGGATGTTCGAGGCGAAACAAACCGCCGTCGACTCGATTTGCCGCGCCCTTCCCGATGAGGAGGCCACACGCTTGCGCGCGCAGTTCAATCGAATGGTCTTCGGGCCGTTCGCGGTGGATGTGTGGGACGCGCGCAGTCTGATTTGCGCGCATTTCGGCGCGAACACGAAGCCGGCGGGCGGTCTGCAGCCGCTGCTCGACGAGTATGCGCACGCGTGCGAGGCGACGCTTGGCGAGTTGCAACGCGAATGCGTGCGCTCTCAAGTCTTCGAAGCGGCGGCCTCGAACGTTGGCCGTGAGGAGCGGTCGCGGACGCGGGAGCGGCTCGTCGGACTGCAGCGTCGCAGTCGCGATCAGGCGTCGCTCATACTCGAACAGATTTACGCACTCGAGGCCTCGGTCAGTCGCGACGCCTGGAGTGCGGCCGTCGAGCAGTTTCGTGCTGCGGCGGAGGATGCCGCGGTGAAGCAGTTGGACGCACTGAACCCCCTTGAGTGAAGGGAGGCGATGGGGGTGAATCGCGCCGCTTGGCTGTCTTTGTAGGCTTGTCCATGGAGCACTCCTGGCGAGGATTCTCGCCAAATTGGGTGTCCACGAGTCTTGTGGAAGTCCAGAGCACTGCGACGCTTGAGAACTGCGCGTCGGTCGCGTGGAACATCCGCACCTCGGCGCCATCCTCTTCCGATGGATTGAGATCGCGCCGCGTCGAGACGATGTCGTCGATGTACCGGATGCCCCAGACGAGCTGGGTGTGCTCCTCGAAGTCGGGCGAGGTCTCCTCGGGATCGAAGTCGGTGTCGATGCGCGACTCGAGCAGGCGCCAGGAGGCGTCGTAGAGCATCACGCGCATCTCGTCGAGGGCGTGGGTCGAGTCGGCGGTGTTCGTGTCGGTCCGCTCGACGGTGCGCCAGTTGAGCGGGTTGTACTCGTACTCGGCGCGGGGGTGGAGGTCTTCCTCCGCGTCCTCGAGCTCGACCTTCACGAGCCGGTTCCAGGCGTCGTGGGTGTAGCGCAGCGCGCCGCCAGACTGAAGCTGCTGGCGAAGCAGATTTCCTGCGAAGTCGTAGGTGAGATCGACGGTTCCGCCGCCAGTGTCGGGCGCGAGAGCTCGCTGGAAGAGCTCGTTCACGCGGTTCGTCGGCGGCGTGAGCGACGGGTCGCGATGGTCGCGCGTTTCCGTCTCGTCGGAATCAATCCCCCCCGCGCCGTTGAGGTCGGTGCCGATCGAAGACCAGTTGCCGAGCGGGTCGAGCGCCCACTCTTGGCTTCCCTTGAGCTGCGACACGGAAGGACTCGCAAGCCCGCCCGTCCACACGCCGCGGCGCGCGTCGACGAGTCGGTGGAGTCCGTCGTAGGCGTACATGTTCGA
>Ga0114981_10002156_pt1 | contig 12760 bp, 6 predicted proteins | sample S_140806_MF_Meta_FD_87028 | JGI IMG/M metagenome (GOLD analysis project Ga0114981, IMG submission 87028) | Freshwater microbial communities from Lake Simoncouche, Canada to study carbon cycling - S_140806_MF_MetaG | ecosystem: Environmental > Aquatic > Freshwater > Lake | place: Lake...
CGCATGGGCACGCTGATAGTTTCCGTTTTCACCTCGGCGAAGGCGAAGGTGGCGAGAAGGACGGACGTGAGGATCAAGGTGGCTTTCATTCGAGATAGAGGAGTTCGTTTGCATTGAGCAGCGCGCGGCAGAAGGCTTCCGTGCCGTGGGTGGCGATGAGGTGGATGGCGGCTTCGTGTTCCTTCGCGCTGGGCTTGCGTTGGAAAGTGATGCGGTAGGCTTGGGTCACGGCGTCGCCGTTTTGAATGCGCGCGGCGAGGGCCTTGGCCATGTCGAGGGTGAAGCTGTGATTGAGCAGGGTGAGGGCTTGCAATGGCGTCGTGGTGTTGGCGCGCTTCGGTGCGGCGAAGGCGATGTCGGGGAGGTCGAAGTCATTGAGGACATCGACGACGCTGGCGCGGGCGTTCTGGTGATAGACGGCACGGCGGAAACTTTCGGGGCCATGCGTATCGAGCGGGACATAGGTCGAGACATTGTTGGCAAGGTAGCGATAGAGCCGGAAGCCGGGGCCGCCCATCGGTTCCAGTTGCAGCTTGCCGCCGACCGTCAGCATGGTGTCTCGCAGTTCCTCGGCACTGAGTCGGCGCGGCGGGGAGCGCCAGAGCAACCGTGCGTCCTTGTCTTCCTTCGCAGCGGATTCGCGATAAGCGGCGCTTTGCAGGTATGTCTGCGAGAGCAGGATTTCGCGATGCAGCGGCTTGAGCTTCCAGCCGTTCGCAACGAACCGGCTTGCGAGGTAGTCGAGCAGTTCGGGATGGGTGGGCTTGCTGCCGAGGAAGCCGAAGTCGCTCGGCGTATCGACAATGCCGGTGCCGAAGTGCCATTGCCATACGCGATTCGCGAGCACGCGCGGCGTGAGCGGATTCACGTTGCTGGTGACCCACTTTGCCAGGGCGAGACGGCGCTCCCCTTCATCAGCATCGGACTTCAACTCGTAGGGCACCGTGACTTGATCAAGCACGCTGAGACTCGCAGGCAGGACGGCATCGGCGGGCTTCATCGGGTCGCCGCCTTTGTGGACGAAGGTGGGCTCCTTCGGCTGCGTGTGTGTGCCGACCCACATTTGTGGCAGCTCGGGCACTGCCTTGAGCTTCGCCTGCACAGCGGCTATTTGCTTATCGAGGTCCGCAAGCTTTGCCTGCTCGTCTTTCGTGATGACATCGCGGTGCGAACGCGCAATGCCATGTGCCGGTGTCCACGGCTCGCGACCTTCATCGCTGGCGACGGTGCGCCAAGTCTGCCCGTCCGACGACACTTGAACCTCATACTCACACGGCGTGGCTCCACGGACTTTCTCCTCGACAATACTGCGATCACCACGGGCATTGATGAAGGTGATGCGGTTGATCTTTTCCGGCTGCGCAAAGGTCAGCGTCAGCACGGCTGGCTCGCCAATGAACCACGCTTCGCCGAGCATTCCATCAATGCAGTATTGCGGCCCGTAGGCTTCGGGAAAGTCTTCCGCTGTCGCTGATTTCGCGCCTTCCGCCTTGGTGCCGTGGCTCGCGAGCGCGACGTTTCGATTCGGGTCTTCCGCGCTCCAGACTTGGAACTCGGTGAGCTTGCCGCCGCCGCCGCGTTTGCCTTTTGCAGCTGGCTGATGATCTCCCGTCAGGCTGTGAATGACGAACTTGACGTATTTCGCTTCCGTAGCGGCGAAGGATTCGTCGGTGCCGTTCTGGTCGATCTTCGGGCGCGTGAATTTGGTTTTGGCAAATGCCGCCTTGGCCCGTGTCTCGATGGCTTGATCGAGCAATGCGCGTTCCACTTCGAGCTTCTTCAACTCGACAGCCAGCGGCTTCGTCGAGGCGGCGAATGCGTCACGCTGTTCCTTGGTGGCGACGACACGCCGTCCATGCGTGACGCCTTCAAACGCTGCGCGCAGCCGGTAGTAGTCCTCGGTCGGGATGGGATCGAACTTGTGGTTGTGGCAGCGGGCGCAGTTGATGGTGAGGCCGAGGAAAGCGCCGCTCGTCGCGGTAATCATGTCGTCGAGTGTGGCGGCGCGGATGTTCTTCTGCGCGACGATGTCCTGATTGCCCACATCGTCATAAGGCCCCGCGACGAGGAAGGCGCTGCCGACTTCCACCTGCGGCTTGTCCTTGCCAATCACATCACCCGCGAGGTGTTCGGTGATGAACTGATTGAACGGCTTGTCATCGTTGATGGATTTGATGACGTAATCGCGAAACGGCCAGAGGTCATCGATCACGAAGTTGCGCTCGAAGCCGTTGCTCTCGCCGAAGCGAATCACGTCGAGCCAATGCCGGCCCCAGCGCTCGCCATAGCGCGGGGAGGCGAGCAGGCGATCCACGAGTGCTTCGATGGCCTGACGCGGATTCGCCTGATGTGCCTTCGCAAACGTCTCGACCTCCTCGACCGTCGGCGGCAGTCCGATCACGTCGTAGCTCATGCGGCGGATGAGCGCGCGCGGATCAGCGGCGGGATTCAAAGTGAGCTTTTTCTCTGCGAGTTTCGCTGTGATGAAGCCATCAATGCTGTCGTGCGCGAACTGCTTCGCGAGCGGTTGCAGCGACCACCACGATTTGTCCCCGCGCTTCGCTTCGATCTTCACGCCATCGCGTGGATCGGGAGCACCCATCTTCACCCACGTCACGAGGTCCGCGATGACCGCATCGGGCAGCTTCGGCTTCTTCGGCGGCATCTCCATGTCGGCTTCGAGATGCTGCGCGGTGCGAATGAGCAGGCTCGCCTCCGGTTTGCCGGGCACGATAACCGGCTCGCCACTGTCGCCGCCTTTCTCCCAGCCCGCCTTTGAGTCGAGGTAAAGGTTGCCCTTGAGCTTCTTCGCCTCAGCGCTGTGGCATGAGTAGCAATGCTCCACGAGCACTGGACGAACCTTTTGCTCAAAGAAGGCGATGCCCGCCGGATCTGCGGCGAGTGCTGACGATGATGCGAGAAGGAGGATCGCGAGAGGTTTCATGGCAGCGATCATGCGAGGATGTTTTTGATGACGTGCCCATGCACATCGGTCAGGCGGCGGTTCGCTCCGTTGTGATAATAGGTCAGCTTCTCGTGATTGAGCCCGAGCAGGTGCAGCACGGTGGCGTAGAAATCATACACGGTGGCGACATCGACGGCGGCGCGGCGGCCAAAGTCATCCGTCTCGCCATAGCTCACGCCGCCTTTGACGCCCGCGCCCATCATCCAAGTGGTGAATGCGTCGGGATTGTGATCGCGACCGCTGGTGCCTTCCTGATGCGTGGGCATGCGGCCAAACTCGGTGCACCAAACGACGAGCACGTCATTCAACATGCCTCGCTGTTTCATATCGGAGAGCAGCGCTGCGGTTGGCTGGTCGAAGATGGGGCAATGACGCTCGTAGTCGGCTTTCAGTGTCTTGTGTGCGTCCCAATTCAGCAGGCCATCGACATTACTCGCACGCGAAGCGCAGTAGAGCGAAACGTAACGCACTCCTTGTTCAAGAAAGCGGCGGGCAAGCAGGCAGTTCTTCGCATAGGCGGCCTTGAGCTTGTTGCTGTCTCCCGTGCCATAGAGTTCGTGAACGTGCGCGGGTTCGCTCGCGAGGTCGCTGACTTCCGGCGCGGTGAGCTGCATCTTCGCCGCGAGTTCATACGCCGCCATGCGGGCGCGGAGTTCGTCGTTGCCGGGGTGCGCGGCGGCGTGCTCGGCATTGATGAACTGTAAAAAGTCGCGTGTGGCCTTTTCGTCATCGGTCTTGATGCTCGCGGGCCGCGCGAGATTGCGCAGCGGCTGCTGTGCGGCCATCGCCACGGCCTGATACTGGGCGGAGAGGAAGCCATTGCTCCAGTTCGCCTTTCCATTCGGCGGCTCGCCGCGCACGTCCTGAATCGCGATGTAGGTCGGCAGGTTTTCATTCGTCGATCCGAGTGCATAGCTGACCCACGATCCAGCGCTGGGGAAGCCCTCGCGGGTAAAGCATGAGTTCATGTAGATGCAGCCCGGCCCATGTGTGTTCGTGCGCGAGGTCATGCTGTGGATGAACGCCATGTCGTCCACATGCTTCGCCATGTGCGGCAGCATGGTTGAGATCATCTTCCCGCTCTGACCCGCTGGTGCGAAGGGCCACGGCGACTTCATCAAGTTACCGTTCTTCCCCTGAAACGTGACCTCGACATCCGCGCCGGGCATTGGTGTGCCGTGAAACTTCTCCAGCATCGGCTTGTGATCCCACAGGTCCATGTGCGACGCCGCTCCAGGGCAGAAAATCTGTAACACCTGCTTAGCCTTCGGTGCAAAATGCGGCTGGTGCAGCGGCGCAGCGGCGAGTTCGTTTGTGAACAAACGCGAAAGCGCAACACCCGTCAGTCCGGTGGTCATTTGGCCGAGGAGATGGCGGCGCGTGAGGTCGAAGGAGGTGTTCATGAAACGAATAGAAGGGGGGCTCACTGCTGAGACGTCTGTGCTGTCGGCTAATGCGGTAGTAGTTTTGAACCGGGTGCACGCTTTGATCAGAACGCTCTCCCAGTGAAGAACTCCATCACGCGAGAATCTCCTTCACTACCTCGCCATAGACACCGGTGAGGCGGTAATCCCGACCAAGATGACGTGACGTGAGCTTGATGGCATCGCGCATGGTAAGGCTGATGGTTTCGATTTTGATTTCGGCGAGCGCGAGAGGAGGGGACGCAAACGCAGCAAGGATAAATAGGACTTTCTTCATGATTCAAAACCCAGGTCAATGGACGCCTTCACTCCTGACCGAGTGCGCTGAAGTCGGTGACGGCCTTCCAGGTGGAGAAGCCAGTGTGGGTGATCTGTTTGAGCGGCTTGGTGAGCCTTGTAGTAAGGGATTGCTTGCCGGCTTTGAGGGTGACCGTCTGCGCGTCGGGGTCGAAGGTAACGGCGAAGTCATTAACTGCGTTCACGTCACCGCCAAAGTCGGCTCTTTCGCCCTTTTGAGCTGGGGTATTCCCCTGAATGATGATGAGGCGGCTCTGAATGAACTGCAGGCCGCATTTGATGAGCTGATCGTCGCCAGCACCATCGCCGAGAACGAAAAAGCCGTTGCCATAGTAGGGAGGGTTCGGGAAACCGGGCGTGCGCTGCATCTTGAAAGTCCACGTGGTCTTGGTAGTGACGGGCTTGCCGAATTCGTAGAGCGCCTGCGCGACACTGTTTTCATTTGCGGCAAGGCGGTAACCCAGTTCGCAGGAAACGGCCTTGCCGCCGACAACTTTGGCAAAGCGATAGGAGATGTCCTCGCCGGTGATCTGCGCTCGCTTCGCCGGAGTGGCACCGGCTTGTCCTTTGCCGAGGTTCGTGACGCCGATCTTGTCCATGAACTCCTTGCGATATTCAGTGTCGTCCGGCAGCAGGTTTTCGGCGAGGACTTCGATCGGTTCACCGAGCTTCGAGACCAGTTCTGTGCCTTCGCTGCCGAAGCATGCGACGCTGCCGTCCTTCATGGCGAGATAGAGTTTGCCGTTCGCACCGGCGAGACCGTCGAAGACTGGCAGTGCGTCGATTTGATAACTAGCGAGCAGTTTGCCTTCCGTGGTAGAGGCGGCGGCAAGACGAACACCGCGTTTGCCATTGAAGGCATCGTCGGAGCGCACGGCATCGCCATACGGCCCGGCCATGAAAATCGTGTCACCGGCGAGAACCATGGCACGCACGTGGAAGGGCAGTTCGTCGGACCATTTCACCGGTGTGGTGCGGATCTTTGTCCAGTCGGTCTTCAGATAGTTGCCTTCTTTGTGTTCCTTCGCCACGACGCTGTAGTCAGGCTCCTTGCCTTCGCGCTTTTCATTCGCGGCGAGGATATACTTCTCACCACGACCGAACTGGGCGGAGTTTTGACCGGCGTAGAAGTTGTGGCCGAAGGTGTAAACCGTGTCGTCGTTGAAGACGAGAATGCGGCCTGCCGGCAGTTTATTGCCGCTCTGCCACCAGCCGCCGTAACCGCTCTTCGTATCGTCGCCATAGACCCAGTAGGTGCGGTGCCACCAGTTGTCGTCGATGTATCCAGTGGGCGAGAAGATGTGCGGAGCGGGTTGGCGGCGGGAGAGTGACTCCTTGTCAAAGCTGGAGTGACGCATGAACACGAGGCCGTTCTGGCTGGAGAGAATGTCGGGCAAGGCACCGTCCATTTCGAATGAAGCGGTGACTGGTGGCTCTTTGCCATCCCTAAAATCATAGACCGTTTCCTCGCCGAAGAACTCTCCCGTCGCGGCCTTGATTTTCACCATGCGAATGCCGCCATCGAGGAAGGATGAACGTCCTGCGGCGGCATAGACCATGCCATTCTCCACGAGCACGCTGCCGCTCACCGGCCAGGTGGACTCGAGCCGGCCATAGGCCACGACGCGGCGCTCATCGGGCGCGGCACGCGTGCGCCAGCACAGCGTGCCGTCCGCTGCCACGAGGCAATAAACGCAGCCATCACCACTGCCGAAGTAAACAAAGCCGGCGTCAATCGTGGGCGGTGAATCGATCGTTCCGCCCGCCGTGTAGGCCCACAGTGGTCTGCCACTAGCTGAGTCGAGCGTATGGATTGTGTTGCGGTCTTTTTGAGCAACGAAGACCTTGCCTTCCGCCACGACGAGACTGGTCAATTCCCCGCCGAGTTTTGTCTTCCACGCTTGTTTGAGGCCGGTGCTGATCTGTGTGGTCGCATGACCGCTGCGTGAGACATCGTGACGATAAGTGGGCCAGTCTTCCGGGTTCCGTGCTCCTGACAACACCTTCTGATAAGCCGGACCTTTCTCGATGGGATCCGCCTTGTCCTTCGCGGCCTTGAATGGCTCCGTGAGACCGGGCGTCATCGCGGTGAAGCCGTTCATCTTGCCCTTGATATAGCACGCACAAGCATGCGGAGTGGAGTAGAGCATGCCATTCGCGGGGAGGATGCCGTAGAGGCACGCGCCGCGGATCCAGTGGTTCTCATCATAGCTTTGATCGGTGGGATTCACATACTCGACGCCAGAGCGGGACAGCAGCACGAAGTCGCCACTGGCCTTCGCCTTGTAGCAGCGATGATGGCCGATCCCTTTGAACTCCGGCAGATCGAACTGCTTCTTCACCTCACCCGTGATCAAATCACGGCCCATGAAGGTGCCAGGCGCTTTCGCACTGGCGATGTTCATCGACCACACCAGATCCTGCATCAGCATCACGCTCACCGGGCTGCGGTAGTCGTTGTCTACCCACGGTGCCTCCCACATGAGTTTGCCATCCGCGAGCGAAACGGTCGTGAGCTTGCGATTCCACGCGTAATACACCGCCTTGTCGTTCAGCACGACGGTGGGCGCTTCTTCGGAGAAGGTGAACAACGGCTTTGTCGTCTGCGCGATGGGCGCGGACTTCCATTTCTGCGCGCCGGTTTTCAAATCGAGGCAAACCAGGCTGTAACCGTCGTGATACACCACGTTCTCACCACGCGCCGCGAGCGTGAGCACGCTGATTTGCGGCCCGGGATGTTTCCACAGCACCTTTCCGCTCTCCGCCTCGATGGCGACGATGTTTTGCGGCGCCGTGTGATCGAGCACAACACGGTCACGTCCGTCGTAACTGAAATGACGGCGTTTCTGCGTTTCCTCAGCGATCTTCTTCATGTCCGGCGGCGAGGGATTGCACACCACGAGAAGAATGCCCTGCGTGGAGATGACCTCCTCGGCGGCAGCGGTGCTTTCATAAACGCGAAGCTGCTCGCCAGTGGCGGCGTCGAACTGCATCAGCGGGCCGTTGATGTCGAGCGGTGCATACACTCGATCCCCAATGGCGATCAACTTGCGCGGCATCTGCGCCGGACCACTTTTCCACGGCCAGAAACGTGTGAGCCACTGCGTGAGTGGCTTCTTCCAGAGCACGACACCATTGTAAGCATCGCGTGCCGTGAGCTGCCAGTCAGCCGCGAGTTGCACGGAGGCGCGCGCACCTTCGTCCATGATGTAAAATACGCGGCCGTTCGCCGACACCATCGCATTCAGGCTCGCCATGCTCTCATGCGCCGTGGACCAAAGTGGCGTGCCCGCCCACTGAAAACGACGGGGCAGTCCGCAGCTCTTGTCCTCGCCCACCGGATTGTTCGCCGAGTCGTATTGATAATGCGTCCACTCCGCTGTCTTCGGCGTGTGTGGTTTCGTTTCCATCGACCATGTGCCGCTCACTTTTCTCAGAACAGAACCACCGGGAGCCAGCACCCGCATCGCCTCGTCGTGCGCGACCTTCGCCGCCTCGTCGAGGATGAGTAGGTTCACAAGGTTCTCGGCATGAGGCAGAGAATCGAGCGCCCAAAGTTCCGCCGAGAGCCGCGGGGCCGCGCTATGAGTGGAAAAAGTCGCGCGCGCCTTCTGCACCTTAGCGGCATCCGCATCCATCGCATGCACGATCAACGAGGGCCGCGTCGCTGCAATCTCGGCCGCGAGCTTTCCATCGCGCGCGCCGACATGGACGACCAAGCCGCCTGTGGTGTGGCTCATTTCGAGCAGACGCTCCGCGTCGTTCGATTGAGCGAACGCGAACGAGGCGAGCGCGAGGACGGCGGAGGTGGCGAGGGGGAGGGAGAGCAGGTGTTTCATGGATGGTTTCAAAAGCAGGTAGGCAGTAGAATGGGGGGTAGGAGAATGAATTGAAGACGCCATTCTTCTGCCCCCATTCTCTTGCCTATTTTGAAGGCGATCAGTTCACGCCAGAATCTCTTTCACCACCTCACCATAGACATCTGTCAGTCGGAAATCGCGGCCGAGGTGACGGGAGGTGAGCTTGAGGTGGTCGATGCCGAGCAAGTGCAGCATGGTGGCGTGTAGATCGTGGATGTGGACTTTGCCGTTGATGGCGCGGTAACCCATGTCGTCGGTGTCGCCATAGGTGAGGCCGGGTTTGACGCCGCCACCGGCCATCCATGAGCAGAAGCTCTCGGGCTGGTGTTCGCGGCCGTGCTTGTCGATAGGCGATTTGCCACTGAGATCCTGGCTCCACGGCGTGCGGCCAAACTCACCGCTCCAGAGCACGAGAGTGTCCTCCAGCAGGCCGCGTGATTTCAAATCTTTGAGCAAGGCGGCAACCGGTTGATCGGTCTGGGCGCAGAGCTTGGGCAGGTTGCCACGGATGTCACCATGATGATCCCAGCCGCCGGTGCTGACTTGCACGAAGCGCACGCCAGCTTCGCTCAGTTTCCGAGCGAGCAGGCAAGCGCGTCCAAAGGTGTTCGTATCCTTGCCGCCGACGCCGTAGAGATCGAGCGTGGCTTTGCTCTCTTTTGAGATGTCCACGATCGCAGGCGTGGTGAGCTGCATGCGAGCGGCGAGTTCCATGTTTTGAATCATGCCTTCCATGTTCGCATCGCCACCGAGGTCGCCGACGAGACGCTTGTTCATGCGGGCCATGAAATCCATGCGCTGGCGCTGGATGGCGTCGTTCTCGGAGACATTGCGGAGGTTTTCGACAGGCAAGGATTTGCTGTCCAGTGGCACGGTGAGCTTAGTGCCCTGATGGATCGCGGGAAGAAATGCGGCGCCATACTCGCGCACGCCGCCGCCCTGAATGCTGACAAAGCTGGGCAGGTTCGCGTTCTCGGTGCCGAGGCCATAGCTGACCCACGCGCCCATGGACGGTCGGACCTCGGCAAAGGTGCCGGTGTGAAATTGCAACGTTGCGCCGGCGTGCTGTGGGTTGTCGGCGTTCATGCCACGCAGCAGGCAGAGGTCATCGGCCACGGTCGCGAGGTGCGGCATCAGATCGGAAATCATCATGCCGCTCTGTCCACGCGGTCGCACCGGAGCCATGGCCTTGAGCGCGAGGAACTGGTCCGTGCCGATCTGCGTGACTTCTTTGCGCAGTGGCGAGTCGATCTTCTGCCCGTGCTTGCGCTCAATGAAGGGCTTTGGGTCAAAGAGATCCATCTGCGACGGTCCACCGCCCATGAAGAGGAAGATGACGCGCTTGGCTTTCGGCACCATGCCGGGGATGCGTGCCGCGAGCGGATTCGCGGCCGCGCGGGCGATGTCATGCAAGGCAAGTGCGCCGAAGCCGCAAGCGGCGCGCTGAAGCATCTGGCGGCGGGTGAGGAGTGTGGGCGTGTTCATGGAGTTTTGGAGTATTGGACAACAAGATGAGTTACGGTTGGCGCATGAGATCGCTGGTGGTGATGAGGTGAATAAGTTCACGGAATGTGTGGCCTTGCGTCTTCCAGTCCGCTTGCAGACGACGAAGGGTGGGCTGGTCGGTGAAGCCGAGCGGACGGCCGAGGGCGTAGGTGAGTAGGCGATGGGCGAGGTTTTGCGCGAGGAGGTCGGGGTGCTTCACGAGGTAGGAGCGGATGTCGGCAGGGCTGTTGATGGGCTGGCCGCGATACTCGCCGGTGGTGTCGATGGCCGCGCCGTTCGGGTAAGCGCTGCGGAAGTGGCCGATGGGGTCGTAGGCTTCGAGGGCGAAGCCAAGCGGATCAATCTTCGCGTGACAGTCAGCGCAGGCTTGCACGTTGCGATGCTTTTCCAATTGCTGGCGAATGGTGGTGGTTCCGCGAATATCAGGCTCTATGGGCGGCACGTCCGGCGGTGGCGGGCTGGGTGGTGTGCCGAAGAGTTTTTCCAAGAGCCAGACGCCGCGAGTCACGGGCGAGGTCTCGACGCCGTTCGCGGTGATGGTGAGGATGCTGGCCTGGCCGAGCAGGCCGCGACGGGGCGAGTCGGCCGACAGGCTGACGCGCTTCAAGTGGTCACCGCGGACCTCGGGCAATTCATAGAGCCGCGCGAGGCCGGCGTTGAGATAGGTGAAGTCGGCATCGGCGAGCGCGGTGACGGGGCGGTCGGTGCGGATGAGTTCGGCGATGAAGCGCCAGGTTTCTTCCCGCATCGCGGGCTCAAGGCGGTCGATGTGGTAGGCGGGAAAGGTTTCTTTGGCGGGCGGCATGGTGCCGAGCTTGCTCAAGCCGAGCCACTGCTCCGTGAAGAGGCGCAGGAAACGATCACCGCGCGGTGAATCGAGCAGGCGGTCGGTCTCGCGGCGGATGGCTTTGGCGTCGAGCGAACCTTTGGTCGCAAGCGAACGCAAGGTGCCATCAGGCGGACCGGCCGTGAGGAAGTAAGAGAGGCGAGTGGCGAGTTGCATCGGCGCGATGGTCTTCGCGTCTGATTCCGGCTCGGTGAGAAACAAAAACTCCGAGGAACAAAGTAGCGCTTTAAACACAGGCCGCGCGGCATCGGCATAGCGCGTCTTGCCATCGAGATGCTTTTGCAGGGCGCTTGCATACGGGGCGATGTCTTCAATGTTCACGTCACGACGGAAGAGGCGGCTGGCGAGGCTTTGCAGTTCGGTTTGCAGGCGAGCGGTCTCGATTTGTTTTTCATCAGGCGCGATGTGCGCGAAGAGCAGCGACCGCGCAGGATGCACTTTGTCATCGCGCATGGGGCCGGTGACTTGCCAGTAATGAACGCGGACCTCGGGGCCTTGGTAGAGATGCTGGTAGAGCTTGTCGCGCTCGGCACGCAGGGCGAGATTTTCCCACACCTGCTTCTCGATTTTCGGCACACTGGAGTCGTATTTGTAGAGCTTGGTCGAGATGAAGTTGCCTCGCGTGCCCTTGGGTGGACCGTCGATCCAGGAGAGGTATGGCACGGTGCCGCGATCCAGCCAAATGCGGGCGCGGACGGTGATGTAGCGATCATCTGGCAACTCGGTGGCGTGAATGATGTTCGGCGGGATGAGCCGCCAGCCATTGCCCTTCATGCCTTCGCCTTGGCGACCAATGCCGAGTTGCATGGGTTGCGACTCGTCATAGTAGGACTTCAGTTCCTTGTAATACGAATTCAGCAGCCCTTGAATCAGATCTTTGCCATACGGGTGATGACGGTTCGCGGCGGTGGCTTCGACCTCGACATCATACCAACCGGAATGCGGCACGCCGGTATCGCCCAAACGACTGAGGAAGAGCTTGCTATCGAAGATCAGCTCCTGATTTCGCAGACCGTGGCTGAGATGAATGTAGGCGGAGGCGGGATCTTTCGCTTTCTCTGCACGGATGACGCCAAGACCGAAGGCATCGTTGAGGCCGCGCATTTTGTCCGCGCTATCCTTCCATTGCTTGGCTTCGGGTTTGCCATTCACATCTGCCAGATCGTAGGCGTGATCCAGCACCGCATCGGCCGCTTTGAGATACTGCTCCAGATGATGCCGTGACGTGCGCAACGCGGAGCCGATGTTGCGAAAGCCTTCCAACTCTTCATCGCCGGGGAAGCTGGCGGTTGGATCGAAGTCGCCCGCGAACCCGAAAAAATCCTGCACGGTGTGCAGATACTCGGCGCGACTGAGCCGCCGATGCACCACGCTGCCGCCACGGGTGCGGGCGGATGTCTGCGCTTGCATGAGCTGCTCCTTGATCCAGGCGAGCAAAGCCCGTTGCTCGTCATCGGTGGGTTGCTTCTTTTTTGCAGGTGGCATCTCGCCGAGCTGAAGCTGATGCAGCACCTCCTGCCAACGCTCCGCGATGGCAATGTCTGTGCCGACCTTCAAAGGCAAATCATCGAGTCGACGATCACCCTTTTGCACGTCGGCATCGTGACAGTCCAGGCAGTAGCGAGAGAGGAAGGCGTCGGGTTTGAGTGGGGCGGGGTCTGCGGCGCGGAGGGTGGACAGGACCATGCCGAGGAAAAGAGCGAGGCAGGAGCGATGGAGTGGTGGAGTGATGGAGAGCTCGAAGACCGCACTCCAATACTCCATCACTCCATGTCCCCCGGTGATGTCTGGTTTGATTCGCTTCATACTACATCAGCAATTGATTGAGGTTTCCGCTGCTCGATCCGAACTGGTCGAGCTC
>Ga0114981_10002157_pt1 | contig 12758 bp, 14 predicted proteins | sample S_140806_MF_Meta_FD_87028 | JGI IMG/M metagenome (GOLD analysis project Ga0114981, IMG submission 87028) | Freshwater microbial communities from Lake Simoncouche, Canada to study carbon cycling - S_140806_MF_MetaG | ecosystem: Environmental > Aquatic > Freshwater > Lake | place: Lake...
AAATATCAGCACCACAGCTTCCTATCTGTATAGCAACCCGAGTCAACTTAAGGCCGCTGTTGAATTGATCTAACTATTTGGAGAAGTCAGTAAACACTTCTCCGGTGTAGCTGTCATTAACTCGAGCTTTCTTTAGATTGATTGTAAAAGCCAATCCTCTTGTGGCAAGTCTGTGACCAAACCATTTACAAAGCACCTCAACTCTGGTGGATTTGTTTTTGCCATCAAGAATAAGCACTTGATCACCTAGCAAGAAGGTGCCACTGAATGTTGACCCTCTGTACTTGGCATCAGTAACTTCTATTACACGAGCATTCTTGACCTTTACAGGCTTTATTGGTTTAGCTAACTTGGTTGTATTGGGGCAGTCGTTTTGCTGCTCCCATACTGGTGCTTTGCGATAAAAATCCATATAACCCTCATATTTGCTTATAAGTTGTTACTAGGATATCAAAAATGTCCTTTAAAAGGACAATCAAGTCATAGGGAACTTACCTAATGCTGCATTAGCGATGATCTTTTCTGCGTTAGTGATGTATCGCTTTACGCTCGCACCCATTACGTTTCTAAATACTTGCCTCTCGTTCACTGTCATTTTGTCAGTGGTCATTGCGCTAGGAACTAGGCGCAACTGCTCTCCAAGCTTCCACAAGGGCACTTTAGGCTTTTGATCTTTATACTCCATATATAAGTCATAGACTTGTAATGTCTTGCGTAGATTCTCGATTGTGTAGTTACGCTCTAGTGGATAAGCTGCATTACTTTTTTCTAATAGCTTTTTAGTGCGCCCACGCTTTGCTGTGTGCTTGTCTTTTAAGATGCGGGCAAACCTGCTTTGCAAATACCTTTTGCTAGAAGTGAGCGGTACAGCAATGACAAGAACTTCGTCTTGAGTCCATGACTCATCCCACTGCTCTTTGTCTTCTAACAAGGTGAGCTTCATAGCACTGGTAGTTTCTGCAAAGAGCTCGCCACCACGCTCACCCTCTGTCCACCACTTCTTGAAGTTATCTTCTCTTACGTCCCCAAAATCTTTATAGAGTTTGGCGAACTTACCTTTGCCGCCCTTTTCACAACAATACAAATAGTCTTTATTGCGCCTTAAGTAAGCCCACCACCAGTAGTACGGACTTTGCTGCTGATAGGACAACGTACGTGGTTTGTTCTTTGTGCCAAAAGTGGGGTGCTGTGCGAGAAATCTTCTTAGCATTTTCTTAACATTCAAATTACATGAATTGAATTGTACATCGAAAAAATAGGTTAAATCCTGATAATAGATGTATGGCCAAGCGGTTAAATTTCTTAACAAGCAGTCATATTTCTTATTATCGAAAGTGAGTTAAAAATGAACACATTATTAAACGCATCACCTGTTACAACAAATGTCCTTTTAAAGGACAGCGCACAAGCAGTCAGCACAACTACTGGGCCTATTAAGGCTTTATCCAATATGGAAAGTAGCCGCATTACATGGGAGCAAGGCGCCTATAGAACCAGTAATCAATCTTTATATGCAGTATTGGCTGAGTGCTTGGCATTTTGTGGCGAACTAACAATTTCAGAGGCTAAGCAACGTAGCGCCGCTTTAGAAGCTTTTTATAAAGAGCGCGGCTATGTTTATAAGCAAGATTTGCCGCTGGTCACTCGGGTAGTACGTGCAGTATTTGGTGCACGAGATCGTCGTCGCATCAGCACCTACTCCCTAGTGCTTCGCCAAGCTCAAAAGGAAGACATTATGGCTATCAATCTAGCAGCTTGGATCGAAGAGCGTGGTGGCGTACAAGAAATCACACTTGCTCGTAGTGCCAATTATGTAAGCCCTAAAGATAAGGCTGTTATTGCCAAAAGTAGCCTAGTAGGTAAGTCGCCGATTGGCTTTGCGAGATCAGAATTGCTCTCGCATGTAGCTGATGCCAATTTTGTTGGTGAGTCTTGTGTCTTATTAGCAGAGCAGCAGGCTGATGGCAGCTTTGGAGTTTATGCAGTGCTTCGACAAGGTGGTCTAGTGAAGTCTGCTTTTGCTGCGCTTTATGCCGTTGAGCGTGAAATCACTCTCAAAGCAAAAGCGGAAGTTGATGCAGCAAATGATGCTGATGGCGCTGTTGCCCAACAAGCCTAATAACCATAGGGGGCGTTATGAGCGCCCCCAACAAACACGAAAGGAAACATCATGTTAATTAGAAAGGATTCTAAATATGAGCCCAAAACAATTAATGACATCATCTGGGGTAATGCTGAGAGTCGCTTGCGAATCGAAGATATTGTCAGTGGTGCCGAAGCATTACCTCACTGCGGCAAATCAGCCATTCTTCTTTACGGAGTCTTTGGTACAGGCAAAACCACACTGGCAAATCTGCTACCTAACGCAATCGAGAAAGGTAGAGTCAATGAAGACTTAGCTGTTGAGGCTGATTTTATAGCCTGTCAGCAAGGCTTCAATGGTCCGCAAGTAATGTCGCTGATTGAAAGAGTGCTTAGTAAGACTTCGTTTAATGCCAGCGGCCTGCACTACTTTGTTTTAGATGAAGTAGACAACTTAACTAAGTTGGCACAGCAAAGCCTTAAGTCGGCACTCAATACGAATAGAGGCATTTTCATACTTACTACAAACAACATCTCCGAGCTTGATAAGGGCTTAAAGGATCGCTGCGTGTTGGTAGAAATGAATGCGGCTGCAGTTAGTGATTATTTGCCATTGGCCAAAAACTTAGTCAGCGATATGGGCGTTGTTATGAGCGATGATGATTTACTACCCACCATTTCTGCGGCTAAAGGATCATTGCGAAATTTGATTCATAACGTGGAAAGGCTTGCTAGACGTAGTAATCCTAAACCACCCAATATTATTTTTTAAGCCAACCTATCCGCCGCCATCGTTGCCGTCAATTTGCTGTAATGACGATCAATCATGGCGGCACTATTGCCCATCTGCTTAGACAGCGTGTGAATATCTGTCTTGTTCTCTAGTAGCTCCAACGTAGCATAGGTATGGCGTAGTGAATAGAGTGTTCGCATCTGCCCATCGTGACTTAATCCCAAACCACTATCTCGCATCAATCTTTTAAATGCGCCATCAATCCGCATAGGCTGATGACCATTGGCAAATACAAAGATCTGGTCTGGACAACGTGTTTCAAATAGACGATCAAAGGGAATGTCCCACACAGCCCGTTGTCTGCTGTGTAATCGTTTAAGCACATCCACTGCCTTATGTTTGGCAATGAGCCAGCGCCCACCTGTTTTGCCATCAACCCATATACGCAGGTATTTCATATCGCCTTGGGTATGCCACTCGATATTGTTCCAGCAAACACCTAACGCCTCAGTACCATGCCGCATACCTGTGTATAAAAGCATTTCAATGTAGTCACGCAGTAAGGGACGAGTCTCATGCTCAATCTCTAGTCTGCCTTGCTTGATCCATGGCTCCATAAACGCCAACAAGCGATCAACCTCTTCGCGGGTAAATGCTGGGCGGGTTTTACCTTTCTGCCCTCTAGCTGTGAGTTTTGGAATAGCTACCCGCTCACTGATCCAGCCCTTGCTAATGGCTATGAGCTGTAACTTAGTCCAAGCACTGGCAAAGTTCATTAAGGTGCTTGCTCTAGGCACTCTATTCATTTGCCTGTTGCGCCAAACTTCAAACTCATGCACATCGGTATAAGTTATCTCCTCTAGTCTTTTGTCCTGAAAATAAGGTAGAAAGTATTTCTCAATACAGGTGATGTAGCTACCGTACACACTCTTGCCTATACCAATATCCAAGTCCTGCCGCATTGAGTAGAGAGTGGCGTGTGCAATTTCTGCAAACGTGGGCGACTTTTGTGCAAGCCCCAGTCTTTGGCGAAATCTAGTTTCGTCGTAAAGATCGCAAGCCATTCGTACAGCGTGCTCAATTGATGCTTGGCGAGTAGTCTGACGATGCCATGAGCCATCTTGTAATCTAAAGCGACAATGCCATAGGGGGCTTCCGGGTCTACGGTGGATAACTACCTCACCATCACGTAGATATAGCTCAGTAGGCTCTGCGTACTTTAGTTGGGATAGTGCTGAAGCATAAGATTCTTGCTGAGGAGGGGAGATTACTTCTAGGTGGCTTTCGGGTACTTTGATTACCTTAGTCACTTTGCGGTTGGCATGCTGTTGTCATACAGCTATTTTATTTTCAGACTTTTAGTTGGACAACCTGAGCATGAAACGTCCTTTAAAAGGACATTCATATTAGCTTATCTTGTATCTGCTTCTCTACCGACCGTCCTTTGTCATCATGAGCCACAGCAAATAAAAATAAACATTTCCCATTGCTAGCTTTTTCCCATTGCTCACCAACTGAAATTTTTTCTCTTGAATCATCATTAGTTGCGTAAGGATCACCCTTATACTCAACCGCAAGTATTCGACCATCCGTTAATTCAGCAACAAAATCTGGATAAAAGTAGTCTGTGGAAGTTGGCAACCAGAATGATTGCTTACTTTGTCTCTCTATATTTCTTACCCAATATTTCACGCTGGGATTTGAGTCCAACATTAAGGCGCAAGTAAATTCCTCTGCAGTTCTGCCTGATGCAGTTTTTTCTTTTAAATCATGTATTACAGGGTAGTAATGCTTTTGGAACTCATAACTTCCTCTGTATAAACTTCTTGCGGCGTACTCACCTGACTTGTATTGAAAACTAAAAAAATTAATCTCGTCTTGGTTTGCAATTTGCATCTTGGGCAGACAAGACTGAAATCCTTTTTCTATTGCTAAATTTCGTAATCTATTAATTTCTTGTCTAATAGCAGTAGAAAGGGGATTTTTCCCACGAACCAGTGATGTTTTTGTAAAACCCCTATCAACAATTAAGTGGATTATTAATTTTTTCAAATACGCTTGTAGGTCATTTTGGGTGATTCCCCAATAGCGATCCATTACCTGTTGATCTAACCATCTAATAAGATCATTTTCGGTGACATCGCTCTCTAAGCTATTGAAATCTATCTGGTGGTTAGTTGACATCTTCCACGTAACTCGCTGGCCAGATATATCTATTTCAAATTCTTTTGTATCTTCATTTAAATTGAACCCTGCCAATTGTGGAGCACTCGAGCTCAAATTCCAACTGCCCAATGAAGATAAAGTTTCCTGCTCAACCAAATCTAACGAACCATCTAACTCTATACAAAGCTGAGGAATTGGACTGAATTCATATCCGAGCAGAGCTGGAGACTTAATTGCTTGTCGAATAGCATGATGATCGTCAAATTGATTCTTTACATTTTCTTTATCTCTAGCCTTTACAGATTCCGTTACAAAAAGCTGGGCCTGCTTCAGCTCTTCCGAATTTTGATAATTAACAACTAAAACGGCGCCTTGAGAGTTTGTCCGTACCTCAACAAGCTGTTTTATTTGCTCAGGCCAATTTTTAGTATCTGGAGCGGCTGAGACTTGAATTAGGCACTCGGGCGCCTTAATAATTTGTTTCGATCCATCCCCGCCAGAGCCCTGACTCTCTGAAGGTAAAAACACCGATGCGAGCTCGAGTCTCTCAAAGCCCATATTTTGAACCATTCGGTCTTTTAACCCTGCCGCGGCTTCAGCAAAATTTTCTGCAACTATATGTGCATATGCTTTATTGAGTGGCTCTTGTGAACGATTTTTTGCATAAGGCATGCGAAGCACTCTGCCCAATAATTGCTCTACGTCTTTCGAAGAATTAACTGATTGTAAAGAAGCTAATACATACGCAAAAGAGCAGTCCCAACCTTCTTTTAGCGCCTCTACAGTTATTACATATTTAATGGGGCAATCTTTGTCAAAAAGATTGATATTTTCCAAACCCCTCTCCGAACCAGTAGCAACTGCAATATCTTCCTCGGGAATATGCTCGTCATTAATAAGATAGTTTTTCACTACCTCAACCACCGCCTCATTTCCACGAGGTGCGGCCTGAATTAAAACTATGGGCCGTATATATTCGGCCTCATTTTCTGCAAGAGTGGCCAACTTTTTTCTTGTTAAGATTGCATCTCTTAAACAGTCTTTCCATCCTGTTGGGTGCTCAGCCAACACAATTGGTAGCTTTATCATTTGCTCAGCTTTTAATTCTTGAGCGGAGACATGATAAAGAACGTTATTCCCCCTTACAGGGGTAGCTGTAAGTTCAATTACACAAGAAGGATTAAGTCTATCTAAGGTAGTAAAAAACGTATCTGTACGATTATTGTGAGCTTCGTCAACAATAATTATTGGATTTTGTAAGTTAAGCCAATTTGCAACTGAGTATTTGACTCTTCCCAAGTCCTTATCAGTCAGGTATTTCTGAACCTCCAAGTCTTCATTGGTTACCTTTTCTAAAAGATCCGTTTGATTTTTTTGTAGGCCTGAAAAATGTGGCGCCAATTCCTCAAAAAAAGAATAAACATTTCTTTTTGCAGTATTAGTTACATTGAAAGATTGAATAGTTGCCACAACAATAATGCAGGCGCTACCTACATCTTGTGGGTTTATTGTTTGCAAACTCTCCAGGTCAGCTACCCGAACTCGATCGCCATATGATTTAGCGATTGCCTGTCTATATGGATGACTAGGATCCGACAGAGCTTCTACTGTTTGGCTTCTAATAACATCTGAAGGTGTCAGCCATAAAACCACTGGCGACTCAGATGTCAGCATTGATTTGGCAGCAATATCAATACTATAGGCGGCAAGTAAGGTCTTCCCGCCACCTGTTGGCACCCTTAAACATACTGAAGGGGCACTTCTAAAAATTTGATTAAAGGGCTCATTAAATCTATCTTGCCTCTCTAAAGATTTATTAAATGCCTCCTGATATGTCATGCTTCGGGATGAAAATAAAAAATCTTTCAGCACATCCAAAGCATTTATTTGGTAGTTTTTTAATTTAATCATTTCTCTCTAGATTACATTAATGTCATATGGAATCTGCTTAAAAATAATCTTTTCAGCATCTAGACGACTGGAACCTAATCTAGTGGTTTCGCCATAAATCACCTTAGGCCCATTATGAGGAAAAATTTCATTTATAGCCTTGACAACATCCTTTGTTAAAACATTGCCACTGCTTGGCTTTCGATCACCAAGAATTCCGTTATACAAAAGATAGTATGCGGTACCCTCATAAATTCCTAACAATGGATTTTTAAAATCACCGTTTGAAGGTAAATTAGTTTCAAAGTGCCAAATAAAGCTGGCTAATTCTTTAAAGTTAATTTCAGGATTTATTAATCCCGTCTCTAAAAATGCTGGCGATGAAAGAGTGCAAAAATTAAATCCGCCACCTTCTATCCAATTCGTAACATCAGAGACTCCACCTCTTTCACCTTTAATCACTTGCGTTAATCTCGGTATGCAATGAGTTTTTGCATGTTCGCCAAATTCAATCCCAATATATTTACGAAGCATCTTATGTGCAACAGCAGCAGTTGTTCCAGAACCAAGAAAAGAGTCCAAAACAAAATCGCCTTCATTGGTAGCAATTTCTAGTATTCGACGTATTAAAAATTCAGGCTTTGGAGTAGTGAAAGCCTGCGTATCTGGAAATAAAGCTTTTATCTCTGCCTTTGAAGTTCTATTACTCCCAACATCTGTGTGAGTCCAAATTGTTTCTGCAGGCCTTCCCGTGCTTGTATCGGCATAAATTCGGAAATATGGACTCCAGCCATTTCTTCCATTTACCCAGTCTATTCGGCTTAACTCCTCATTAACTTTATCTTTACTCCAACGCCATGCTCCATCTTTGCCGTCTGTTCTAACTGGAAAAATGACTGAGGCATCAGGCGCCGTTAAACCGTAATACAGGTTAGGCCTAGATTCTCTTGAGTCGCCCTGCCCTCCCATCGCACGTAGCGGCTTTGTGTAATATTGCCTTCCACTTTCATCCACTCGGTTGTAATGCTCTTGAGTCTCTTGCTGTAGTCGTTTTAATGAAAAATTATCGATAGACTTTGAGTAGACCAAAATATGATCGTGACGGGAAGAAAAGAAGTGGGAATCCATTTTTGGACTATCTGATTTTTCCCAAACAACGTTTGCAACAAAATTTGCTCTTCCAAAAATTTCATCCATTAAAACCTTGAAATAATGAGTTTCATTGTCATCAAGTGATACCCAAATACTGCCATTCTCAGCCAACAATTCTCTCAACAGCACTACTCTTGGATACATCATTGATAGCCACTGGGAATGCTCTAACTTATCGTCATAGTGAGTAAAGGCTGATTGAGTGTTGTATGGCGGATCAATAAAAACGCACTTTATTTTGTTTGCAAAAAAAGGTTTTAATGCTTTTAGAGCGAGCAGATTATCACCTTGAATTAAAAGGTTTTCAGTTTCCTCGCCATATTTTTTTTCTTTTTTAATTAAATGATATGGAACATTTTTAGCAACTTGAATTGCTTCGTTCTTGTTTATCCAATCTAAAAATGGCATCTTTACCTTACTATAACTGTCCTTTTTAAGGACATTTTATGATTACTACATCGAATCATATTTTTGTTTAATTAACCACAAAGCATATTCCAGGTCATCCTTTGACTTAACGCTAAAGGAATAATTCATGCCTTTTTGACCGCTTGCCCAATTGAAATATCTATCAGAACAAACGCCTTTAGGATCATCTAAAGTAAAAAAATCTTTAGATTTTGTGCCGTCTGGATACTCCACACCTCTATTGATATCTATTGCAAGGTTGTTTTTTCTAAAGTGGACATAACAAACGGCCTTGGTATTTCTTTTAATGCTGACATAGTGCCTCTTAGTTGATAGGCCTGTGTCTCCAAGACTTAAGAAATGTTCTTTTATTTGACCCCATAACTCTATGCAAGCTTCGCTCGACTTTGATAGATGATCGCTTTCTTCCACAACTTCAATCTCAGAACTAACGCTAGAAATAACAGAGCTTGATTTACTAATCTTTTCAACACTTTCTTTCGAGGTTGGCTTATGTTGCTCTAGTCCAATCAGGTCATTGCTATAGCGCCTGATTTCCCATAGCTCAAATGGCATATCACGGAAATTAACGCTATTTTTCTGATAGGTGTTAAATGCTGGTGATACAAAGATTACTCTTGATTGTGTCCAGTCAACCTCATCACGCTTTAATGTCTTACCAGTTCGCTCTTGATACTCAAGAATGAACTCGGCTTTACTTTCTAGCATTGTGGATAGATAAGAGTAGCCCTGATCCACAACTGAATAGCTACTGCCCTTCTTATATTCAATGATTACAAATGCCGAAGCTTCCTCATCAAAGCCAAGCGTGTCTATACGAAACTCGCCAACAGTGAATTCTGAAGAGACGAATTGAAGTTCAAACAAGCCGCCCAAATTAGCCTCAACTAATGCTTGAATATCCTTCTCTAAATCAAAAGCTGATTTCTCAACTGCTTTTAAGCCAGACTTTGTAATTTGATATAAGTCCATATTTGATATTTTTAATTTATGTAGCTAACATTTTGCGTTATTTGTCACAGGTAATCAATTTTGTCCTTTAAAAGGACATTATTATTCAGTGGGCTCATCTAGTGAGCTTCCTAGCCCATATTCTGATATTTCATCGTTCACCATGGAGATTGCTATGAAATATCTTGTGATCATGCTGTTAGTCACTCAATTTGCATTATTTGCCCGTACCGCTAGCGCCCAAGCTGTTCCATTTAGTGCGTCTGCCTACAACTGGGATAACAGCCCTAACAACTTCAACAATAGTCCCTACAACTTCAATAACAGTCCGTATAACTTCAACAATAGTGCCAATAACTTCAATGCTACCAATGGTGTCTATGACAACAAAGGCAATCGTCTAGCCTACGAAGTTCAAGCCCCCACAGGAGTCACTAATTACTTTGATAACTCAGGTAATCGTATTGGCTACACACCATCTAGGCGGCAATAGATGATCTCGTCTGCCCTTATTTTGAGCGTCTTAATGCCTATGCAGATTTCTCAAGCTAATCCAAAATTTGAGCTATTTGCAGTTAAAGCAGCCATTGATACTGCTGTAATCATTGGCATCCCAAGCTCAAGGGCTGCCAAGGACCATGCCCGCAGAGTTCAGGCGCCCGATTTTGTGTTGGCAGCAGCTGATCAAAGCATTGCGCCAGTTGGGTGGAGAAAGCTATATTTTAGGAAGCTTTTTGCACATACTGCTGTTCGGTTCAATAAATGAGGGTAATTAAATCTATCCTTTTTTGTTGTACGCTAATGCTTGATGGCATTGCCTTGGCTCAATCCCAAGATAAAGAGTGGAAGGATTTTAAGGTTCAATCTGAGCCTAAGAAACCCCCGACAAGCATTGATCGAACAGCTACTTCTAGCAATCCATATCAGTTTGAGAGCTATCACAACATTCGTAGAGAAGTTAATGGTCAAGTGAAAAATTGTGTCATCAACAATAATGGCTATGTGGTGCGCTGTAATTAAATTCTTGGGTGTAACAATCATTTTTTGAGCAAGGCAAGTAAATTAATCTCAATATTGAAGTTTCAAAGTTGCCCTTAACTTTTGAATAGGAGTCGTTATGCTAGGTTGGCAAGTAATTATTTCTAAAGGCGACGATACGCTTTGTTCATGGAGTACAGGAATTGGCGGATTAGAGTGGTTAGATGAATTAGTAAAAGAGGGCAAGGCTGAAGATCAAGGGGGCAATGGATACCCAAATTTATATTCAGCTAAAGCAAAAGAGATTCTTACTGTACTTTCAGAAGGTGCCCCAAAGTACTCCGGACCAACTGTAATCGGCGATGACTATATCCGAACTGGTGGCTTAAATGATGCTATTAAGATTGATCGTTCCAAGCTTAATAATTGCTCCCCTGATGATCAATTAACTATAGAGGCTTGGGACCAGAGCTAGAAAAATGTTTTTCTTGAAAACTATGAAATAGTGATGTAGACTAATCACACATCAAGAGATGGCTTAGTCGCCACAGCAACCTGCTAACGCAGTAAGGTGCTAAAAAGATGAGGCTCCAAGCGAGCAATCCTTAGCGACTAACCCGCCGACTGGTGGGGTTTTTTATTGGCGATTTAACTCAACTTGCTAAGCCAGACATTTGTCAAATTAGCTAAAAGGAGGAAATATGACTATCTATGAATTTGCAGAATGGCGCTATAGGCTGGAACTGTCTCAAGAGCGTGCCGCTGAACTCTTAGGGGTTCACAAGGATGTTGTAGCAAGCTGGGAGTTAGGTAAATCCCCCATTGAAAAACAGACTCAGTTAGCGACGTTAGCTTGTGAGCTTGCCTATATTGCCGCAGATCAATATGTGAAAGCTAACCCATCAACATTAAATAATATTGGCTCTAAAAATTATGTTGAACATCATGGAAGGCGGCATATAAGAGACAGCATTATCAACGGAAGGAATCCCATTAAAAGGGAGCTATCAATACTTATAGCGCCTAAGTCCCTCATCCACTGTGAGGGCAAGAGATCATGAAAACAAATGGCTTTGCTTTTTATCGTAAGCGTATCCGTCAAACCCAAGAAAAGATCGCTGAAATATTAAATGTTCCATTAGATGTTTACGTTGAGTTTGAGGAAAACAAACGAGAGCCGTCTCAGCGGGTTAGAGAAGCTTTTGATTCTCTATTAGCTCGCTTTCCGGGTAGTACAGACTTATCACCGCTTAAGATTCCCGCTATTGACAAGTACAAAGCTAATTACTTATTTAAAACTGGTAAACAGCCTGTTGGTAAACATTGGATTCCATTTTCGTTCGCAACAAGCAAAAGAATACTGGTTGATTTCACACCCTACGATGATGATCTAAATAAAGGCAAGATCAAAACAGAGAAGGAGATGTGGGATTGGATAAACGCTCACGACATAGCTCCCACAATTACTCCTGAATACTTTAATCACCTTACCACTCTAAATAATCGTGAGCTTGAGGAAGAAGTGGATTTTTGGGATGGAGTTTATACAGCTCAGCATTATGGGAAATATAAGTCTAGAACAACGCCAAAAGAACTTGAGGAGCAAATTGCTAAAAAGAAAGAGCGTACTAGAGCTTATTGGATAGATAAAGCTAATCGGGTTTTAATCAAAGTTCTACTTGGACTTATTGCTTTATGGGGGATTGCTCATCTAATAGTTTTTTTAGATAAATGAAGAGCTGGAAATGACTTGTCCTTTGAAAGGACACTTCATGCGCGGAGTACCCCGAACATGACCACTTGAATAGCAGAAACGGTCAAACAGGATCCAACATCCCCACTCTTAGATTTGAAACTCTAATCAAGATTCAAACGCTGGCATTAGGTGATGACACCATCAACTACTTTTAGGCAATCTGAAATGAAAAAAGAGAGCTAGAAGCTCTCTTTTTGAATCTTGGTGGCCCGGGGCGGAATCGACCAGGGCCTAGGATGTTTGACCCGCTTATCTAATTTTCCAAAATAAATTTTTAGGTTGGAATTTAATTTATTTAAAAAATTCCATTGAATATCTAGCTATTAATTTGGGGCAGACAACTCAATTAGAGGCTCTTCTGGTTCTTTCTGTTGATTTTGTATTTCAATTTTTACAGGCTTCTTTTCCATTTCAGCAGGCATTGCAACAATAAATCCTTTATAGCCGCACCCCACTGGCCACCACCACTCACCCTTTTGGTCGGGGCAGGTGAATGGTAAAGTTTGAGGATCAAATGGATAGCCGCTATGTTGCCTAGTCTCCATATGCAGGTGTGGAGCGCCTTGATAAACGCCCGGCGTGTTGAACCACATCAAGCCTGTTCGGGCTGTGTATGCCACA
>Ga0114981_10002159_pt1 | contig 12757 bp, 13 predicted proteins | sample S_140806_MF_Meta_FD_87028 | JGI IMG/M metagenome (GOLD analysis project Ga0114981, IMG submission 87028) | Freshwater microbial communities from Lake Simoncouche, Canada to study carbon cycling - S_140806_MF_MetaG | ecosystem: Environmental > Aquatic > Freshwater > Lake | place: Lake...
GGGGTGGGGCGGGGGGGTGAGTGGGGTGAAAAATGGTCCAAAACACAAAACCCCCCCCGAAGGGGGGGGTCGTATAGACCAGTTTTCGTTTTTGACCCCTTTTTCACCCCACTCACCCCACTTTCACCCCCCTCACTCCTCCTCCTCTGCCTTTCGTTTCAAATAGTAATATTCTGTTCCACGAATCTTTTTACAGTCAATCTCATTAACTTTCATCTGGTCATGAAACTTCTTCGGTGTAATACGTGTTTCCATATCCGCCATGAAGAGTCGCACGGCCTCGGCTTTTGAGATACGTTCTTCCACCGAAGGAATCTCAGCACACTTCTCCATCTTGTCCTCTATCCAGCATAGTACCTTGTCTGCATCATTCAAGAAGGAACTCGTGGACTTCTTTACGGACTCAGGGCGATGAAACTCCGTGAACTCCTTGGCGATATCCCATAGAAGAAGCATGAACTCATTAACCACTGCGTACTCTCTTGTTTTCTGCTTGAGATTGTAATCTATCTTCTTCTCGTTCTTGCGTGTGGGTTCGTCCACGAACTTGTTAGGATAATCAATCTTGTCAAAACGACGACGTAGACCACCATCAATCTTCGTGAAGTCTGGAATCGTATTACACTGCAGAATAGAAGTGAACGTTGGCGTAAACGGACTTTTCGCCGATGCGTAGAGGTCGCGTGCGTTAATATCATCGCCACCCGTGAGTGCCTTGATAAGGTCGGTACCCAGTTTCATTCCGCGACCATCGCTATTCTCCGATGACGGTTCGCTGGTCATGAAGATACGAATCCCGCGGGCATTCGCCAGCGTGGAATTGGGGGCATCGGCCTTGTACGTCGTCGTAAGAAACTCGTTGGGAGCCTGATAATAGTATTCTCCCAGTGCCTCCTTAATCATTCCAAATAGCACACCCTTACCGTTTCCACCACTGCCTGTATGACAATACAACTTTTCAAAGTTGTTGCGGAAGAGAGCCATCGCAATCGTTTCTAGCCAATAGTGAACAACCTCATCAGAATCAAAGATGTTCTTGAGTTCCGCCATAATCCATGCCCGCGTTTGTTCGCATCGCTGTTGCGTTAGTGGCTTTTTCGTTGTTTTCATGATGTTGTCTTCGCGTAGAATCTTGCGAATCGTTTTCGTACCATAGTCAAAGAGGAATCCATTGGAAAACGCAAGGAGATTCATGTTCGTGTCAATGAGTCCATAGAGTTCATCGTCCGTGTACAACGAACGGATAAAGTCAATGACCCCATTAATCCACTGGCTTGAACCAAACGTCTTATGGGCATTACCCGCCAGTGTCAGGCATGCGGTGTACGTGTCCGAACCCTTGTCCAATGACTTTACCAGACGGAAGGCCTCTTCCTGCAGACAATCGCTAACTTGACTCTTCAGAGCATCAGGGTGCGTCTTCGCAAGGCGTACCAGCGTATTTTGGTCCGTATAGCGAAACCAGATGCCCTCGCTGTATACGTAATCTTGTTTGACCAGTCCAATAAAGCACTTCGCCATCTCATTCTGATTGATACACTTCAGGCTTCCCCACGTCATCGTGAATCCAAACAGCTCTTTGAACTTCTCTGGATTATCCTCACGTGCCCAGTTAAACAGACTCTTCTTGGTGAGTCCGTTTGTTCGTGGAACAACAGAACGATACGCCTTTTCGCATTCACTTTCTTTGTACTTATACGATAAGGAGCTGAACTGCTTGAAGAGTTCCAGACCATCAGGTAGGTCATAGAAGAGCCCTTTAAGAACAAACGCTACCTTTATCCACGAATCGTATGCGGTCGCACGTTCCTCAGAAAGAAGGCTAACCAGCTGTTCCACTTCGGTAATCTTCTTTGTGCAGACCTCAAATGCCTCTCGCTGAATGGGGGCAATATCGGATAAGGTTTCGTCTGGAACAATAACCTCATTCAGTGGCGTGGAAACGCTCTTGATGTCGTTCCAGATGTCTTGATGAAAGGTGATAGAATGAATGGTCGCACCTGGTTTGATTCCACGATAAGTATACGTCTTGCCCTGATACTCATAGGACGAACCCTCTACGATGATATAATCTGTGATGATGTCAATGGCTCCCTCCATTCCAGGACGAAACCACGATTTCCACTGCTTCACGTCTACCACACGCTTGAGTTTCTCCTTGGATTGGAAATAGAAGTGAAGGCCCTTTGACCCCGTTTCCACCACGTACGACGAAGCCTCAAACAAACGGTTGTACGCCTCCTCCGTGAGTGCCTCTTGTGCAGTGGAATCACCCTTGATATCAATATCCAGAACAACGATATTCGCCTTTGATATAAGAAGGTAATACGCGTTCGCTGGATTGTCATAGTACATAATGTTCTTTTCGTTGAAGTGGTCATCGTCTTTCCAGCCCTTGTTCGCAATCGCATCGCCCTTACAGACACGCTGTTTGATTTCGTTGTAATAAGGGTTCATCTTGATAGCGGATATTGGAATATCATACGACGTAGCATACTTAATAATCTCTTCCATGTCTTCTACTAAAGATATGGAAATAATCTTTAAGTCTTTAACCGCACAGAAAAAATAACCAGCCCTCAATTTTTACGGTTTTAGAACTTCGGGGTGTCTGCCGGATACTTCCTGGGGCGACCTCGCCCTCGCTTTGGTTTATCTTCGGCCGGAGGGGGCGGGAGAGCCTGCAGAATCTCCTCTCGCTTCTTGTCGCGAATTGGCTTGTAGTAGCGTTGATACTTGTTAATTTGACGGGCCTTCTCCTTCTTGACCCAGTGAAGGGCACTCATAATATCGGCAATTGTGGTACCATCGTCCAGTATCTGGACCTGTGAGTTTTCAGAGTCTTCTATGTGCAGGGTCATTCTAATCATACTTGTCAGTATTTATTTAGGCTCGGTACACATTCAATTTTTTACTTTTTGAGAAGTTGCTGGACCAGTGCCGTAAGGTCCGCGACTTGTTTCTTGAGGTCCGCGGATTCTTGTACCTTCTTATCCTCTTCGGCCTTCTTATCCGCCTCCACCATCTCGGCAACCGACTTGAACCCACGCTGTTCTGCTTCTATCAGCTTCTTCGGACGGCGGAACTTTCCCTCTGCGTTCCGTTGCGACTTATCGCAATAGATATGCTCTTCTCCCTTACAATCTTTATCAATGATATGAATGACCGTTTTGATTTTATGGCGATGTTCGTCGCAGTCTAAATCCTTCTGTTCGTCAATGAACTTCTTGAAAGGATAATCCTTTGGGTCAATCTGGAACGAGCCTACAAATGTCATCTTTATTATGGTACAAGAATTGTTTTTAGATTAAAAATCACTTGACGGTAAAACCTCTACATTAATCCATAGCTGGTCGTTCGTATCGGTATTACAGTTTCCATTGTTATAGACATAAATATCAAACCACCCCGTTTGATAAGAAAGGTCGGCACCACCACCTAACACAATATCAATTGGAAAGGTAGTATGATTTGAACCAACATTTGTAAAGGCCTCTAACGACCAGTAAGTGAATGTACCATAACTTTGAGAATAAGTACGAAGAACTGGATAGGCTCTTGTAGCACCGCTAACATAATAGGATAATTTACCTGATATTCTTACTGATGTATAGCCATTATACCTATAAAATGCGTAGGTTGTATTGACTCCTCCGCCCCACCCGATACTGTTATTCTGGTACTGCCTTTTTTGAATGGCTTGACTACGATATAATCTACTACCATTCATAACGACAGGCCAGGCATAGGTAATATCTTGTTGTGGTAATCCTGAATTAAAGACAATCGTGCTTCCATAAAACTGATGAGTATTTGGCGTTCCACGACTATTTGGATAGTATCCATAATACATATCATTACTATTACCAGCGTCTAAGTGAAGGTTTCCATTGGTTGAAATCACCTGAGCGGTTGCCCCTCCTGAGCGGTCTGTTCCTGCCCCAACGATAAGATACGCACCCCATGAAGCATTTGGCCCATAGACAGTCATAGAATCATTAGCATTTAGTCCATTATATACACGCTGATTACCATTAATATCTACTGTATAGCTTGGGTCCCTTCCAAATCCAGTAAGACCGCTATTTTTTATTATCATACGAAGTCCGCCTCCTGTATAAACATTCAAATCGCAATTGTTTTCAGCAACAAGATTAAGTTCTGATGCTGTTGCGTTTCCAATGTAGCCTCGTCTAAGACTACCATAGTAAAACTCCATGTATGGCGAATTAGCCGCACCACCTTCTTGTATTGAAGCCCAATTGTTTGCATTTGCTGATGAGTTTTTACGAAATGTTCCACTTGCCATCGTAATATTACCAGCCGTATCAAGAGTTCCAGCTATCGCAGTATTAGCGATACCCCAGCCCATATCTCGTCCTATCGTAAAGGTATTAGCATTATAACGCATCATAGAGGCAACTCGTATTCCAGCATCATGTACTGCAATCTCGGTATTATCTAAACATTCCATTAATAAACCCGCTGTATTGCTCGTCCATAAAGCAGTACTGCCACCATAGTTTTTTGTAGGGTCGCCAATGGTTAATGAGCCTGTTTGCATATAATTATTGAGGTTCGCATAGTTTGTACCACCGCAAATATTGCCTGTTCCAATGACCTGAAAGGTTGCTACTGGATTTGTTATACCAATGCCAACTTTACCATTTGCCACCAGCTTTGGTACAGTTGCTGTATAAGAACTCATTATAAAAGTGTTCCATGAGAATACAGGAGCAGATACACCAGTAGGTGGTGTTTTGAAGTAGATTGTAATAAACAACGTTGCTGAGGGTGGCGTAAAAGACATAGTAATCGTTCCAGAAGGATTCACTGCACTGGTATAGACAACCGTTGTTCCTGATGTGAGAGTAAAATAAGGATAGGGTGCTACTGCAAAAAGTGGAAAAGAAAGATTGGTAAATACTGCAACACAAGGATTATTAACATACACAGAAGATAATGCAGGAAGATTGAGAATGCCCTGAACGGAAGCAGAGGAGTTCGCCGTGTAAGTAGGAGCAGAATAAGTAATAGACGCAATACCAGTACTGGCTGTAAAAGAAGCTCCCGTGTATCCTACATCAGTTGATACGACTGAGAATTGATTATTGAATGCACTTAGCGTATTGTTAAAAGCATTGGTTCCCGTCCAGGTATTGTTAAGTGGTAAAAGATTAGCTGCTGAAATCGCACCATCTACATAGCTCTTGTTCGCACCATCTAATGCGGTGGTGGGAGTGATGAGGTTCTTCACGACCGACCCCATGCCTGTCATGGAAAACGCATTCCAATAGAGCGTATCAATTCCTCCTGGTTTTTGACTATAATATACAAGAAGCAGATACGTAGAACCCACAGGAAAGGTAATCGTATTGGTAAAGACAGTAAATCCAGTGGTATTGGGTGGAATAGAGAATCCAGCGATTTGACCGGTGCTCCCTGTTATATTAGGGGTAGTGGAACCATATAGAGAAAGATTCGTATTATTATTAACATCTACTGATTTGAGAGAAAGAGATACGCTATATTTTTCACCAGCTGTTAGTGTTCCAAGAACGAGAGAGGCATATACATTTGTACTGGTAGCTTGATATACACCACCCGCATTGGTAATGGCTCCAAAGTCATTTCCAACGGTAATGGTTGCAGGCGTGTACCCAGCCAACACGTTGTTGAGTTCCGTTCGTACCAGGTTAGAAAGACTGGCGTTTGCAGTATTCGCAACGGTTAATGTATTGCTAACCGTGGTTGTATTGGTGGTCAATGTCGTATTGGTGATGACGCTGTTATTAAACGTATTGGTACCAGTAAAGGTATTGTTGAGTGGAAGAATACTAACACCAGCGATGGCAGTATCTACATAGGTTTTGTTCGTAAGGTCCGAACCCGCAACAGGAACACGTGTTGTGGTAATATTCTGACTTCCAAGGTTAACTGTGGTTGTTGCACCACTGTAAGGGACCAAGTCCGAAACATCTACCGACGCACTCACTAGATATTGGTTCGCGTCAAAGCGGGCAATCTTGTTTGGTGTCGCGGAAGTGATGTTAAGTGTGGTTGCAGTCGCATTACCAAGGTTGCTATTAGAGGCTGTAATATCCGTTAAACCGGAGATGGTGAATGGAATAAACGTGTTTCCTGTTCCGTCCAGCGACATATCTATCTACTACGGATACAAGAATCTTTATTTCTAAGCACAGGGTATAATGATTCCAGCGGGTTATCGCATGTACGATACACGGACGATGGGGCAAAAGATAGACGATGAGATGCGTCAGATGTATGAGAACCAGCACAATCCCCCACACTGGGCCAAGGCTAGGGGCGGTATGGCAAAGATGAAGAAGAAAGGCGGTACGATTCTGGAAGAGGTAGAGGACGAATCCTGGTCGGCCTGGTTCCAGCAACTCTGGTCGGCCCTGACCTCCGATGAGCATCTCCCCAAACGCTTCCGACGTTTTGTCAAGAAGTACGGTCGTGAACCCATTACGGATATCAAGATGGTCCGTGCTCCTGTCGGTACGCCTGGTGTCGTTGCCGTACAACTCATTACTGCAGGCAAGTGGAACGAACTCAAGCAGAAGGCGGGGTTTGATGAAGTGTTCCATACGGGTTTACTTATCAATAACAAGTACGTCATTGAGAAGCTGGAAAAGCTGGAAGCACGCGAAGAGCCAGGGTACGCGACGCAGGGCGGTAAGGCCGAAACCTATGACCTGGATATGGGCGACCAGAAGGGTAAGATTAACATTGCGGAGTTGCTAGAGAAGGGTCGCAAGAAGATGGGTAAGGCGTTCTATACCTATGACTTCTTGAACAGCAACTGTCAGACGTTTGTTATGGAATTAGCACAGGCCAGCGGGTTTCTTGATGCAGAGGGTCGTGCCTGGATTAAGCAGGACCTTAAGACGCTCATTGAGGAAATGCCTAATGTAAGTAAGTGGCTAGGGGTCAAGCTCACGGACATTGCCCGTGATACAACGAATCTAGTGGAAGAAGCCGTTGCGAAGAGAGGAGGCATGATTGGCCAGCAACGCCGTGTCAGAGGCCGTGGCGGATTTTAATCGCCTATATTATAAAGATGGAAGTTCATTCCAGTGAATTAACGAAAGCCCTTGCACCGTTTGACAACCAAAAGTGTACGGACACAAGTATACCCTTACCGATGAAACCCTGCAACTACGCGTTGATAGCTCGGAAGGGTGGTGGTAAAACGACCCTGCTACTAAATCTCATTATGAAGAAGGAGAGTCCCTGGTACAAACATTTTGACCTTATCTTTGTCATTAGTCCGACTGCACCCAATGACGATAAGATGCGTCCCCTCATTGAGGACATCGGCGACCAGTACTACGACACCCTCAACAACGAAGTCCTAGAGGACATCATTGCGAAAACGGAAGCGTATACGGAGCGACACAAGAAGAAAAATAAGAGGGGTAAACCGAACTACTGTATCATCTACGACGACTGTATTCACATGATTAAATCCAAGCAGGCGAATCTCATTACGAAACTTGCAACACAAAATCGGCATATGCTACTGACTAATATCTATCTCCTGCAAAAATGGAACACATACTTGCCTACCTTAATCCGTTCCAACTTGGATTGTATCTCCTTCTTTCACACCGAAAACAAGGCCGAACTGGATTCGTTCGTAAAGGAGATAGGGACGAACGAAGAGAAACTCATGAGGCTCTATGAGTTCGCCACCGCGGAAGCGTATAGCTTCCTACACATCAATATGTATGCACAGCCTATCCGGTACTTCCGACGCTTTGACCCGATTGAGTATCGCTGTAAAGAATAATCTTCTATACTGATATAATGAGTCGCTCCAGCAGTCCTGAGATGATGAAGCGTGGGGGCAAGAAGCGTAAGAGCAAGAAGCCCGCGAAGCCAACGATGAAACAGTCGGTCAATGTCAAAGTCCATGTAGGCGATACGGTCCAGCTCATGAAGGGTCGTGCCCCTCAGCAACAGGTGGGCGATTTCCGTTTGCTCCAGGGTGTAGGTGCCCGCTATGCGTCGGAACCCCTGGTTCTCAAACAAAGCTCCTATGGTATCTACCCTGCGTCGGTTGCCCCCATGTATGACAGCGTGGTCAAGGTGGGTGGTGGCTCCGAATACAATGCGAACAAGAAAGACGACCTTCTTGTTCCAACGAACCCATCGGGCATTACACCCAAGACGGCACCCAGCAAGCGAATGACACCAGGCAAGGATATGTTTGCGAACCGTCGCGTGAATTATTCGTTTGTCCAGGAAACGCCGTTTCAAGGAGAGGACCCTGCAGCCCAACAGGTCCCTGTGTTCCAGCAGTCTATGCGGGCGGTACCTGATGTTCAAAAGGCAGTTCCATCGTTGCGTAGTATTCTAATGCCGGCTTCGGCGGATATATTCCAGGCTCGCCCTTCGGCCCCTGCAGAAGAGATGTTTGATGAGAAGGAAGAGGAACCCATTGGTCGTCGTGTAAGTGGTGCGGGCCCGGGACGCAGACCAGAGAAAGAGATGCTAACGTATTCCGCGTCGGGTGAACAGCAAACCATTCCCGTGTCGCAACGTAAGATGGCTCGTGGTGGTAGCGTGTTTTAAATGTGAAGCATAATGTACATAAGATGAAGATAAAGAATGATGGCCCCAATGATTTCGCCGAAGTCCATATGTGCGGAGAGTATATGTTATATATTCTCTGCCCCTATAAATAATGGAATCAGAAGAACACAAGGAAGAGAAGCCCAAGGAGAAACCTAAGGAGAAACCAAAGCGTACTCGGAAATCTAAATCGGCAAAGGCTCCGGGCTCTAGGGTGATGACGATTGAGCGGGGCAACTTTGTCTTGGTGTTTGACTAAAGCCAGATGATAGCACTAAAGACGATAGGAGGTAGAGTGATTTGTAAGGCCGTAAGTATTTCGGTAAGCATCACGCCCTTGATGTAGTCTACCAAAGAGTTCCATATCCACCTCCCTATGCTCGTAAACACGGAACCAGCCACCCGAAAAAAGTGCGGGCTAATGATGGCGACTGCAGTTTCTCATTTAATAACTGCCTGTCAAAATCCTCTTTGCTAACCGCACGGAGAGGGAACTTAGTTGTTGCGATAGCAGATAGCTGGTCAATGAACTTCTCTCCCTTGTGATACCACGGGACATAGCATACCACGCTATACTCCAAGTGATTGACCGCACCAAGGGCATAACGTGCATTCTTCTCTCTCATATCTAAGAACAAATAATCGTGCGGAGGCAACTTCTCAAGTTCAATGTTCATGAAACGGTCGTCCCACTTCAGGTAGCGACCGTGGAACTTGAATAGAGCAAGCTCCTCGGAGGATACATCTTTAGAGTGTACGATAAGAATCTTGCTCTTCGGAACTTCCTCTTTCTCTTCCTTCACTTCTTGCGGAGCTTGGACAGCTGCAATGACTGCAGGTAGCGGTGCGTAGGGGCGACCGATATCCATGGGTTATAATGAGAGAGAAGAAAAAAACCACATGATGCCGTGCGATTAAACCCAAACTTTGTTTCTTTTATTTATAAACCACCAACTTATATGTAAAAGTGCCTGATTTATATAAGAATCTAAATATATAACCGGTTTTAAGTATTGTTTACTGTATAAATTGGGTACTTTTACATCTATTTCGCAGTTTATAACGTAAACTATCAAACTTTTGGTTTGCGTCAAATGCCCCATATACCCCCCTTTGTCAGAATAAATCACCCATTCTCTATTACGGAGGGTTTTCGGCTTCTCCCGTAATTCACGGCACATTCGCGAAGCACGTTAACTGAAACTTTTACCACTCGGGCTCCGCCTCCGAAGCGTCAATCTTGTGGCCATCATACCGCCCCATATAATCTCCTTTTACGCCATCTTCATCTAACCAAACATGATTGTTGTATTTAAAATACTTTACGCCCCTGAATGTCCATGGTACGACCTTTGGTTCAGGCCGTGCTTGGGGTTTTGGCTCATCAAATACGCCAATATCCTCTATCATAACCGGACGCTGTCTATCCGCGATGAGCTTCTTAAAGTAATCAATGTTCGCAAATAGATTCTTCTTGAATTGCCCTACACGCGATGGTACTGTTTTTATTCCATACATCGTTCTATCCACAAAGTCCTCTGCAGACTTCTTCATTCTCTGAAGTTTCTCAAACTCAGGTTTTCTTCGGTCTTCTATACGTTTCGCTACCCATACCCCCATTGCTTCATATTCCGGAGTACCATATCGTGGAAGTTCATATTGAGAATTGTTGACCTCCTTTCTATAGTCAGCATAGGCAACATCTTTCTCACGCTGAGTCATTCTATAACCGTTATATAAAATAGATGAACGAACAAGAATACTTCGTCGCCACCTTCTCCCACCTACCTAACTTCTGCAGACGATACGTCCAATGGTGTCATAGTACACACCTATGTTATTATTACGCGTGCCTCCTCATGATTGAGAAGAAGATATGTCATGCGTGTCAAACGCCGTTAATAAACCTAACAAGAGAGTAGATGGTAGAACTCACTTTATATCACGGCGATTGTCTGCAGGTCATGAAAGAACTTCCGGCACAGAGCGTTGACCTCATTATCTGCGACTTGCCGTATGGGTGCTTGGCCACTAGATTCCGTGGAAAAGAACCCATACCTCGTTTTGTAGATGGACAACAACAATCGTCAAATATTACAACGCAAGGTTGTCAGTGGGACGTGAAGATTGATTTAGAAGAGTTCTGGAAGCAAGTCAAACGTATTCGTAAGAACGATAACACGCCATGTATCCATTTCTGTACCACCAAGTTTGGTGCAGACCTTATCGTCAGCAACCCCAAGGAGTTTCGTTATGACCTCGTATGGAATAAGGAACACGGAGTATCCTTCTTATCCGCGAATAAGATGCCGATGCGTTCCCATGAAATGATTTATGTCTTTAGTAAAGCGGGAGCGTTTTACAATCGCATTGATGAAGACGCTCCAGGTAAGAAAATGTGGAACGATGCTAAACGACAGAAAAAAACATATTCCACAAATTGTTATGGTAGTGGTGAACGTGTTGCCTCTATTGGGGGTGATGGTGTACGGTGTTCTTTGTCCATTATTAATATTAGTAAAAACAACAGTAGTGGTTCGCACCCCACCCAGAAACCCAACGACCTTTACAAATGGCTCATTGAACGTTATTGCCCTGCCGGCGGAATGGTTCTGGACCCCACCTTTGGCTCGGGCAATTCAGTCTTTACCGCCTACTCCATAGGACGCAACGCCATCGGCATTGAGAAGGACGATACATTCTTCCAGAAGGCCGAAGAGCGGTTGAACGCCCTTTAAAACTCCAACACGAAGTTTCCATACTCTATCCGTGTAGGTGGAACGTACTCGGGGACAACGAACCATTCGTGGTCCTTAGGAGGACGCTCCTTGTACGGCTTCTTCTCCTTTGGAACTTTCGGAGGTTTCGGAGCTTTTGGGGCTTTAGGTTCTTTCGGCGGTTTCACTTTCTTTGGCTTCGGCTCGGGACGCTTCATGAGCCAGTACAGCCGGTTGTACGACCTCATGTATTCCAAGTAGCGTTCTCTGTTTCTATTGTGGTACTCCATCTGGCGGGCAATACATTTCTCCCTGTTTCGTTCGTAATACGACATGGAAACTATGTGTCGGGGCTGTTTTAGGTACAGTTTTATAAACTGCGATTAAATCCGCGTTTATTCTCTCCGGTAGGTAGTAGAATGGATAAAGTCTTGCTTGCGAACCGCCCCAATCTGTCTGCAGGCTCCCTACGCACCTACACCAGCATTCTTAAGAATCTGGCCAAGCAACTCGGAATGGCCCTTGAAACACCCGATGATGTCATTGAGCATCACAAGAAGATTATTGAGCATCTTGCGAACGTCGCTGGTAATGTCCGTAAGACCCGTCTGTCCGCTCTTATCGTATTCATTGAGAAAGCCAAGCAGTCGGAGAAGGTAGTGGAAGCCTTCCGTAAACAGATGCTGGACGACTGCAAAGATTACGACCAGCAAATCAGCAAGCAGGAAATGACAGAACGACAGAAAGAGGGATATATTCCACTCTCCGAAGTGATGGGGAAGTTCCATGCCCTTGAGAAAGAGGTTGCTCCTATTATGAAGAAGGATACTTTGGATAAGAAGGAGTTTGCCCGCGTACAACTCTATGTTCTTCTTTCGTGCCTGCTGTTGATTGAACCCCGTCGTTCGCTGGACTACACCCAGTTCAAGCTCAAGGGTGCGGACGAAACCAAGGACAACTACATGAAGACCGAAAAGCGTAAACCGTACTTCGTGTTCAATCAGTACAAGACCTCCAAGAAGTATGGTATGCAGAAGTTAGAGATTCCCGCCAAGCTCCATAAGATTATCAAACGCTGGGCGGTGCTGAACCCCCACGAATGGCTCTTGATGAATACCCAGCAGTCCAATAAGATTTCCCAGACGCAGTTGACTCATCTTCTTTACGGATTCTTTGAGAAGCCCATTAGCACCAGCATGTTAAGACACATTTTTCTTACGGATAAGTACAAGGACGTTCCTGCCCTTGCGGAGATGGAAAAGACTGCAGAGAATATGGGACACGAACTCTCTATGGCTCTGAAGTACGTGAAGAAGGTACCGAAGGAGTAAGCGGAGCGGAGGGAGCGGAGGGAGCGGAGGCAAAAACCCAAACTTTTGTATATAATCTTTTCTATATGCAGACTTTACCTTTTTTGCCTCCGCTCCCTCCGCTCACCA
>Ga0114981_10002162_pt1 | contig 12747 bp, 10 predicted proteins | sample S_140806_MF_Meta_FD_87028 | JGI IMG/M metagenome (GOLD analysis project Ga0114981, IMG submission 87028) | Freshwater microbial communities from Lake Simoncouche, Canada to study carbon cycling - S_140806_MF_MetaG | ecosystem: Environmental > Aquatic > Freshwater > Lake | place: Lake...
CTGCTCATGAATCTGTTCCACTCGGAGTGGCCTGCGCTCATGCAGGCCGGCTTCATCTGCTCCCTGGCCACTCCACTGCTGAAGGCGAGGCGACGCCAGGAGGAGCTCAGCTTCTACTCTCCCGCAGAGTTTGAGGCGTGGAAGACTAGCCTGGGTGGTTCCACGGCCGGCTGGCACCTCAAGTATTACAAGGGGTTGGGTACGAGCACGGATGAGGAGGCCAAGCAATGGTTCCAGAATCTCCATGAGATCAAGTACACCTGGGACGCCGAGACGGACGATACCATGTCTCTGGCCTTCTCCAAGAAGCGGGCGGATGATAGGAAGCAGTGGCTGGCGGGCTTTGACCCCCAGCGGATGCTGGTGGTCGGTGACGGCGGTAAGGTGCTGTATTCCCGCTTCATCCACGATGAGCTCATTCACTTCAGTAACGCAGACAATATCCGCTCCCTCGCCTCTATCATGGACGGCTTGAAGCCCTCCCAGCGCAAAATCATCTTTGGCTGCTTGAAGCGTGGTCTACGCACTGAGGTGCGTGTGGCCCAGCTGGCCGGCTATGTGTCCGAGCACGCAGCGTATCACCACGGTGAGGCGTCTCTGACCGGCGCCATCACCTCTATGGCGCAGCAGTTCGTGGGGGCGAACAATATCAACTTGCTGGCCCCCATTGGTCAGTTCGGCTCCCGTCTCCAGGGCGGCCAGGATGCAGCCTCGGCGAGGTATATCCATACTCATCTGGAGGGAATCCTCGACACGATTCTCAGAAAGGAGGATTCCAGCATTCTCGAGCACATTGATGATGATGGGCTTATTGTGGAGCCTAAGACGTACTTCCCTGTGGTGCCGCTCCTGGTCATCAACGGCTGCGTAGGCATTGGCACAGGCTTCAGTACCAATATTCCTCCTCACAATCCCGAGGAGGTCGTGGGCCTGCTGCGGGACCGTCTGGAGGGACGTCGGGCCACGCTGGCCGACCTCGCCATGCGCCCCTGGTGGCTCGGCTTCAAGGGTCCCATTCATCTGGTCTCCGATGGTGTCTGGATTACCAAGGGCCTCTACACGTTTGACGATGCCAAGAAGGTCGTGACCATTACCGAGCTGCCTGTGGGCACCTGGACGCATGACTATAAGGCATTCCTCGACGAGATTTGCGTCGCAGGGACTGTGGCGAAGGGGTCCAGCCAGAGTGGAAAGGCAGATTCGAGCAAGACAGATGATGGCAAGCCGGTCCTCAAGAACTTTGAGGATCTGTACGACCATATCAATGTGAAGTTTCATCTGGAGCTGGACCCCGATTACTATGACGATGCGAAGGCAAACCCTGTCGAGTTTGAGAAGCGCTTCCAGTTGACCTCGACATGGCGCACGACAAACATGGTGGCCTTTGACATGGACTCCAAGATTGTCAAGTATGGGTGTGTGGGGGATATTCTGGAGGCATTCTATGAGCCCCGTCTGGCGGCCTATGAGACTCGCAGGGCTGCTGAGATTGAGCGCCTCAGGGCCGAGGCCGTGGAGGCGGATGCGAAGGCGAGATTCCTTCAGGCTGTTCTGGACGGCACGATTGACATGCGCAGGGCTTCCGACGAGGATATTGTGGCGGCCATGATTGCTCATGAGTTGCCTGCGCTCAGCGGTGATAAGCTTGAGACAAATGTGGACGCCTATGACTATCTCTTGCGCCTGCGCATGGACCGTGTGAAGGCTGCGGCCATCGAGGACCATCAGAAGGCGGTCCTGGTGGCCCAGGCGGCTCTGGCAGCGCTCGAGGCGACCACTGCGGCAGCCATGTGGCTCTCTGACCTCGCGGACTTTGAGACCGCATGGGTGAAGATGCGGACAGAGCGGGAGGCGGCTCTAGAGGGGAAGGCAAAGCCTGGGAAGATTCTGAAGCTGAAGGCGAAAAAGTAATCCGTACCGTCAAGTGCCAAATTAAGTACACCCTGAGGTGTACTTAATTTGGGCCTACTTGCCTACAGTTGTGTTGTAATACCGGCTTCGCCGGTTAACTTAGCGCGCCCCACGTCTACGACGTGGCTGCGCTGTAAGCTAAATACGCCCACCCCTTTATGGGGTGGACGTATTTTGGCACAACACGGTATATAAGAAAGTATTTTAGACCGGCGGGCATTTCAAACCGGCACTTTTTACTTCCAAATAGGGTTGCGACACAAGGGACAAGTTAAAGGATGCTTCGTGCTTGTTTCAGACCAGTTCTTCCAGCAGTCAAGACATACTTTATGTTTCCCACAACTAATCTCAATCATATCTTTATTAACAAGGCATATAGGACAATCATCTTTTTCATCTAGAAACTTAATCTTACCAATCATAATAGCACAATCACTACACATCTCATTATGGCAATCAAGAATGTTCTGTGGGTATTTTTTCCCGCACATTCTGAAGTTATGACATTCAGCTAACTGGCAATTATGAGGACATTCTTTTTGACAATATACGTCACATTCGGTAGTTCCACCAATCTGATGTGTATGGTTACGATGACCGCAACTACACACTTCTGAAGGAACTTCATAGTCCTCATCTTCATAGCAGATACAACAGCACTGTTGAATACAATCACCACGCCCTTCACATTTTGACATCTTTATAACTTTAAAACAAAGATACCATATTGTCAATTTTATGCCGGTTTGAAATGACCACCGGTCTAACACTACACGTTTGAATCTCTATAAGAGGCTCAAATATGTGGTCTAGGCGGGATTCGAACCCGCGACCCCGGCGTTTCCTATGCTATAAGTATACCCAAAAGTATAAGCACCATGCGCTACCAACTACGCTACTAGACCTTGAAGGATCTCCCTACATCCTATTTCTTTTTAGAAAGAGCATCTTTAGACCTTTTTTCCAGCATCAGCACGAAAAAATCTTGATCAGCCGATTCGTCTTTTCGGTCCGAATGCGCCGCCGCCCCTTTACCTTCCTGGTCGGTGGCTTCACCACAGCCTTGCCCCCCTTATGCACCACTTTCCCACCCCCCACATTCACCAGAATGAGGGACAAATCATCCCCATCATAGCGTGGATGCATCCTGGTATGCTTCTGGACGACATACTGTGCCGTGCCGTTCAGGTCATTGGCTTTCTCCACCAGCCCATCATGAATAACCCGTGACACTTCCTCAACGGGCTTGAAGAGCGTCGTATCCCCCTCCACGAGCCCATCAGACATAATCGCCAAGATGCCCTGCGCAGGTCGCTCCCACACCATCACATCCGGGTGGGCTGTGACCTTCATTTTTGTCCAATCAGCGGCCATATCCATTTTCCCTCCGGTCATGCTGAGGCTAAAGTCGCCGAAGGCACGGGAGACCGCCAGCGTACCATCTACACGGGGAATCCCATGTTCATCCACTTCTACGGTTCCACCGGCAGCCTGAATCCGAGCCACCTCGACGGCATCGGATGGCTCATGTTTCCCCATTTTCTGGAGAATATGACCTGTAGCAGGGTCCAAAAGAAAACAGGGGGAATCACCCAAGTAGGCCAAAATGATGTGGGTGGGGGTGACTAAGGCTACGGTGGCCGTGGACCCGGAATCATCGAGCTTCTCGATTCGTGTAGGGTGGGCTAGATACTTATTAAACTCGATAAAGGTCTGTTGAAGAATCCGTTTTACCGCCTCCATCTGTGTAAGAATACCTGGTCCGGCCAGCGCAGCCCGGAGTCTTCCTGCGAGTTCTGCTTTACATAGATTTACAACCTCCGAGCCAGAATGTCCATCAAATACGGCAAAATAGTCACAGCCCTCCATAAGAACTTCGATAGCAATCCGGTCTTCTGTCGACGCAGGTCGGCGACCCCGCCCATTTACTTGTGCGGTTCCGTACAACATCCTACGGTTCATCCATGTTTAAGAGAGATTCCGTTCAACGCGGTGGTTACAGGTAAGAGTATCCGCTAGGATATTCTTACCGCTAAGCTTCAAGCTTGCTTGAAGCTTACATGAAGGGATTCATCGGCAAGCTCCGAGTCCCCGCACGGCTCAGATGCTGCGGCTGCTCCATAGGGATGGGCAGCTTGCTGATATCCTTCAAATAATAGTGGTACATATCCACGGCAGAAAGAATATGTGGCACAGACCAATCGACAACCTTCTTATTGAGGTCATCTACTTGCCCAAGAATATTATCGGTCATATTACGGCCATATTGATAATAGATGGCACGCATAATAATCTTCATCTCATCGGCAGACTGATTGTCAATCACGTACTGCTTGGGGCCGCTACGGTCATACACCCCCTTGCGAATCAGTTGTTGTATCCGGTCAACATTTGCGGAGGAAAAGAATCCATTACTTACCGGCGTGGACTCCCAGTTTCCCCGAAGCATATCCGCCTGGAAATCCGGCTCGACGGTTACCTGTGGATTGAACCCGGGAAGGCCTGCGTACGGATCTGCAATGGCGGATTGATTAAAGGTAACGCGTCCATTTTGCCCGGCTTCCCCTGTTAAGGGAAGTTTAAAGTCAGGAGGGGTTCCTAATAAACTTTGTCCCGGGCTTGGCATTGTTCTCTACCTTTGAGATTCTATTCTAAAGTTCCGTGAAAGTTCCGGCTACCGCCAGAATTTATTTCTAAATTACCGGTATAACAAATGACCTCTCTCCTGACTAACCAGAAGGTTAACGTAGGCGACATTGGCTACTTCATCAACTTGGGCGATCTGCGTACCAAGATCTACCAGCGTACTGAGCCCAACCCCGCTGGCTCCAACACCGGCACCCTGGGTGGCAGCTTCTCCACTGCCGTGTGGGCCAACAGCAGTTTATTCGGTACCACGCCTGCGGGCTGGCTGTCTACCTCCCTGGCCACGGCAGGTAGTGCCATCCTGCGTGACATGGGTCGCACCGTGGTGTCTGCTAACCGCACCTTCCGCAAGATCCAGTACGTGGTTCCTGCCAACAGGGCTGCCTCCACCTTTGGCGTGAGCGGCACGACCACCGCCGGCGAGGCCTACTTCACTGGCTACATTGAGCTGGGTCTGGGCGAGGGCTCTCAGGGCACAGCTAGCGAGGCTGGCGGCCCTGCACCCGTGGCCCACTATGGCCGCTAAATGGATTTCTGAATCTACACCACAAACAGTTCTTCTTTTAGAGGAACTGTTCATGATGTTATTTTAGTACTTTACGGTAGATGGATTTAACACTCCTATTGTATTCTTTTTTAGCTGTCGTTATAACCTTTGGAGGAACATACTATTTCTATTCCAGCCAACTTGAAACTTCTGCAGCAATATACTTTTTAGGGACCGTCGTCGCAAGCATTTATTTTGGATTTCGTTGGTTCACAGCGTCCGGCGCTAAACCGGCTGGTCCTGGTTCATGGCCCCCCGCAATCAACTACTGTCCCGATTTTCTCACTCTTACAACGGATGCCAATGGTAATAGCGTGTGTATAGATATGCTGGGAGTTGCACAGGGCGGCTCTTCCAATATTCAAGTATCGAATGGGACTCAGACAACAGAACTCTACATGTTTGACTTGAAGACTGAGATGGGTACGACCAGAATAGATGAGTTGTGCGGTATCGCTAAGACAAAAGGGCTTACATGGGAGGGTGTATGGAATGGGTCTTCCTGTTCAGGAACTACGCCTCCTCTCCCGCCTTAACGATTGTGGTTAAATGAAGCAATAGAATGACAGAACGGACCGTATGTCTACATCCATCCATTGAACAGGCGCTCAATGAATGGATGGTAACGAGAAAACAGCCTGCCGTCTTGCTACTGGGGCCACCAGGCATAGGAAAGACCACGATTGCGCACAGAGTGTTTGAACTAGCTGGTCTCAAAACGGTCGAGTTTAACGCAAGTCATACACGCTCAGGCACATCCTTTCGCAAGATTATTCTCCCCCTTCTTCGTGAGGGAGGGATTGTGCAAATGATTGAATCTGGAAAGCGGGGTGGTATCGGCGTTCTGCTTGATGAAATCGATGGGCTCAGCAATGGGGAGAAGGGAGGCCTATCAGAGCTTCATACCTATCTGAAGACAAAAGAGGTATCCGAAGGACGACCACTCATTTTGATTAGTAATACCTTGGACACTCGCACCCTCCAGCAGATTGCAAAGATTTGTCTCACCTTTAAGGTCGAGTCTCCTGCGCCTGAGCGCTTGCGTGAATGGTTAGGCACTGAACTTCCAGAAACGTATTCTGGAGATCTCCGTTCTCTGAAGCGTCAAGCAGCTGGATTGGAGAGCATTGAACAGATTGATGATTCCGCAGAAGGTGTGTTACCGGTTGCATGGTGGACATTATGGGGAGATTGGGACCCCTTGCTCGATTTTGATATTGAAAATAATGAGGGAAACCTCGCAAGTCTTATCAGTCTGGAAAATATTCCAGAACGCCTTGAAGCTGTCTATGGAAATACACATGAAGCGTGGGTAATGTACACTTCCCTTTTTGATGCATATAAGATTTCTGACCAGGGAGATTTCTGGGCCTTTTTCTATCAGTGCTGGACGATTCTACCGGTTTCTCTTCGTCTGAAGCTCAAGATTATTTCTTTGCGCCTGGCTCGAGAAGCACCAGTCACTTCCACAACGAATCAACTCTCCATAAGTGATTTCCGATATACGCCTGTTCTAACCAAACAATCGGCCATGTTTAATGCGTGGAAACTCTTATGCGAAGTTTCAGAGAAGCGAAAAATACCTGTGCGTCTCGCAACACTGTATGCCTTTTCAGAAATAGAATCTGGTACTCTACGGCCCGATAAAATCCGCCGGTATGAGGCAGTTAGCCTAGAAAATCTGTACAGAAATATTAAGGCGTTGAACGCCTAGAACGGCGTGTCCCCCCGTTCAGATTCGCAGGCCGTTCCCAGGTACCCTCCTTTGTTTCACGGTTCCACCAATAGGTTTTTCCGGTTGTCTTGGAGACTTTTTCTACCCATTTCCCCTTTTTCTTCGGAGGGGCTACTGCGCCTTCTGAAAGAATTTTGACAGCAGCCGCTCCAGTCCGCTGCGTTGGCCCCTGGTATTCAATCCCAAGAAAAGCAAAGACATCTTCTTCCGTTGCCAACGTCGGAACTGCTTTTGCGCCTGCGACTTTCCCAGTCAGCTTCATCTCATGCTCATTCAGCGTATAACCCTTCTTCAGTGCCTGTTTCCGGAACTCCACATTGAATTCCTGTGATCCAGTGAAGTACAGCAGCGCATACGCCATCTGCTCAACAGGAATAACGAGAAGGTCTAGGCGCCGAGCTGTTGACTCCGGCGTGAGTCGCACAATACTGAGATTTTTCTGCTTTCCCTTGGACAACTCTTCCACCATATAGCCCTTATCCCGTAGAATCTTAACATATGCATGAAATGCCTTGGTCCTTGTTGCCTCTGGTTCATCCATACTGAGAAGAACATCAATATCTCCGGAGGTTTCTGCGCCACGTCTGTAGGATCCTACGACAGTCCCATTCATCCCTTCAGGAAGTGCGTCCATCAAAAGAGCCGCATGCTTGTCGAGTTCAGCCCGAGGAATCCGCTTCATCGTATCATCATAGTATTCGAGCCCCGTTTTCTGCGTCCTGTTGAGCAGACTAGGATTTGCCTTTGCGGCCGCACGAAGCTGGGGGATCGTCTTAATCCCTTCCGCAATAAGAGTTTTTGCCTTTGCGTCCCCGATTCCATGAACCCCTTTGAGAACTTCTAGGGGACCGAGCTCCATATTTTCCTTCGCCTTCTCCGCCGCTGCGAGCTCTCCTGTGGCCAGAATCTCTTCGACTTTCTTCCGCATCTTCACCCCGACTCCATCAATATCATCGAGATCTTCAACCTTTGTTACAGGTTTCTCGGTAGCTCGGAGCTGCGCAATGACCTTCTTATAGGCACGGACCTTGAACTGCCAGTTATCCTCTTTTGCTGCTGCGTCCCGCTGCGCTAAGACAGTAAAGGCCTCGATGATTTTCCCTTTGATGTCGGACATTCTACTTGGGGTAGGAAAGGAATTCAGCCCTATAAGGGCGCAAATTTTTATCCTAAGTATATAAATAGAATGTCATCTTCTACACGGAGAATAGCTCGTATCTATCCTAGAGTTGTAGAGGAACGGCTGTTGAAGCTGGGTGCAGAAGCGGCTAAGGCGGAAGTGAAAGCTGGACGAGTACCTGCTTGGCTTACACCAATGGTGAACAGTACGCTGAGTAAAACGATTCGTCAGCGTGAAGCTGCGATAGTGATTCAGGATGCTGTACGAAATAGTTTGGCAAAGAAAAGGACTAGAAAGGCTAGGCGCGGCGGAATCAAGGAAAGCCCGAAGGCGACTCGAAACAGACTTGAACGGATGGCGGTTGGAGAACAGTATAGCCCTTCACGGAAAAGTAACTCAGGGACTAGAAAGAATAGGAAATAGTGGGATGCTACCGCCAACGCTAGTTGGTGGTAGGCATCTCGCTAAGGACGCAGTCCGAAGCACTGATGCCGTTACTAACTTTAGTTAGTAACCGGCATCTCATCAGCGTGTAGCAACTTAATGAAATGGAGTGGCTCTGTGCGCCCCATACGGTAAGCCCTCCCCAGAATCTGCTTCTCCTCCTCGTGTGTCATCGCATGGAGCAGAATCACATGCGTCGCCGCTGTAATATTCAGCCCAGATCCCGCATAATGCGAGTTCAGGAGCAGGCAGCGCACATCACCACCCTGGAACTGGCGCAGAGTGGACGCAATCCCATCCTTATTCCCCTTCAGCTGCTTCACCGTGACGCCCAGCCCTGTAATGGCCTCCTCCATCGCCGTAAATGGATTATCATAGCGGCTAAACACCAGAAACTTTCCCGCAGGATTCTCCTTGAACAGCCGCAGCAGCGCATCAGCCTTCTTCTCCTTGTACTCGGTCTCAGGAACCTCCTCGACAATCTCCGTCTCCTTCTCCACGACAATCTTCTTAAGCTGCGAGATCTTGTACTCGGTACGGCACATGGGGCACGCAGGAGAACGGGTCCTACAACTCAGAATACACTGTCCACAAAAGACCCTAGAACAGCAGGGTGTCACCATTGGCTCCCCAGGTGGGTCATAGCAAATGGGGCAGACTTCCGTGCTAAATCCCTCTATCCGCTCCTGAATACTCTTAATCGCCTCCTCCTTCCCCTTCATCTTGTCCTCCAGACTTTTCAGTGCCGTCTCCTTCGCCGCATTGCTCGAGTACTCGAGCCCCGCCTTGAATTCATAGGTAGCCTTCAGCCGCTGAAGCTCCTTCTTCAGATTCATCGTAACAGCGTCAATCAGACTGGTCGTATCCTCAGACTTGACACCCAGCGCTGCAATGGCCCCTGCTACATCTCCCCCATGAAGGAGCTGCTGAACATCTGCTGGAACTGCATCAGCCACAATCTGCTGATGAATCGGCGCCACGCAAATCACATTACTCCGATAAAGCACCGGCAGGGAAATAGACTCCTGAACAAATTCATTGCTACACTTAATCACCAGTTTACCCCGCAAACGATGATTATTATTTAAGATATCTCGAAAAAAGTTGAAGGAGGTCATACTAAATCGCATATAGTTATACGCCCGCCCTGACCGCATTAGCTCAGAAAAATACGGCTTCAGGCAAGCATAGGGCGCCCCCTCATTAAACACATGCGTAAGAAGACTCTGTAGTTGAATATAGAGAGTTTCATTTGGAAAAATCATGTTCATCCATGATGCCGTAATGAACCATGTGAATTCGGCCTCTGGCCTTGGATATCCATTTACAATATGAATGGTATCTGCCTCATCAATAAACACACGCTTCCACAAAATCCTGTTCTCTCGCTGCCATGTACTAAATTCCTTGTACTGCGTATTGCTGATAAGCACCACTTGTGCCTGAATGACCGATTCACGAAATGTATCTAGAGTCATACTCTTCTTTTTATCTACTAGCAGATGCGTGAGATTCGTCTGTGTTTTAATATAGTCAGACCATTGACGAAAAAGAGTATGGGGAACAATAATCAGGGCTCCTGCTCCACTCATATCGGTAACCTTATCATCTTTAATACTGAACATTCGATGGGATGAGTTCGCACCAAGTGTCTTTATGGTCTGTAGAGAGTTAGGCATCGCCGCAACACGTGCTATATGTGCGAGAACCATTAATGATTTTCCAACGCCAACAGAATCTCCTAGAATCCCATAAGAAGAATACAGTGTTTCCCCTGAACATGTCATTCCTGAGATGAGTTCCCGTTCAGAGTTCTCCATTGCGGCTAGAACTGCCTGCTGGTGGGTCCTGAGACTCACTTTCATCGAGTTTGGAGGCGCATCAGCAAGAGGAGAGCTTGAATCAAGTCCACGTTCTAATGTCTCTGCCATAAGCGCAAAAGACCGGTGTGGAGAGTACAGGCTCATTGATTTTCTGTATTTTGATATCTCGACTTCTTAAGGTATTCTGCCTTATGCCGTTGCGAAAAATTCACGAGCTGCTGCATCTTTAATGAAATCACGTAGTTTTCTTGATGTCTTCTGAATGAGCGGATTACTCTCATTTTCCCGCATTTTCTTCTTATCAAATGTATTATCCGAATGGCTCATCACCAGCATTACCTTATAGGGGTCCAGTTGAATCATAGGATTCTTGTACCCATCTAAGAATGACTTTTCCTCGGCGTGCGTCACAGTCTCGTCATAGAGATGCGTATCGGCGTATGTGCGCTTCCATGCCATTGTTCCATTTGTTGCATGGTTTGCATGGTAAGGGCCAAGTTTGTAAATCACCTGGATATCAGAATAATACATATAAATCTCGGATGCGCCTGCGAGCTCATAGGTGGGTTTCTGCTTGAATGCGTGAATGACGGCGGATACACGCTCTGGAGGGTAATAGTCGTCGTCGTCCATTGCGACAATGACGTCGCCGCAAGACTTTGTATTCAGAATATTCCGCTTCGCACCAATCGTCAGCTTTTCAGGCATATGGATATAATGTACGTTTGGTACTCCAAGATTCTTAAAGAGATCGCCAACGGGATCTGATCCATCATCCAGAATAATCCACTCCATTCGGTCCTTCGGATATTTCTGGGCCCTGTAGCACGCAATAAGTTGTGGAATGAATCTGCGACGATTGTAGGTGGGTGTAATCACCGAAACAAAGGGAAAATTTGCCGCTTGTTGCTGTGTTTCCTTAGGTTTTACCGATACCGACATCACTATAAAGATACGCTGGAGAATGTTTAGACCTTTACCACGACACGCCATTATTTGCTTACCTGCCCGTATGCCATACCAAGGACTACAAGAAATGCGGCATTCGCAATAGAAATGTACCATAGTTTCGATTTCTGCGCAGTCTCTGCTTCAGGGGGATTTCTAGAATCGACCACAACATAGCTAAATAATGAATCCATGAGTCTCGTGGTTTGATATGGGGTCTCTGCAGTTGCAACTAAGACATCACTTAGCACGGGGACATCTATCCGATCCTGCGGGCATACCGTTGAAGCAGATAGCTTTAATCCTGTGGCCTTCTCAATCGCCCCGATTGTTGCATCTTTAGCTTTTGCGAACTGATCTCCAAGTCCCACAGAACCAGCCACACCTTCGGCCTTGGCTAACCCAGACTTTACCGCATCTGAAGACATGACACTTGTAGCCGAGTCTTGGGCCTTCGCCTTTGCGGCATCAAGCGCCTGTTGTTTGGCCGCATCGAAACTGGTTGGAATGCTCGTTGGAAGGCTCGTTGGAAGGCCAAAAAGACCCCCTTGCATCTCTATGTAACTATTCTAATCAAATAATAAACCCATTTATGGCGTAGTTGTAGGGGTTACCTAAACCGAGTTAAGCTCATCCAGGGCTTCAGTGGGAGTTCTCGGATACCATGGGAATATGCCGGAGACCCAATAAGGAGGTTTTAGAAGGGAATATCCGAGTACTAATGGAAATCCTATCATTCCGTGAATAAAATACCATACACGCCCTAGAAGAAAATCCTTTTCAGGCTCCAGATACATGTTTGAACAGACAATACCACCCCACACAACAGATAGGGCTAGCGTAAAATAAAATGCAATCGGAATAAAGCTTTTAGCGATAAATGTTCTGAGATTTCTCATAATACGATTTAAGTCGTACGGATTTCCAACAAGCGCATTATAGGATGCGAGTATAGTTTCATGTTCTAAATCATAATCTGATGCGGGTGTCATGATAGGGAGTTGATACGGGGGCCTTACAGGGACCGCCACTGACCCGGAACTAGTCAAGTTTTGAAATCCTTCTGTTGAAGGAACAACATAGGGAATACTGGACTCGAGAGTCTGAATATCCGTATTGATTTTTGTCAGTAGTTCATCATATTTCGGAAACACGGAATCGCCCTTAAAGACTAAGGCGCCTCCTTTGAGCGCCTTCTCCTTTTCGGCCTTTATCTCATCATATTGAGCCTGTATCTTCGTGCGCACCTTCGTTAGATTTGTCACCTGCGCAGCTAAGGTATCCTTAAAAAACTTTAGTTGAGCCGCATCAGTATCGGCCTGTAACTGCGCCTGTTTTTTCGCACACTCATCCGTGCTGAGGCCCTTACACATTTCTTGTAGATTTTTTGTACTGTCTAATGCGGCCGTTAAGGAGGACGTATCAACCATACCTTTCAGCTCGGGTGAGAGTGCCGTAGCAGTAGAAATCGATGATGTCAAGGTGGACGAGATGCCTGTAAAACTAGAGTTCAGATTTGCGATATCTGCCGTTGCCTTACTTGTGTCTGTAGGTGCCACCGCACCTCCTCCAA
>Ga0114981_10002165_pt1 | contig 12741 bp, 9 predicted proteins | sample S_140806_MF_Meta_FD_87028 | JGI IMG/M metagenome (GOLD analysis project Ga0114981, IMG submission 87028) | Freshwater microbial communities from Lake Simoncouche, Canada to study carbon cycling - S_140806_MF_MetaG | ecosystem: Environmental > Aquatic > Freshwater > Lake | place: Lake...
CTTGTACTTCATGCGCTTGTACTTGCCGCACAGGCATTCGTAGTCCTTGGTCGGGCCAAAGATACGGGCGCAGAACAGGCCGTCACGCTCGGGCTTGAACGTGCGGTAGTTGATGGTCTCGGGTTTCTTGATCTCGCCGAACGACCACGACCGGATCTTCTCCGGGCTGGCGAGGGCGATCTTGATCTGGTCGAAGGTCGGGGTGACCGGGACCGCGTTGAAGATGTTCAGGACTTCCTGGTTCATCTTGGTTCCTTCTGCGGGCTGACCCGCGATAAATAGTGTCGGATGAACAGTGATTAGTGATTAGTGATTAGTGGTTGGGCCGGTGATTCATCAGCAAAGCTGCGATCACTAACCACTAACCACTAATCACTCTTCCAATCAGCTGTTCTCCAGCTCCACGTTCAGACCCAGCGAGCGCATTTCCTTGACGAGCACGTTGAAGCTCTCGGGAATGCCCGCCTCGAAGCTGTCGTCGCCGCGGACGATGGCCTCATAGACCTTGGTCCGGCCGGCCACGTCGTCGGACTTCACCGTCAGCATTTCCTGCAGGGTGTAGGCCGCGCCGTAGGCTTCCAGCGCCCAGACCTCCATCTCGCCGAAGCGCTGTCCGCCGAACTGCGCCTTGCCGCCCAGCGGTTGCTGGGTGACGAGCGAGTACGGCCCGATCGAACGGGCGTGGATCTTGTCGTCGACCAGGTGGTGCAGCTTCAGCATGTAGATGTAGCCGACCGTGACCGGGCGCTTGAACTGCTCGCCGGTCTGGCCGTCATAGACGATCGACTGGCCGGTGCGGTCCAGACCCGCCTTCTCCAGCAGTTCCTCGATGTCCTCGATGTGGGCACCGTCGAACACCGGGGTGGCGAACGGAACGCCCTTGGACAGGTTCTTGGCCAGCTCGATCAGGTCCTCTTCCGAGTCGGGAAGCGGGGTGTCCGGGCCGTAGATGCTGGTCAGGTGATCGACCAGGGCCTTCTTCTGTCCGCCCTGTTGCCAGGCTTCCAGAAGACCCTGGATCTGCTTGCCGAGGCCGGCAGCGGCCCAGCCCAGGTGGGTTTCGAAGATCTGGCCGATGTTCATGCGCGAGGGCACGCCCAGCGGGTTCAGAACGACGTCCACCGAGGTGCCGTCCTCCAGGTGCGGCATGTCCTCGATCGGCAGGATCTTGGAGATGACGCCCTTGTTGCCGTGACGGCCGGCCATCTTGTCGCCGGGCTGAAGCTTGCGCTTCACGGCCACGAAGACCTTGACCATCTTCATCACGCCGGGGGGCAGTTCGTCGCCGCGTTGCAGCTTCTCGACCTTGTCCTCGAAGCGGCGGTCGAGCGCCTTGCGGGCGTCCTCGAACTGCTTCTTCATGGCCTCGAGCTCGCCCATCGCCTTCTCGTCGTCGAGGGCGATCTGCCACCACAGGCCGCGCGACAGCTCGCCCAGCTTGTCTTCGGTCACCACACCACGGCCCAGGCCCTTCGGACCCGAGGTGGCGGTCTTGCCGAGGATCAGCGGCTTCAGGCGGCCATAGACGTTGCGCTCCAGGATCTTGAGCTCGTCGTCGCGGTCCTTGCCGAGGCGCTCGATTTCCGAACGCTCGATGGCGATGGCCCGCTCGTCCTTGTCGACGCCGTGGCGGTTGAAAACGCGCACATCGACGATCGTGCCGGCTACGCCGGGCGGCAGGCGCAGGCTGGTATCGCGGACGTCCGAAGCCTTTTCGCCGAAGATGGCGCGCAGCAGCTTCTCTTCCGGCGTCATCGGGCTCTCACCCTTCGGCGTGACCTTGCCGCACAGGATGTCGCCCGGCTGGACCTCGGCGCCGATCGCCACGATGCCGGCCTCGTCGAGGTTGCGCAGGGCTTCCTCGCCGACGTTCGGGATGTCGCGGGTGATCTCTTCCGGCCCCAGCTTGGTGTCGCGGGCCATGACCTCGAACTCCTCGATATGGATCGAGGTGAAGACGTCGTCGCGCACGATGCGCTCGGAGATAAGGATCGAGTCCTCAAAGTTATAGCCGTTCCAGGGCATGAAGGCGACCAAGGCGTTCCGGCCCAGGGCCAGTTCGCCCAGGTCCGTCGACGGCCCGTCGGCGATCACGTCACCGACCTTCACCTCATCGCCCACGCGCACGATCGGGCGCTGGTTGATGCAGGTCGACTGGTTGGAACGCTGGAATTTCGACAGGCGGTAGATGTCGACGCCCGAACGGCCGGCGTCGGACTCATTGGTGGCGCGCACCACGATACGGGTACCGTCGATCTGTTCGACGACGCCGTCACGCTTGGCGACCACGACAGCGCCGGAGTCCACGGCCACGACCGCCTCCATGCCGGTGCCGACCAGCGGCGCGTCCGACTGCACCAGCGGCACGGCCTGACGCTGCATGTTCGCGCCCATCAGGGCCCGGTTGGCGTCGTCGTTTTCCAGGAAGGGGATCAGGGCGGCGGCGACCGAAACGACCTGTTTCGGCGACACGTCCATCATGTCCACATCGGCGCGGATCAGCAGCTGGGAGTCGCCGTTGATCCGGCCCGGCACCAGCTCCTCGACGATCATGCCGTCCTTGAGCTCGATATTGGCCTGGGCGATCGTGTATTTCGCCTCTTCCATGGCCGAGATGTAGACCACCTGGTCCGTAGCCTTGCCGTCCTTCACGCGACGGTACGGGCTCTCGATGAAGCCGTATTTGTTCACCCGGGCGTGGGTGGCCAGCGAGTTGATCAGGCCGATGTTCGGGCCTTCCGGCGTTTCGATCGGGCAGATACGGCCATAGTGGGTCGGGTGCACGTCGCGGACTTCAAAGCCGGCGCGCTCGCGCGTCAGACCGCCGGGCCCGAGCGCCGAAAGGCGACGCTTGTGGGTGATCTCGGACAGCGGGTTGGTCTGGTCCATGAACTGCGACAGCTGCGACGAGCCGAAGAACTCGCGCACGGCGGCGGCGGCCGGCTTGGCGTTGATCAGGTCGTGCGGCATGACCGTGTCGATATCGACCGAGGACATGCGCTCCTTGATGGCGCGCTCCATCCGCAGCAGGCCGACGCGGTACTGGTTCTCCAGCAGCTCGCCGACCGAGCGGACCCGGCGGTTGCCCAGGTTGTCGATGTCGTCGATCTCGCCTGAACCATCCTTCAGGCCGACGAGGATCTGCAGCACGCGCAGGACGTCGTCCTTGCGCAGCACGCGGATTTCATCCGACACGTCCGGGGTTTCCAGACGCATGTTCATCTTCACCCGGCCGACGGCCGACAGATCGTAACGCTCGCTGTCGAAGAACAGCGAGTTGAACATGGCTTCGGCGGCTTCCGGGGTCGGCGGCTCGCCGGGGCGCATCACGCGATAGACGTCGAACAGCGCGTCCTCGCGGCCGGTGTTCTTGTCGATGCGCAGGGTGTTGCGCATGTAGGCGCCGACCGTGACATGGTCGATGTCCAGCACGTCGATGGTGGTGAAGCCGTAGCTTTCCAGCAGTTCGATGGTCGGCTGGTCCAGCTCGTCGCCGGCCTCGGCGTAGATTTCGCCGGTCTCATAGTTCACGGCGTCGGCGGCCAGGTATTTGGTCAGCAGGGCGTCGGCGGCCAGCGACAGGGCCTTGACGCTGTCGCCCAGCTTCTTGGCCTGACGGGCGCTGATCTTGGTGCCCGCAGCGGCGACGATCTCGCCGGTGTCGGCATCGACCAGGTCGAACTCGGGCTTCACGCCCTTCCAGCGCTCGGCCTTGTACGGCGTGACCCAGCCTTCGCCGCGCTTCTCATAGGGCACGGTCTCGTAGAAGGTCTTCAGGATTTCCTCGCCGTCCATGCCCAGACCCATCAGGAAGGTCGAGGCCGGCAGCTTCCGGCGACGGTCGATCCGGACGTAGACGATGTCCTTGGCGTCGAACTCGAAGTCCAGCCAGGACCCGCGGTAGGGGATCACGCGGGCGGCGAACAGCAGCTTGCCCGAGCTGTGCGTCTTGCCCTTGTCGTGGTCGAAGAAGACGCCCGGCGAACGGTGCATCTGCGAGACGATGACCCGCTCGGTGCCGTTGACGACGAAGGTGCCCTTGTCGGTCATGAGCGGGATGTCGCCCATGTAGACGTCCTGCTCCTTGATGTCCTTGACCGAGCGCGCGCCGGTCTCTTCATCCGCCTCGAACACGATCAGGCGCAGCTTGACCTTCAGCGGCGCGGCATAGGTCATGTCGCGCTGGATGCATTCCTCGACGTCGTATTTCGGGTCCTCGAACTCGTAGGAGACGTATTCCAGGATGGCGCGCTCATTGAAGTCCTTGATCGGGAAGACCGACTTGAAGACCGCCTCGATGCCCTGATCCTTGCGCGGTCCCGAGCGCACTTCGCGCTGCAGGAACTGCTCATAGGAGGCGCGCTGCACCTCGATCAGGTTCGGCATCTGCACCGCTTCCGGGATGCGGCCGAACGAGTGGCGGATGCGCTTCTTGCCGGTGAAGGTCGTAGCGTGTGCGAACTGGCCGTGGGCGACGGCGACTTCGGCTTTGGACTTGGCCATTCTTTATTCCCAATACACTGCCCGGGCAGGCAGCGATCAATGCAGCAGCCACGGCTCCGCCTCCCGGGCGACCAGTGACCATCGGTTTCGACGTCCACCCTCGGGCCTTGCGGCACCAGGACGTCTGAAATTGCAGGGCTCCTTGGGGAGGAGCGCGCCTTCGCACCGGTCGGAGGGCGACAAACCGGGCCTCGACGCTTTCGCGCGTGTCTCATACTGAGCTAGCGGAACCGGGTCATATACTCGATTTGACGGCGAAATAAAGGCCCTTTCCCCTGTTCGTTTACGATTGTGTGACGGCTTCACGGCAGTGGCCCGAGCCTGCTAGCGTCACCCCATGACCCGCACCCCCCTGATCACCGCCGCCGCCCTGTCCCTGGCCACCCTGTCCCTGGCCGCCTGCGCCACTGCACCGGAGCCGCTGGGACCCCCGACCTCCGAGGTCCGCGCCCCTGTGGGCACGCCCAGTCTGGAAGGCTGGAACGCGGGCAACGCCGCCTATCTGGTCTGGAACGGCAGCCGGCCGGGCTGGACCACGACGGCGTCCGGCCTGCAATACCGCCGGATCACCCCCGCCAATCCGGATGGGCGTCAGCCGGTGGCGACCGACACGGTCCGCGTCCACTATCGCGGCACCTTTATCGACGGCCGCGAGTTCGACGGCTCCTGGGCCCGCGGCGAGCCCGCCGAATTCCCGCTGAACCGCGTCATCCGCGGCTGGACCGAGGGCGTCGCCCTGATGCGTGAAGGGGAACGGTTCGAATTCGTCATCCCCGCCTCGCTCGGCTACGGCGAACGCTGGGTCGGCGGCGGCGAACTTCCCCCCAATTCCACCCTGCTGTTCACCGTGGAACTGCTGGAAGTGAAGCCGGCACCGGCCCCGGGGCGCTGACCTCCGCGATCCCCGCCCTTTCCCCTGCCCGTTCCGCTGGATACCCGCCATGAAGCGATTTCTCCTGTCCGCCTGCGCCGCCGCCCTGGTGTTCGGGGCCGCGCCGGCCCTGGCACAGGTCGGGACCCCCGCCCTGCCCCGGCCGCTCCCGGCCATCCCGGAGCCGCAGGACCGCGCCTACCCCGGCACCATCGGCTACCACGTCGACGCCACCGATCTGGACCACAGGGTCATTCGGGTGCAGCAGAGCATTCCGGTCACCGTAGGCGACCTGACCCTGCTCTATCCGAAATTCATCCCCGGCAACCACGCCGCAACCGGCCCGATCCAGCTGCTCGCCGGCCTGACCGTCACCGCCAACGGCCAGCGGATCGAATGGCTGCGCGACACCCTCGACCCCTATGCCTTCCACCTCGCCATTCCGGCGGGCGTGACGCAGATCGAGGTCGCCTTCGAATGGCTGACCCAGCCCGACAATGCCGTCTGGCGCGTGGTCATGACGCCCGAAATGGTCAATCTGCAGTGGGAGAAGGCCCTCCTCTATCCGGCCGGCTATGCCCACAGCCGCATCACCTTCCAGCCCTCGATCCAGCTGCCCGCCGGCTGGCAGTACGGCGTGGCCATGGACACGGTCTCGTTTGAAGGCGGCCGCGCCACCTTCGCCCCGATCAGCCTCGAGATGCTGGCCGACAGCCCGATGTTCGCCGGGGCCCACTATCGCCGCATCGACATCGATCCGGGCGGCCGCTCGCCGATCCATCTGAACATCGTCGCCGATTCCGCCGCCAACATCGCCCCGACCCCCGCCTGGATCGAGGCCTATGGCACCCTCGTGGACCAGGCCGACCGCCTGTTCGGAGCCCGGCATTTCGACCGCTATGAATTCCTGCTGGGCCTGACCTCCCGCATGGGCGGCATCGGGCTGGAGCATCACCGCTCGTCCGAGAACACGGCCCCGCCCGGCTTCTTCACCGACGGCATCACCCGCAATTTCGGCTCACGCACCCTGCTGCCGCACGAATACGTCCACTCGTGGAACGGCAAATTCCGCCGCCCCTCGGACCAGCTGACCCCCAATCTCAATGAGCCGGTCCAGAACACCCTGCTCTGGGTCTATGAGGGCCAGACCGAATACTGGGGCGATGTCCTGACCGGCCGCTCGGGCCTCGCCACGAAGGAGGAGATGCTCTCCAATTTCGCCGAGATCGCCGCCTTCTACGACAACCAGCCCGGCCGCGACTGGCGCGCCCTGCAGGACACCACCAACCACAATCTCCTCGGCTACCGCACCTCCAACCCCTGGCCGTCGCACATGCGCGGCACGGGCGACTACTATCGCGAGGCCGCCCTGATCTGGCTGGATGCGGACACCCTGATCCGCGAGGCGACCGACAACCGCAAATCGCTGGACGACTTCGCCCGGGCTTTCTTCGGCGTCGATGACGGCGTCTGGAGCCCCAAACCCTACACCTTCGACGACCTGGTCGCGGCCCTGAACGGCGTGCATCCGCACGACTGGGCCGGCTTCCTGCGCACCCGTCTGGACGCCGTCGGCCCCGAGGCCAGCGCCCCGCTGGACGGCATCACCCGCGGCGGCTACCGGCTGGTCTATGTCGACAGCCTGACCGCGGCCGAGAAACAGGTCCAGACCGGCTGGGCCAACGACTTCCAGTATTCCCTCGGCTTCAGTCTGGGCGGCCCCACCAACCGCATCGGCGGAATTGTCTGGGGCGGTCTGGCCTATCAGGCCGGTCTGGGCGCCGGCTGGGACCTGGTCGCCGTCAACGACCGCGCCGCCTCGGCCGAGGTCCTGCGCGAGGCCGTCACGGCGGCGAAGTCCGGCACCACGCCCATCACCCTGATCATCCGCAACGGCGACCGCTTCCGCACCGTCTCCTTCGACTACCGCGGCGGCCTGCGCTACCCGCGCCTCGAACGGATCGAGGGCACCCCCGACCGGCTGGGCGACGTCCTCACCGCCCGGCGGCGCTGATCCGGACAAAGGAAAACGGGCCGGGGATCGCTCCCCGGCCCGTCCAGAACTGTCCCGAGGGACGGCTCGTACTTCTTACTTGATCTGCACCTTGGCGCCGGCTTCCGTCAGCTTCTTGGCGACTTCGTCGGCAACCTGCTTGGAGACGTTCTCGACGACGTTCTGCGGAGCGCCTTCGACCAGGTCCTTGGCTTCCTTCAGGCCCAGGTCCGGACGAACGCCACGGACTTCCTTGATGGCGTTGATCTTCTTGTCGCCGCCGTCGATCAGGACAACGGTGAACTCGGTCTGCTCTTCGGCAGCTTCGGCCGGAGCGGCACCGCCGCCGACGGGCATGGCCATGGCGACCGGAGCAGCGGCGCTGACGCCCCACTTTTCTTCCAGCAGCTTGGACAGTTCGGCGGCTTCCAGCACGGTCAGGGCGGAAAGGTCTTCAACGATTTTGGCGAGATCGGCCATGGTGTGTTTCCTTCGGAGGATTGGGTTTCAGTTGAGAGTTTGCAGAGATGAAAGAGGCGGGTCCGCTTACGCGGCGTCCTTGGCGGCATAGGCGCTGAACACGCGGGCCAGTTGGGACGCCGGGGCTTGCACGACGCCGGCAACCTTGGTCGCGGGCGCATTGAGCAGGCCGAGCAGCGAGGCGCGGATCTGGTCCAGCGAAGGCAGTTTGGACAGAACGCCCACGCCCGCTGCATCCAGGATCTTGTCACCCATGAAGCCGCCCAGAACCACGAACTTGTCGTTGGCCTTGGCGTATTCAGCGGTGATCTTGGCGGCCGTCACCGCGTCATCGGCATAGGCGATGCCCACGGGACCCTTGAACAGGCCGTGGTAATCGCTGCCTTCAGCGGCATCGAGCGCCTTCAGCGCCAGGCGGTTCTTGACCACCTTGAACGTGCCGCCGGCAGTACGCAGGCGTCCACGCAGGTCTTCCATATCCGCAACGGTCAGACCCAGGTTGTGGGTCACGACCACGGCGCCCGCGTCGGCAAAAACGCCCTTCAGCGTTTCGATCGACTCGGCTTTTTGTGCGCGGTCCATTGCGGTCTCCAGTCTGTATTCGCCGCCGGGCTTATTCCCGACGACGGCCCCGGCATTCCTCTGGAATGCCAAGCGAGACGTGTCAGCAAAATCCGAGGATTTTGCTGTGCCAAAGCGCGCCGCATCGCTGCGAAGCGTTCAGGCCGGTCGTAATGTCCGAAGGAAGCTCGAACCCCGACGCCCGGATACCGGAACGTCTGGCGTCGTCTGCATCCCCATCTCCCCACGGCGCCAGAGGGCTCTCTGGCATTTACGGTCTGGGTGACCCCCGGACCCCGAAGTTCTCGGACAGGACCGCCATGACGCAAGGCCATGACGGAAGAGGCGCGCTCTATACACGGCGGAGCGCGGAAATCAACGGGTCAGGGCAGACTCGATATCGGTCCGGGTGAAATCGTCACCCTTGAACAGCAACGGGACCTCAAGACTGCGCGCACAGGCATAGGCAAAACAGTCCCCCATATTCAGCGCGGCCGGATGTCGTCACTTGCCGAAACGATCAAACGCTTCTAGCGCGAACCGATGGGCGCGGGCCGGTATCTCCACGATCCGCACCTCCGCTACCACCAGATATCGCTCGACATCGGCCAAGGCCGTCTCGACCTCGACGCCCTGTTCACGAACCATTGCCCGGACGGTTTCCCAAATGGCGACCGGCGACGTCACAGCGTCCACCGCCTGCGCGATCCGGAGTTCCAGCTCCGTATGCTCGGGCTCGCCCAGCAGGACGGCGCACAGGGCTGACGCATCGATAAACATCAATCGCCGGAAATCTCATCAAAGAAGGCCTTGTCCGCCTTCAAACCGGTACGCGGCCTCCGCGCGAGTTCGTCGGAAATCTCGCGCATCCGACGCAGCCGCTCCCCCGCCTCTGTCTCCTGGCGATGAAGCTCGGCGGACACGGCCAGCCGCACGGCCTCTGTCAGGCCGACGCCTCGCTGATCGGCGAGTTTGCGTACCAGGGTATCGGTTGTCTTGTCCCGAACATGAAACGCCATCACCACCTCCGGCTAGCCATTCTTTAGCATCGGCTAGCCGACGTCGCAATCGCACACCGACCCGTAACCCCCGCCCCCTTCCCAAACCCCTCCGATCAGGCTCAAACTCCGGGATTGAGGGACCGCATCATGACCGAGACCACCGAAGCGACCGGCCGCGACAGTCTCGGCGGCACCACCTCGCCCCTGCTGGGCCCGATCCGGATCGGCATCGGCCTGCTGCAGGGCCTCGGCCTCTACGGGCTGCAACGCAGCGCCGACGGCGACATCAAGCTCTGGCCCGCGACCGAGCCCCTGCTGTTCGGCCCCCTGCTGCTGGTCGTCGCCTTCCTGCCGCTGGTCCTGCTGGCCGGGGTCGGGCGGCTGCGCCCCGTCACCCTGGCGATCTGGACCGCCGTCGCCGGCGTGGCCCTCGCCCTGCTGGGCCTGCACGACATCGCCCGCCAGAGCGCCGATACCCTGAGCCGGGTGCCCTTCCTGTCCGCCCCGGTGGTGCTGTTCTCGGCCGCCGCCCTGTTCATCAGCCACCATCTGGTCGCTCCGGCCGATTTCGAGCGCCGCCGCATCGCGAGCTTTCCAGCCTATTTCGACACCACCTGGAAGGCCGGGGTCCAGCTGGCCATGTCGCTCGGCTTCACCGGTGCCTTCTGGATCCTGCTCCTGCTGGGTACGGCCCTGTTCAAGGTCATCGGCCTGAGCTTCCTCGAGGACCTGCTGCGCGAGACCTGGTTCGCCATCCCCGTCACCTTCCTGGTCTTCGCCGTCGCCGTCCATCTGACCGATGTCCGCGACGGCCTGATCCGGGGCGTGCGCACCGTGGCCCTGATGCTGCTCTCATGGCTGTTGCTGGTCATGACCGTCCTGGCCGCCGGCTTCCTCGCCGCCCTGCCCTTCACCGGTCTTGAGGCCCTGTGGGAGACGGGCAATGCCACCTCTCTGGTGCTGGCCGCCGCCGCGGCCCTGATCATTCTCATCAACACCGCCTATCAGGACGGCCGCCCAGACAACCTGCCGCCTCTGGTGCTGCGCTTTGCCGTGCGGGTCGCCGCAGTCCTGCTCACCCCGCTGGTCGTGCTCGCCGTCCTCGGCCTGTCGCTGCGCATCGGCCAGTATGGCCTGACCCCGGACCGGATCATCGCCGCCGCCTGCGCCCTCGTCGGCGTCGCCTATGCCGCCGGCTACGGCTGGGCCGCCCTCAGCCCCTTCTGGCGCAAGGGCGACTGGATGCGCCCGCTGGAGCGCACCAACATCTGGACCGCCCTCCTGACCGTCGCCGTCATCCTGCTGCTGTTCAGCCCGGCGCTGGACCCCGCCCGCCTCTCGGTCATGGATCAGGTCGCCCGGCTGGAACGCGGCGCGGTGACGCCCGACAAATTCGACTATCACTTCCTGCGGTTCGAAAGTGGCAACGTAGGCCAGGCGGCGCTGGCCCGACTGGCTCGGTCAGGCAACGCCGCCATCGCGGCCCCCGCCTTGGCCGCGCAGAAGAACGAGAACCGCAACGACGAGCAGCCCACCGTAGAAGACCTGGCGGCACCAACGATCGAAATCTGGCCGACCGGCGCGGCGCCGCTTCCTGCCGGCGTTCTCACGTCGGCCGACCGCTACAACCTCCGGCGCTGCCAGCCCGTCAGCCCTTGCGTTGCGACGCGCAGGGACCTGAACGGCGATGGAACCATGGAAATACTCATCGCTGGCCAGTACGATGTGTGGGTGTTCAACCCGGATGGGGACGGCTGGAGGATGCTGGGCTTTTTCAGCCAGCGTTGCCGCGGCGACGTACGCCCAGACCCGCGGGAAGCCTTGCGGGCCGGGCGTCTGCGGGCCGTCAAGCCGGTCTGGCCCGATCTGGTTTTTGCGGACGGGCGTCAGGTCGCCCAATTCCACTCCGATGACATCCCCGACTGCGAGGGCGCACCGGTCGTCACCGCACCGCCATCGCCGACGCCCGTCACCGGTTCGACCCGTCCGGCCCCTTGACCCCGCCCCCGGCAAGCTCGCTACACTGACCTCATGACATCGACCCCGGGAGCCCCCGCGTGAACCAGTCGGGCGGAACCGCTCAGGACGCACTGCTGCAGCAGGCCGGCGAGGCCCTGTCGCGCCGCGATCCGCAAACCGCCCTCGGCCTGATCGATCAGGCCGACCGGATTGGGCCGACCCACCACGGCTTCCTGAACCGGGCACTGGCCCTGCGCATGCTCGGTGACCTGCCCGGCGCGCTGGCAGCCCTCGACGACGCCCTGGCCATCCAGCCCTATGATTTCACCGCTCTGCTCGGCAAGGCGGCCATGCTGGAACAGATCGGCCAGGCCCGCGCCGCCGCCGACGTCTATCGCAACGCCCTCAAGATCGCCCCGCCCCGCGACCGCCTGCCCCCGGCCCTTCAGGCCCAGCTGGACCACGCCGCCGCCGTCGTCCGCCGCCAAGCCGAGGCCCTGCGCGACCATATGCGCAGCCATGTCGCCGCCCTGCGCGGCGCGGTCGACGCCGCCACGCTCGACCGCTTCGACGAGGGGCTGGAGATCTACGCCGGGCTCAAGACCGCCCCCAAGCAGGAGCCGCTCCTGCTCGACTACCCCCGCCTGCCCGCCATCCCCTTCTACGACCGCGCCCTCTTTTCCTGGCTGGAGACGCTGGAGGCCGCCACCCCGGTCATCACGGCCGAGCTGGAGGCCCTGCTGGCCGGCGGCATGGACGATTTCGCCCCCTATATCGCCTACCCCAAGGGCGCGCCGGTCAATCAGTGGGGCGAGTTGAACCACTCCCGCAAATGGAGCTCGCTCTGGCTGTGGAAGGACGGCGCGCGTCAGGATGCCGTCTGCGAACGCTGCCCGCAGACCGCCGCCCTGCTCGAATCCCTGCCGATGTGCCGTCAGGACGGCTTCGCCCCCACCGCCGTCTTCTCGGCGCTCCAGCCCCACACCCACATCCCGGCCCATACCGGCTCGTCCAACGTCCGCCTGCTGACCCACCTGCCCCTGATCCTGCCCGGCCCGGCCCGGTTCCGCGTCGGCAACACCGTCCGCGACTGGAAGATGGGCGAGGCCTGGGTCTTCGACGACACCATCGATCACGAGGCCTGGAACGACGCCGACGAGATGCGGGTGATCCTGATCTTCGACATCTGGAACCCCTATCTTTCCGAAGCCGAACAGACCCTGATCACCGCGATGATGCAGGCGCACCGGAATTTTGCGGGCGGGTAGGACGCCACGGACGAGGGATTAGGGATTAGGGATTGGGGATTAGGTCAGGGATCAGATTTTCATCGTCCGGCTGGATCGCGGCCCCGATCGCTGGCCGCGCTGCCC
>Ga0114981_10002166_pt1 | contig 12741 bp, 9 predicted proteins | sample S_140806_MF_Meta_FD_87028 | JGI IMG/M metagenome (GOLD analysis project Ga0114981, IMG submission 87028) | Freshwater microbial communities from Lake Simoncouche, Canada to study carbon cycling - S_140806_MF_MetaG | ecosystem: Environmental > Aquatic > Freshwater > Lake | place: Lake...
CGCGCCGGCAAGCTGGTGAACAGCAACCTGCACGTCGCTCATGGCTACCACGCCGCCGCGCTCGCCCAGCTCGCCAACGTTTCCTACCGTCTCGGTAAGCAGATCAGCAATGCTGAGGTCCAGGAGCGTCTCGCCGCCGATAAAGCCGGCCAGGAAACCCTCGCTGACTTCATCGCCAACCTCGAAGCCAACAAGATCGACCTCGCCGCTGAAAAAATCAGCGCTGGTCCATGGCTCGACTTCGATCCCGCCACCGAGAAGTTCACCGGTGAATTCGCCGCCGAGGCCAACAAGCTCGCTCAGGACGAATACGCCGCCGGTTTCGAGCTGCCCACCATCGGCTAAATCGTGAGGCAGGCACTCCTGTCTGCCCGCTTCGGCCTCATCCCTCCTACGGAGCCGATCCCTCAAAAGGTCGGCTCCTTTTTTTCGTCTTCATCATTCCCCATCTTGCCTCTCTCCCGCCCGCATGGTACTCACCGGGCCGCCTTTCCCATGACACCCAACCAGATTCTCTCCGCCATCGGCCCCGAAATGCAGATGCAGCTCATGCGCTACATGCAGGACGATCAGCGTCCCGCCTACAAGGCCATCATCAACACCCTCGCCCCGCAGCGCAAACTGCGCCCCTCCTTCATCTATGAGAGATCGAAGGACAAGCAGGCCGCCTGGCTTCTAGAACAGCTCCGCCTCCGTACCAACGAAGGCGTCACTGAGCAGATCTTCCAAATCTGGCTCCTCAAAGGCAAGGCGGACATGCTCACCACCTTCCTCGACGGCGTCGGCATCGCTCATGATGGCAAAGGCGAGATCACGGAGCTGCCGGCCGAAATTGCCGACGACAAGGCCGAGGCCGCCGTCGCCGCTCTCGTCGCCGCCCATCCTGCGAAGCACGTTGCTCTTTACCTCACGATGTTCCAGACCCAGCGCCCTGGCGGCTGGCCAGGCCTCAGCAAGGCCATCGAAGCTCGTCCTGAGCTCAAACTGGCCTGAGCCCGCTTATTTCTTGGCCACCACCCGCACCCGTATGGGATTGGACCACACGATGAAGGTCGCGTCTTTGGGCGCGGCCTTTGTCGTTTGATCCTTCACGGCCTTGTCAGCCTCTGTTTTGGCCTTTTCGGCGGTTTTCACGAGCTCAGCGGCTTTGGGCGATGGGTCGGCTTTGGCCTTCGTGAGGGCTTCGGCGGCTTCTTGGGCCTTTTTCTCGGCTTCGGCCAGTTCTTCGAGGTTTCGGCGGACTTTCATCTTCGCGGGGCCTTGAAGGATAAAGCCATATTCGCCCGGAGCGAGCTTCAGCGTCTTCACATCGAGCGTGAACTTGCCTGCGACCGCTTTTGCCGGGATGTCGGCCTCGGGAGCCTTCGCCGCGTCGATGAGGCCCAGCGCCTTGAGTTTGATGGCATCGCTGAATTCAGCGTGACGCGTCACTTTGAGCGCGATATCCAGCTTTCCGTCCCCAGGCACTTCGAGGAGGCCCGTTTTCTCCGTCACGATCAGCGCCGGCGTGCTCAAACTGCTCACGCCAATGGCTGGCGGGCCGCTACGGCGGATGAGGATATTATCACGGGCTGTGTCCGCGACGATGAAACTCGCATAAGCCGACTCCGGCAGGCTGCTGACGACACCCGCGCCCGCTGGAGCATCCGCCGCCTCCTGAAAGGCGATGTAGCCGAGTGATTGCCCTTTGCCGATGAAGCCGCCGAGGCTCGTCAGGCCTGCTGGCAGCTTCTCTGCCTTCAATTCGATGGCCTCGCTCAGTGAGTGGCGATTCATCGCCACCACTTCCAGCGCATGAATGCCGCCACGAAGGACATTCGCATAACCGATCTCTGCATTCTTCGCGTTCGCCGCCTTCGGCAGCGAGCTGTAGAGCGCGATGAGCCTGTTCTCCGCCTTTTCGCTGATGCGCAGCTCAAAAGGCAGCGTCGTGGCAAAGTTGTCGTTCAAAGTGATGCGAAAGGTGCCATCGGCCTTCGCTTCATACGCATAGACGGGGTCCCGATTCTCCAATTTCAGTCCTGGAGCCGGCGTGATCACCGGCGCATCCGCCACCTCCGCCTGTGCCGTCGTGCTGCCGTCCGCTTTGAGATTCTCGATCACCAGATGCGGGTCCGTCGCATGCCCGAGCTGATGCGAGAGCACCTGGATGACGAAACGCTGCCCGGCTTTGAATGGCAGATCAAAGCTGTGGATACCCGCGAAGGAGCCTTTCACCGTTCCACCGATGGAGATCGGTCCGATCGGGCTGGTCTTTCCGACCGGCGGCACCGAAACACCCAGCACCACGCGGAAAGCATAATCATCCCCCGTGCGATGCATGAGCTCATGAAGCCGCAGCCGGTAACTGCCATCCGCAGGGGCGGTGAAAGTGAGCACACCAGCTTTCATGCGGGCCAGCTCGCGTCCCTGCGTATCCGTGATCGCCCCCAGCAGCTCCGTGCGTGTGTCAAAGCGCTGCCCGTCATAGCTCGCGGTGATCGTCTGGCCCTTCTTGGCCTCGAAGCTGAACCATTGCGGCGTCGTGGCCTTGAACGCACCTTGAATCGCATCGCCGACCTTCACCGCATGCGCCTTGTCCGGCTTAGCGTTCGTTCCTGGCGACTCCACGCTTGCATGCTTGCTCACCTGAAACACCCGCGGGTTGCTCACGCCATATCGACCGACAAAACGCAAATCATGAAGGCCATCCGGCATGTCCGCAGGCAGCACCAGCGCCGCCTTCGTCACCGCCGTGATCGGAACCGCGCGATCTCCAATCAAAACCGCCTTCGGCCCATCAAGATCCGTTCCTCGCAGCGTCAGCTCCACACTCGTCCCCGGCTTTCCACCGAGAGGTGAAAGGCTCGTGAGCACGGGCGAGGGGAAGATGGCTTGGGAATAGGAGTTCGATACAAGGGGCGAGCAAATCAACACGCAAAGCCCGAAAAGGCGCGACAGCGTTTTGGAGTGCTCCAGTCCTCTGGAGCTTTTCGTAGGCCTGCGGACTCCCGAAAAGCGCTGGAGGGCCAGCGCACTCCAGGACGCTGTCGCGAGTTTGAATGCGCATGAGGAAGCAGACGTGCGGCGAATCATGGGACTAGTGACTTTCTTCATTCTGAGTTTTCCATTTCATGAATGCGGACGAGGGCGTCCGCGCTCCACGTGAGACGGCGATCAATGATTGAACAAAAACTCCTTCGTGTTCAGCAGGGCCCAGAGGACATCTTCGAAGGCTTCTTTTTTGGCTTTGAAGGCGACGTCGCCGGTTTTGCCGGTGGTTTTTTTGTCGAAGTGGCTGCGGGCGAATTTCACTTCGTTGGCGTTCGGGTCGCGGCTGAGGGCGATGTGGTAGAGGTCGGTGATTTTGTCGTCGTCGGGGCGGGTGTCCTTCGTGAGCATGTCGGCGCGGCCATTGCCACGGGCGAGCTGGGTCTGGATGTCGGCGGCATTCAGCAGGTGCAAGCTTTGGGCGAGGCTGGCTTCTTGGGTGCGTTCGCATTCGCAGGCGCTCGATGAATCGGGGCGGCCGAAGACACTGAGGAAGTAGGTGCTTTGGTTGTAGCTGTTGTCCGGGAGCGCCACGGCGCGGGTGCCGGGGGCTTGGCCGGCGAAGTTGCTTTCCACATCGAGCAGCGTGTTCACGGCGTCGTAGAGCACCTCGGCGTTGAGGCGTTTCGGGTAGTAGCGGCTGAAATTTTGGCGGTCTTTGGCGTTGTGCGCATTCGGCACGGCGCTGAGCTGGTAAGTGGTGCTCGTGGTGATGGTGCGGATGAGTTTCTTCATGTCGTAACCGCTTTTCATGAAGTCAGCAGCGAGGGCGCTGAGCAGCTCGGGATTCACCGGTGGGTTTGTCTCACGCATGTCGTCCTCGGGTTCGACAAGGCCGCGATTGAAGAAGTGCTTCCAGTAACGATTCACCAGCGTGTGAGCAAAAAAGGGATTGTCCTTGGCACTCATCCACTCGGCGAGGGAGTGACGCGGGTCCTGCTCGGGTTTGAGCTTCAAAGCGCTGCCGCCGAGGCTGGTGGGCATCACGGGCTGCTTCGTGCGGATGTTCACGGTCTGCGCGGTGCCGCGTTTGTTGTAGATCATTTCTTCGCCGGTGAAGGCACCGGGCTTGCGGGCCACATTCGCGAAGAAGGCGGCGAAGCCATAGTAGTCCTGCTGGCTCCATTTCTCGAAGGGGTGGTGGTGGCACTGCGCACACTGCATGCGGGTGCCGAGGAAGAGCTGCGCCACGTCCTCCATCTGCTGCTTCTGCTCTTTGACCTGCCGATACCAGGCCACGGCCGGGCTGTGGTCGATGTCGCCCGCTGCAGCGACGACTTCACGCACGAAGCGGTCATAAGGTTTGTTGTCCGCGATGCTGTCGCGAATCCACTGCCAGAAAAGATAGGTGCCGCGTGCATAGACGGGCTGCGTGCGCTGATTGCGAAGCAGCGAGCTCCATTTGTTGGCGAAGAACTCCGCGTAGTCTGGGCTGTCGAGCAGGCGATCGACGAGCGTGGTGCGCTTCTTGGCGTCTTTCGAGGCCATGAAGTCCTTCATCTCCGGCGCGGTCGGCAGTCGGCCCACGATGTCGAGCGTGACGCGGCGGATGAAAGTGCCGTCATCGGCGATTTCAGAGGGCGGGATGCCGATGGTCTTCAATTTGGCGAAGACGAGGTCGTCCACGAAGTTGCTCACTGGCGGCAAAGTGGCCACGGGAGCCCCCAGCGGCACCGTGGCGCGGAAAGTGGAGACTTTACCCTGATAGCGCACCATCACGGCGACATCGCCGGGTAGGTCAAAGAGGGTCACAAGGCCGGTTTCGCTCGTTTCGGCCATCGCTTTCTCATTCGCTTCATAAAGCGCCCGCTTCGTCACATCGCGGGTGGAGCCGTCGGTGTAATGCGCGGTCACCTTGAGCTGCTGGGCGCCTTTGAGCGGCATGGTGAGCATCGGCGGCTCCACGCGGATGCTGGCCATCTTGGGGTCGCTGTCCTTGCCATAGGGCATGCCTTCGCGAATCCAGCGCACGAGATCGGCGTAGTCCTCGGAGTTCGGATCGAGCTTCTTCCCGCCGCCGTGCGGGAGTTGCGCGGTGCCTTTCGTCAAAAGCAGGCTCTGCTGCGGCGATCCCGGAAACACACGGCGGCCGCGTGCTTCTTTGACGATGTGCTCATAGTCCTCCTGCGGCTCAAAACCGAGCAGCGAGAGCTTGAAGCCGTTCTGCCCGCCCGCTTTGCCATGACAACCGCCGCTGTTGCAGCCGCCTTTGGTGAGGATGGGCACGATGTCGTTCGCGAAGTTCAGCGGACGCGGGGCATCCGCCGCGAAAGCAGGCGCGGCAGCGAGGAGGATGAGGGGACGCAGGTTCATGTCGTGTGAACCTACGGGGCAGGGGAGGCGCTTTTGTCTTTGGAGACTCAGTTGCCCTTCGTTTGGTCTTCTGGCCAAGCCGGATAGGGCTTGGATTGTCCCGGCTTCAGACCGCCGACGTGCTGGATCGTCGTGTGGTAGTCCTTGTGATCTGGGTTCATGAAGAAGGCGGCATTCCCCATTATTCTATGATCGTCTTCCGCTCGGAGCATCACTGTTATCATCCGATCTGCATCCATGCTGGCGCTGCCGATGACTTCAGAAGACTCGCTTTCAGGTTGGGTATCAGTGCTTTTGCATCCAGACAGCCAAATAACCGCTGAGAAAATGAAGAGGAGTCGTGATTGATGCATGCACGCGAATCTACAGGCCTACAGTGGTGAAAGTCAAAGCAGCCAAACTCCAAGTACGACCAGGCTCATGCAAACCAGCAACCCGGTCAAGATGCTCACGCCGTCCTCGTGGTCGCGGTCGCAATGCCCCAGCGAGAGGGTGTAGAGCGTCCATTTGCCGATGTAGCCGAGAAACCACTCACCACACCACTCCAGTACAACCTCCGCCGCGAAGGCGAAAAAGCGTAAAAGGCCGACAAAGCAGCCTACGGCTTCATCCAGCGGCATGCGCGGCTCCTTTCATGAGGTTCCGGATCATGGGCGCGGAGTGTGGCCGACCTCAAAGGAATGAGCAGGTGGAAGTTCCTGCCGGTTTTGGATCTCGGCTCTCTGGATCAAGGACGATCGACCAGCCGGAGCAACCTGACCAAAACAGGTCGATGATCCGATCCGACATCGGTGCCGATGGTGCGCTGCATGATGCTGAGTTCGCCTTTCACGAGGACGTGGTCGATGGGGATCATCATGGGGAGGTTGAGGCCCCAGGTGGGCGGCCAGACGGGGGCAGCGGTGCGGAACTCAAGGCCGCTGCCGGTTTGGAGGAGGCGCATGCCGTGGCACCATGGGGTGGCGTTGAGGTCGCCCGCGACGATGAGGTCGTGTGGGATGGTCGAGGCGAACTTCGCGATCTCGATGAACTGCTTTTGCCAGATGGCGGCGGTTTGGCTGCTCATCGGCGGCGGGGGATGCGTGGCGATGACGGTGAGAGGTTTGCTGTCGTGCTCGAGCTGCATGATGAGACTCGGGTAGAGGCCGTGAGCGAAGTAACGCGTGGTCATGCTCTTCATGGGCAGACGCGTGAAGCAGGCGAAGCCGAAGGCACCGTATTCGAGCTCCTCGGCATGGTGCGGATACTTGTCACGAAGCGGTTGGAGGTGGTTGGTCCAGTTCGAGTCGGTCTCAAGGAGGCAGACGATGTCGGCATCGGCCTTCAACACATACTCGATGACGCGTTCGGGCTGCTGGTGCTCGTAGAAGACATTGAAGGTCATCAGCGAGAGCTTGCCTTCGCCCGCCTCTCCAGTCCGATGAACCTCAAAAACAGGCCAGGCATTCCAAAACAGCGAAACGACGGCGATGAGGCCCAAAAGCTTCTTCCGCTTCCAAACCGCAAAAACGATCACCAGCAGGCACGGGACGACGTATTGCAGCCGGAAGTGCGAGAAGAGATCGAGCAGCCAATGGAGGGAGCCGAGGCTGCCGAGCCAGGTTCCGGCGAGAGCGAGGATGCAGGCGGTCTCGATCAGGCCGGTGAAGGAGGCGCTCATGCGCCAGAAGGAGCGTGCGGAGGCCATTTACTTCACTTCGAGCAGCGTGGGCAGTTTGCTCAGCGCATCGGGGATGGTGGGCTTCGAGGCGGGGGCAGTCTGCGGATCGGCGGATTTGAGGTAGCGGAAGAGGTCGCTATCGGTGGTGAAGATCATCTGGGTATCGGTGGTGATGAGCTTCTTGTAGGCATCCATGGTTTTGATGAACTCAAAGAGCTGCACGGCCTCGGGAGACTGGTTGTAGGCCTTCGCGTAGATCTCGGTGGCCTTGGCATCGGCGGCACCTTCGACTTCTTGCACCCTGCGGTAGGCTTCGGATTCGATCTCGGCGAGATCGCGCTCGCGTTCGCCGAGGATTTCTGCGGCCTGGCCAGCGCCTTCGCTGCGATGCATCTCGGCGATCTTTTGACGCTCCGTCATCATGCGCTGGAAGATGGAGGCGCTGACGCTGGCATCGTAGTCGATGCGCTTGAAACGCACGTCGAGGAGTCTCACGCCGTATTCCTTCACCTTCGATTCGGCGCTTTTGAAAATCTCCTCCTCCAGCATGACGCGGCCTTTGGTGATGGGCGGCAGGCCTTGCGGAGCGGCATCTTTCGTGTGGGTGGACATGGCGGCGCTCATCGCGAGGGCCTCCGGCGAGACGACGCGATCCTTGGTGGTGCGCACGGCCTCGATGAAGTTATGCCGGGCGATCACGTTGCGCGTTTCGCTGCCGAGAATGTCGTTGAGGCGGCTGAGGGCGGTGCGCTCATCACGGAGCTTCTTGAAATAGATGAGCACGTTATCGACCTGCCATCGGCCAAAGGTATCGACGACGACGAAGACCTTGTCCTTGGTGGGCATCTTGGCGGCGGGGCCGTCCCATTCCATGACGCGTTTTTCAAAGCGGTTCACGCTTTGGATAAAGGGCGTCTTCCAGTGCAGGCCGGCCTCGGTGACGGACTCGCCCACAGGCATGCCGAACTGGGTGATGATGACCTGCTCCGTCATATCGACGGTGTAGAAGCCGCTGCCGAGTAGGATGGAAAGGGCGAAGATGCCGATGAGAATGAGTGTGGCTTTCATGGGATTACTTCGCCAGGGAGTTGAGGTTCATGAGCGGCAGGAACTGCGGCACTTTTTCATCGAGGATGACCTTGCCGGGCACGCCAGGGAGGATCTCGGACATGGTTTCGAGGTACATGCGCTTTTTCGTGACCTCCGGCGCTTTCTTGAACTCGGTGAGCAGGGCCTGGAAGCGGTTCGCATCGCCCTCGGCTTCGTTGACGCGTTTGGTGGCATAGCCTTCGGCCGTGCTGATCTTTTGCTTGGCCTCGCCACGGGCACGCGGCACGGCCTTGAAGTATTCGGCCTTGGCCTGGTTCACGGCGGATTCTTTCTCCTGCTGCGCCTTGTTCACATCGCTGAAACTCATCTCGACGCTGCGCGGGGGATTCACATTGCCGAGCTGGATCTGATCAATGCGGATGCCGATGTCCAGCGTCTGGACGAGCTGGCGGAGACGCTCGGCGGCTTTGATTTCCATCTCCTGGCGGCCCACGGTGAGCACTTCATCGACGCTGCGATCTCCTACCACCTCACGCATGGAGGCCTCGGCGAGGTCGCGGAGCGTTTGAAGCGGATCGCGGAAGGTGAAGAGATACTTCTCCGGCTCTTCAATGGTGTATTGGACGACCCATTCGACGAGTGCGGTGTTCAGATCGCCAGTGACCATCGTCTTCTCCTGCTCCATCTCCTCGTAGGTTTCGGCGTATTGGTAGGAGTTCGTGGCTCCCTGCGTGGCAAAGCCGAATTCGAGCTTCTGCTGTCGGGCGACTTCGACCGGCGTGATGGTGTCGATACCCCACGGCAGCTTGAAGTGCAGGCCGGGCTCGGAGGTTTTTAAGTACGCGCCGAAGCGCTGCACCACGGCCACGGAGTTTGCCGGGACGGAGTAAAAGCTCGAAAAGAGGCCCACCACAACGATGAGGGCGATGAGGATGCCGAGGATGAGCGCCGAGTTGACTCGGATTTTCGGAGCACCGGGAAGGGGAGGTAGAGCAGCCATGAGGCTGACGATAGCCGAGCGGGCGGTATCGTCTATCGGCTATTGTCTATTCGTTGAGCGGGGGAATAGACGATCAACAATAGTCGATAGTATGCCTCAGAGCGCCATCAGCGGCGCTGGCATGAGGAAGGCGTGCTGCTCCAGCAGGCTCCAGGCACCGTTCCAGCTCAGATAAGGCGCGGCATAAACGACGAGCACATAAGCAAGCGCCACAGGGAAGATGCCGAAGCGGGCGGTCCAGCGCCAAAACCAATGCCGGGGTGCTTCGCGGCGCTGCGCCCGGTTCATCGCCCAGCCGGTGAGCAGGCGGGCAGGGAAGATGAAGAGCACAAAGAGCAGCGCCGGTAGCCAGGCGAGCTCGCGAGGCGTGAGTTCGATCTTCAACACATAGAGCGGGATGGCCAGCAGCACGGTGACACACAACGCGGTCCAAAACGCGAGTGGTGCGCGGACAAATAACCGCCGCACTTCACGGATTTCGAAGATGGCTTGGAAGCGCTCCGTTTGCGCCAGATGTGCCTGAAGAAAGGGCAGGTGCATCACCACAAGCAGCAGCAGAACCCCGCCCAGCAACGAAAGCGCCACCGCGCCTCCCACCGGTGCCCGCGTAGCGGCAAAGAGGATGCCCGCGGGCACGATGAGCCATGCCAGCGCCCCGGCGAAGCCTCGCAGGCCGAGCCAGAAGTAGAACGGCAGCCGCAAACCGAGCACATAGGTTTGCAGCGCTTGTTTGACCTGCGAGAGGCTGTCGGCCGAATTTAGCCAGCGATGCAGCTTGATGGGTGCAGGCCACAAAAGTGCCACCAGCGGCCGCCGCGCAGGCAGGCCCACACGATGTGGATAAGCGTCAAAACGAACAGCACGATGGCTCCCGCCTTCCACAGCATCGCGATGCGACTGCCAGCAGCGATGATCTCTGCATCACGCCAGAAGCCCTCGGCGATCCTCGCCGGCCACATCACGACCCACGCACCCGCCGCCACGCTGCCGATGACGGAGGCTTTGCGCACGCCGATGAAGCCGTCCCGCATCCGTCCTGTTCGCGCCACCGTACCGCTGACGTGCAGCAAATACCCCAAAGACAGGAAATTGAGCCCCGGAATGACGGAGCACACCGCCACGAGAACCAGCACGGCCGCGAAACCGAAGGCCCAGTCGATCCACGAAGCCACGCGGCTCGTGAAGGCAGGTTTGGCGGAGGCTTCGTCGTGCATGAATGGCGGTGGAGCGTGCGGGAACTGCGAACCAACGCCCAAGTTTCAGTTTATCATCGCGAAATCAGCCTGACGAGCCACGTTTCCTCTTCCCCCCAAAACCTCTCATGACGACGAAATCCCTGTTCGTTCTCCTTTTGCCTGCCTTCGCGGCTTCCGCCGCGCCGCCGCGTGGCGAGGAGGCCTATCAAAAGCGCATCCTGCCGCTGCTGGAAAAGTATTGCTACGACTGCCACAGCGACGGCACCGACAAAGGCGACTTCGTCATGGACGAGTACAAGGACTACACCTCCATGACCGCGGACAAGGTGCAGTGGGATCATGTGCGTCAGCAGATCGCCACCCATGTGATGCCGCCGGAAAAGAAGGACAAGCCGGCGCTGGCTGAGCGTGATGAACTGCTCGCCTGGATCGACGACACGATTTTCTGGTTCGATCCGAACAAGCCGGACCCTGGCCGAGCCGTGTGGCGTCGCCTCAACCGCACGGAATACAACAACACCATCCGTGACCTGCTGCTGGTGGACATGCGCCCGGCGAATGAATTCCCGCCAGACGACACCGGCTACGGCTATGACAACATCGGCGATGTGCTCGCTCTCTCGCCGCTGCTGATGGAGAAGTATCTGCGGGCCGCGAACGCCATCACGGAGAAGGCGCTGGATACCTCCGAGGTGGAGCGAGTGGACCTGGAACTCGGCGCGAAGAAGTTTTGGAACCAGAAAGGCACGTCGAGCGAGAACGAGGGGGTGCGCTGGTTTCACAGCGAGGCGGAGGCGGCCACGAAATTCAACGCACCGGCCTCCGGCACCTATGTTTTTAAGATCAAGGCCTCCGCCACGCAGGCCGGGCCGGACGCAGCGAGGATCGCTTTTCAAATCGACGGCAAAGAAGTGGGTCAGTTTGATATCACCGCCCGCTTTCGCGGAGAAAAAGGCCCCTGGCAGACGATCACGCATGAGGCCCGCCTGAGCGGCGGTGAGCACAAACTGAGCGTGAAGTTCCTCAACGACTTCCAGGACGCGGCAAATCCCGATCCCGAAAAGCGCGATCGAAACCTCGCGGTGGACAAAATCGATGTGGAAGGCCCGCTCGGACTGCTGCCGCCGCGTGGCACGCGTCTCGTGCAATGGCTGCTGGAAGGCAAACCGGCTGGCCGGCCCGAGTTGAAGCTCAGCGGCGAAGATTTTCAAATCGGCGAAGGCGATGGCAACCGCGACACCGGTGCCATTTACCTAGCGAGCAGCGGCTTTGTGAAGCATGCCGTCGAGGTCGAAAAGGCGGGTAAGTATCGCCTCACGATCAAAGCGGGCGCTCAGCAGGCGGGTAGTGAGCCAGCGAAGTTTGATGTGCGCCTCGGTGGTAAAAACGCGGGTTCATTCTCCGTCACCGCGAAGGATCAGGCACCGCAGTGGTTTAACGCGGAGGTAGAACTGCCCGCAGGCCGCTACGAGATCCAAGTCTGGTTCTTGAACGATTTCTACGATGAGAAAACTCGCCAGGATCGCAATTTCTGGCTCCATGAGCTTTCCGTCACCGGCCCGATGAACGAACCGGGCGGTATCGCGACGGCAGACGTGCCTAAACTGGTCGAAAAGCTCGGCACGCGTCTCTTCCGCCGCCCGATGAAGCCGGATGAAAAGGCGAATTGGACCGGCGTGGCCGATCTGGCGCAGAAAGAAGGCGCGAGCCCGTTTGACGCGCTTGGCTTTGTGCTGCGTGGCATGCTGGTCTCGCCGTCATTTCTCTTCCGGGCACCGCCACAGGTCGTTGGCGATGTCAAAGATGGCAGTGGCTTGATCGATGAATACTCGCTGGCCTCTCGCCTGTCGTATTTCATCTGGTCCGCCCCGCCGGATGACAAGCTGCTGCAACTCGCCGCGAAGGGTGAACTGCGCAAAAACCTCGCTACCGAGGTAAAACGCATGCTCGGAGACTGGCGTGCCTACAGCCTCGCGGAGGACTTTGCCGGTCAATGGCTCCAGCTTCGTGATGTGGAGATCGCGGATGTGGATACGCGGCGCTTTCCTGAATTCAAAGGCGGCATCAGCTCCTCGATGAAGAAGGAAACGCAGTTGTTCTTCAATCACCTGCTCGGCGAGAACCGCCCGGTGATCGAGTTTCTCTCCGCCGATTACAGTTTCCTCAATGAGAAGCTGGCCCGCTTCTACGACATCAAGGGCGTGAAGGGAGACAAATACCAAAAAGTGTCGCTGCAAGGCACGCCGCGCGGCGGCATCCTCACGCAGGGCAGCCTGCTGCTCGTCACCTCAAATCCCACCCGCACCTCGCCCGTGAAGCGCGGGAAGTTCCTGCTCGAAAACATTCTCGGCACGCCGCCGCCGCCTGCGCCCGGCGGCGTGGCTCCGCTCGATGAGAAAAAGGCCCGCTTTGGCAATCTCACGCTGCGCCAGCAGTTTGCCGAGCATCGCAGCAATGCCTCCTGCGCCGGTTGCCATGCCTTCCTTGATCCG
>Ga0114981_10002179_pt1 | contig 12710 bp, 15 predicted proteins | sample S_140806_MF_Meta_FD_87028 | JGI IMG/M metagenome (GOLD analysis project Ga0114981, IMG submission 87028) | Freshwater microbial communities from Lake Simoncouche, Canada to study carbon cycling - S_140806_MF_MetaG | ecosystem: Environmental > Aquatic > Freshwater > Lake | place: Lake...
GCACTACAAATTTAGATACTTCAAAATTAGCTAAATTCTATTATTCTATCAGTGAAGTAGCTGAAATGTTCAATGTCAATGCATCATTGCTTCGATATTGGGAAAAAGAGTTTCCAAACTTGTTTATACAACTTAAAAAAAATAAAAAAGGGGATCGTTTTTATACCAAAAAAGATGTAGATACCCTAAAAACGTTGTTTCATTTAATTAAAGAAAAAAAGATGACTTTAGATGGTGCAAGGGATTATTTGAAAAATAACAAACGAAAAATAAAGGACAACAGAAGTTTATTAGAAAATTTACAAAATATTCGAACGTTTTTAGTAGATTTGAAAAACAATATTCAATAGATAATATTCATGAAACATATTTTAGTCATCGCATTTTTATTTATCTCATTTCAAACCATAGCACAAGATTTTGTAAGAGAAAAAGACAGAAAAACGGGCAAGGTTTTATTAAGAGGACAAATGAAATTTGAAGATTTGCAAGATGAAGCTGCATACAAATGGTTTGGTGAAGGCGTTTCTAAATACGAGCCAAAAGAAATAGCTATTGAAAATTTAAAAAAATACCATAAACCTTATAAATTTATTGTTTTCCTGGGCACTTGGTGTGAAGATTCTCAAATAATCATTCCACAATTATACAAAGTACTAACCCTTGCTGGGATTGATTTACATTCAGTAGAAATGTATGGTGTAAACAGAGATAAAGAAGCATTGAACACTGAAAGTAAATTATATAATATTACTCGAGTTCCTACCATCATTGTCATGCACCAATACAGAGAAGTTGGTAGAATAACAGAATCTGTTACCTCTACAATTGAAGAAGACATATTATCAATTATTGCACCCGATTTTCAAAAGTTAGAACAAAAGAGATTGAATCGTTTTAAATAATTTTTTCTTTTAATACTTCTAATACCTTTTTCATTTTTTCATTCATTTCTTGATAAGGCAACTCTTCATTTGCATTATAGGTGATGAGCAAATGCATACTTTTATTTTTATCAATCAATAATTGTTTGGTTTCTATTTTATTGATTCGATAACTTTCTTTCAATCTTCTACGAATCGTATTGCGTTTATTGGCTCGTTTAAATTTTCGTTTAGGAACTGAAGCAACCAATTTCAATGCCTCATCTGGGTTGATTAATTCATCAAATAAAATATATTTGACACTATACGGAAAAACAAAAAACGCTTTCCCTTGAAGGAAAAGCGTATCAATACTTTTTTTGCTCTTTAACCTCTCATTTTTAGAAAGTGAGAAAGGTTTTTTCATGATTAAATGATATTTAATACTATTTCAAACGACTTTCGTCAGAAACCGTTAATTTTTTACGACCTTTTCTACGACGAGCAGACAATACTCTTCTTCCGCCTGGAGTTTCCATACGGCTACGGAATCCATGAACTGATTTTCTACGACGACGATGGGGTTGGAATGTACGTTTCATACTATATAAATTTTTAAGTCTTAATTTTTTTTAAGGACTGCAAAAGTAATACTAAGTTTTCAAAAAAACAAATTTACTCGTATTTATATGCTACATAAGTAATTTTTGATGCTTTATTGGCAGGCATTGAAATTAGCTCTTTGTATAATGTTATCGTTAAAACACCATTATTTAAGCTACCTGTACCATAATACTTATAAATTGCTGCTGTAAGTGGAAATTGTATATTTTGCTCTTTAATGGTGATTGCATTGCCAACAACACTTGCTGTCAATACTTCTATTAAAGAATCCCTAATGGAATAAATTTTAACTCCAAACTTATCATTCAATGCTTTTATACGTAAAGTATCATCGTTGTCATTGGATGGTGGGGTATTATTTATAAGTTCTACTCTGGCTGAACACGCATAGTAGGAATCAAATTTTTTGTTGACTTTGTATTGGCAACTGTCCCCTTCATATCCTGAAGCGCAAACACAATCTCCATCATTGCAAGTTCCTCCGTTATTACAAATTACATTGCGTGTTTTACACACATCTTGACTACATGAACTCATATAAAGAGACAATCCAAATACTGCAAAAACAGAAAGTATGGTAAGAAAAATTATTTTTTTCATGAATAAATGTTTAAGGTTGTGTAAATTTTGTAGCATTGTAAACACATGAATTCACTTGCCCTGTGATTACATTTTTTTGTTCTATAAATACAGTAATGTATTTCCCTTCAATTCTACCGTTTCCTGAATACGTATTATCACCTACAATTTGTGGCTCTATAACTATTTTTTCCAAATCTACAGTTGCTTTGATTGCCGTTCCTTGATTAAAAATATCATATATTACTATGGCATTGGGTTTGTCACCTGGGGCAATAATATTTGTAATTAAATCGGGTACAAGTCCATTGCAACGATAAGATCCGTCCCAAGTACCTACAAATTTTTCATACATTTTATACTCACAATTTACGCCTTCATAACCTAAACTGCACTTACAACGACCATCTCTACAAACGCCATTGTTTTTACAGATTAAATCTTTACATAAATCTTTTGTACAAGCATTAAAAACAACGGCAAATGCCATCATGAAAAATAATATAGATGTACTTACAATAATCTTAAATCTTCTCATAGTTACAAGAATGAGTAACAAACTTACTTAAAAAATGTTCATTAATGAAATTAATTGTTAATAATAATTTTTTTGCGGTTTAAATATGTTTCCATCCTTGTGCCGAAATATCAATTTTTACGTTGCTATTGGTCAAAAACTTACGCCCTTCACTGCTGTTTGTCATATGCCCAATGATATTCAACAATTCACACTCTTTCACTTTTTCAAACTCAGTAGGTGAAATGGTAAATAACAATTCGTAATCTTCGCCACCATTCAAAGCGGCAGTTGTGGATGCGATACCAAATTTTTGTGCATTCAACTTGGTTTCTTCATGAATAGGCAATTTATCTTCATAAATAACACAACCCAATTCACTTTGCTTACATATATGCAAAATTTCAGAACTCAAACCATCACTGATATCAATCATGGAAGTGGGCATTACATGATTTTCTTTCATCCAATGGACCATGTTTCTGCCAGCTTCAGGTTTCATAAAGCGTTCCAAAACATATTTTTGATTTTCCAAATCGGGTTGAACGCCCGGGTTTTCTAAATAAATTTTCTTTTCTCTTTCTAATAAAAGCAATCCCATATAAGAAGCTCCTAAATCGCCTGTAACACAGATTAAATCGCCCTCTTTTGCGCCACTTCTGGTCACAAATTTATTTTCTTCTACTTCACCGATAGCCGTAATGCTGATTACCAATCCTTTTTGTGATGACGTTGTATCACCGCCTATTAAATCAACTCCATAGCGTTCGCAAGCTAAGTTTACCCCTTCATAAAATTCATCCAATGCTTCTACACTGAAACGGTTTGAGATAGCAATACTCAAGGTAATTTGAGTGGGTTCAGCATTCATTGCATAAATATCAGAAAGGTTAACAATAACAGCCTTATAACCCAAATGTTTCAATGGCATATACATCAAATCAAAATGAACTCCTTCTACCAACATATCGGTACTAACAACCATTTGTTTGCCAAATGTATCAATCACAGCAGCATCATCGCCAATGCTCAATAAAGTACTGGCATTTTTAGTTTCATTTTCACGTGTTAAATGGTCTATCAAACCAAATTCTCCTAATGATGCAATTTCTGTTCTTTTTTCTTCCATGAAAGTATGTATTTCAAGCAAAGATAAATTTATTGTGTGGATGTGCCAATGATTTAATAAGCGATCTCTAGTTTCTAAATAATTTTTCAAACCTTTACAATCATTTTAGAAACTTTTTCAAGTATTCATTAAAAATTAAACACTTAAAACTACATTCGCAATATGAAAGTTACTGGTTTCACATTCATCAAAAATGCTATTAAATATGATTATCCTATTGTAGAAGCAATACAGTCTATTTTACCGTTGTGTGATGATTTTGTGGTAGCAGTTGGCAAATCAGATGATGATACATTGGCTCTTATACAAAGTATTTCCCCTGATAAAATAAAAATCATTGAAACCATTTGGGATGAAACAAAACGTGAAGGTGGACAAGTTTTAGCAATTGAAACCGACAAAGCTTTTCAAGCCATTGCAGGAGATGCCGATTGGGCATTTTATATACAAGGCGATGAAGTAATTCATGAAAAATATCATGCTATCATCAAAGACAATATGTTGAAATACAAAGAGGATCAAAAGGTGGATGGCTTGTTATTTAAGTACCAACATTTTTATGGTTCGTATGATTATGTAGTGGTTTCATCGAATTTTTATAAACATGAAATAAGAGTCATTAAAAACAACAAAAAAATATACTCCTACAGAGACGCACAAGGTTTCAGAAAAAATATAAACGAAAAACTGAATGTAAAATTAATAGATGCATATGTCTATCATTATGGCTGGGTAAAAGAACCAAAAGCGATGCAAGAAAAGCAAAAAACATTTCAAAAACTTTGGCATGACGATGATTGGGTTGAACAAAATCTAGTAAAATCAGAAGAATTTGATTACGAAAGTCATATTTCGGAATTGGCTAAATTTACAGAAAGTCATCCATTGATTATGCTTCCTCGAATAGAAAAAAAATCATGGAAATTTGAACATGACATTTCATTTAACAAACGAAAATTGAAAGATTATTTCAAAGCTTTTTTACTTAAGGGTTTTGGGATAGATTTAAATTATAAAAATTATAAAATCGTATAAAAACAATTGTATTTCAGCATATCCCTTCTTTAAACAACAACAATAATCAAGAAATTGTTCATCATCTTACTTGCATAGAGCATTTCTAACCAGTATAATCAGATTAAACATTCACCTTTAAACATTAACCATTATTTTTGCAACATGAAAAACAATTTCTTTTTATATGTTATTGCTGCACTTTTATTTACTTCTTGCGGTAGAGAAAACATTTTAACACAAAATCAGTGGGGAGATATTTATAAAAAACATGGAATTGACTCAGCTTGTTTTGAAATGATTGACAACACACACGACCAAGCTTTTATTTACAATTTGGAACGATGCAGTAGAAGAATGTCTCCTGCTTCTACATTTAAAGTGTTTTTATCTTTAGCAGCATTAGAATCTAATGTGGCTTTAGACGAAAACTTGATGATTGCTTGGAATAAAATACCAACAGGTAAACCAGAATGGGACAAAGACATGACCATGCGTGAAGCATTAAAAGTTAGCAGTGAGCCCTATTTTAAAGAATTAGCAAAAAAAATGGGTGCCGTTGAAATGCAAAAATGGCTCGACACCATTCGTTATGGAAATAAAAGAATAGGGCAAGATATTGAAAGTTGTTGGGTAAATGACACTTTGCTAATTACTCCTGATGAGCAAGTAGGGTTTATGAAAAAATTATACTTCGATAAACTACCTATGTCGCAAAGAAGCCAGCGCATAGTACGTAATATGCTTTTACAAGAAGAAACGGCAGAACATAAGCTATATTTTAAAACAGGTACAAAATTAAATGGCAATCGATCTTTAGTTTGGTTGGTTGGGTTTATAGAACGTAAAGAAACTCAAAAAGGAGTAGTAACCAAAAAGGAGGAAACTAATAGTAGACCCTACTTTTTTGCAATGAATTATGAAACAGCGTTTGATTCGCTTGCTACAAGAGAAAAACGCATTGAAATTTTAAAAGACATTTTAGAGGAAAGACAAATTTTAACAAGTCCTAAATAAGATATTTATGTAATTATCTTACATAACTAAAACAAATACCAAATTAACTCAAACAGAAAAAACATTTATTACATTTGTACGATAAAAATTATTTTTTATGACACAAGAACAATTAGAACAAAATTTTCAGCAAAGAGTAGATGCAGAAATAAAAATTGAAGCTCGTGATTGGATGCCTGATGAATATCGAAAAACATTAATTAGACAAATATCACAACATGCACACAGTGAAATTATAGGCATGTTACCTGAGGGAAATTGGATTACTCGAGCACCTAATTTGCGTCGTAAATTAATTTTATTAGCAAAAGTTCAAGATGAAGCTGGTCATGGCTTATATCTTTATTCTGCAGCTGAAACATTAGGTATTTCAAGAGCTGAATTAAACGAACAATTAAATTCGGGCAAAGCAAAATATTCTAGCATTTTTAACTACCCAACCCTTACTTGGGCTGACATTGGCGCTGTGGGATGGTTGGTTGATGGAGCTGCTATCATGAATCAAGTGATGCTTTGTAGAACTTCTTATGGGCCTTATGCGAGAGCTATGGTAAAAATATGTAAAGAAGAAAGTTTTCATCAACGTCAAGGTTATGAATCTTTATTGGCATTAAGCAAAGGCACTCCAGAACAAAAAGCAATGTTACAGGATGCAGTAGATCGTTGGTGGTGGCCATCTATAATGATGTTTGGACCATCTGATTCTGAAAGTACGAATTCTGAAAAAAGCATGCTTTGGAAAATTAAACGTCAATCGAATGATGAATTGCGCCAACGATTTGTGGATGCAACCGTTGACCAAGCTAGAATTTTAGGAGTTACCCTTCCTGATCCTGATTTAAAATGGAATGAAGAGCGAGGTCACTATGATTTTGGAACTATTCCATGGGATGAGTTTTGGAATGTTGTAAAAGGCAATGGGCCATGTAATAAACAACGTTTGCGCGCTCGAGTAAAAGCCTATGAAAACGGGGCTTGGGTAAGATATGCAGCTACTGCAAATGCTGAAAAAAGAAAACGTAAAGTTGCTTAATAATACAAAACCGATTCTAATGAATCGGTTTTTTTATTTTAAAAATAAAAAGTGTTGAATTAATCTGACTTTTTTAAGATTTATTTTTTCATTGCTTTTTCTATCTCATCTGTAGTGATAGGGAAGTTTTTAAATAAATCTATACAACCCGTTTTAGTTACCCAGAAATTATTTTCAATTCTGATTCCTATATTTTCTTTTTCAACATAAATACCAGGTTCAATAGTAAAAACCATGCCTTCTTTGATAGGGGTATTTCTTGTGCCAATATCATGCACGTCTATTCCTAAATGATGACCTAAACCATGATAAAAATATTTACGGCAAGCTTTATTGGCAGGGTCTTGATTTTTAATTTCTTCTTTAGTTAATAAACCAATCGCCAGTAATTGTTTATTCATTTCATCTTCTGCTTTTGCCGTTATTTCCAACCAAGTAATACCCGGTTTTAATAATTTTTTTGCATAATTATGTACATTTAAACAAGCATCATATATCTCTTTCTGACGTTTTGTAAACTTACCATTTACAGGAATGGTTCTGGTCATATCAGCACAATAATTGCCATATTCTGCACCAAAATCCATTAAAATTAATTCCCCATTTTTACAAGCTTGGTTGTTGTCTACATAATGCAAAATACGAGCATTGTCGCCACTGGCAATAATACACCCATAGGCATGTCGAGTGGCACGATTTCGCAAAAATTCGTGTGTAACTTCTGCTTCAATTTCATGTTCATAAACACCCGGTTTCATGAATTTACAAACTCTTAAAAATGCTTTCAATGTGATATTCACAGCTTCTTGCATCACCACAATTTCTTCTTTTGTTTTAATAGCCCGAAGCTCTTTCATAACCAAAGCGGCCCGCTCGTACTTATGTAAAGGATAATTTTTCATTATTTCTTTTACATATAATAAATCCATTCTTGGCAAACTTAAATCGGTTCTGTCGTTTTCATTGCTATCTAAATAAATGGTATCCGCATGATGAATCCAACTGTGAAGCAATGCGTCTAATTGATCTAAATAAATAACTGTTTTTATTCCCGAAATTTGAGTTGCTTGCTCTTTGCTTAATTTATGACCTTCCCATTTTACCAACATTTCATTCGGACGAAGGATGACTAAAACCTCTTTGTATGTTTTATCTAAATTATCTGGATATAATATAACCATAGTTTTTTCTTGCACAATTCCGCTCAACCAAATAATATCTGAGTTTTGTTTAAGATGATATTGTGCATCACTATTTTCTGGTAAAATTGGATTGGCAGGAAAAATAGCAATTGAATTTGGTTTCATTTTTTTAATAAAACGAGCCCTGTTTTGTGTAAATATTTTGGAATCTAACGATAAATATTTCATTTATTTAATTTTAGAGTACGAATGTACAATTATTATTATTTTTTACTTTTATAAAATTGATGATCTGTTATAAACTCATTGTATCTCTAAATTTAACAGCTTGTCTACGAGAGATTTCAATTTCTTCTCCGCCATCTAATGTTACTTTTAATCCACTGTTCATTAGACTGTCAATTTTAGCAATTTTTTGTAGATTGATAATGTGTTTTCGATTTGCTCTAAAAAATACTTTTGCATCTAATCGTTCCTCCAATGAATTGAGTGACTTTAATATCAAAGGTTTGTTGGTTCCGAAAAATACTTTTGCATAATTGCCTACACTTTCAAATAAACGAACTTCATTTAATTTTACAAACCAACAACGTTCTCCATCTTTCACAAATACTTGATCATCTTTACTTAATACATTTTTTTGAATTTGAAGGTCTTGTTCTATACCTTTTTTCACTTTTTGAATAGCTTCCGCTAATCTTCTTGCATCAATTGGTTTTAATAAATAATCCAACGCATTGAAGTCGAATGCCTTGATAGCAAATTCATTGTAGGCAGTTGTAAAAACAACTTTGGGTACATATTCTAGTTCATTCAATAAATCAAAACCTGTTTTATCTCCTGGCATTTGTATGTCTAAAAAAATAAGTTGAGGATGTAAATCTTCAATTTTTTCTTTTGCATCAGCAACGTTAATCGCTTCTTCAATTACATCTATTTCTGGAAAATCTTGTAGGATTTTTTTCAACTCATTGCGAGCCAATCGTTCGTCGTCTACTATAATTGTTTTTATCATAAGTAATGAATTTAATGAGGAATTTTTATTGTTAGCATTACCCAATTATTTTTTTCATAAATGCTCAGTTCTGCTTTATTACCATACAAATAATGTAATCTTTGTTGACTTGCATGTAATCCAAAACCTAAACTATTTTCATTGGTTTTTATAGTTTTTAAATTGCCTGTATTTTTTATTTGTATAATCACATTTTCATTTTCTATTAAGGATTTAATAATAATTTCACCCCCTTCAGCTAACATAGAAATGCCGTGTTTAATGGCATTCTCAACCAAAGTTTGCAACATCATGGTTGGTACTTTAACATGCAAAGTATTCTCCTCAATTTGTTTGCTAAAATGTAGTCTTTCTTCAAATCTAATTTTTTCTAAATCTAAATAATCCTCAACCAATTTTAATTCATTTTCTAAGGAATCTGTTTCCTCTTGTTTTGAGATAGAATTGCGTAAAATATTCGAAATCTTCGTTATGGCTTCTCTAGCAAGGATTGGATTTTCATCAATCAATGCTCGAATACTATTCAATGAGTTAAAAATAAAATGAGGCTGCAAATTTGCTCTGATTGATTTAATCTCCAAATCCTTCATCAAGGCTTCACTTTTTAATTGATTAATTACCACTTGACGATTATGTTCGATATAATTCCAAATAAAATAAATTGCATTCCAAATAGCAAACAATATTAAAATGGAAATAAAAGCACCAAATAATTGTTGAAATTTTAATTGTTGAATAATCTCCCTATAAAAAACAAAAGAAAGGCTATAATAAATAATTGTAGCGCACGCACTGAAAACAACAGACGCAATAAAAATGTGTGTGATTAGTTTTTCTGTTTGCAATTTTATCCATTCTTTTTTTATTAAATAATTTCTATAAATGTGTGTTAGCAAGATTCCAGAAACACTAAAAAGTAAATTAATGATGATAATTGAAATATTAATTTCTCTGGTTAAAAAAGCAATGTAAATATTAAAGAAAGCAAAAGCTGTCCATCCTGTAAGTTGAAAAGCTAAATATTTTGAAATTTTTTGCACCTTACAAATATAATTCAGCATTTTCTATCACATTAATTAAAATGATGAAAGGCTATGATATTATATAAGTGCATTTTAATTATTTTAACGCTTACTTATAAACATGATTGAATATATTTGTACTTTATTATTAATTATGAATAAATATATTGTCTTAATCGCTGCTTTGATGATCGCTATAGGTGTAGATGCTCAAACTAACTCTAACACGAATAAAAAATCCTCTTTTTCTAAGCCTTCTAAAGATTATGTGATGATTCAATTAGGATATGAAAATTGGACTAATGTTCCTGATAGTATTAAAATTGGTGGTTTAGGCCGTGCTGTAAATGTTTATTTGTGTAATGAGTTTCCAATTCAAAAATCAAATTTTAGTTTTTCCGGCGGTATCGGAGTAGCTACTAGCCATATATTTTTAAAAAATCAAGAAATCGTATTAAATGATACAGTATCTGCAATTCAGTTTAAATCAGAATCTGCTGATTATAAAAAATACAAATATGCGACTGCCTATTTAGAAGCTCCTTTAGAATTGCGCTATTTTGAAAATAAAGAAAATAAAAATACAGGATTTAAAGCAGCTATTGGATTAAAAGTAGGCGCTGTAATAGCAGCACATACAAAAAGTAAACAAACAATTAGCAACAAGCCCGTTGTAGAAAAATTGAGTACAAGAAGATATGTAGAATCTTATCGATATGCAGCAACTGCAAGAATTGGTTACGGGAATTTTTTTATATATGGCCAATACGCAATTAATAATTTATTTAAAATCGCTTCAGGTCCGGAAAACATAAAACCATTTCAATTAGGAATCTGTATTACTGGTCTGTAATATTTTTATAACACATTTTAAAAAGCAATTCTTTTTGAATTGCTTTTTTTGTAATATTGATTATGGGAAAATTTGAAAATTCAATTTCTGCAAAGCTTCAAAAATGGATAAAAAAACAAAAAATATTTTTTGTTTCTACAGCTCCATTATCTGCTACAGGACACATAAACTGTTCACCCAAAGGCCTAGATTCATTTAGAATCATAGATGATAAAACGGTCGTTTACGAAGACTTAACAGGCAGTGGAGCAGAAACAATTGCACATGTAAATGAAAATAAACGCATTGTGATTATGTTTTGTGCATTTGATGGACCCCCATTAATAGTTAGACTTTATGGAGAAGGGGAAATTATTACCAAAAACCAACAAGAATTCTCAACCATTCAACCATTATTTACGCCAAGGGCGGGCGTTCGAGCTTATATCAAAATACATTTAACTCGCGTATCCGATTCATGTGGCTATTCGGTTCCATTATATGAATTTAAACAAGATCGAGATGTATTGGATAAATGGTTTGATAGAAAAGGAGAAGACGGGCTCATAGAATATCAAAAAGAAAATAATCAAATAAGTCTTGATGGATTAAAAGCCTTAGAGTGTTGAGGCAGTGCAGCACAGTAAGCCATTTTAAATAATTTATCGTTTTGCAAACCTGCTTTTTCTCTTGCAGCGTTTTCTGAAATATTTAATTCAATCAACCCTTTATAATAAATATACATTTGAGCAAATTCTACTAAAATAAGGTTTTGTTGAAAGTCGTTTTTTAATTCTACTGAATGGAAATCCCTCATATTAGTTCGTAAATTTTTAGTTTGCTCTAAAAATGAAAGAGGCGTTATTTCTTCTACACAAAAGAATGTAGAATCCCCATCCTGTAAATGAGCTAATTCTAAAGAACAATTCGTAAAAATTATATTGTCGTTTATTAAATCAATGATATAAGGTTGTTCTCCATTACTTAATAGCTTGTCACTTACTTTCAATTGTAGTTTTTCGCCAACAACCCCACTGAAGCGAAGTAAATCATTAAATTTTGAAAAAGGAAAAAGCAAAGTTGTTTCAGAAAAAATATTATCTATCCTGCACTTAACGTTTAAACTAACTAAATCACTTTCATCAAATATTATTTTTGAGGTGCTAAAAGCGTCTATTTTATATATTGTTCTTGTGAATGCGTTTTTCATTTATTTATATTTTAATACAAATATTTACACGCAACTACGTAAAGAGATTACGTAGTTAAAAATAATTATTTATATTTACATAGTATGAAAAATAAAAACGCTTCTGCAAGGTATCGATTAATAGATATTCGTATGAATATGAAACAAAAAAACGTGCCCACTTTATTAGATTTGGTAGATTTTGTTTCTGAAAAATTAGGTGAAAGAGTTTCTGTATCTAGTATTCAGAAAGATATTTACGCAATGCGATATGATGAGTCATTAGGTTTTTTAGCACCCATTGAATATGACAATTATAAAAAAGGATATGTATATACAGAAGAAAATTATTCTATCAACAAAATTCCTGTATCGGAAGAAGAATTGCAAGGTCTTGAAATTGCAATTGGAATTTTAGAACAGTTTAAAGAAATTCCTGCTATTAAAATGTTTGAAGATGCGATCAATAAAATTGCAAGTTCTGTAAAAATGAGTAGAGAGCAAGCTCAACAAAGTAGCATTTTAATTTTAGATAGGCCTAAGCGTTATCAAGGCATTGAATATATGTCTGATATTGTGGATGCCATCAGACAAAAACATGTTATTAAATTTTTGTACCAACCATTCACAAAAAAAGAAGCAAAAAAACATACAGTTCATCCATATTTTATCAAAGAATACAATAGCAGAATGTATTTAATAGGGAAAGATATTCACCCAACAAAAGAAACAAA
>Ga0114981_10002182_pt1 | contig 12689 bp, 5 predicted proteins | sample S_140806_MF_Meta_FD_87028 | JGI IMG/M metagenome (GOLD analysis project Ga0114981, IMG submission 87028) | Freshwater microbial communities from Lake Simoncouche, Canada to study carbon cycling - S_140806_MF_MetaG | ecosystem: Environmental > Aquatic > Freshwater > Lake | place: Lake...
ACTGCTGGAGCTCCTCAATGAAGCGGTCGGCCCGGTTGTAATCACGGGGCCGGTCAGCCGGCTTGCCCGGGGTGCGCTGGTCGAACTTCACGCTGCGCAACGGTTCGATGCCGCGGCGGTTACCCATGCCGAACGTCTTGACGAGCAGACCCTTCTGCGCGGCCAGTTCCCAGATGTAGGGCGTCGACTGGCTGCCGATTCCATTCGCTGTATTCAAGCGGCCGTGGCGGGAGTAGCTCAAGGTCCACGCCCGCTGCGTGAACTCGTTGACGTAGGCCGAGGTCGTCCACGGTTGCCCGTCCTGCGACACCTCGCCGCTGCAGTACAGATTGTCGAGCAGTACGAACTGCTCGGCCAGCGCATGCTGGTTCGGAGTGACATCGCGCCCAAACAGCGTCAGCGAGGGATCACCGTTCCCCTGCTTCAGATCGCCATACACCTGATCGTAAGTGCGGTTCTCCTTCATGATGAAGAGCACGTGTTGAATGGGGGACTTTTCGCCGACCTTCGCCGGAACGACGGTATCGCCCGCAATTGCGGCGCTTTCGAGCAGCTTGTCACGGTAGGGCGAGTTCTCCATCGACTGCTTCGTCATGGCGGCCAGCGTCTTGGCCGTGGGGGTATCGACGAAGCTCAGCAACCCGTTCAGGTTATTGCCATGGTGCTGGAAGCTGACGGCGGGCGCGATGGGGTCGATGGGCCGTTTCACCTTGTTCGGGCCCGTACCGACGCCTTTTCCACTGGCGATCAGCAGGCGCTTGCCGTCCGGCGTCATGCGGACGAGGGTCGGGTACCAACCGGTCGGGATGAAGCCGCTCACCTGGCTGCGTCCGCGCTCCGCTACGTCAACCACTGCCACCGTGTTGTTGTCGGCGTTGGCGACATACAGCGTCTTGCCGTCCGGGGATAGCGTGAGGGAGTTCGGCGTGCTGCCGGCCGGAGCATTCGGGCCGAGCGCCATGTTGATGGACTCCAGCTTGCGGCCGGTGGCCACATCGAAAGTTTGCACGAAATTCGTGTGGCCGCAGGAGACGAACAGCAGACCGTCTTCGCGCAGCACAAGGTCATTCGGATGCGGATCGGTGGCCATGGTCGCCGCGATGGCCGGCCGCTCGGGATCGGCCACGTTAACCGCCACTACCTCGGAGCCGCCGAGGTTGGCGATATAGAGTGTCTTGCCGTCCTTCGAGAGGGCGCCTTGAATGGGGTGATCGCCAACCTTGAGCCTGCTGAGCGCGCGGCCGCCATACGTCTCCATCAGGTAGAGGTAGCCGTCCGAGTTGTTGAGGGCATAGAGCGTCCGGCCGTCGGCGGAGACCAGGATCGAGCTGACCGCCGAGTTGTCCTTGTTGGCGCCCACCAGGTTCGCGCCGCCGCGTGCTTCCTGCCAGCCTTCCTTGTCCCACCGGTCGAAGACAAGAAGGTCGCCGCCGGCGTAGCCGGCGCCACTCGAGACGTAAAGACGCTTGCTGTTGGGGGCCCAAGCCAGCCCGCTCCACCCCTGCTCAATTGGAAACGTGGCGATCTCTTTTTCCGTGGCGAGATCGACAATGTGGACCTGATGGCGGGTATAACCCGTGTTGGTGAAGGCGAACTGCTTGCCGTCCGGACTCACGGAGCCGCTCAGGATCATGTCGCCGGAGGCGAGGTGCCGGCCGGCGGGGGTCGTTTTCCACCCACTGATCAGAAGGGCGTTCGCGCCATTGCGGCCGGGAACGGTGATCTGTTCGCCCGTCGCCGGGTGCTTCATGCGGTACTGTTGCACCGCGGTGTAGGCGACAGTTCCAAGCACTGCGGCCAAGCCAACAAAGAAGAGGGTACGTTTCATGCGATCTCCGATTTCAGAGCACGTTGTTAAGAGATGAACTTCAGCGCAAACTGCAACTGCCGGGCGGCGCGGGTGTTCGTGACCGTTCCGTAGGTCCCGTTGGACCGGTTCGTATCGGGCACGAGGAAGTTGGTGGTGTTGAGCAGGTTGAACGCCTCGCCGCGGAACTCAAGACGCATGCGTTCAGTAAATGGGAACGACTTATGGAGGCCCAGGTCGGCCTGATAGAAAGGCTCTCCGCGGACCGTGCCCCGGCCGGAGTTTCCGAACGGATTTCCCTCGGTCGCCGGGACGACAGACACGGCCGCTGGGTCGAGCCAACGGAACCACTCCCTTTGCCCGGAGGGGATGTAGAGATTGGCGCCGGTCACATTGGGGCGGATGGATACGCCCACACTGCCGATGCCCTGCCGGCCCACCGGGTTATAGCGGAGCGTGCCCGGCTGGCCGCTTGCCATGTTATTGATGAGCGAAATCCGCCAGCCTCCGGCCAGATAGTCCAGCGCGGCCGGCATGGAGGCGCCGAGCTTCTTCCCTTTACCGACTGGCAGATCCCAAACCACCGACGTCGTGTTCGTGAAGGTCTGGTCGTAGCTCGAAACACCTTTCTCTTTCGATAGGTCAAACACGTTGGTCCGGGAGTCGTCGCCGAAGAAGGTTTCCAGGTGGCCCGCCGCGTTGTCCAGCGCTTTCGAATAGGTGAACGAATTGAGCAGATACAGCCCGCTCGAATAGCGCCGTTCGAGACGGACCTGCAACGAGTTGTAGTTGGCGAAGCCGAGCGGGGGCGCCGCTTGGATGGTCGTGAAGCCGGTGATCGGCCGGCGGGCGTCAACGGTCAAGTTCTCGGTAGGGCCGTTGAATCGAGCCTGATTCAAATCGCCGAGGATCATCAGTTTCTCCGTGCGGTTGCCGACATAACCGACGTCGAGCACGAAGTTGTTCCACAGTTCCCGCTGGATGGAGAAGTGGTAACTCATTGTATAGGCCGTTTTGAGGTCAACGGGAATATGCAGCGTACGGGTCGTCGTCGTACTCACGTTCGCCGGATCGAGGAAGCCGGCCGGGTAACCGTCATAGGTCGGCCGGAAGCAGGTCTGGATGGCCTGCCCGTCGCGGCAGCGTGCTTGCGTGGGCAACTGGGCGATGCTCGGACGCAGGACCCACGGGATGTTGCCGCTCAGAATGTTTTCTCCGCCCAGACGGTTGAAGTGGATAAAGCTGGTCCCGAAGCCGCCGCGCAGAACGGTCTTGGGAGTCATCGAGTAAGCGAAACCCACCCGGGGCGCCCAATTGTTCCGGTCAGGGTCAATCCCGCTGCGATTGCGGATCGAGCCCTCACTGGCCGGCACCAGCCTCCGCGCCTGCGGATCGAAGTTCGAGAGCCGGTTCTCCGCCTCGTACTGCGGGGTGGCGAACTCGTAGCGAACTCCCAGGTTCAACGTGAGGGCCTGGTTGACCTTCCAGTCGGTTTGCAGGTAGAAGAACTGCATCTGCTGGCGGTACTGCGCCACCAGCACGTTGGCGGCGTCATAGTTACCGCGCAGGCCGAGCAGGAAGTCGGCCATGTTGTAAACGCTGTTCGCCGCGGCCATGGCCGGGCGGGTGAACTGGCCGCTGTAGGAGTCGCGCCCGTATTGAGGAGTAAAGTCCTGAATCTCGGTGTGGATGCGCTGGTATTCGTAGCCGGCCTTCAAGCTCAGCTTCCCCAGAAACTTGGAGTAGTTCACCTTCGGGTTGTACACGTCCGGATTCTGAAATTGCGGGTTGCTTGGTTGCCGTCCGAGGCTGGTGTATCCCCCGATGTTTTGCGTATTCAGGCCGCCGGCGTACTCGGGATCCTCCGTCAGGCCGCGAATGCCGTAGAGAGACAGCATGTTGCCGCGGCCGATGTCGAGCGGCCGCCGTCCTCCGTTGCTCTGGGAGGCGCCGAAGCGCACGTCCAGCAGCGAACTGGGATCCAACGTGTAGGTGCCGCCAAAGACGATCTGGCGGTTTGATTCCGCCACAAACCCATTGCTCGAACCGCCCGACGGGGTCGGCAGGCTCGCCTCTTCGACGGCGTTGGCCACGCGGTGGCTATAGCGGCCGAACACGTTCAGTTGGCGGTTCATGTAGTAGTCGATCTTGAGGTCTCCCTTGTCGTCGTTCTGCGTCGCGCGCGGGAGAGATTCGTAGTTGTTGGCGAACCCGGGCCGGTTGGGTGCGGGAAGCTCGCCCAAAACCTTGCGGCCAAAGGCCGGAATTTCGCTGGCCGGAATGACCCCGTTTGGATACAGGCCGCCCGTTAAGGGATTCTGCAGCACCAGTGGTCGCCCATTGGCGTCGGTAAAGATTCCTTGGCGCTGTTCGAGGGTGGCGATGGAGGAGAGAGCGAACGACGTCGTTACCCTGCGGAACCCCTCATAGTTGCCGAAGGCGAAGAGCTTGTCCTGGCGAATCGGTCCGCCGAGCGCTCCGCCGAACTGGTTTTGGACCAGCGTCGGCTTCTTGTTTTCGCGAGGCTGGAAAAAGCCAATGGCGTTCAGGTGCGTATTGCGCAAAAACTCCCAGGCCGCGCCGTGCAGTTCGTTCGTTCCGCTCTTCACGCTGGCATTGATGATGGCTCCACCCGCGCGGCCGTACTCGGCGGAGTAGTTGTTGGTCACAACCTTAAACTCGGCCACTGCATCCGGCGAGACCTGCACCACCTGATTGGAAAAGCCCTGGTTCGACGTACCGTAGGAGTTGTTGTCGACCCCATCGATGATGAAGTTGTTCAGCGAGGACCGCAGTCCGTTGACGTTGAACGACGCATTACGCGGCCGGCCCCCTTCGCCCGTGTAGGACAAGACGCTCGGCCGCACCCCTGGAGCCAGCAGCGCCAGATCGGCGTAGCTTCTACCGTTTAACGGTAAGTTGACAATCTTTTCGGCGCTGATGACTTGACCCCGGTCACTCGAATCCGTCTCCAGGGTGCGCACCGCATCGGTCACCGTAACCGTTTCGTTGATCGATTCCACGCGCATCTCGAGGTCGACGCGTTGGCGCGCCCCGACGAGCACTCCGAACTCCGCGGAACTCGTGCTCGCAAACCCCGCCTTTTCGGCGCGAAGGATATAGCGCCCGATGCGTACGTTAAAGATTTCGAAGGCCCCCTGCTCGTCGGCCTGGATCTCCGTGGTCACCCCGGTCCCGGTGTTTCTAAGGATGATCTTCGCTCCGGAGATGCCACCCTGGGTGGTGTCGCGGATCGAACCCAGAACCGTCGCGGTCTCGAATTGTGCGGCCAGCGGGAGGACCGCCAGGAGCGTCGCCACGGCAAGGAGGAAGCGTCGATCACAGTTCAAGGGAATCACCGACGATGTTAGGTTCTTGGGGTTTCACGCCGATGAACGCGCGAACAATATTTAGACAAGAGATTTCTGGTCATTTGGTTTAGGGGACCAGGTAGCCTTCCCCCCAGGACATCACGACGAATGGGTACGCCGTCCCGAAGAGGTGATTGTAGGTTTGGGTGTAGTCTTCCCGGTGGTCCACGGTGTGGGACATCTCGTTCTCGTGGCCGGTGAGGATTAGCTTCGGGTTCACGCCGCGAGCCATGCGCTGGATGTCCGTCGTCCAGCAGTTCGGCAGCAGGACATCGACCTTGTGTTGAAAGCCCACGTTGTTGATCCAGTTGAAGTCCGACCAATCGTTATCGTCCGAGGACTGATCGCCCGTATGCATGACCGTGAAGGACTCCGGCGTGATGACCAGATGATTGTTGTTGATCGGGGCCTTGCCCTGGTGGCCGGGATAGGCGACGTAGCCCAGCGTGGGCCCCCCTTCGCGGATGGACAACTGGTGAACCGTTTCGGCGCTGCGCTGGGGATAGATCAGGCGTCCGGCAAACTCCGGGTCGTCCTTCCATAGGCCCTCGGAAGCCACCACCTTCTTGCCCTGTTGCAGGAACATCCGGGCGACGGCTTTGTTGGCGTGGTCGGAGTGGAGGTGGCTGATAAACAGGACGTCCGACTGGCGAACGAGGCGCTCGAGAACCGCGGGGGGCAGGGCGAAGCCTTCATTGCGGGGCGGGCCGGGGACAAGGTCAAACGCGACGGTGACCGATGGGGTGCGGACGATCCAGCTATGGCTATAGATCTTCCAAAGGCGAGCGCCCCGGGTGAGCCTGGTCTTTTCGATTTCCTCGAGTCCACGAGTGACTTGGCCGTGGAAAAACTGCTGGACGAGGGGCTTGGTGGGAGCGGACTGAATGTGGAGGATGTCGTCGAGGCGGATCAAGGCTGCCCGGCGGGCGGGGTGTTCCGGTACGGCCGGAGGATAGGTGCGAAACATATCGTCTGCCCAGGCGAAGGAGCGGGTGATCCATTCGTCGGGCGCGTCCTTTAACTCCGGTGCTGTGAAGGCGCGGCGGGGCGAGGAGAGATATGGCTTGGCTGGTTGAGCGAATACGGGCGTGACAAGAAGAATGAATAAGAGGAATCGCATGGGAGTGGTCGATCAGAAGAGAAGTTTGAGGCCAAGTTGGAGATTACGTTCACCAAACTTGCTGGTAATGCGGCTGAAGTCTCCCGAGCGCGGGGTGGTGTTGGGGTTGCTCAGGAGAGGATGGTTGAGGAAGTTGAACGCCTCGGCCCGGATCTGCGCCCCGATGCGTTCGGAGAACCGGATATTCTTGAAGAGTGCCAAGTCCCAGTTCTGAAAGCCGGGACCGCGGAGGATATTGAGACCGGCATTGCCGAAGGTTCCTGCGCGGGGGACGGAGAAGGCAGCGGGGTTGAACCAGGATCGTCCTACGCCGGTCTCGCCAGGGGCGGCGGTAGAGCCGGAGATGTTCCAGGGTTGGGAGGCGCTACCGGGGCCGACTCCCGCGGTGTCGGTCGAGTCGACGACGGAGAAGGGGCTGCCGCTGCGGAAGAAAGTGACGCCGGAGATCTGCCAGTTTCCGAAGACGTTGCCGGCGAGGCTGCGGGAGTTGCGCAGGAAGGGGAGTTGGTAGATGTAGTTGACTGACAGCACGTGGGGGCGGTCGTTGCCAGAGAGAGCTCGCACGATGTTGTAAGCGTCATAGGGCGTCGCGACGTTATCGATGTTCTTTGAGAGTGTATAGGCGAGGCCAAAGCCGAGGCCATTCTGGAAGCGACGGTCCAAGCTGAGTTGGAAGGAGTTGTAGCTCGACCGGCCGCTCTGCTCGCTATAGTTGATCGCGGCGAGGCCGTAGTAGGGGCGCAGCGCATTGACGTTGATACCCGGGTTGGCCTGGACGGTACCGGGCAAGAGCTGGTTGACGTTGCGTACCCGGTAGAGGTCTACGGCGGTTTTGCCAACATAAGCGGCGTCCATCACCAACTTGAAGGGCAACTCGCGCTGGAGGGAGAAGCTGTACTGGTAGGCCGTGGGGTAGTTGTACTCCAGGGCCAGAGCACCGAGGGAAAACGGGAACTGGGAACCGCCGCGGCCGCCGGGGGCATCGACGACGCCGTTGACGACATCGACGCGGTCCTGGTTGGGCGCGTTGCGGAAGAGGGAGCCGTTGTTTAGGAAGTCGCGGGCTTTGAAGGAGCCGCCGCCGGTGCGGAGGACGGTTTTGGCGTTCAGTCGCCAGGCGAGTCCGACGCGGGGGGCGAAGTTGCCGAAGTACCTGTTGACGAAGCCTTCGGGGACACCGCGGAAGAGGCGCTGGACATTGGGCACATTGGCGCCGAGGGCGCGTCCGGCGGCGGAGGCGGGATAGCTGGCGCCGCCCTGAACGATGCCGTTATATGGGTCGCCACCGACGATGGCGCCGGTGCGGGGGTCGAGGACGGCGCGGTTGGCGACGGTGAAGTAGCGGGGATCGAAGTTGGAAATGTCGTTCCACTTGGCGGTCCAGGGGGCGAAATAGGAGTAGCGGAGGCCGAGTTCGAGGGTGAGGTTGGGACGGAGCTTCCAGGTGTCCTGAGCGAAGAATTCGTAGGCGTTGGAGCGGACGTGGGTGTCGGCAGCGGTACCGATTTCAAAGTAGGTGTCGAAGTTGCCGAGGGCAGCGTTGGCGATAGCGGTACCCGAGGTGGCGGGGTTGCCGGCGTCTCGAAAGGTAAACCAGCCATTTTGATTGAAGGCAATCTGGTCGGCATTGATTTGCGTATCGCGTCCGAAGAAGGCGCCAAATTTCAGGGTATGGCCCGAGTTGAGGACCCAGGTGAAATTGTCCGAGAACGAGACCATGGGACCGGAACTGCTACCGGGCTTCGAGGAGCCATCGAGGGTACTGAAACCGGTGATGTCGATGGTGGGGATGCGGTCCTCAATGCGCTTGGGACCGGGGATGAGGTAACCGAAGTTGATCCCGTAGCGGGAGCGTTCGTAGCGGTTGATTCCGTCAAACGGGTAGAGCGTCATCTGCACAACGTCGTTGGCGGCGGTGGCCGTGAACTCGTTGACCTTGTTGGGGGAGAGGGTAGAGGAAACGCTGAAGGCGCCAGTACGGTTGGGGCGGCGCCAGCGGGTGTTGGCGACGGTGAAGCTGCCGCGGAAGGGATCGTCTTCGGCGAAATAGAAGTTGGTGCCGGTGAAGGAGAGGCGGCTGGATCCGAGCATGTAGTCGATGCGGACCGTGTCTTTGCGGATATCGCGGGGGTTGGGCTGGGAGTCGATCCAGTTCGCAGCACCTTGCTGGAAGCCGGCAGTGGGAAGCGGGAAGGCGCGGAGGAGGCCCATACCGTTGGGGCTGAGACGGTTGGTGGGGATGATGTTGCCGGGGAAGGGGGTGTTGTTCAAGGGATCGCGGACGGTGACGGCGCGGCGGAAGAACGGATTAGCGGGGTTGAGCAGTTCGCTGAAATTGCCGTTGCGCATGGCGGCGGAGGGTACGATAGCGGATCCGGTCTTTTCCTGGCGGAAGGTGATCCACTCTTCGGCGACGAAGAAGAAGAGCTTTTCGCGCTTCGCGTTGAGCTTACCGGGGATGAAAACGGGGCCACCGAGCGAGAAGCCGGGCTGGTTGAAGCGAAAGGGAGCAGGACGCGTGGCATCGAAGGTGTTGGAGGCGTTGCGGACCCAGCTATTGGCGTCGAGGGCGGAGTTGCGGACGAAGTACCAGGCGGTGCCATGGAAGTCACGGGAGCCGCTTTTGGTGACGAAGCGGATCTGCCCGTCGGAGGCGCGGCCGTACTCGGCAGGGTAGGAGGAGGTGAGGATTTGGACCTCCTGGAGAGCGTCGGCGTTGAAGACGCCGAGGAGGGCGGGGCTGCTTTGGCCGTCGCCGCGGGTGCGAACGGCGCTGACGCCATCCATGGTGACGTTATTACCGTCGAGTTGGCCGCCGTTGATGGAGAGGCCGGTGCCGAAGCTGGTGGGGTTGAATGCGTTGAAGTTGCTGCCGACGACGCCGGCCTTGATGAGGGCCAGGTTGATTGGGTTGCGCCCGTTCAGGGCGAGATCGGAGATCTGTTTGGCTTCGACGACGCGGCCGAGCTGGGCGGAGGAGTCCTGGACGGGCTGGACTTCGTCGGTGACGGTGATGGTGTCGGTGGTAGCGCCGATGGTGAGTTGGGCGTCGACGGTCGAGCGGGTGGCGGTATCGACCTTGACGCTTTCGCGGATGAACTTGCGGAAGCCCGGGGCTTCGACTTCGACGGCGTAGAAGCCGATGGGGAGATTGGGGACGACGTAAGCGCCGGTGGGGCCGGAGGTGGCGGTGACGCGGCGGCCGGTCTGCCGGCTGACGATGGTGATCTGGGCGGCACCGATGGTCTGGCGGGAGGGGTCGGTGACGGCGCCGGCGATTTGACCCTGGTCGAGTTGGGCGAAAACAAGGCTGGTGAGCAGAGTAAAGACAACGAGGAGAGGGAGGTGCCTAGTCATATCGGCTTGAAGGTAGCAGCCGCACATTTCCAGACGATGACAATATGCTGAAACAATGTTCACGGGGTCTAAGGATTGAGCGTGGCGGCTCAGGAGGTCCCCGCTACAGTTTCCTTTAATCCACGCGATGCGCCATTGAGGCGATCCACTTGACGCTGTTGGGGCTTTGTCTGAGGGAAGCCAATCCAGTAGGACCGCGATCGGTCAGGGTCGGTTCGAGGGAGGAGCTCGAGAGAAACGGCGTTCTCAGCGACGAGTTCTCTGCCGGCGGGACCAAGCGAGCAGAATTCTGAACGGCGTCGACAGCCGCCACTACGATTCGTTGGTCGTCAGCATTCAGTCGTCCCTTCTCGACGAGATATTGGATCTCCACCGGTCTTGAACAGGTTGAAAGGCCGAATACGCTTTTAACGAGTGCACTTGTTTCGAGCCAAACGACTCTGAGTCCGTCGCCTAGTTTTGAACGGCTGATCGGGAGTCTTCAGGTCACCCGCGAGGACATGGAGACTTAGCCTGCGTTTTTCAATAACTTGGAGCCACCCGCCAGGATCGAACTGGCGACCTGCTGATTACGAATCAGCCGCTCTACCAACTGAGCTAGGGTGGCTCTCCAACCGCTCATTTACCAGTATACACGGGTCTCCGTGCTAGAGTGAAGGTCGGCTTATGTCCAGGCCCCGCCTTGTCATTCTCGGTTCCGGGGGTCATGCGAAAGTCATCGCGGAGATCTTCGAGGAGTCCTCCTCGTTCGAAATCGCTGGCTTCACTGCACTTTCGCCCACCGAAACCCTCTTCGATTACCCCTACCTCGGAAACGATAGCCAACTCGCGCAGCTGCTGACCAGCGGAATCACCTACGCCTTCCCTGCTATCGGCAGCAATCGAATCCGCCGTCGCGTGCTCGCCGAACTCCGCCAGCTTGGCTTCTCCCTCCCCAACGCCATCAGCCGAAACGCCATCCTCTCCCCCCGCACCAAGCTGGGGGTCGCCGTCGCCATCCTGCCCGGGGCTGTCGTCAATACCGGCTCCACGATCGGGGATGGCGCCATCCTCAATACCAGCTCCTCGATCGACCACGATAACCACATCGGCGCCTGCGCCCATATCGCGCCCGGATGCCACCTGGCGGGCAACGTCACCGTCGGCGAGGGGGCCTTTCTCGCGGCCGCCTCGGCCGCAATTCCCGGCGTGACCATCGGCCCGTGGGCCACCGTTGGGGCCGGCGGCGTGGTGATCCGCGATATCACCGCCGGGGTGACCGTCGTCGGGGTGCCGGCCTCACGACTGCTGCGATAAGGATGGTCGCGGGCCCGAGCTGCGATCCCCACTCCGTCTGGGCGGCTGCTGGTTATGGCGCGGAGGGGCGGGGGGATGGCGGGGGGTCGAGGCGGCGGATGCGCAGGTTGCGGAACCAGACGATGGAGTTGTGGTTTTGCAGCGATAGGAACGATTCTTTGGGCGGGGCAGTGAGGGGATAGGTGAGGATGCGGTGGCCGTCGAGCCAGTGCTCGACACGGTCGACGAGGACGAGGATGCGCGATTCGTGGAAGACACCGGGCGCGGGATAGGTGGCGAGTTGAGGGGCGTGGACAGTGTACAGGGAGCCGGTTTGCTGTTTGGGTGGGGCCTGGGGATCGTCGAGGAGCTGGTATTCGGGCCCGCGGGCCCTGGCCTGGTAACCGGATTCGCCGGGGCGTTGCCAGCGATCAGTTTTTTCGATTCGGTATTTGACGCCGGAATTGCCGCCTGGGGCGAGTTTCCATTCGAAGCGGAAGTCGAAAGAGCGAAACGAAGCCAATGTCCTTAAGTCCTGCATATTCTGCTGGTTAGGGATGGTTTTGAGGCAGCCGTCTTCGATGGTCCAGGAGGATGGGAACGGCGCGCCGGTGACTTCGAGCCAACCCTTGGAGGTGGCTCCGTCAAAGAGAATCTCCCACGATTGAGCGCTGGCGAGGGAGGCGGCCAGAAGGCCTAATGCGAGTTTCATGGCAGAGGGCCGTGAAAAGTATGGAGCGGGAGACGAGATTCGAACTCGCGACATCAACCTTGGCAAGGTTGCACTCTACCAGCTGAGTTACTCCCGCTCAGTGCGACAAAGATCAGTGTCTCACGCACCAGCGAGGCTGTCAAGATGTTCCCGGCTGGCAGTTTGCTGGGGGGGGTGGCGGAGGAGGGTTCTGGGGGTGACGACGGAACGCTATACAGCACTTCTGGCGGAAGAAGGAGGGATTTTTGCGGGGAGGTATGCCAGAGGTTGCGCTAGGGTAAAGCCGGTACCACCAGATGTTGTGGGAATACTCAATTTGGGGGAGGAAAATAGGGTAGTTACAAAATGGAAACAAAAGGATTTTGAATTGTATTTATGTTGATTCTAAAGGAGTTATTTGTAGATCAAACGGCTGTCCAGGGAGTGGAGCGCTGTGCTATTCTGAGATTCCGCTGAGCACTTGGATGGTTCTTTCCACGGTGTCGACACAGGTCCCTCCGAACCTTTTCACCGCTAGTGCAGACGTTTGGTGTACTTTTCCACACCTTGTTGGAAACCTGTGGGAAAGGTGTGTCTGTTCGTGGGGGCACTAGAGAGAAAGACAGGACTATGATGGTTTGGGATCAGATTAAGGGACAGCTCGCAGAGAGGTTGAGTGCCGAGAGTTTCCAGAACTGGCTGGCGCCGACGCAACAGCAGGGGCAGGCGGGTAGCCGCTTAGTGGTGCGGGTGCCGAGCGAGGCGTGCAAGGTTTGGATGGAGCAGGAGTATGCCGAACATGTGGCGGCGGCGATTGAAGCTTTGGGGTTGGGCATCAGCCGGGTAGAGTACGAGGTAGCGGGGGCGGTGTCGGTGCAGGGCGGGGCGGCCGAAGGATCGGCGAGTGCGCTGAATCCGAAGTACAGCTTTTCAAGCTTCGTGGTGGGCAGCTGTAACCAGTTTGCGCATGCGGCGGCGAAGGCGGTGGCGGATAACCCGGCGGAGCGGTACAACCCGTTATTCATCTATGGCGGGGCGGGGATGGGCAAGACCCACTTGATGCACGCG
>Ga0114981_10002184_pt1 | contig 12681 bp, 10 predicted proteins | sample S_140806_MF_Meta_FD_87028 | JGI IMG/M metagenome (GOLD analysis project Ga0114981, IMG submission 87028) | Freshwater microbial communities from Lake Simoncouche, Canada to study carbon cycling - S_140806_MF_MetaG | ecosystem: Environmental > Aquatic > Freshwater > Lake | place: Lake...
GGCTTCAATTCTTTCAGTCCTTTCACATAGTGGTCCACGGCTGCGTGATTCCCACTCTTAATGTGTTCCTTCACCCACTCAGCCATGTTCTTGGGAATAATGGCCTTGTAGCCATTGGAGGTTTCAATGAGCAGCTCCCCTCCTTCCGCTTCTATATGCTTAGACATTGATTCCGTATTTATTCAAATAATTGTATGCTTCCGCAGCGAAAATGGGCTGCTGCTGAAACTGTATTGGACCGCCTTCGCCTCCGAAGTTCTGCACCCCATCCATCATGGACATTCCTGTACCACGAGAAGGAGCTCCTCCTCCTGCGATTTCTTGTCCAAGTTCTTTATACGATTGTTTCATGCCCGGGCCAAGGAAGGGTGTCACTTCTCTAACGCCTTGCTGTACTCCCCCCACTTGGGGCTGCGCCTGTGGCCTCATCATTGTAGAAAGCCCTGCTTGAATGAGGGGATTGTATTTGCTTATGTTGCCTGCCGTAGAAGCTATGCCGCTAAACTTGCTTAGCTTGGATGCCTTGTCTGTAAGCTGTGCTGCTTTGGCTAAATCCCCAGCTTTTGTTGCTGCCTCTGCACCCTCTTTAGCGGCTTTTATACCGCCTCCATATCCCGCATTCCCCACAGCCATTCCGGCTATGCTTCCTGCGAGAGGCAAATATGTTCCTACGGCTTGGGCAAACTTGCTGTCAGGAGAGCCATAGCTTACGCCCGCTCCCAGGCCTTTTGCTCCCTGCTGTATGGCTGTGCCTGTTGTAGCACCTCCTGAGAGTATGCCTCCTGTAATGGCCCCTGCTGTCGTTCCGTAGCCACGGACGGAGTTCTGCTCCCTTATTTCTTGTTCGGAGCTTCCTCCAAGCCTTTGCAGGCCCTCATAGCCCATGTCTGTTAATTTGTCTGTCGCTCCAAGCGTAATCGTGTCAAGAAGGCCTTCCCCTATTCCGTAGGCTCCGGCCCCCAAGCTCTTAAAAAAGCTCCCCAATCCCGCATATTCGTCAGGCTTGTGGAAAGGAGCGTGAATACGCTTAACAACGCCGCCCTGAACTAAAATGTCTATGCCTCCGTCTTCGTGGCTTTTGCCGTTAAACTCCTCAATGATTTTCCATTTCCCTCCCTCCATAGCCTTCTCCTTTCGGGGAGCTATGCCTTTAATGGGCGTAATGGGAGAGGTAATGTTGTACATATATGCAAATATAGCAAATTCCTATTGAACAAGGACGCTCTTCAAATGCGTTACGCTTCCGTTGGGGGAGGCCATGAAGGCGTTGGTTTCTAAGGGACGCTTCTGCCACAGCTTCCACCAAGCCCTGCGCTTCCCTTTGCTTATTGTAATGCGTATTGTGTCGTTTATTGTCAGAGCTCCTTCGAGGCTGTCTCCATTCGTGTAGAGCCTCCCGTAGGGCGTGTAATACACCCGCTCCGTGTTGTTGTATATCACCGTGTCCTTCCCGGGCACGGCTACAGGAATCGTGTATTGAACGCCTGTTTGGCTGTATGTCTTTATTCCCCTAATGCGAATATCAAAGCGCTCCTTCAGGCTTTCTGTCTCCTGTTTAAGGAATTCGTTGGCCTGCTCTTGGCTTAACGCTATTGTCTGTGTTTTGGCCTGCATTTGGCCCCACTTATTTCGTGTTGTGTCCACGCTTGCAGACAGGGCAACAGAAAGGCCAGAGATGTCTTTCCCCAGCCTTTCGTTTTGTTCCTTCAAGTTTCTGTTCCCGATGAACAGGAAAGCAATCAGAGCGAGAAGGATGCCCTTAAAAAGTAGGTCATTATTTATCGCCTCCTTCATTGTCATCTTCTCCATCCTTGGGGTCTTTCCGTTTCCTAATGATGTCGATGATGCGAAGAACGCCGTACACGGCCATGACAACATTCAGGATGAACTTGGCTGAAGTGTCCCATCCGGCAGCTACGCCACTCATCCAAGTATGAAGAGGTTCGTAGAAGGCCATGTAGGCAATAAGAGGTGAGTCTTTTGCCACTTCAATGATGGCCACTTTAATCTCAAGAATCTCCTGAAGTTTCATTATGTGTTAGTTAAAATCTGTTGCGTAGGTGTAGAACGGGGCGAGAGCCTCGGCCATTGCGTCCCACGGATTAGCCTTCATGAAATCAGCAGGAAGAGCCATTCCGAGTTCGTAATAGTTCAGCGGTTTGAAATCAACAGGCAGCATCACCTCTGTATTCAGAAGGGCTTTGTAGGCTTTGCGGAAAGCCTTCTCTCCTTCTGCTGTCCATTGGTAGGCTCCCTTCTCGTCCCTGACGATTTTGTTTCCTTCCTTGAAGCAATGGTCAAGCCGAAGGTCTTCAAGCGATTCATCAAACTCTTCGTACTTTTCTGTGAACTTTTTTACAACCTTTTTCAGTTGTACGAGGGGGAGAATGTCGTCCGCACCTTCGATGTTTTTCTGCAATTGCTCGTTGAATGAACGGATCATCAGAAGTGTTTTGAAATTTGTCATATTATGTTTATATATTGTATGCGCAAATATAAAGAAAGTTTCATTTCCTCTGAAACTTCACAGCCTTAGAGGCCACAGATTTCTTTCCAACGCAGCCCCAGGCTTTGCGTGACAAGGCATTTGCACAGGGAGGGTTCTTACAGGTTTTAATCCCGCTCGAACGAGCGCAATAATTATCGCCCTTTGGTGTTCCGGGGGAGATGCTGTAGCCCTTCGCTCCGAAGGAACGGGTTTTGCCATTAATCGTTGCTGTGTACTTTTTTTCTGCCATGATTTAAAAAGGTGTTAGCCGTAGCGAGCCACGGACGCGGAAAGTTAAAGATGTAAGCAAGGCTTTGAAAACAATTCGTGGAGTCCATGCTGCTATAGCATTTTGTAAGGTATGTCCAATAGCCAGCGTCATACTTGTTGCCTAAAAGGCTGCTAAACCTCTGCTCCGTGTATCCGTATATGTTAATGACAACAAACTTGCGCTGTAGAGCCATCTGCTCTTCCTGCCACCTCTGTAATGTCTTGGTTACACGGAAGCCGGACACATCGCTCTCGCAGATGTATAGCTTGCCGTTGAAGTTGCGCACGAGTTGGCAATGGTTGTATTGACTCTTTGTAGCCCATCTGATGGCCTGCCAATACAGACGTTGGAGCAATGTCCCATTCTCGTTTCTCACAAGTATGATGCTCCAATCTTGCATCGCTAATTGAATCTACCTTCGGAATCTGCCCAAAGAATCTTTTGCTCCGCCATTGTGGCTATAACGACAGGCACTGTAAGCATTTGTATAAAATACTCATACTCTGTCATAGCCGCTTCAGGAGAGCCACAAGGCACTATCACCCCGTTGGCATCCACGCAAGTGGTGTTGTCGGCAATTAGATTCACCATCTTTGGCGGAATAATATTAATAGGAACATCCTTATCGTCAAAGTAATTCACTTGAATGGCCAAAACAACCACTTCCCCAAGGAAGGGAAGGCAATTGATTTGCAATGCGGCCATTGTTGCTGTGCGCTTGAAGCCGTATGTAGGCTCGTTACTGATTGGTACTACTATTAAGTTGTTGCTCATATTATTATGCTCCTATAAGTCCGTGAGTTGTTAAAGATGCCTGAATCGCAGCCACCCTTTCTGCTAATTGAATTAATGTTACAGTTCCCGTTGCGTAAGTAGTAACTTCGTTTGTTATACCAGTAAATGCAGTATATCCAGTATCTCTTGCCCCAACCACTTTTGTTCCATTTACTCTGTACTCACCCGTTGCTGCATTAAGATTAATAACTGGCGCACTTCCTGCAGTTGCTGTTATATCGACCAGTTTTGTAATCCCACCGTAAAAGCTAATTGTTGCACCAGTTGCGTTATTTGTCTTTATCCAAGTTTCATTTATATTCACACCAATTGAATGGTCATCTGTTCCACCTGAACCTGCAAGCATATTTATTCTTGTGCCAACACTTCTTGTTGCCGCTGGAGCGCCTCTAACATTTGTGCCTCCTCCAAAGTCAAGATAGGCATAGGTAGATGCAGTGTTTGTCCCAATTGTTACTTGCCCTTGAGTTGAGCTTCCCGCCAATTCAGCATAAATCCCACTATTTCTAAATGAAGCCAATTCTGAAGTTCCTCCATAAATTGAAGTTCTATGACTTGTTGCAGTTGGAGCACTTATCCAAGTAATAGCAGTGCCAACGCCAATTCCGTGGTCCACGGCTGCTGCCGCTACACCGCTATACAAAACAATTTTAGTTCCTACACTTCTGGTGGTAAATGTTGGAGTGTTTCTATCGCCCGTTCCAAAACTCATCCATTGTATTCCACTCGCATTGCTGCTTATTAATAATTGCGGATTTGTTAGGCTCCAGTTCGCAGCAGGATTTATTGTAACTGATGCCGCTGATGATGCGCTTGCACTAAATGTCGCAGCACTTGCTACAGAAAGAGCCGTGGTGTTTATTGTAACGCCTCCGGTGAATGTTTGTGCCGCTGTAAATGTTTGAGCCAAACTTAGTAACGGAACTGTTCCTGTTGCTGCTGGGAATGTAGCCGTAAGAGTTCCTGACACAGCAGCGAGTGATGCTAATGTATGATAGCCATTGTTTGCGGCATTGTTTATTCTTATGGAGTTTGCGTTAAAAGTATTTGTTCCCGAAAATGTCTGCGTTCCTGTTGTGGTTACATTCCCCGCACCTGCCGTAGTCCAAGAAAGGTTCCCGCTTGCATCACTACTCAATATATTCCCTGCTGCCGGAGCGGTAGTGGGCCATGTATAACTAAGATTGGCAGACTGTGTTGTAGAAGCAAGTAGCGTTGTTGTGGCAGATGTAGTTCCATTTGTAAACACAAGCGTTCCTGTTGTTGCACTTGCTGCCACACCAATATTTACGCCATTATTGAATGTAGCACGTCCTGTAGCGTTAGAAAGAGCGGCAATTCCAGACTCGGCTATTATCTTTCCTGTACTACTAAATACGGCAAAGTTTCCGTCTGTTGTTAAAGAATTAGGCCCTGTCACATCTCCTCCTCCTGCACTTGTCCATGTAGGGAGGCCACCAGCAGAAACAGCAAGCACTTGATTCGTACTTCCTATTCCAAGCCTTGTTGGCGTTCCCGATGCTCCTCCGTAAATAATATCCCCCGATGCTGTCATTGGGTTTGTTATCTTATTGGAGAATGTTGTGTAGTCTGTGTTGCTTAACAAGCCAGCCGTTACGCTTGCTGTTGAGGCAAGAGGAATGTTTAGCGTGTGTGTTGCTGTTGAACTAACAAAGGCAGGGGCTGTTCCTGAAGAGCCATTGGCGAAGGATTGAACTTGTGCCGTTAAACCATTCAGAGCTGTTAAGCCTGTTGTGAATGTCGTAAATACTTCTGCTAAACGGGTTGCCTGCGTATAGAAAGTGACGGTTCGATTTCCGTCAGTATCTACATACACCCTAATTACAAGCCTGTCTGTAAGAGTTAATGCTGTTGATGATGGAATGGTAATAGATGTGTTATATAAATCTATCGTTGTTCCATTTGTAATGGTTTCTGGACTTGCAATACCAGTGGCAATAGACGTAAATGTAGTTCCATCATATTTTAATAAATCAACATAAAACTGAGGGGTGTCAGAATTATTACTTGAGCTAAAATAAAAACTAAAATTCCATGACCCGGCAGGAATACTCAACAATCCCGGGTCGTTTGCATCTGTAACAAACTCGGCCATCAATTGAAACGACACCGTATTTGTTCGTGTAAAGTTAGCTGCTGCGCCAGTATTGGCAACCCTACTCATTTGCTTATATCCCACAACATCAGGAGATGGAGTGACAGAGCCGTTCAGATAATAATTTACACTACCACCACCTCCACCAGATGTAGGGAAGTTAGCAAGCGACCCGTCTCCACGAATGTATTGAGCCACCGTTCCTGCGCCTGTGACGGTGAATGTACCGTTTGCTGTAAGAGGACTATTTGTAACCGTGAAAGCAGAAGGCATTGTAAGGCCAACGCTTGTCAAATAATCCGTTCCAGGGGTGGCCGCAACCAAATCTCCTCCGCTTCCTTTTAGTATCCCCGTTATTGTTGTACTAAGCGTAATGGCAGGAGTTGTTGTTGCATTGGCTACAACCCCGCTGAAACCATTGTCGGTAACAACAGAAACTTGCTCAACAGTGCCACCTCCACCTCCGCCTGCATCAGCCCATGTGAATGTAGAGCCATCCCATTTTAAGAATTTATTGGCTGTGATTGGCGCAGTGATTTGGTCCACAACATTGTTTGCGCTGCTGAACAATATCCTATTGATACTCGTAGTGGAAGGATATGTAGCTGTGGTCCATGATGGCGCACTTGACGTGCCATTGCTTGTGAGTATTGCTCCTACAGAGGAGCTATTGTTAATTGTCGTTGGAGGGCTTCCTGCTCCTCCTCCCATCATAAGTTCGTATTGGTCTAATGTTCCTGAAGAGGCCCATGTAGTTGTGTTTGAGAAGTACACCACACCCCCTGAGTTTCCCGAAACAGAAAGAACAGGAGCCGTAGCCGACCCTGAATTTGCAATCAGCCCTTGCGTTCCGAAGCCTAAACTTGTTACAGCGGAGTTCCAAGAATATCCTCCCGCTGTTGTATAGCGTAAAAATGTTGCATCGGAAGGCGCATCTATTTCGCCAACGACATTATTTGCTGAACTATAAAGGATTTTGTTTATAGAGGTGGTGCCGGGGTAGGACGCTGTACTCCATGCAGGATTGTTGCTTCCTGAAACATAACGCAGAATTTGTCCTGTTACCGTTCCCGCAGAAAGGGAGGCCACAGTGTTTCCTGCTCCCCCTATAAGAACGGCATATTGCGTTGCTGTTCCTGCTATGTATGTGCTATTGTCAAGGGCGAATGTATTCGCTCCCGTCATTTTTACAAATGGTGTTCCGCTTGAATATGTAAGGCCGGAAAGGCTCGTGAGGTTTGTGCTTAACGCTTGCGCCCCTATTGTGTTGTAGCTTATTGTACGGGCAGTAGAGCCATTAAATGTCGTTCCTGAAGAATCCCCGCTTCCGCCACTATTGAATGTAACAGCGTTTGTTGTCGTTCCGCTTCCTGCGGGAGTTGCCCACGAAAGCGTTCCTCCCGTTCCTGTTAGAAACTGCCCTGTTGATGGGAAGGCAGCGGGAAGTACATAAGCCTGCGTTCCTGCGACAGCAGGAGGCGTAAAGGACACATATCCACTTGTCGCTCCGTTCAGCTTTATAGCTGTCATCTCTTGCTGTGCTGTGAATATGTTTGTATTGGCAAGGTTGAGGCCGAGCGTTGTGCTTGCAAGGGAAAGAGAACCGCCGATAGTAATTTCCTCAATAGGCCCTACGCTGCTTGTTGTGCGGCCAAGAAGCCTGCTTGTCGCCATTGTCAAGCCAGAGGAAGTGACGCTTCCTGGGGCTACATAGTCACCGCCAACTCCTGCTGCGGCAGCGGAAATGGCCGCTCCGTTCCCTTTTAATAATCCCGTTATGGTGGTGGTAAGCGTAATGGCGGGTGTTGTTGTAGCGGTGGCCACAGTTCCTGCAAAGCCATTAGCCGAAACAACACTCACTGTCCTAACAGTTCCTGTTCCTGTAATGGGCTGCCATGTATTGTCCGCACGAAGGAAATGTGTGTTGTCCGCTCCATTGCTTCCCTGCACAAGTCCCTTCGTAGAGGTTGAGGTGCTGAAAAATTCCAACATTGCCGTTGCCTGTGCTGTTGTAAGAGCAATAGGCGCAGCGGCACTTCCTGTGTTGTTTCCTATAATGCTGTTGGCCGCAAGATTGGCCATCTTGCCAAGCGTAACAGCTCCGTTAGCTATTGTTACGGCTCCCGATACTGCTATCGTTGCGTCCCCCGACATAGCCACCCACTTGTTTCCTGTTGTGGCAGCACTATCGGCCATGAAGAGTGTAGCATTTGCTCCCACCCCAAGCCTCACTTGGCTCGTTCCATTGGATGTTAAAATATCGCCCTTTGTTGTTAGCGTAGGAGGATTGGGTGTTACAAGGCCGAGCACCCCTGTGCTATTATCTAAGGTGAAGTCAGAGGGGTCAAGCGTAATGTTTTGTATCGTCCCATTTGTAAGAGAATAGCGCCCCAAAATCGTTTGAGACGTTACGTCCTGTATTTTAGCAAAAGTGACGGCCTTTGGGCCTATAGTGAACTCAGCCTTGTTAGTTCCATTATCATCTACATAAGTGAGCGAAAGGTCCCCAGAAGCCTGCGCATTGACAGCAGCATTAGACGCATTGCCTATGTATATTGTACCATTGGCAAGCGAGTTTGTCAGGAATGTGCTTAACGTGTTCTCAAGGCCCGTCACTTGACTCTGCGGAATGGCAATGTTTGCTATGTCGGCAGCCACCAAGGTTCGGAAGGAAGGAACAACAGAGGAAGAGCCCGTTGAGGGGCCTGCATACACCGTATTAGGAGCTTGAGCCTGTACGCTAAAGTTTATAACGGGGTCTGCGGCTGTTCCTGCGTACGTTCTACTGTAAATAGTCCCTGCGGGAACATTGAACGTAACGCTATTCACTTGCCCTCCCGCAGCAGCAGAAACGGTGGATATAGCTGTTATGCGCCCCTTGGCATCCACGGTGATTTGTGGAATCAGAGATGTGGTTCCGTATTGTGCAGGCTCTACGCCACTTGCCGTAGGAAGGTCAGCAACATCAATGGCACGAAACGCAGGCTGCGTGTTGTTTGTTGTACTACTTGAGGCAAGGAACAGGTTTTGGCTTTGGTTTCTAAGCCCAAGCGTCACCGTAGCAGCTCCCGTTTGAGCTGCCGTTCCATCAAATATTGCGGGAGCATTTGTTGAAAGGGCAACAGAGGAAACACCTCCGGGGTTATTAACAATATCGTTTATCCTTGCGTTCAGCTTCTGCATTCCCGTAAGAATGCTGTCAGATGCTGTAACGGGAGTGTTTGTTGCGCTTCCGTTCCATCCTGTAAGCACCTTGCTTATTACGGCACTATTGAGAACGGTGGGATTGGGGTAGGTTCCTCCTAAGTCGCCTCCCGCCGCCGAGCCCGAAGCCACGCCCGTAGAAGAAGTAAGATAGACATTGTTATCATAACTTATTGTCGTGCCGTTTATTTTAACGAAATAGGTTCCTGCGGCAGGAGCGGAAAGGGCTGTCTGCTTTGCGTCAAACAATGCAGCAAACGTAACGTTGTCCGAATAGCTTCCTAAAAGGTTTCCCCATGTAATGTCAGAGAGGGTTGCCTTCCCCGCAATGGAAGCCCTTTCTGCGGACGTAAGGTGAAAGTATTCGTTTGGTGCGCCTCCTTGCAAGCCCAAGAGGTCATTGTGTATGCCATCGTACGTTTGTATGTCGGCATATTGAATGGACATTGGGAAATACGGCGGCAGCGGAACGTCAAGCAAATTGCCAAGATTCACTAAGGCCGTTAAGGCATTGAGACGAACGGCTTCGGAAAGCGTAATGTCATTGGCCGTGCTTTTCAAACTGCTCATCATATTTGCCTTCTGCGTATCGCCAGCGGCAACAGCATTGGAAATAGCTAACGCCGCCTTGGCGTTAAATGAGGAGAGGTTGTCTAAGAAGTTAGCCATATAGTTCTATTTTAACATCCGCAGGAGCTTGAAGACTCCATGTCCGCACAAATCAATTTTAGTCTCTCGTAATATTCAACAGCCACATTCCATTCTCCCACTTCCATAGCGTTGAGCATTCCTACATATATTCCATACGTATTGAAATATTCCCCATCACATCTGCCGCACATCACCCCCTGAAGGAATTGATAGCGCATTTTGTTTAAGCAATTGGCAATATTAGCATCCACCATTATTGGCGTAGAGCCTACATACCAATTTGGGAATGTCTTTGCAACAGAGGCAAGGTTTGTGTTGCCCTCCCAATCGGCCCATGATTGCGAAAAAGGAGCGGCTATAAGAAACACCTCATACAGCCCCTTAATTGTAACAGCCACCTTGTCTATTGTTTCTGTTGGCAGCGTAAGGGTGTAGATGTATGGAACGTCCTCCTCCTCGTCTTGATTGCTTGGGCTGACAGTGCTGTTTCCAAATTGAGGGCCGGGCCTGCTGTGTAGCTTGTACACAGTCCATAGCTTTACGGCGGACCGCTTTGGCCTTTCGGGGTCAAACGTAGCGTCTTCAGGATTGAAGCCTCCGGGGTTGAGCGTAGGGATGGCAGGGTCGAACGTTCCTGTTGCGTCAGATACGGTGATGATTGTTTGGTCTGCGTTTACAATAAGCGGACCTATCTTAGGCTGTAGTTCTTTTGGAGCATTGGGGTCGGGAGTTTCAACAAACGCCACCTTTATGTTTGTGGTAACAAATGTAGGAATGGGGTTTACGGTGTTATAGAAAGCCGTTTGTCTGCTTCCTGTAACAAAAACGCTGTCCTGTAGATTTGTCGTGATGAAAGCCCTACTCGTTCCTCCTGTGGTGAACACCTGCCATTCGGCAAGCGTGTTAAGAAAGGACACCTTCCTGCTTACGGTGGCGAAGAAAGCTATTTTTTGGGCTAATACTGGCATTTGTAATTAGAATGCGTCCTTTCTTTTCTGTTTCTGTTTGTTAGTTATAATTACCACCCCGATTAATCGCCGCCTGTGCCAGGGCCTGATGTCACTCCTGTAACAAAGACAAGGTTGATGTTCACATACCCCGCATCAAAAGCCTCTTGTGGTGTAGTGGTTGGCGTAATCAAGAAGGCATCAATTGTCTCCTCTGTCGTTATTCTGAACATACTTTGACCCGCAAGGCTTGCCCCTGTTGGAGAAAGGTCGGCCCTTATCCAAATATAATCAGGAAAGTCTGCGTTCGGCCATAACCTTGTAAAGCCTGTGTTAGAAGAGAACACATTCAGTACACGCAGCGTGAAGGGGATATTGTTTATAGTGGCCGAGTTTGAAACAGGCGCTCCCACATTACTCACACGTTCAAGTTTTATCACAGACGTGTTGTTCACCGCTGATGCAACATTCTGCGTTCTCCATGAGGTCATTAATGGAATATATGCTTGTCCTCCTTGAAGGCCACCCCCTGTTAGTTGCGTTGCAACACGGATGTAAAAACTTTCTGTTGTTGTCACAAGGCTATAAGAAGCGGCAAGAGTCATTCCCACTTGAATTTGATTTGGAGCGGTATAAGTTATTGCGTTGGCTTGCAATGTTAATGTGCTTACCGTTGGGATGGTGGCTATCTGCCCAAGCAGGCGATAAACCGAGTTGTTGTCTATATAATACAAATACTGACCAACAGACCAATTGCTAAAAGTTGAGCCGGGGGTTTGCCCCGTAATATTCACGCCACTTCCCGAAGCGTATGTTCCTGCTGGGAGGGGGGCTGCAATCTCTTCTGTTGGATTGCCCGCTCCGCTATTGGTGTTGGCTATATTTGTGTTATTGGCATTAACTCTGTAGTAGTTTATGCTTGAATTATATGTGGACATTTCTTATTTGTATTAAAGATGAATGGAATAAATTTATACAGGATAGCCTGCTTCTTTTAAATCTGTTAGCAAATAATTGTTTGTTGCTTGAATGGTGTTTTGGTCAAAACTCTGACTGGCAAACAACTTGAACAATGTATTCGGAGTGAGGTTTTGAAGTGTATCGCCAAACGGGTTGAGCTCCGCATAGGCAAAAACAGGAATGCTGTTTTGACCCGTAGGAAAGTATCTTACAATTTGCGTAAGGTTGTTATTTCTGTCGGTTTCGGTGTATTTTATCCATCCGCTCACTAATGGCCTAATCTGATATTTTATTGATTCGTATGGTGTGCTTGCAGGCGTTGCTGGACTTCCAACAGAACTTATTCTTTCAAGAGAGCTCCTATCTTGTCTATTAAACCCTATATCTATTCCACCCCCAATCCTCCAATTAGCCCAAAATGGCAAAAAGAAATTGCCGCTTTGAACGGGGACGGGAACCCGCATAATAATGTTGTCCCTTGTCGAGAGAAGAATGTTTGTCTTTCCGCAATAAACGGCAGCCGTGTTAGCCACTGTGGCGGGAGCATTGTCTGTCAAGGTGAGAGAGGTGTCGCTTCCTATGGCCTGTATTTTACCAAGAAGAGCAGGCGCAGCCGTTATTCTATCATAGGCAAACAAATATTGCCCTGCCTCAAAATCAGTGAGAAACTCCGTTCCAATGCCGGTTACAGTGGGGCTACCAGTTTGGTAATATATCCTTCCTGTCTCCAAAGACACGGGAGTGATGACATTTGTTAGGCTCGTCACCGTGCCTCCTGTTGCGCTATTGGCCACAGCTCGGTTTTCGGCTGTGCTTTGGGCAAATGTTATGCCCGAAAGGACTTGATTTGATGGAATTACTGCCATGTTATTTTCTGGTATTCGTCAGGGAGCAGATGTAATTGCAAATCTACAAAATCTTTTTGTTCATAGCACTCCCTTAAATCAATAACTTTCCCTTCGCCATCCATTATGGCTCTGTCATGGAGGCCAACAAAGAACAGCTCGTAAGGCGTATGTTTCTTGAAGTGTTCTAATACGTCTTCCTCTGTCTTATATTCTAAATTCAAAGGAATAATATCAACATAAAACATTTCCGCTCCGAAGTTGTGAAGCCACATATAAAAATCTTCATCACAAGCTAAAATGAGCGGACCATTAAACTCCTGCCATGAATATATGGAAGCCAAATAGGCGAGCCTGTCGTTTTCTGTATGCGGAATCTTTTCCTTGATTCCCACATGAAGACC
>Ga0114981_10002186_pt1 | contig 12676 bp, 16 predicted proteins | sample S_140806_MF_Meta_FD_87028 | JGI IMG/M metagenome (GOLD analysis project Ga0114981, IMG submission 87028) | Freshwater microbial communities from Lake Simoncouche, Canada to study carbon cycling - S_140806_MF_MetaG | ecosystem: Environmental > Aquatic > Freshwater > Lake | place: Lake...
GACACATTTTCTCATAGTTTTTTTATTTTTTCTATAAAAACCCTATAAATTTCCTTACATTTCATTTCGCTTTGCCCCAATGAACGTCCAATGAACCCCAATCAAAGATCAAATTAATCTCAAAATGTCTTGACCCCCTTGTAAAAGGGTATAAATTGGACAATATTTTAAGAAACCCAGGGAAAAACGTATATTTGGGTTTTGGCAGCTACAAATATTTCACTCTGCCTATAGGGGAAAGTGAATAAAATTATGAAATTTCAATATTCCCAGGGAAATACGCATATTTGGTTTTTAAAGATAGAATATTTGGTCATGTGATCTAGGAGAAAGTGAATAAAATTTAGATATTTTAAAAAAACCCAGGAAATATTGAATATTTGGTTTTTATTGCCGCAAAAAGTTGATGTGTACTATAGGGGAAAGTGAATAATTTTGGTTAAAGGGTTTGTATTTAGGGAAGAGCATATGAAGAAGTTAGCGGAAATATTAAAACTTAACGAAGGTATGATGGTTGTTGATGATGATGGACATTTAATAGATCAAGAAAATAAGTTACCACCACATACAGAAAGGGATATAGAAGAGATTGTAAAGGGAGTATTAGACCCATCCAAGTATGTTAGATATGCTAATTTAAAGATTGATACAGTTAGGAGTAAGAATAATAGTAGATTATACTGTGTTACACTAACAATGAATCACAGTAATTGGAATACATGGATTGATATAGAGTTTGTACCAAAGCGTAGACAAATATTGTTAAGTTACAAATACACAGATGAAGAAATCGGGGGCAACCTTGAGAAGATACATACGGATATTTTTAGGGATAGTACAATGAGCAATGATGATGATATAGACTTTTTGGTTGGGAGATTAATGGAGATTATTAGATATGGGGTAGCGATAGCAGAGAGGGATAAAATGTGGGGAGCAGGTTGGGGCAAAGAAGTATTAAAGATAACAAAATGGTAAGTAAAGTAATGTACTTATAGTTGTTATGAAGAACACAAAGTTATATTATTTGTTATTTGAAGCCGTTGAAGATAACAACCCAGTTTATACTATGGAAGATATAGAAGATGTTGCGTGGGGAGTTAATGGGGATATGAGGGGAGATAGGAATGCATATATTGTTTTGGGTAAAGAACCTATAGAAACAATAGATGACACTGGGGACAAGGTAGTATATTTTGATTATATTGTAAAAATGGAAACGGAAGGGTGGGAAGGATTGGTTGGTTTCCAGGTTAATTTAGATAGTTTGGTTGCCCGCTCGATTAAGGATGGAGAACCAATAAAAAAATCCACCAAGGAATTTATCCCTGATGGATCTAAAGGCAAGCAAGAGAATTTGAAAGAGTTAAAGAAATTTGTTATTCATGAAATCAAGGGATTGATTCAACTTGGCATGTTGATTCCATATATGGAATAACTGGAAAAAGATAAATAAAGGGGCAATGATAATGTTGCCCCGCCCAACCATCAAGTATAGTTTTTTGTATGGGCGATTTCCCCATCAATTAATTCAATAATAGAGTTGGTATAATCTATTTGAGGTTTTGAATAGATACATTTATTAACCAATAGTTCGGTCAAGAAACCTTTTAAGCTATTCATTTCTCCGAGCCTTGCATTTTTAAGGTGATCAATAGATAGGTTGAAGCCAGGTTTGAGGGCAATATTGTAAGCGATGTTAACAAAGGTATTAAGAGATATGGTTAGGTAATCGGTTAGTTTATTTTTTTTGGCGTACTCTGTACCAGAGTTAATAGAAGAAGCATTATATGGTAGGTGAGCAGTGTTTACTATAATGTTACGAACTTTAGTTTTTCTAGCTGATGTACCTATATTTTTTAGGCCATTTTTTCTTGCCCATGATTTTATCGTACTATGGTTACCAATATAGGCATAGTCTGTAAGTATAAAGTTATAGCTGTCTAGCAGAGGGTTAGACATTGGGTTATCATCAAATACTTGCAGAAAGTTTCTGTTGTTACCTGTAACATCGTCTAGGATTAGCTGTTGAGGATACTCTGTTGCTTTATCATTACGGTATTGGTTACTCCACCTGTAGTTGGAATTGAAGCCGATGTTTTCTATAAACCCTCTTGCTGTTAGGGCACGAAAGGGTTTACCGTAACTGTTATAAAACATAACAAAGTTATCACCACAACTGTATGTTGAGGTACTACCTTTATCTCCAGCTATAGGAGTCCAAACATGAAGAAAGCTATAGCCTCTATCGGCGGCAACAAAAGTTTTTGTGGCATCCTTATTATCGTTCAGGAATATCTCTGACATAAAGGAGAATACTCCAAATTCTCTTGAGTAATCAGAGAACACATTGGGATCTCTTATTTCCTTTTTAAGAACTTTGGCTCCTTCAACTGTTAATTCAATATATTTTTGATAATCGTGATTGTATCTTAAGGAATATAAGGACATTGATTAAACACCTCGTTCCTTAAGGAATCGAAAGCGTTTTAAGAATTCTTCTTTTGCTGCTTTTGGCTCTAGTGCTTTGATATTGAAACCAAATTGTTTTTGGGTTACACGAATATCATTTTCTGGGAGTTCATATGTTGGTGCCGCCATAAAGTCGCGCATTTCTTGTGCTCTTACGTAGCGATCTGCTTCTTTGACAGCAGGAGAACATATAGATCCCAGCCCAAAGCGTTCTGCAATAACCTGTTCAATTTGCTTTTCCAGTGCCATCAACCCTTGCATCTCAGGCATACGCTTTAACGGTGTACGGATATCCATGGTATAGGTTTCAGCGGCATCATGCAGCAAACCTCTCATTTGTTCTCGCAGCAAATCTTGTTTATCAAGAGATTGCATATGCTGCACTTGATAGGATACCAGCAGAGAGTGCTGGGCATTAGAGTAATACTTTTTAACATGTCCACCAGCCATGCATGTGTTTGCAAGACTGGTTGCGATATCATTAATATTGATATCTTCTGGTTTAAGATTACGAATATCAACTAGGTTACCACTAGCTAATTGTACATAAATTGGTCCATCAGTTACAGTGTAAATTGTCATTTTAATACCTCAAAGTGCCTATTCCAGAAAGCCGAAAGGGCTTGGTATCTCTACCATAGCCCTTTCTTTTTGTTGGGTCAACAGACCCATTGTATTGTTGAACTTAACCGATTATGGCCATGAACCAGCAACGCCAGAGTTTTGGAGAGCACTTGAAAGTGCTGCTGTTAGTACTGGAATAATTGCTGTACTGGTTAGTTTTAGAACTACGTCTGGATTTTCTGTGCTGCCGAAACGGAATTGCATTCCGTTTTGGTCAACAATTGTTTGACGTAGCCAAACGTATGTAGAAACAACACCATTTTGGTCAGCGACGTTTTGTACGCTTACAGATGATGTTACGTTGAAGTTCAACGGTAGGTATGGTGATGGCATTTTTTATTTTTATCTCCTCGATAGTAAATAGGAGACAAACTAAAAAATATCCAACCCCAAGTTTATTAGTTTCATATCAAGCCTTTAGGGCATTTTTGGTAAGGTTTACGATATGTGTGTAAGCCTGTACCATAAGGGTGTTTTGGTTGCGCTTAGTGTTTTTGATTTTCTCGTTGCTGGAACTGTTTGCCTTGAGGGCAAGCATTGCAAGAGTAGCGATTAGTTCACTGGGAACTTCCGAAAGAAAGGTTTTGAAGTTATTGATTTTGACGGGATCAGATTCCATGAGAAAATCCGTATCAAGATCATCGTAGCACTTTTGAACCTTATGGAATAGTTCCATAATGATTAGTCTGCGCCTGTTTTCTTCGGAACGCTTGCTTGGAAGCCGCTTGGAGATTTCGGGCCAACTGTTAAGAATATCCTTGACACCGAAATAGAAGGCATTTTCTTTGCAGTAGGCTGCAAAACGCTGCCCTTCTTCTTGCCCAACCATTGAAGAAGCGACAAACATTAGCATTGGGGAATCAATGAAATGTGGAAGAACACCCATTTGATCCTTTTGGGTTAGCAACCGTCCAAGGCGTGTCCATGCACGGGGATCTGGGTATTTGTTGTTGGGTTGAAAGTTAGTACCATCAACATAAAGGGCATTGGTATCTTTGCTGATGAAATCAGTTACAAGCTGATGAACACCAGAAGTTGAACGGGTTGCCCACTTAATCCAAGCTTCGCTATTGTAGTTAATCATAAAGGTTGCGTAGCGCGAGAATTCGGCAATGTCGAAATCTTCCGCTTGATAGAGTGGACCAATGTTTGCGGCAACAAACACTCGCGCCCGCTGATGAAGCTTGTTACCCAGAAAGATTTTGCTATCAGCGATTTGAAATGTACCCTGACGCAAACTGGTGAAGGCGCGGTTGATCTCGTCAAAAAACAGTACCACAGGGTACTCATAAGCGATGGAAAGAAAGTCCATCTGCGTAAACTTTGTGGTTTCCCGACGAAGTAGCTGGTTTTCCTGCACTTGTGGAATACCAGTTAGCTCACCCTCGCTCATTTGCGAGAGACGACGCTCAATTACTGGCAATCCAAAGTCATAGTGCCACTTTCCATCGTTGGTACGGACGAGATCGCCCATCTTACCTTCGTTCTTGAGAAGGTTTCCAACGGTGATGCAAGTAGCTTCATCACGATAGATATCGTCGCGAAGCATTGCGGCGATCTGATAAATCGCCTCGCTCTTACCTACACCGTGAGGTCCACAAAAGAGGATTGCTTGATCCTCTCCAAAGTGCATAGCAGCGTTGATAGCAGTATCAATATCACATGAAATCAGTCCACTCATTGTTTTGTTCCTTTACTGTTAGAGTTGCGTTGCGGTCTTGCTTGACCCGTCACCCATCCTAACGCACGTTGTGATCCCGTCAAGGGAGGTTGTTGCGCTTGACGAACGACGGCGACGATCTATAGTGTGGGTCACTGGTAGCGCAGCGTCAAGCAAGGGCACCAGAGAATCTAACAAGTAAATCTGCGAGGCAATACAAAATGACTAAGCAAAAGGCCGATAATAATTCCACAAACAACACAAAGTACAAGTCCAACTATGAGCGTGATCCCAACGTGGATTATGGTTACATTAAAAAGTATTTTGGACATTACTTTGTATCCGAGCCCTTTTATGGTAGGATTCTTTCCCGAATTCTATTGGTAGAAGATTGGAATGTTCCAACGGCATATGTAACATTTGATATGGAATCTTATAAGCAGACGGGTAATCTGGCTTATAAGGTTGGATACAACCCTGCGTTTATTGATGAAGAACTTGCCAAGAAGTATAGAAATGCGGACGGCAAACTTGATCTAAATAATGTTTCCGAGACTGTCGGAAAGGAAATCGGATTTGTTATCACCCATGAACTTTTGCATTTGCTATTGTCTCACCTAACGGATAGAAACATCTTTAGCCAAACCAAAGCAGAGCGGCAGCTTGTAAACATTGCAATGGACCTTGCAATCAACTCTCTGTTGGATGATCCCGCTAACAAAAACAGCAAGTTTAAAGTTCCAGATATTTGTTTTCTTCCTGGGCGTGCATCAAAGACTCAAGATCAAGAATTGAATGATCTTATCAAGTCTATGCCTCCTCTACAAAACACTTTGTTCTATTATCGTATGCTCAAGGATTATCTTGATAAAAAGCAACAAGAACAAGAACAGGGAGAAGGGGAGGGAGACGGAGACGGAGATATCACAATTGGTGATTCTGGGGAAGGTTCATATGGATTTGATTCCCATGATGGATGGGAAGATTTGCCCAAAGAAGTAAGGGAGCAAATCAAAGCTCATATCAAGGGACAGGTTCAAGAGGCTATTAATGCCGCCCAGAAAACAAACAATTGGGGTTCTGCAAGTTCATCAACTCAAGAATTGATGAAAAAGATTGCGGCTCCAAACCTTGTTGATTGGAAAGATCTATTGCGGATTGCAATTGGTCAATGCAAGCTACAGGAGAATGAGAGCACATATCGTAAGCTTAGCAAAAAGCTTCCTTATCTAATGCCAGGAGAAAAGCGTAAGTATTCTGCCCCGATTGCTTTCTTTATCGACCAATCGGGATCAATGGATAATTCCGACGTTCAACTAGCATTTTCGCAAGCTGTATATTGCGCTTCTAACATTCAAATTGATGTTTTCAACTTTGATACGGAAGTAGACCAAACTTCCCATCAAGTATGGAAACGCAACAATGGAAATCAAAAGTGGCAACGTACACGGGATGGAGGTACAGATTTTAACGCTATCAAGCGTTATTTGGAAAGCCCAACAGCCAAGCACAAAAAGAATTGGAAGTGGGTTGTTATTGTAACAGATGGATATGCTCCAAATATGGACCCAATCATTCCAAGAGTTCTTTGGTTGATTACTCCCAACGGAGAAGAACCAAAGGGTGTTAGGGCTGGTGATTTGGTTGTTAAGATGCGGCTTCCAAATCAAGTTTCTGAACTACCAATTTGACGGCAAACCTTAACCCGCTTATGTAAAGCCTACCGATAGAAATATTTGTAGGCTTTATTTATTTGTATGTTTCCAACTAAAGAACAAACAATAAATGAGGTTTTAGAATTAGATATTATTAAAGAATTGCGAAGGCGATTCCCAAATGAAGATATTGAGGGGGCAATAAGGGAAACACTAGAAATGGCCTATGGTTCTCCAGCGCCAACTTCTATACAGGATGGGGATGCCCCCAAAGAATAATTATTCTTCTGCTCCCACTGGTTTAGAGTCTGGTATAGAGTCAACGGTTTCCTTGGCTTTGCGCTTTTTTGATTCTTCTTGCCCGACAGGTTGAGGAATTGGTTTTTCAGCGGCAACACCAGTCGCCTTGGCTTCAAAAAGGGATTCTAGTTTGGTAAGGGTTGAATATGTAATCATAAGCCCTTGAATCTTTGCTCTTTCTTCTGCATGAGATACGGAATAAATTCCATTTTCTCTTACCCAGTTTTCTAGGCTTGAGTTTCTTTTTTCCAATAGTCTCTCAAGAGGCATAGCTTCTCTCTCCTCTCTTTTAGATGCGTAGTTTCTGGAAAAGGATTTACCTTTCATTAGTCTTTGTTTGATCCTCTATTTCTTTCAAAGTATTTTCTATTAACTCTGGGTGTGATTGAGTTACTTTTGACATAATCTCCATGAGATTATCGTAAAAAGATTTGGTTCTAAGTACTACTTCCCTATTGATTTTAGCTTCATCAAATCCAACAATATTGATAAAATGCTCTAAAAATTCCTTGGTTGCTTTTTCGGTTATGTTTCTAACCGTGGCATGTTTATAGTGAATGTTAATATTTTCCAACTCTTTGGCAATGGATCTAAAATCCATGCCTTCAGTTAGAGTGATATATCCATCGTATTTTTCTAATTCCATTTTTAGCGTTTACCTATTTCTTTTATTGCCGCAAATCTTGTTAATAAGATTATCCTTTTAACTGGATCTAGTTTCAACAATGATTTATAAGCGGCATCCACAACATCTTGGGTTGTTGATATAACAGATTGAGTTTCATTTAAGAAACCAATTGGTTCATTGTAAGATACATTAACATCCGTATCTTTCATAAACCTTTCATATGAAAATGAAGAATCAAGTTGTGCAGAACTGGTTGCCATTGTGTTTATTGGTTGTTCAAGATAAACAATTCGTTTATCCATCATGTTATAAACGTTGCGGCAATTGTATCCAGATTCAATTTCTTTAATTGCATCCAAGAATATAGAATCTGGAATTTTGTATTCAGTTTTAATAAACTGCATATCTTCTGGGGATAGACTAGATGGAGAATCTACCCCTTTGGTCTTCATATAGTTTTGAACTTTAGCAAATGCTAATCTTACAGGATTGGGTACGTTAACAACAGATTGCTGTTTTGTGATATATGAAGTAAGAGATTGTAGAATCCAATGCCCCGCATAGGTTGAAAACCTAATGCCTCTGGTTGGATCAAAGTGTTCAATAGCTTTTGTAAGCCCAATTAATCCTTCTTGTAGAAGGTCGTCTTGGTGACGTTGAACAATAATTTTGTTTTGACGACTAACCAATCCCAGAAATGAATTTACCAATTTTTGGTTTCTAACAGTAAGTTTATTGCGGATAGTTTCATCGGAGGCAATCAATTTACCATCTTCCCCATATTGCTTGCTGTTATGGTAATCCATAAACAGTTTGTTATCGTCTTCAGCAAATTGCTTGTTTAACGTTTTTTGGGCATACGAAACCTTTTTCTTGGGTTTCCCAACTTCAACCTTGTTCATGTTTTGAATATAACTGCCCTTTTGCAAATGTCAATTCTTACTCATTATAATAGGAATTTCTTCAAATGTTTTTACATATTCTTTTGGAAAATAAACAGAACCAATAGGTTTCTCTTGATACTCTACAATAACATCTCCACAGTACATACCATTTTTTTGGTGCGTTACCTTAACAAATGTTCCGCAATGTAGTTCTGCATACAACTCCATAACCACATTCTTTTTAAGAGAATTTTTCTCTTTAAGTGATCTGTACTTGTTACCAACCGCAGACGTAGTTTCGGCGGCACCCACACTCTTAATTGCTCTTAAAATATTACTATCATCTATAGCCGTCACATAACTTGATATCGTAATTTTTTTATTCTTCATTAGCCATAATCATATCTCAAAGATTACCCTTTGTCAATCACCCTTTCATAAGAACAATCCTGTCTTTATCAGTACAAGGCAACAACTCCATCTCTTCTCTTTTAACAACATTGGGACGATTGATCATAATTTTTGTTATTTCTTTTAGTCCTTTATCAGATTTTTTGAGACGCTTTACTGTGTTGTGAAACTCACTAATTTCTTCAGAATAAACCAAGATATATTTTTTTAATTCCAAGATTTGATTGCGGGCCATTTTCTCAGTTATAAACTGTTCAGATCTTTCAAGTAGTTGATATAACATTATTTCTATTCAATCCTATTAAACGATAATCAATATATATGTGGACGTATTTAGATTTGTATTATGAAGTTAAAAAAGTTTATAAAAAGGACAGTTAAAGAAGTTTTATTGGAAGCAATAGCATTTGATGCCCAAGAATATTTTAAGGGTGAAATTATACCCTCAGTATATAAAGAATATGAAAAATCTGGTGATATGAAACGAGATTTAGAGGCAACAGTAGAACAAGAACCTAAAACGGAAGAAAAAGAAGAAAATAAAAAGGATAAAAAAGAAATTTCAAGGAGACGAACTGGGTTACGTAACCTTGTTAGACGTTCTGCAAAAGATTTACCAACAGATACCAGACGATCAATGCAACAGGTCGCAGATTCTTTAGTTAAGTAAATTGTAAAACCTATTGACATAGGCGGCAACAAGGTCTATTGTGCTAGGGATATGAATGAGTTTATCAAGTCTTTACTGAAGTCAATCAAAGAATACTTTCAAGCAGTATGGGTTAAGTTAATTGCCCAGGTTATTATATTTTTAACCATTGTTGTTATGTATATTACAACAACTCGTTTGCTCCCCAAACGGTTAAGAGTACAAAAGTACAGGTTTAAACAGTTTATTGAGCGTATTGAAGAATTCTCTGACTACACACCAAACGAAGGAGACTCTGTTATTCAGTTGGCAACCAAATCAAATGGTATGTTTAACCGCATTTTGGATACTATCCATGACAACATAGAAGATCCTCATTGGGACTTTAAAGCATTTATTCAAGATAAGAAGCCAGAATTTAATGTATATGAAAGTGAAGAGTTCACTTCTTCATATCTTCCAACTGTTGCCCCGTTTGCTTCTTCTCTACGTAAGCTTGGATCGTTGAATAAAAACGAACACTTAATTGAATATGTGTTCCAAGTTGGAGATAAAAAGATTGAATTGATTGTTATCTCTAATCAAGAGAATGTGGTTAATCACGTTTCTGACGGCAAACTAAATAAAGCTACAGTTAGCAAGGGTTCATTTGAAGATGTGTTTGCCGCAAAAAATGAAGACTATTACCAAATTATCAACGTGCTTTTCGACAAGGTAAGCAACAAGCTGCACCTAACAGCAGACAACAATGGTTCTCTACAAATTTCTCCTGTAGACCAAGGCTATGACCAAAATGAATATGTTCCTGATGAAACCTTCCTATCAGGAATCGAAAGGCAAATACGAGAGTTTAAATCTCGAGGCTATCAAAGAACCTTTATTTTCTGGGGTCAACCAGGAACAGGCAAAAGTTTAACTACCTTGGCCCTTGCAAGCCGTACAGAAGGCAGAGTATTAAAAATCGATAGCAGCTTTATTCGTCAGTTTAATGAGAATAAAATGTTGCGGCAGTTTTTCTTAAAACTAGATGCAAACTTGATTGTACTAGATGACGTAGATCACTTTATGGATTCCCTAAACCAAAACCAAACATTTCTTTATATCTTGGAATCCATGAAAACACTTGAACACAAAACTGCATTGATTATGACAGTAAATGATATTAGCAGATTGAATGCGGCATTCTTACGTCCTGGTAGGGTTGATCAGATTATTGAATTCCGAGCACCCAACAAACAAGAACGTGACTTGTTTATCCGTAGATTGCTTGTTGAGAAATTCAATATACCTTTCCCAGATGCGAATCACGTAGAGCAACTTACCAAAGCCACAGTAGGCATGACTCAAGCTTATATTAAAGAATGGCTAAGATTGTATCTAGTTGAAGATATGAAAATTGATGTAGTTTTGGAGGCTATCCGTCAACGCAAGAAAATTATGAAGGTAGCCAAAATTGATATTGATGATGAGGAAAATTCAAGTATCGATTAAACTAAACATCCAATAATATCTTATTAAGGGCTCACTATGGATAATAGTGGGCCTTTCTTTTTTATAAAGATAGTTATCGTTATCAATCATGAAAAAGCCTTGCAAGCAAGATTATATTATTAAAGTTGGAAATCCACCTCCAAAACAATCGTCCGTCCTAACGGCAAAGGGTGGTCACAAACCTGCGAAAGATGATAGAGTAAAATTTTCTTATACAGATGAACCACCAGCAGACACAAAACGCAAACCAAAAAAGTTAAAAGCTATAATTTTTGGTGAATCAAATTACGAAGAGAATCTAGATGAAGGATTAGGGGATTTGCTAACTGCTTTTGTGCGGGGATTAGGATTTAAAGGTGGAGTTTATGGTAAGTTTGCTGACTTTGTTGACCCAAAATTGGGGCAAGAAAATACAATAAAAATTGAAAGAATCTTAAGAACTCCTTTAACAATTGCAGAAAAGTATCTTATAAACAAAGATCTCATGGATGAGAAAGAAATTAGGGAATATAGAAAACTTGTAACAATCTATAAAGTTTATGGATCAAAAGCACAAGGACCAGAAGAAATATCTGCTGAATTACGTCCTGGGGCATATGAACAATTAAAAGACATAGAAAGCAGATTGTATGATATTGGTGGACTTGAAGACAAATATGAGTCAGCTATTGCATATGCAGAAGAAGCATTGGGTTTACCACCTGGTTCTGGTAGGTTTGACAGCGGAGTAGGTTCTTATGGTCGTTATGGTGGATATACCAGATACGGAAGCAGAAGATACCCAACTGGTTATACCAGACCTGAAAAATCTATTTCAAGAAGAGAAAAAGATACAAAGGAAGAAGAAGAAGAAGAATATAAACTTTCACCTGAAGAAAAAGAAGCGGCAACAAAACAAAAACTATTAATTGTATTGGAATCTTATATTGGTTCTAATGGTATGTTACATCAAGCAGATACATTTTTAGATAAATTAATTCCATATATAAATTCAACCTATCCAGCCAAAACAAAACTACAATCAGATTTAACCCGAAGGCAATCTTCAATAAGAGCATATATCAAAGAGTTAAATAAAATACAAAACCAAGCAGGGGCAATGAAAGCCTCTGATTTAAAAGGCAAACTAAATGCTTATCTTGGTCGAGTTAGGCCAGCAATGTCAAGAATGAGAGATTTACAAGATACCACAAGAGAAACTTATGGAGATGAACCTGGATTTCCGAAAGAAATATTGAGCATTCCGTTCGTCTGGACAAACCCAAAAACAGGGGCAGAACTAACAGGCGAAGAAAAAGTAGATTAAACAGCACATTGTTTTGATTTTTTTAAATCGCCAAAACAATTATTACTTATATAGAGTAATAAAATAAAATGGCAAATGATCCTTACAATGAGTTTAATCCTGATATTGTTTCAAAACAAATAATTGAAGCAAGAAAAAAGCAATTGCTTACAGAACAACGTCAACCTCAAGGCGTTATTCATCAACCACAACACGTTAGAAACAATCCAAAGTTTGATCCAAGACTGGACACAAAAATGACATTCAACAGTTCTGGGCAAGCTATTGCTGTTAACGGTAAACCTGTGGAGGAAGTTCAACGTATTGACCCAGTAACAGCAGCAAAACTAGGTTTAGAAAACACACCAGAAGCTATTGCTGCCGCCAGAAACTACCATCAAGATGTACTAAAAAGATATCGTCAAGGTGTTCCTGCTCACCTACAAATGCACGGTATCAACGAATGGGCACCTGTAAGGGAAGTTAGCAAATACGCATCCATGGTTGATCTTGGAGACAGCACAAGGGAAGCCGTCACAGCACAAGCTCAACAAATTAGAGAATACTCAGAAAGAAAGTTTGGTCGCCCAGAAGATACAGATCAACTTATGTCAAGA
>Ga0114981_10002191_pt1 | contig 12664 bp, 7 predicted proteins | sample S_140806_MF_Meta_FD_87028 | JGI IMG/M metagenome (GOLD analysis project Ga0114981, IMG submission 87028) | Freshwater microbial communities from Lake Simoncouche, Canada to study carbon cycling - S_140806_MF_MetaG | ecosystem: Environmental > Aquatic > Freshwater > Lake | place: Lake...
GTATTTTCGCGCATCATGCACACCGAAGAAACCATCTGCGCCTTATCGACCCCTCCAGGCTTGGGAGCAATAGCATTAGTGCGGCTTACCGGGCCTGATGCGATACCGATTGCTCAGCAAGTATTCAGCAAAGACCTGAAGAACAGCGCAAGCAACAAGGCCATTCATGGATGGATAATGGATGTCGACCAACGCATCGATGATGTGTTGCTGACTGTTTTTCGAGCGCCCCATTCTTTTACCGGTGAAGACACCGTTGAAATTGCATGCCATGGATCGCTATTTATTCAAACAGAAATACTGCGCTTGCTTACAAGCGCCGGCGCAAGCATAGCGCGCGGCGGGGAGTTTACCATGCGGGCATTTATGAATGGAAAGATGGACCTTTCGCAAGCGGAAGCCATCGGAGACCTGATAGCGTCAGAATCGGCCGCGGCACATCGGCAAGCAGTGCATCAAATGCGCGGAGCTTTTTCGAAGGAGATAAACGGCCTGCGCGAAAAACTCATTCACTTTGCATCGCTGGTAGAACTTGAGCTCGACTTTGCGGAGGAAGATGTAGAATTTGCCAACCGTGAGCAGTTTCGCACATTACTCGAAGAGATCGTGCGTGTTGTGGATCACCTGCGCCAGTCGTTCAAACTTGGCAATGCACTGAAAAACGGAGTACCTGTGGCCATTTTAGGAGCGCCCAATGCGGGCAAGAGCACCTTACTCAACGCGCTGCTCAATGAAGAACGCGCCATCGTTTCGGACATTGCGGGCACCACGCGCGACACCATTGAAGAGCACATCACCATCGACGGTGTGCGTTTCAACTTCATCGATACCGCAGGTATACGCGACACGCGCGACACGATAGAGAGCATAGGCATTGGCCGAGCGATTGAGAAGGCACGCAGCGCGTCGGTCATTCTGCTCATCTTCGACGCCACCGGAACGCACCACGAAGCCTTTCTGAATTTCAAGGACTATTTGCTGCGCGAAATTGGAAACGACCATCACTTAATAGTGCTAGCCAACAAAACGGATGATATCCATTTCGACGAAGGCGTATTCAACAAACACTTCTCGGAGGAAAAGAATCTGCTGAAGATATCGGCTAAACAAGGCATTCGCATCGAGGAGTTAAAGCAAGCACTGCGCAATGCGATAGATCTGGGCACCATTAACAGCGGCGAAACCATTGTGACCAATGCTCGCCATTATGCCGCACTCACCAAGGCTTCGGTATCGCTGCGCGACGTATTGCAGGGTTTAGAAAGCGGGCTCACGGGCGACCTGCTCTCCATCGACATCCGCAGCACACTGCACCACTTGGGCGAGATCACCGGCAGCGTATCACCGGACGATTTGCTTCACCATATTTTCAGTTCGTTCTGTATTGGAAAGTAACCCATCACATACATCTCGCGATAATTCGGCGATTTTCGGTTAGATAAAGCAGCATGGGTAAGTCACTATCGACCGAAAAAGAAACACCCCATATACAAGAGATAAGAACCACAACAGCTCCATTGTTGTTTAACGATTGCAAGTCTGATTTTCCGCCTTGGAATAGACCACAAAAATGGCCTCACCTCACGTAAAAACAAATACTGCGAATCTTGCTTAACCTTGTGCCAACGATTGACCCCTAAATGCAATGCTCAACAACGAACTTTTAAACCGACTGCACCCGTTGCATTGCGTGATCGATGTAAGCGGCGGATTGCATTTCTGCAGCGAACAGATCCAAGCAACTTTTCCCGGGGCAACATCCATCTCTGAGTTGTTTGCGAAGAACAGCGCTGACGAAGTTATTGCTCTTGTGAACTCACTCAATAGCAATTCCGCTGATTACGGCGAGACCGAAGTCTTTTCCATTCAACGCTACTCTGCTTGGTTCTGCAAGATTGCAAGACTCGAACAGGAGCATCAATGGCTTGTCTGTTTGGATCCCCTTCGCAAGAAGGAGAAATCGGCAGTCCAACCGGAAACGCTAAGCCCGGAGGAAATCTTCGAATTGCAAAGACAGGTGCTATTTTATGAAGCGCTCCTTCAGCAGCTGCCGGCCGAGGTAGCCGTTTTTGATCCGGAGTTTAAATTCCTATTTGTCAATCAGCAAGCAATTAAAAACGAGGAATTACGCCGGTGGCTGATTGGCCGATCTGAGATAGAGTACTGGAAATCCAAAAACTTACCACTCGATAAAGCGCATCAGCGAATAGAAGGATTTAAAAGAGCAGTAGCAGATAAAAAATCTACCGTCGTTGAGGAGATTTTTCATCCGGGCGAGGAGAAAGAAAAACAATATATCCGTGTTACTCACCCCTATTTTAAAGAGGATGCGCTTCAGTTCTTAATAAGCTATGGCATTGATATTACGGCGCTAAAGCAGACAGAAATCAAGCTGATGCAACAGAATGCCGAGCTCGAAAAAGTCAATGCCGAACTCGATCAGTTTGTATACAGTGCATCACATAATTTGCGTGCGCCTCTTCTTTCGATGAAAGGTCTTTTGAGTTTGATTTCACTGGATGATACGGCATTTGAAGATCGAAGCAGGTTTATGGGAGAGGTTTACAAGTCTATTGAACGACTTGATGCTACAATTCACGATATAATCGAATATTCTAAAAATGCACGCCTTGCCATTTCTCCTCAGGAAATTGATATTGAACAAATAATCCACTCTACGATTGAGGACCTAAAGTTTTTTGACCAAAGCAAGGTTCACGTAAGTGTCCAAACGGAATTGACAGCCACGCTATTCAGCGATGAACGTCGCATTCGCTCAATCATACACAACATTATTTCCAACAGTATTAAATACGCTGACCCTGCAAAAGAAGAGCGACACCTCACTATTACCTTGAGCACATCAGAAAGCCTTTGTTCGATTGTGTTTTCTGACAATGGCATTGGTATCGCAAAAGAAAATCAGGAACGCGTTTTCGACATGTTTTATCGCGCCACGAGTCTTCGCACAGGCTCCGGCTTAGGGCTTTACATCGTCAAGGAAATGTTGCACAAACTTGGAGGGCGCTTGGAATTAACATCTCAAGAGGGAGAAGGAACGTCTATTGCTATTGAAATACCAAACACACTGGTTGAGTTTGCAAGTTGATGACCGAATGACTTTTGATTGCGAATGTGTTTCATCGTATTTCCACTACCTTTCAGCATTCATCCCTGGCAATGAAAGAAATCGACAGAAAATCGAGCTCACCCGACACGGTATCTCGCGAAGAATACAATCGAATTCTCACCGAGAATCATCTCTTGCGAGCCGTTCTCAATCAATTACCCTCTGAATTGGTCGTTGTTGATACAGACATGCATTACCTCTTCGTGAACAAGGCAGCAGTGAAGGACGACGAGATTCGGGAATGGATGATCGGTAAAACGGACACTGAATTTTGGGCACGGAAGAACCGCAATTCAGAACTAGCCATCAAACGCCGGGAGGGGTGCGAAGAGGTTATTCGAACCAAGCAAGACTTGATGTTTGAAGAATCATTCCATGTTGGCAGTCCCGAAGAAAAACACTACGTCCGTTTGCACCGCCCCAACTTAAAGGATGGCGAACAGAATTACATCCTTGTCTATGGTCAGGAAGTGACGGAATTGAAAAAAAGCGAAGAGCGCCTCAAGCATCAAAATACCGAATTAGAGAAGCTCAATCACGAACTCGACCAATTCGTTTACAGCGCCTCCCACAATTTAAGAGCGCCACTACTTTCTGTAAAGGGTTTATTAACCCTTATAGAACAAGAAGAGATGGAAGTACCGACGCGCAAGCTTTTTATTGAGGAAATCCATAAATCCATACAGCGATTAGACGGAACCATCAAGGATATCATTGAGTACTCCAAAAATGCACGGCTCGACATACAGCCATCCTGCATTGATTTAGAGCAACTCATACGAAACACACACGAAGACCTTAAGTTTTATGAAGGCACTACCGTTTCGTTGGAATTGCATCTCGAACAATCAGCTCCCTTTTACTCTGACGAGCGCAGGCTAAAATCCATTGTGCACAACATCATGTCGAACAGCGTGAAGTACAGCGATAATCAAAAAGATGCGAGCTGGTTGAAAGTTGAAATAGAAACCAACGAAAGAGGCTGTGTGTTCGAATTTACAGACAACGGCAAAGGTATCCCCACAGAATACCAGTCACGCGTATTCGATATGTTCTACCGCGCAACGAGTGAAAGAAGCGGCTCGGGCCTTGGCCTCTACATCGTCAAGGAGATGACCGAGCGCATTGGCGGCACCGTAGAGCTGGAATCACAGTTGGGCATTGGCACTAAGCTGCGGTTGACGTTACCTATGCTTGCTAATCAGCCAACTGCATAACGTACTCGGTCTTACCCTCTTCATACACTTCGTAGACAAACACTACATCCTCTGCTACACCTTTGGCCGTCACGTATTCAGTAAGTTCCGGATACGATTTCATGGCGCCTATGATCATAGAAACCATGCCCCCGGTTTCAAAGGTAGATGCAGCAGCATTTCCAGGAGGTATTGAAAGCATCTTCAAGCCTGGAACTGCACTCAGCTTCATGCTATCTGCTTCCGATACGATAAGTCCGGCAAGCGAACGAAGCGAATCTTGCGACACCTCGTTGGGATTGTCGAAGTACACCCCAATCATGTGAACATTGACCCCGTTTTCATCGGCAATTTTATGTACACGCTCAAACGCATCTCCAATTTTCTCATAAGGACCAACGTGTTCAACGCCAACAATTCGATAACCGGGCATTGTGCGCTGTTCAACATGCACACGCTGCATCAAGCCTTGTGTAAGGAGATAAACAAAAGCAACTAAAACGAGCAGCAGTAAAGCAATCAGGATTTTTTTCATTGGACAATTTTTGAAGCGCAATAGTACACATCTCAAAACCAAAAAACCAAAGCGGTTAAACACCCGCTGATATTTGTCAATGCAATAACGGCAAACCCTAACACTCGTCAGTAGGTTTACTAAGTTGAATTCATTGTTTTGCTCAAAACCCTAAAACCACACACTATGCTCAAATTTTTCTCTGCGAGTGCACGCGTTGTAAATACCCGCCGTGCAGTTATGGAATGTATGGAAATCGCACTTGGCGAAAATTACCACGACACCGATTTATTGGTGCTACATGCCTCCATTGGACATGACTTTAAAGAGATGGTTCAGCAAGCACATGAAATGGCGCCCAATGCTAGAATAGTTGCAGCCTCCTGCTGCGGTGTAATCGGCCGTGAAGGCGTGAGCGAATCCATGAAAGACATGGCACTCATGGCCGTTCAAGGAAAAGAATTTGCTATAGCCAGCGTTTCAGATATCAATGGAAAGAATTCCTATGAAAAATCGCTCGAAATGGCTCATTCGCTCAAAGCGCAGCAACCGGGCATCAACATGATCTACTTCCTGGGTTCCGGCATCGATATCGCCAACGACCTGTGCATACAAGGTTTCGAGGAAGTTTTTGGCGAGGGTGTTACCATTTTCGGGGCTACCTCAGCCGATAATATGCGCGGAGTGATCAGCTTTCAAGCCGTCGATCAATTGGTTACAGAGCATGGAGCATACGCAGTCGGGTTTTCAGACCCTACGCTCACTGTCGACACACAAGCTACACATGGCTTTGTTGCCATTGGTGAACCGTTGGTTGTAACCAAAGCAGACGGGCACATCATTCAGGAATTCAATGGCAAACCGGCGTGGGAAGAATATACCCGTCGTTTGGGATTGACACCGGATGCCGCTTGTGGCGATACCATTCCGATTGGGGCGCTTGGAGAAAAACTAAGCCCTGAATTGGCTAAAGAATATGGCAATGCGCACTTGCTAAGGGTTGTAACAAAGCATGAAGGAAATGACATGTACTATGCAACTACGATTGCTGAAGGCACATCGCTTTGGCTTACCACACGCGATGAAGACTTGATATTCTCCGAGATGGATCGTTTGGCAAGGGAAATGAACGATCGGAATATTGGCAAAAAGCCGGTAGCTGTTTTTCACGCCGATTGTTTAGCTCGTGGCCGCTTCTTATTCAACCGAATCATAAAAGACGAGTTGGTGAGCAAGATGCAATACCCATTTTACGTTGATGGCGCTTGCCCACCGTGGTTGGGAATGTATGGTTTCGGTGAGTTCGCCACGTTGGGCGGTAAGAACACGTATCACAACTACTCAACCGCATTGTACGTAATTTACCGCTGAGCTCTTTCTCAATAAATCATGAGCAATCCTGCGAGTTACGATGAGCTGCTAAAGCAATACCGCGACCTTCAACTGAGGGTGACGCGGTTCTCTTCCATAGAGCAGGAGCTCATCAATACTCGCGACCGGCTCGACCATGAGTTGGTGCTTCACCAACGGCTTCACCGGTATAATTCGGATGCGCTTAACCAAGCCAACGAGAGCGCTTTCTTTCAACTGGAAACCGAGGCAATCGTAGATGTATTTGAAACCGAGGCATCGCTTATCATATATGTTCCAACTGATAGCCGACCTGTTGCCATGTACCGAGAAGGCTTCAGTCCATCGAATACGTCACAACTGGTTGAAGAAATAAAAAAGATCAGTTCAAAATTATCTCCCGGAAAATCACACATCGTAAAGTCTGATGTGCTGAATTTATTCGATTGCCTCTCCGCTTTTGACCAAGGTCTGTTCTCTTACTTTATAGAACCCAATTTGCATTACGAGGTATACCTCTGCGGGTTAATCAGCAAGACGAACGCCCCGTTGTATAATAAACCGCAAGAGCGCCACTTGACCATTTTTGGTGTTTTCACGCAGCAGCTTCAAGCCATGCTTGCCAACCGCAAGCGCAGCGAAGAAATCACCCATCAAATGGAGCAGATCAAGGCTTCACAACAAGAACTGAGAAAGCTATCGCTCATCGCTACGCGCACCAAGAGTGGGGTTATCATAACCGACAATATGGGCCGCATTGAGTGGGTCAACGATGCGTTCACGAAAATTTCCGGCTACAGGTTGGAAGAAGTTATTGGTCAAAAACCGAGGGATTTGCTGCAAGGTCCGAAAACAGACGAGGCCACAAGGCAACGACTGAAAGAAGCACTTTGGAAAAAGGAGAACATTGAGGTTACCATTGTTAACTACGACCGCGAAGGGCGGGAATATTTCAATCAATTGGAAATCATTTCCGTTTTCGATGAAGACGGCAACCATACGAATTTCATTGCTCTTCAAAAAGACATCACCGAGGAGACACTTGCCCGACAAGAGATTCTTCGAATGAACACTCGCTTTGAATTGATTGCTAAACATTCACGAATAGGCACATGGGAATATAGCCCGCAAGACAATTCCATCCGCTGGAATGATATCATGTACGATATCTATGGCGTGAGCAATCGTGTTGAGCCTTCCATTGTGGATGTATGGCGCAACAGCATGTCGCAGGAAGACTATGAGAAGGGGGTAAAGGATATGGACAACATTCGCAATGGGATGTTCGGCACACAAGAATCTACCTTTCGCATTAAAAGAGCATCGGACGGAGCAGAGCGCATAGTCGAGACAGTCATGGTGGCTGAGCGCGAAGAGAGCGGCCAGCTGATGCGCGTTGTGGGAAGCACCAAAGACATCACCGAAGAGTTGAACTTAAAACGCGAGCGCGATGCAGCGGCCGAACGCATGGTTACGCTCAAGACGTTTTATGAAAGCATACTGAACCACTCACCCTCGCAGAAATATGTGTTCGATCCGGAAGGCCGCATCCTGTTCAGCAACGATCCGCCCAAAGAAGGAGCGATTTGGTGGGATGCGACCTCAAAGCAATCCATTTTTGAAGTGGTTGAAACAGATGTCAATAAGCGCACCTGGAACCTGGTTCAGAACATTCGCAAATCGGTTGAATCGAAACAAATCATTCGCATCGAAGACGAGGGCACATCAGAAGACGGCCACGCAATACAATTTCTTCAGAGTATTCTGCCCTATCAAAACATAACGGGTCAGTTGGAGCACATTATCGTCACAGGAGTAGACATATCTGAACTGATCAAAGTCCAAGAAGCAGTGAACAAGAAAAACGACGAGCTTCGGAAAATAAATGCCGAACTCGACAATTTCGTTTACAGCATTTCCCATGATTTGCGCTCTCCCCTTTTATCGATAAAAGGCATCATTTCACTCATTATGCACTCCAGTGAAATAGATGAAAAGACCCAACAATACCTGGAAATGGTGGATGGCTCTGCGACTCGACTGGATGGCACTATCCAAGAGATCTTGGAGTACTCAAGAAACTCTCGCCTTGACCTAGCTCACGAAACCTTTGATGTAGTGGCAATGGTTGAGCAATCGTACAACGATTTGCGTTTTAGTGCAGAGGGCCAAATGGAGCTATTGCTCGATATTCAAACAGACCCCGTTGTAGTTTCGGACAAATCACGACTGGGAGTGCTACTCAAGAACATCATTGGCAACTCCGTAAAGTACCGCCGCAAAGACATCCATAGTTTCGTAAAGTTCTCCCTTACGCGAAAAGAAGGAAAGCTCATCATGAAAGTAAGCGACAACGGCGAGGGAATCAACACCCAGCACCTCGACAAGATATTTACCATGTTCTATCGCGGCACCACTTCAAGTATTGGAACGGGTCTGGGGCTTTATATTTGCAAAGAGATCGTGAATAAGCTTAACGGCGACTTGCTCGTGGAATCGACACCCGGCCAAGGCACGACGATGACGATAACCCTACCTGAAATTGACCCTCATGAATAATCTCCAACACGTTGTCTTAGTCGACGACGACGACATCTTCAACATGCTCCATGGAGAAGTACTAAAACGGTTGATTCCCGGTGTTCGCATCGATGTATTCAAGTCTGGACAAGAAGTTGTTGCGTATCTGGAGCAAGAGCCCGAGGAGCAGATAGACCTCATCTTTCTGGACATACGGATGCCGTTGATGGGCGGCTTCGAAGTGCTTGATTCAATGGCTCAGATGAACCAAGAGCGCTTTTCTAAAACCAAAATCTATGTTCTATCATCGACCCTCGACGATCGCGATTTGAAACGAGCGAAGGAAACTCCATTGGTAACCGACTTCATTGGCAAGCCCATGTCGTTCGATACAATGCGCACCATCCTATCCGAGCAGTCCTAAACACGCTTAGTATTTCGTAGTATTGCAAGCCGCACATTTCACATGCCTCTAAGTCGCATCTTAACTACCGAACAACAACGCTACGCCCTTTACGGAGCTTTGTTTGGACTCTGTTTCCCGGTATTCGGTTCTATGTTCGAATCATGGATGATTTATGACCGTATCAGTTGGGAGCTAATCGTAACCTGTCAGCGCGAATCGGAAATGCTCTGGATCATTGATACCGCGCCACTTTTCCTTGGCATCTTTGCTTCATTCGGTGGAAAGCAACTCGACAGGGTTAGGGAAAAAAACAGCGAAATCAACGAGCGCTACGACCAAATGGTCATTCTTCGGGAAATGGCCGACACGGCGAATAGAGCCAAAAGTGAATTTTTGGCCAACATGTCGCACGAGATTCGCACGCCGATGAATGCTATCATCGGAATGAATTATTTGGTGCAACGCACCGAGCTCAACAACAAGCAATCAGAGTACCTACATAAAATTGACATCTCGGCAAAAGCCTTGCTGAGAATCATTGATGACATTCTGGATTTCTCTAAAATCGAAGCCGGCAAGCTGCAATTGGAGTATTCTCCGTTGTTTCTTGAAGAAACCATAGCCAATGTGGCCGATGCCATCAACGTGAAGCTTCGCAAGAAAAAAGAAGTTGAACTCATCACGCACATTGACCCAACGATACCAGCGGTATTGAGTGGCGATGGTTTGCGCCTCCGTCAAGTATTGCTAAACCTGACCGATAATGCAGCCAAGTTCACCGAAAGGGGAGAAATTAAGCTATACGTTAAACTGGAGAAAATTGAAAACGGCATCGTAGCGCTCGCATTTCGCATCGAAGACTCGGGCATAGGCATGAGCGAAGATCAATTGAATAAAATCTTCTCCCCGTTTCAACAAGCAGATATATCAACCACCCGCAAATTTGGCGGCACGGGTCTCGGACTCACTATCTGCAAACGAATCATAGAACTGATGAACGGTTCGCTCCGTGTGGAAAGTAAGCTAGGCCATGGTAGCACCTTTTCGTTCACCGCATCGTTCAAACTACAGGAACAACAAGCACTCGAAATCCATACCGAATTTCCACCGCGCCAAGGCCTCAAAGCACTGTTGGTAGATGACAGCGAGAGCGCACGAATGGTATTGCAGGACATGCTTGAATCGTTCGGTTTTGAAGTATACGCCGCCGCAGGCGCGAAAGAAGCGATTGCGCTATTTCAAGAAAACCACACCAAAGAAAACCCCTTTTCCATTCTCATCATCGACTGGAAGATGCCATCGATGAATGGCTTAGAGCTCGCCGAACATCTTCGCCAAACAACGGAAAAAATCCCTTCCGTAGTGATGGTTACTGCATTTGGAATTGATACAATCAAAGAGGCCACCACCAATAAAACGGTGGATGATTACTTGCTGAAACCTGTAAATCCGTCGACACTGTTCGATGTCATAAACAACCTACTTCACCTCACGCCAACACGCAGCAAGTCGGAAGTGAGCAGCATGGTGGACATGGCCGAAATACGCAGCCAGCTCAACGGAAGAAACGTATTGTTGGTAGATGACAACGAAATGAACCTGGATTTGGCCCTCGAGTTATTGAAAGATGTAGGCATACAGGTTACGATGGCGCGCAACGGCTTGCAAGCGATAGAAGCGGTGCATAGCGCGCTTTTCGACTGCGTGCTCATGGACATTCAGATGCCGGAGATGGATGGGTTAACTGCCACACAAAAAATACGGCAGGACGACAAACACAAGCTATTACCGATTCTCGCTATGACCGCGCATGCGATGAAAGGAGAAGCCGAGAAGAGCATAGCGGCAGGCATGAATCAGCACATCACCAAACCCATCGACCCATTCGTTCTTTACGCTGCGCTGATTAAGCACATTCATCAAAAAGATGTAGAAATTAAAAAGGCGGAAACCAGCGCCTTACCATACACAATTGAAGGCATACATCTGGCAGATGGCCTTTATCGCCTAGGAAACAAACGAACCTCCTACGAAAAACTGCTGAGGTCGTATGCCAGCGTGTATGGCAATATCGAAGAAGAATGTGGTCAATTGATAACCGATCAAAACGCAAAAGAACTGGCTGCATATGTGCACACGCTTACGGGCATAACAGGCAACATCGGCGCAAAAGAATTGCACGCTAGGCTAGCTCCCCATTCCGCTCAACTGCATCACCAAGCTCAAGCCAATGCCATCCTGCTCACGGATGATGATATCGCATCCTGCAAATCTTTAGCACACGACATTGCCGTTTTAACGCGGAATATCAACAACACCCTTACCAACCAAACTACTGAAATGGAAGGGAAGCGAGTTATCGACGACAAAACGCTCAGCGAGAAGTGGGGTGACCTCTTGGTGCGAACATCGAATAGCGACAGCAGTGCAATAGACCTTGCAGAGGAGCTTCTAAATACCTATACATTGGATATGGAGGTTAGCTATCGCCTTAAAAAATGCCTTACCGCACTCGAGAACTTTGAGTTTGACATTGCGCATCAACACCTAACCTTATGAATTCGATAATAGAACAAACAGCAGAAAAGCCGCTTCTCCTGGTCGTTGATGACTCAGCAGAAAACCTGCAGGTGTTGAACGCATTGCTCAAGGACGACTACCGATTAAAGCTGGCCAAAAATGGCGCAAAAGGCATCGAGATAGCTCAGCAGCATCCTCAGCCCGATTTGATATTACTCGATGTAATGATGCCCGAAATGGATGGATTTCAAGTGTGCGAAAACTTGAAGGCTGACCCCAAAACAACTGCTATTCCGGTTATTTTCTTAACTGCGCTCAACGAGGTAGCCGATGAAACCAATGGGTTTCGCAAGGGAGGTTCAGACTTTATCACCAAACCCTTCAACCCCGACATTGTAAAAGCGCGCATCAGCACTCACATAGAGTTGCAGCGTGAGCGTAAGAAATCGAACGAGCTTTTGCGTGTATTGCTGCCCGATGCTGTAGTGAACGACCTCATACAACACGGGGTTCACAAGCCACAAATCAAGGAAAACGTGAGCATCCTCTTCTGCGACTTTGTGGGTTTCACCGCCATCAGCGCTCAGTTGTCGCCGGAAGAATTGATCCGAGAGTTATCCGAAATCTTCAGTGCGTTCGACAGTATTTGTGAAGAAAACAACACCACCCGCATAAAGACGATCGGAGACGCCTACATGGCCGTAGCGGGCATTCATGCGCCGGCTTCAGAACACGCAGAACAGCTGGTGAGCACCGCCCTCTCCTTCATTGAATTTCTCGAAAATCGCAACCGCGAAAGCAGTCAGCATTGGAAATGTCGCATAGGGGTTCACTCCGGGAAGGTTATTGCAGGTATAATCGGAAAAACCAGATTTATCTATGATGTTGTGGGCGACGATGTGAACATTGCTGCCCGCGTAGAATCGGCAGGAACACCGATGGCAGTTACGATTAGTCCCGCAACACATTCCATGATCGGAAATCGCTTTCACACCAGCAGCGCAGGTATTGCGAACCTAAAGGGTAAA
>Ga0114981_10002192_pt1 | contig 12659 bp, 11 predicted proteins | sample S_140806_MF_Meta_FD_87028 | JGI IMG/M metagenome (GOLD analysis project Ga0114981, IMG submission 87028) | Freshwater microbial communities from Lake Simoncouche, Canada to study carbon cycling - S_140806_MF_MetaG | ecosystem: Environmental > Aquatic > Freshwater > Lake | place: Lake...
CGCACTGCATGCAAGGAACCGGCATGTTCGCGACCTGCGGGTCCTCGCCGACTTCGAGCGGTTCGCCCGGCTTCGACGTGAAGTAGCGGTCCGTGCGGATCCAGAACATCGTGCGGTTGTTGGCCGTCTGCGTCTTCCCGACCATCGGGATGTTGTTCTCGGCGACGCAAGCGACGACGCATGCCGAGCAACCGGTGCATGCGTTGAGGTCAATGACCATGCCCCACTGGTAGGGCGACTTGCCGGCGATGGGATCGTTTGCCTTGTCCCCGTCGAGGTAGCCGCGTTCGCTCCACAGCGATTGCGCCAGGTCCGACTCGTTCTTGCCACTGAGCTTGGCGATCTTGTCGAGCGCCGAGCGCTGCGGTGCCCAGTTCGGGTTCTGCTTGTGACCCTCCGCGGTCGTCTCGCGGACGATCTCGCGGCCAGCCATCGTGCCCTGCTCTTGGAGCGAGACGATGCGGTAGTTGCCCTGGCCCTTCGCGACCGTGGCGCCCGCGAGCATCCATTGCGCAGTGGTCGAACGCAGCGCGTAGGCATTGAAGCCCGTGCCCTGCGCGACCTTGGCTTCCGCCGACAGTTGGCGGCCCCAGCCGAGGTAGATCGTGACTGCGTCGTCCGCGTGGCCCGGCAGCACAAACGCCGGGATGTTCAGGTTGGCGTTGCCAGCCTTGATGCTGAGCATGTCGCCCTTGCTGACGCCAAGGCGCTGCGCCATCGCAGGGCCCATCAGAGCCGCGTTGTCCCACGAGATCTTCGTCAGTGGGTCCGGCAGCTCCTGCATCCACGAGTTGTTGGCGTAGCGACCGTCCCACATCTTGGGGCACGGACGCAGTTGCACTTCGGTGCCGGCGATCGGTTGGAACGCCTGAACCGCGGCGGTGACGCCAGCAGGTGCGAGCGTCGGGTTCTCCGCTGCGAACTTGCTGTCCGCGACGAAGCCCGTGTGCAGCGCGTTGCGCCACCACGCGTCAAAGCCATTGGCTCCGATCGCTTGGCGCCACTGCGCGCGGACCAGTTCCATGCCGCAAGCGCCATCGCGAGCCGTCAGCAGCGACTCAGCAGCCGTCTGTTGGCTCAGGATCGCGAGGAACTCAGCAGCCGAGACGCCGCCGAACAGCGGCGCAACGAGAGGTTGGCGCAGCGACACCGTGCCGTCGTGCGCGCGCATGTCGCCCCACGACTCGAGGTCGTGCGCCATCGGGAAGTGCCACTTGCACTGAGCCGCGGTCTCGTCGGCGTGCGATCCGACGTGAATCGTCGTCTCGACCTTGGCGAACAGCGACGCGAAGTTGAGGTCCGCAGGCGCGTCGTAGCCCGGGTTGGTGCCAAGGCAAACCAACGCCTTGACCTGACCCGCTTCGATTGCCGCCGCGAGGTTCTTGATCGCCGCGACGTTGCCCTGCAGTTGCGCGGGCATCGTCGTGTAAGCGACCGCCTTGCCGACGGCGCCGAGCGTCTGGTTGATCGCGTGTGCGACAGCGTGCGCCGCAGCGGGCTGGCGCGGACCGACGACGACGGCGCAGTTGCCACCGGCGCTCTTCAGGTCCTTCGCGATCGCGCGGATCTTGTTGTTGTCGGTCTTGAAGCCCTTCAGCGCTGCGCCGAGGTCGTTGCCTTCGCCGACACCCAACTCCGATGCGAGCTGGAGCAGCGCAGCCGTGACTTCCTGCGCCTTCATCGGGAAGCGATGGTCCGCGACCGTGCCCGTCGACGAGAAGCAAGTCTCGAAGACGTAGAGGCGCGACATCGGTTCGCCGGCCTTCGGATTGCGACGGCGATCGCCCCACGTCTTCGCGTTGCGCAGGTTGTTGCCATCGACCGCGAGGAAGTCGCTGTCGAACGACGCGATGACGTTGGCCTTCGCGAAGTCGACGTGCGTCTCGTGTGCGCTGCCGAACGCGGCGGTGGAACCGGCGGCGGCATCATCGCCGTGCACTGGGCTCCACGCATGGATCTGCGCCTGCGGGAACACGGCCTTGACCTTGTCGATCATGCCGAGAAGCGTCGGCGACGTGGTCGGCTCCATCAGGATGTGGAGACCAGACCCGCCGTTGTTGCCACTCAGCTCCTTGCCCTTCGTCTCCCACTCGGCCCAGAAGGTCTGGAGGCCGAGGTTGGGGTCGACCGGCTCGTGCTTGTGACCGTGCGTATCGTGCGCGTGGTCGTGCACTGGCATGCCCGGGAACTTGGCGCCGCGGCTGCGACCCGGATCGTAGATCTGGAGCAACTCGGCCTGCAGGCGCGCATCGCTGCCGCCCAGGCTGCTCGGGTGATCCGCGTTGCCTTCGATCTTGGTCGGACGACCATCGCTGCTCTTGACGAGGACACCGATGCCGTAGCCCGAGCGCGAGATCGTCGTTGCATACAGCTGCGCAGAGCCGGGCTTGAAGCCCTCCGGCCGCTTGTTGAACGGCAGGATCTTCGTCACGGGCTTGCGGCAGCTCGTCAGGCCAGCCAGCGCCACAGAAGCGGCGACGGCGGTGAGGAACCCGCGGCGCGAAACGTCGTCCGCGACGACATCGTCACCAGACTCCGTGACGCCTTCGGGGAACTCGCGTTCGACGAGCTGCTGGAACTCAGCCGAGTTCTCGAGCTGCTCGAGGCTGCGCCAATAGGTCACGCCAGCGGTGTCAGAACCGCCCGAGGAGATGTGGTCGCTCATCGATGGCAAGCGGAGCAGTGGGTGGGAGGATTGAGTTCGCCGCGGTTCAGGCGCTCCTTGGCCGAAGCGATCGTTGCTTCGGTGGGCTGCCAGGCCATGTCCGTCGCCTTGACGTCCTTGGGCCGCACATGCGTCTCCGGGTTGCGGTGGCATTCGAGGCACCAGCCCATGCTGAGCGGCTCGACCTGACGCACGATTTCCATCTGGTCCACGCGCCCGTGGCAGCTGGTGCAGCCGACGTTGGCGTTCACGTGAACTGCGTGGCTGAAGTAGGCGTAGTCAGGCAGCAGGTGCACCTTGATCCACGGAATCGGGAGGTTGTCGCCCGATCCATCGCCGTAGTTCTCGCGCAGCAGTGCGAGGCGCGGGCTTTCGTTCTGGACTTGCTTGTGGCAGCCCATGCACGTGTCCGCATCTGGCACCGTAGCGTGCGGGCCGTTTTCGACCTCGCGGTGGCAGTAGCGGCAATCCATGCCCAACAGACCCGCGTGCAGCTTGTGGCTGTAGAGGATCGGTTGCTCAGGCTGGTAGCCGACGTCCGTGTGCTTCGGCGAGAACCAGAACCAGACGATGAAGACGACGGCCAAGAGCTTGCCCGTCACTGCGAGTGCAGCGAAGGCAGGGATCTTGTTGGTCCACTTGGGAAACAGGGCGGTCAAGTTGGTTCCCCTCCGCGATTCGGGGAATTTGCGGTCGTTGGCATGCCGAACGACCCAGCACCGCTAACCCCTTTTGCAGCAAGGCAAGGGGAAAGCAGACCAGGTCGACGGAGGACAGGGACGGGCCCTTGGGGGGCCTTTTGGGGGCAGAGGTCGTAAAAGATCGCCCGTGCCCGGTCAATTTCAGAGTCGCAGATCGCGCGCACAACTCCTCACAACCAGCGTGAGTCTTGTGCAAAGATCAGAGCAGCGGGCGTGCGAACGACGTGATCGCCGGCAGCACGAAGCGCTGTGCACGAGGGTTGGCGTGCATGTCGGCCGGCGTCACCCACAACTGCTCTGCAGGTTCGCTCCGCAAGATCGGCAACAGGTCGAGCATCGGGATCTGCTGCTGCTTGCAGTGCTCCGCCACCAACTTGTGGAGCCCCTCGAACGGATAGAACCGACCAGGGCCAAGACCCTGCAAGAACGGCCATAACACTACGCCCAAGCGAGCTTTGTGCGCCTTGCACCAGTCCCCCATCGCGGCCAGCGCGCGCTGCGGCGCACCTTGCGACCACATGCCATCGAACGGCTTGTCCGGCCCGTAGACACCCATCGATTCCCCCGCTTCGCGCGGCAGCGAGAGCGTGCCCGCGACCCAGTCTGCTGTGGGGTCCAGGTCCAACGCGCTCGGCGACGATGCGGCGTGGTAGTAGTCGAGCAGCAACCAACCCGTCCGTTTGGGTTGCGCGCCGAGCACGCAGAGTCCGTGGCTCGGGATGATGTCGTTGAGGTAGATCGAGACGAGCACCACGTCCGGCGCGAACGCGCCAAAGCGCGTGCGTAACCCCACCTCGTACTCGTCGACGGTCAGCGCTCCGCTTGCGCCGCAGTTGACGGTGCGCACGTTGCCATCCGTTTTGCGCAGCTCTGCCTCGAGCAAGCGCACCCAGGTCTGTTCGACTGGGATGCCCCAGCCAAACGTGAACGAGTCACCGATGCAGACGATGCGTCGCTCGTCGTTGCCCTTGTTGTCCGGGCGGATTTCAGGTCGCTCGCGCAGCGCGAACTCGTTGATCTTCACCTCCACGCAGCCCTGGTCGTCGAGCCACTCTGCGCCAAGTCGCGCGTGGTCTTCGTAGCACATGAAGAAGTGCGCTCCGGGCGCGAAGCGCGAGCGTGGGCGATTGGGCGGCGTCTGTTCCGCGGGCAGGGCTTCTGACAGCCCACGGCTCATCGCTTCTTGGTGTGCGCCGTCGACTTCGAAGCGAGTGCCCGCGGCGTCGCGGAAGTAGAGCTGTCCCAACACGCGGGGCTCGCCGACCAGAAGGCGCAATGCGCCCTCTGCAAGCGCAACAGCGACCAGCAAGCTCATCGATGCGGCGCACAGGCGACGGGACCAAGGACTGCGGAGCATGCGCCGCATGATGCCGTGTCATGGCGCGGAACCGAGCGCGCGTTCACGATTCGGCGGACCGATCTCGACGGGCGGGGCTTGGCTTCGTCGAGTTGGTGCTAGTCTTCGCAGCAGGAAAATGCCCACCTACATCCTAGGCATCTCGGCTTATTACCACGATTCCGCTGCGTGTCTGTTGCGCGACGGCGAGATCGTGGCAGCGGTCCAGGAGGAGCGCTTCACGCGCAAGAAGCACGATGCGGATTTCCCGTCGCATGCAGTCGCATACTGCCTCGAACAGGCGGGCATCTCGCAGAGGGACCTCGATTTCGTCGCGTTCTACGACAAGCCGATCCTGAAGTTTCATCGACTGCTCGAGACCTATCTCGCATACGCGCCATACGGCATTCGCTCGTTCAAGCACGCATTGCCAGTGTGGGTCGGCAGCAAGCTCCACATGCGACGCGAGCTCGAGCGCAAGCTCGGTTGCAAGCCGAAGAACCGTTTCGTCTTCCCCGAGCACCACGAGAGCCACGCTGCGAGCGCGTTCTTTCCATCGCCGTTCGAGGAAGCGGCCATCGTCACGATGGATGGCGTTGGCGAATGGGCCACGACGTCGATCGGAGTCGGCGAAGGCAATCGCATGCGATTGCTGCAGGAGATCCGGTTCCCCCACTCGATCGGCCTGCTCTATTCGGCGTTCACGTTCTATTGCGGGTTCAAGGTCAACTCCGGCGAATACAAGCTCATGGGCTTGGCCCCCTATGGCGAGCCGATCTACGAGAAGTTGATCCGCGACCATCTGATCGACCTGCGCGAGGACGGCAGCTATCGGCTCGATCTGTCCTACTTCGACTACTGCGCGGGCACGCAAATGACGTCGAAGAAGTTCCATGCGCTGTTTGGCGCCGAACCGCGCAAAGCAGAGTCCAAGTTGGAGCAGCGCCACATGGATCTTGCGGCGTCGATCCAGAAGGTCACCGAAGACGTGATGTTGCGAACTGCTCGGCATGCGCAGCGCATCACGGGAAAGAAGAACCTCTGCCTCGCCGGCGGCGTGGCGCTCAACTGCGTCGGCAACGGTGTGATCCTGCGCGAAGGGCCGTTCGAGAAGGTCTGGATCCAGCCTGCTTCCGGCGATGCCGGTGGCGCGTTGGGAGCTGCGACACTGGTCTGGCACAACCTTCTCGGCAAGCCGCGCAAGGTGGGCCCGATCGATTCGCAGCGAGGCAGCCTGCTCGGACCGCGCTATGAGTCGTCGGACATTCGCGCGTTCCTCGATTCGCAAGGCGCTGTCTACGAAGAGTGCGACACCGAAGAGCGGCTTGCCGATCGCGTCGCCGAGTTGATCGAGCAGGAGAACGTGATTGGTTGGTTCCAGGGGCCGATGGAGTTCGGCCCACGCGCGCTCGGGTCGCGCAGCATCATTGGCGATGCGCGCTCGACCAAGATGCAGAGCGTGATGAACCTCAAGATCAAGTTCCGCGAGTCGTTCCGGCCGTTTGCGCCGATCGTGTTGCGGGAACATGCGAGCGAGTACTTCGACATCGCGCCGCAACATGACAGCCCATACATGTTGATCGTGGCGCCGGTGCGCGACGAGAAGCGCAGGCAGGTCGATGCCGGCGAGAAAGGCCTCGACAAGCTCAAGCAGATTCGCTCCGTGGTGCCCGCCGTCACGCACGTCGACTATTCGGCGCGACTCCAAACCGTCGACGATGAGCGCAACCCGCGGCTCTCTCGTCTGATGCGCAGGTTCCATCAGCGCACTGGCTGTCCTGTGCTCATCAACACGAGCTTCAACGTGCGCGGCGAGCCAATCGTCTGCACGCCGCAGGATGCGCACCGCTGCTTCCTCGGCACCGAGATGGATGTGCTCGTGCTCGAGAACTTCGTCATCCGTCGCGCTGCGCAGAAGAACCTGCCCGAGATCGACCGCGAGAAGTACCTCGCCGCGTTCCAACTGGACTGAACATGATCAAGCTGCAGCTCCGTCCGGATTCGCGCATGCTCGCCCAGTTCGCCTGGGTCGCGCCGATCGGCTTCCTCGCGTTCGCTTGGCTGTTCTCGCGCTTTGGCCTCGGCGAGACGGCATGTTGGAGCGTCGCTGCGATCGGCCCAATCGTGCTCCTCGCGCACTTGGTTGGCATCTCGGCGATTCCGCTGTTTGCCTTCCGCGCGCTCGTGCTGCTCACCTTCCCGATCGGTCTCGTCGTGCTACCGCTCGTCGTGGGCTTGATCTACTACGGCGTGTTCACGCCGATGGGACTGTTGTTTCGAGCGATGGGCCGCGACGTGATGGGCCGCAAGTTCGACAGCAGCAGAGCCTCGTATTGGCGCGATCGCGGGACGCCGCGGCCAGCCTCCAGCTACTTCAAGCTATATTGAACCAACCGACGCTGTCGCAGCGCCAACAGCCATGACGAACGACAAGAAGGACGAAGACAAGAGCCAGTTCCTCGACGCGGCTTCTCACTCCAAGGAGCGCGGGCTCGTCGGCGAGTTCGTCGGCTTCATGCGCGAGAACAAGGCTTGGTGGATGGCTCCGATCCTGATCGTGCTCGCGCTCGTAGGCGTGCTCCTGATCGCGTCGTCGACCGGCGCTCTGCCGTTCATCTACACGCTGTTCTGAGTCATCGATGCCACGGCGCGATCCGCGCCGCGCGTTTTGTCGAGTCCCGCTCTGCGACATCTCCCGCATGCGTGCGCAGCATGATCGAGGTTCGTGTCCGATACTTCGGCACCACCAAGGGGAATGCACCGAATGCGCGACCACGGACTCGACACCTATCTCTCCGGAATCAACGAAGTCCCACTGCTGACGCCGGATCAGGAGATCGAGCTAGCCACCAAGATCCAGCGCGGCGACCTGGAAGCTCGCGAGCACATGATCCGCGCGAACTTGCGGCTCGTGGTCTCGATCGCGAAGAACTACGTGAACCGCGGCCTCGCCTTCATGGACCTCATCGAAGAGGGCAACATCGGCCTGATGAAGGCGGTGGAGAAGTTCGATCCCAAGGCCGGTTGCCGCTTCTCGACCTATGCGACTTGGTGGATCAAGCAGGGCATCCGCCGCGCGCTGATCAACACGGTCAAGACGGTCCGCGTGCCGTCTTACATGTCGGAGATCGTGTCGCGCTGGAAGGCGACGGCCATGGAGCTCAACTACCTGCTCGGCCGCCAACCTACGTCGGCGGAGATCGCGCAAGAGCTCGGCTTGCCGGAGAGCAACTGGAACGTCGTGCGGGACACCGTGTTGTCCAACTCGCAGCCGACGCATTCGATGAGCGAGGATGCATCGTCGGTCTTCGGCGACTCGCTCGAAGATCCGAATGGACGCTCCCCGGAGGAGCAGATGTTCGCCACGATGGAACTGACGCGCATGCGTCAGTTGCTCGACATGCTGGAGCCGAAGGAGGCCCGCATCGTCAAGCTGCGCTACGGCATCGGCAGTGGCGAGCCCATGACGCTCAAAGCCATCGGAAAGAAGTTTGGCCTCACGCGCGAACGCGTTCGGCAGATGGAGCAGCAAGCGCTGGAGAAGCTCTACCGCACGATGTCGCGCGAGTTCGGCGAGCAGCGCCCGCTCGAACGCTGACCGACCGAGCAGCCCGTTGAAGAACGCATGCGGCCTGCGGGGCCATTCTTCGACAGGTAACTACCGCGCAAGGCGAGTCGCTGCTTAGGCTGCGCGCGTGGATCCTCAATCGCAGAATGCGCCCGGCGCCGGCTCGTCGCTCTACGTGCACGTGCCGTTCTGCGTGGTGAAGTGCGGCTACTGCGACTTCACGTCGTACGTGATCGAGGATCAGAGCGTGCACGACCTGTTCTTGCGCGCGTTGGACCGCGAGTTGGAGTCGACGACTCTGCCGCAGCGCCCCACCACCGTCTTCGTCGGTGGCGGCACGCCGAGCCACTTGGCCCCGCATCGGCTTCGCGAGCTGTTTGCGACGTTGGCTCGGCACGTGGACTTGCGCGCCGCGAGTGAGGTCACGATGGAAGCCAACCCCGAGAGCATCGACGAGGAGAAGGCGTCGATCGCGCTCGAAGGCGGAGTCACGCGCTTCAGCATGGGCGTGCAGAGCTTCGACCCCGCGAGGCTGAAGTTTTTGGATCGCGCGCACACCGGGGACCGAGCGAAGGAAGCGTTTTTGCAACTGCGTCGCGCAGGCGCCAAGAACGCGAGCATCGACCTGATCTTCGGCTTGCCCCAACAGACTGTGGATCAGTGGGACTGCGACCTCGACCAGGCGCTCGCGATGCAGCCCGACCATCTGTCGTGCTACAGCTTGACCTACGAGCCGGGCACGAGGTTGCATCGCGACCTCAGGCAGGGCCGCGTGGTCCCGGTCGAAGAGGATGCCGACCGCGCCATGTTCTTGCACACGCGGTCGAAGCTCGCAGCGCACGGTTTTGCGGCCTACGAAGTGAGCAACTTCGCGGGTCGCGGCGGTCCTTCGCTGCACAACGACCATTACTGGTTGCAGGGTGACTACGTCGGCGTCGGCCCGGGCGCATCGAGCCATCGCTGTGGCGTGCGCCACACCAACCTGAAGCCGATCGAAGCATGGGCCCGCGCAGCGCTGGAAGGCGTGACGCCTGCAGCGAGCGCGGAGACGCTGACCAAGTCGCAGCGGCTCGGCGAGGCTTTGTGGCTCGGCATCCGTCGCACAGACGGCATCGACGTGCGCGCGATCGAGCAACGTCTTGGCATCGACGCGACGCCCATGTTAGGCAGAGTGTTTGAGGAACAGGCGCGGGCAGGCTGGATCGAGCGAATCGGCACGCGCATTCGCCTCACCGCCGACGGGTTGCTCGTCGCCGACGCCGTCGGCAGCGCATACCTATTGCCCGACTCAGACGCCTAGCGCCAGTCGGTGCGCGAGCATGTCCGGGAGCCCTGCGTCGCGGATCTTCTTCTGCACCGACGCGATGTCGTAGTGCACGCGCCGAATCGCAATCGAGCCGCGCTTGGTGTCGCAGATGGCGTAGGCCGCGCGCGGATCTTCGTCGCGAGGCTGGCCGACGCTGCCGACGTTGACGAGCGCCTTCTGGCCTGCGGGGAGTTGGTAGTCGATCTCGGATTGGTTGATCCAGTCGATCTCGCGCGGCCCGCGCTGCACGTAGATGGCCGGCACATGGGAGTGGCCGACGAAGCACAGAGGCGTGGTCTGTAGCTTGAGCGAGTCGAACGCTTCGACCTGGCTCACGACGTAGCCGAACAAGTCCGGCATGTGCAGCGTCCCGTGCACGACGGTGTATTCCTGCTTCTGCACCACGAGCTGCAACGATCGCAGGTAGTCGTAGTCCGCCGGCCGGATGCGTGTGCGCGTCCATTCGATCGCTGCGCGCGCGTAGGAGTTGAAGTAGGCGGTGTCGAGCATGCCGAGCACCGCGGCGTCGTGGTTGCCAAGGCACACGGTGCAGCCGAGGTCGCGCACCACATCGATGCATGCGGACGGCTCCGGCCCATACCCGACGATGTCCCCCACCTGCACCCATTCATCGACGCCTTCCTTGCGCGCTGCGTCGACGACGGAGCTGAGCGCTTCGAGGTTGCCGTGGATGTCGCCGAGAACTGCAATGCGCATGGGGCCTGTCGACCTTGTCAGGAAGGGTTGTGCCCACGCAGTAGCAGGCAAACTGCAAAGGTAGCCCCCATCCCGCCGGTGAGGATCAAGGGGAGGGTTAGAGCGGGCAGTGAAGCAGGAAGCACACTCGCCTGCATTAGGTAGCCCACCACTGCCGCAAGAAACCTCGCGAGGAACGGCCACCGGCGGATCGGTTCCGCCGCAACGAAAGCGTGGATGGGTAGCCAGACACCGGCGAACCTCGCGAGCAGCCAGAGGGGGGCGAACCCGGTTGCTTGTGGGGATCCGGTGGCATCGTAGATGGTGGCGAGCGCGATGATGCTGCTTGCCACGAGGGCGCTCGAAAGCCAGGTCCCGAACACAGTTGCAGCGGCTGGAGCTCTACTCTTTGATGTAGCTATAAGTATCTGATAAACAAAGACTAAGGCAATGACATCGAGGGCGCCGGCGATGGCCGGCCACGCAAGTTCTAGCCCCTGGGTTCGGAAGAAAGTCGGTTCCTGTATCAACGCGGCCAGAGCAAACCCGGCCCCGACGATCCAAGGCAACCACCCCACCTGCATCGCGGCAGCGGCGGCTTCAAGCCGGACCAGTCGGAGGAATGCTGTCACAGGCATCAGAGGAAGGTGCTTCCCTGCTGCAGACTCAGCAGGTAAAGCCCAAGGCTCGCGAACCCAGGCTAGATCGTCAAGGGAGTATGCGCTCGATCGCGTTGGCCAATCAGAAGGGCGGAGTCGGCAAGACTACAACCGCCATCCACCTTGCTCACGGGCTCTCACTCCGAGGCGAGCGTGTGCTGCTGCTCGACCTAGACCCTCAGGGCAACGCGCTGGTCGCGCTGCAGGGGATGGAGAACAGCTCCACTGAGGCGCCCCAAGAGGGGCCCTTCCGCCAAGTCTGCGAGGGGCTCTGGATCGAGGGCAACTTCCAGGAGGACGTGCCGGACGAGGCATTCCTCTCACGGCTTCGCAAGGACATCGAGACCTTGGACCCCGCTTGGCTGATCGCGGATTGCCCCCCGCGCATGGATGCGTGGGGAAAGGCAGGTTTGCACCTGTGCCAGGAAGTCATCGTGCCGGTTCAGGCCGAGTTCTTGGCGATGCACGGGCTGTCGCAGATCCTGGCGACCCTAGAAAGCGTCAAGGATCAATGCCGGCTCCTCGGTGTGCTGCCAACGATGGTGGACATGCGCGAGCAGATCTGCGCAGAGGTCGTCAACAGTCTTCGGGCTCACTTGGGCCCTCAAGTCTTCGAAACGGTGGTGCTGCGGGACTCGACCCTCGTCGAGGCAGCCAGCCACGGTGTGTCTGTGTTCCAATACGCGCCTGCCTGCAAGGCGGCATTCTGCTACGGCGAGCTGATCCGGGAGGTCTGTGATGGTTGATCGCAAGCTAGGTCGAGGTCTCGATTTCTTCTTGTCCCCCTCAAATCGTGGTGCTGCGCCTGCGCCAGCCCCCAAGGTCGCTGCGCCAGCGGCCGCGCCGGTGGTCCAAGAAGCGGCACAGGATGCTGTGACTCTGATTCCGACACCAGAAGCAGCACCGCAGGAAGTCATCGCCAGGATCCCAGGCACCGAATTGACGATGGTTGCGTTGGACAAACTGGTGGCCAACCCCCACCAGCCGCGAACCGGCATTGACACCAGTGACCTCGCGGAGCTCAGCCAGTCCATCCGCGAGAGCGGTGTGCTCCAGCCGATTCTGGTCCGTCGCGTCGGTGCTTCCATGCAGATCGTCGCGGGTGAGCGCCGCTGGCGCGCCGCCAAGCTGGCGGGGCTGACCGAGGTCCCGGTGATTGCCCGAGAGATCACGGACCAGGAGTCTGCTGTCTTTGCACTGGTCGAGAACCTCCAGCGCGAGGACCTCAATCCGCTGGAGAAGGCGAACGCGTTCCGCACGCTTCAGACCCAACTCGGTGCGAAGCAGGAAGAGGTCGCCCAGCGGGTTGGTCTTGACCGCTCCACGGTCGCCAACTTCATGCGATTGCTCGATCTGGCCCCTGCCGTCCAGGAGCATGTTTCACGTGGAACATTGTCGATGGGGCACGCTCGCGCGTTGCTCGGCGCCAAGGACCCGGAGGTGCAGACCAAGCTCGCGGATGAGGCCATCCGACTCTCGCTATCGGTGCGCGCCCTCGAGGACCTCGTTCGGCAAGCGAATGTTGGTCCGGCAACCCCCGTCAAGAAGAAGGACGCGAAGCAGATCAAGGCTGCTTGGCTCAAGGAGATCGAGGAGACCCTGACCGAGACCCTGAGCACCACCGTCAATGTCCGCTATGGCCGGAAGTCATCGGTGATCCAGATCACCTGTGCTGGCCGGGAGGAGTTTGAACGGATCTACAGCAAGCTCAAGGAAATGGACTAAGTC
>Ga0114981_10002202_pt1 | contig 12630 bp, 12 predicted proteins | sample S_140806_MF_Meta_FD_87028 | JGI IMG/M metagenome (GOLD analysis project Ga0114981, IMG submission 87028) | Freshwater microbial communities from Lake Simoncouche, Canada to study carbon cycling - S_140806_MF_MetaG | ecosystem: Environmental > Aquatic > Freshwater > Lake | place: Lake...
CAATCTTTAAGATCTGAATTCTCTCCATCTTGAAGTCAATGGGGGTCGACTCGTCAATTTGGAATGCTTCTGGCAGAGCAGCTGCCGCCGGTACTCCCAGCAAAGGGAGTATCAGACATAGGCCTGTCCACAAGGACTTACTGAATTGCATGGTGCTTGATGCGCTTCTTTGGAAATCGGAATTCCGTATTCTGCTTCAAAATTTTTGCCGCAACCGGTGTGTGAGGTCCTTAATGTGTGCGGCGGAATGTTTTCCGAAGCGCGCATGCGGCGTGGGCCAAAACGGTTACCGGCCCATCCGACGTGTTGATTTGCTTAGACTCCGAAGTTCGTAGTGGATTCATTCGCACCAGTTTCGGGGGGTGCTGGTGAAGGCTCCCATTGCCCAACGGTGTTTTTTAAACTAACGTGTGGTGATGAGTTCGTACCGCTATCAACGAGGTCCTCGAGGGTTGTCAGTCGCGTCGAGCGTTTTGGGAGCGTGATCATGGTAGATGACAAAGTTAAAGGCCCAGCTTCCTATTTTCCGTCCATCGAGAAGAAGTACGGCCGGCCAATCGACCATTGGCTAACACTGGTTGCCGAGCTCAAGGAGATGAAGCACATGGAGCAGGTCGCATTCTTGAAATCCGAACATGGGTTAGGTCATGGACATGCCAACGCGATCGTTGCACATGTTCTTGCCTCAAGATCATCATGATTAAGTTAAATAAAACTATTAGTCGCCACTGCGTGCGAGCGTTAGGCGTCCTTGCTCTCCTGGCTGGGTTTTGCATACCCACTTGGGCCGAGGTTTACCCGAGTCGTCCGGTTACCTTGGTTGTTCCGTTCCCCCCTGGGGGCGTGGCCGATACCGTGGGGCGCCCAGTTGCCGAATCAATGGCGCAATTTCTCGGGCAACCCATCGTCATCGATAACAAGGCGGGCGCCGGCGGAGGAATTGGAATGGCTCAGGTTGCCCGTTCCAAGCCGGACGGGTTGACCTTGTTGATGGCGCTGGTCTCGATTTCGACGATCCCGGTTGCCGATGAGGTGCTCGGTCGGTCGCCCTCATTCGTGCTTAATCAGTTCAAACCGATCGCCCGCTTTACCGCCGATCCTACGGTTCTTGCAGTTCGCGCCGATGCGCCATGGCAGAGCTTTCAGGACTTTGTCGATTACGTCCGAAAGAATCCGGACAAGTTGAATTTTGGTTCGTCTGGCAATTACGGGACGATGCATGTTCCAGTTGAAATGCTCAAACTCGAACTCGGCCTGAAAATGACCCACGTGCCTTACAAGGGTGCGGGGCCGGCTGTGCTTGGACTGCTCGGAAAAGAAATTGATTTTGTCGCAACGGGCCCATCGTCGATCGTTGCTCAGGTGAAGGCTGGAAAGGTGAGGGTGCTGGCCCACTGGGGCGAGGGCAAACTTGCCGCATTGCCAGATGTGCCGAGCCTCAAAAGCCTGGGTGTCAATATCCAGTTTGATCAGTGGTCAGGGCTCTTCGTTCCTGCAGCCACTCCCGATCCGATCATTCAAAGATTGCGTCAGGCCGCTCGAGCAGCGGCCCATGACGAGAAAGTGATGAACACCATCCTGAAAGCTGGTAGCCCGATCGAATATCTGGACGCGCCTGAATTTCAGAGTTACTGGGATGCGGATGCCAAGGTTCTCGACCGTATCGTTCGAAAGATCGGTCGGGTTGAATAGAAATTCGGCGCGGCCAAGGGCCCACCGAAACCGAAATACCGAAATATCGAGGGGCAAATCATGGAGCACCCGAGTGGGTTCGACCTGAATCGACTTGAGCGGTTGACCACGCACCTGCAGGGTCGCTATATCGATGAGGGGAAAATCTCAGGTTGCCAGCTCGCGCTGATGCGGCATGGGCATTTGGCCTATCAGCGCAGTCTTGGGCAGATGGATCTCCAGCGCGGCAGATCAATGGCCGACGATGCGATTTTTCGTATTTTCTCGATGACCAAGCCGGTTACCTCGGTCGCGCTCATGATGCTCTATGAACGCGGCTTGTTTCAGCTTGATGATCCCGTTTGCCGCTGGGTCCCATCCTGGCAGGAGCAATGTGTCTACGTTGCCGGTGATGGTGGAGGTCCGTACCAGACAGAGCCCCTGCGCCGGCCGGTCAGTATTCGCGACTTGCTGCGGCATACCAGCGGTCTGACCTATGGCGGCCAGTTGATGAGTGTCGGCGTCGAACACCCCGTCGATTACCGGTATCGATCCCTGGAAGCAACGAGCATAGACCGCCACGGTTCCATGATGGGATTTATGGACAAGCTCAGCCAGATTCCGCTCGCCTATCAACCAGGCGAACAATGGATGTATTCGCTGGCAACCGACGCCTGTGGGGCGCTGGTTGAAATCATTTCGGGGCAGGCGTTCCCCGAATTCCTTCAGGAACATATTTTTGATCCGCTGGGCATGGTGGACACGGGGTTTCAGGTGCGCCCGGACCAGAGGTCCCGACTGGTGGCGAATTACCGGCGCGATGCCAATCAACAGCTGGAGCTGATCGATGACCCTGAAACGAGTCGTTATCTCGCTGAACCCACGTTTTTTTCTGGTGGTGGGGGGCTGGCTGGCACAACCGCTGACTATCTGCGCTTTTGCGAGATGTTGCGCCGAGGGGGCGAACTCGATGGTGCGCGGATTCTGGGGCCACGAACGCTCGAAATGATGACGCGCAATCACCTCAAGGAAGGCAAGGACTTGTCGGCCTGGGCCTTGGGCTTGTTTTCCGAGAGCCCAAATCGGGGCGTCGGATTTGGGTTGGGTTTTGCGAGTGTGATTGACCCCGTGGTCGCGGGTGTGATGGGCGGGGGAGACTATTACTGGGGTGGGGCCGCTTCGACCTTGTTTCTGGTGGATCCCCGAGAAGAGATTAGTCTGGTGTTCATGACCCAGTTGATGCCCTCGAGCACCTACAATTTTCGCGGGCAACTGAAGAACATCATTTACTCAGCCATCGTTGAGTAGCCCTTCAGCTGAGACCCCGACCGTCATCGCACTTCACCCGTCGCGCGTTAGTCAGAACAATGCAGCCAACTGGACACGGTCATGCACAACCGATTCGAGACACGCTCGCTCGCTCTGACGCTCTTGTGCTCCGCGCTTTGGGGCTGTGCAGGTCCCCTCGTGATCGAGTCGCTCGAGGAGTTCGAGGTGATGGCACCGTTGCCCACGTTCCTGACGCTTCAAGACTGCGAACTGGCTTACGGTAAGGGTGCCTGCGGCACCGGAAGTCAGGTCTACGGACAGGTCAACCTTGCGTCACCTCCCGACGCCTACCACTGGTACATGCCCTATTCGTTTGGCACCATGACCGGGGCGCTCCTGAATGATTACTACGCCCAGCCCGGAATCTACCTCGCGCAGACTCCTTACTGGTCCTACGTTCAACCCGCGACGATCCAGCGATATGCGCTGATCAATCCTCGAACTGTCGGGCTTTATCGCGCGGGTCCGTATCCGTTCCGAGGGGGGGTGTACGATTCGCCTCGATTCGATCGAGCTCCCTGGTATGGGCAACCTCGCCCCGAGCCTGTTATGAGGTCCTCTGCACCGTTACGTCCGCCGCCAGGCCCAACCTTGCCATCCGGGCCGTCCGGACCATCCGGACCATCCGGACCATCCGGACCATCCGGACCAACCAGACCATCTGGGGAAGGCCTCCCCGCTCAACAAACACCGCAAAAGCCAAGTCCGATGCCCGGCTACGGGAATCCAACAGTCCGTCCAGATCCACGAACTGATAGAGCCGAGAGACCGGATAGGGCCGACAGGTCCGACAGGCCAGACCGACCGGGCCCGGCGAACAGCGGGAACCGGGCGAAAGACCAGCAGCCAGGGGACAAGAAGTAAGCTGGTGGACTTCGGCCTGAGGCGCTCGATACCGTTCTATTGGAAATAACGCTGTGTTTGACTTTGAACCTGTTCATGCGGCGATGCGCCGTTATGTTGAAAGTGATTTGCTGGCGGGCCTTTCAAGTGCTGTGCTCCGCGGTTCCGAGTTGGTTGACCTGCATTGCGTTGGTTGGGCCGACCGCGAGCAAGGGGTTGCGCTGAATCCTCAACATCTGTTTCGGATTTTCTCCAACACAAAGCTGATCACGTCCTGCGCGGTGCTGCGGATGATGGAAGAGGGCCGGCTCGGGCTGGACGATCCAATCGAAGGCTATCTGCCGCAACTGGGCGCAAGAAGGGTACTGCGCACAGGGGCGCAGGATCTCGCCGACACGGAGCCCGCTCTTGGGTCGATCACGGTGCGACATCTTCTAACGCACAGTTCAGGCTTGACCTCCGGCATTCTGGACGCGCAGTCGCCGCTATATGCGCCGTATTTAGCTCGCGGAGTTCGCGACCCCAACACCACGCTCGCAAGCATGGTCGACGCGCTGGCGGATTTGCCATTGGCGTTTCATCCCGGCACGCAGTGGGAGTACTCGATGGCGACCGATGTGCTCGCCCGACTGCTCGAAGTGGTCTCAGGTCAGGCACTTGATCAAGTCCTAAGGGACATGATTTTCGAACCGCTGGGGATGAATGACACCTTTTTTTGGGTTCCCCCGAATCAACAGCATCGACTTGTGGCGTATTACGCCGGCGCAAGTCTCACGGAACCGATGCACCCGGGTTTGAGTCGTACCGACAATGCACCCTATCCCGAGGCTTATCGACGCCCGTTTGCGCGGCTATCCGGAGGTGGCGGTCTGGTCTCCAGCCTCGGCGACATGATTAAACTCGTCAGAGCGCTGATGCCCCCGGATCCCGACCGGCAGTGGCGAGCGGCCGACGTCTCAAGCCCTTACGCCTTGCTGCGGCCTCAGACACTCGCCTTGATGATGAAGAATCAACTTGCCGATGGCCTTTGTCTGAAGAGCTCAGTGTTTGGTGAGGTCCGTGGAAAGGGCCATGGACTGGCGGGGGCTGTCACCCGAGTGCCATCAGGCTTGGAGTCACCGAACTCGGTGGGTGAGTTTCACTGGGGCGGTATCGCCGGAACGCACTGGTGGATTCACCCGCAGCATCGAATCGCGGGTGTTGTCATGACACAGCGCCACTGGGCGTTCTGGCACCCTTTTGCGTTCGATTGGAAGCGAGCGGTTTATCAAACGGTGTTGGGTGATTGAGAAGCACTACGGCCAGCCACTCGACCTGAGGTCATGGCCCACGCAAGGTGCAGTCCGTGCCCTTTGAGCATGAGGCCGCCCTGACCGTTTCCCCCCGCGGCGTACAGTCCCGCAATGACCTCGCCATCTGAATCAAGGACCCGACATTGGGGGTCAATGGATGCGCCACCCTCGGTCACCGTCAGCATGGCATTGCAGGGGCCGAGGGCGAACAGGCGTCCCGATAGATGTTGGGTCGCAACCCTTAGGCGCGTCGCCTCCAGGCCAAGTGAGCTCGCTAATGCGCTTGCGTCTGCAGCCCAATGGACCAGATCAGGCCTGCCGCGTTCATAGTCCTGAAAATAAGCAAATGCGATCCCCGGTGCGGTCGAAATGAAATCGGGAAATTTCGAGAACCGCCGGGCAATCGTCTCATCGCCTATGACATAACCCGTGGCTCCAGGGCGCAGGGCTAACTCTGCTGCCAGACGGTTCGGAGGACCGACTCGATCGCCAGATCGGTCGACGATCACGGCGCCCGCCTCAAATAGGGGGTCGGCCGGTGACATGTGAGCCACCAGGAGTGGCTTGGCCAACCAGCCCAGAACGGTCGGTGGCGCCTTGGTCAGAATCAAGGCGGCGATCTGGTGAATCCACCGCCATTGCGGCAATTTCGAGATCCACGAGGTTCGGTTGGGCGCGCTAAAACGCAATTGTGGGCCGAAGACGCCATCCAGTCGTTTGAGCGCTGCGCCAGCCTGATTTGCGAGCCGGTGCCCGTCACCAGTGCTGTTCGGATTGATCGGGATGGCGCGCGCGGCATGTGGACTCAGGTGGGCCGATCTCCAGGCTGGCGAAGCACTGTAATCGCCGGCAGCGAGGATAACCGCCTTGGCGGTGACCGGCGTCGGGGAGGCGGCCGGGGCAGTTGGGGCGGTTGGGGCGGTTGGGACAGTCGGCAGAAAGCACACGCCCCTGACCTGCGACCCCTCAATGATCAACTCGCTGACGGAGGCGCCAAACCGCACTTCGACGCCTAGCCGCCTCGCTTGTGCGGCAAGTACCTGAAGGTACACGTGGCCCGCCGGCACGGCATTGTGCATGCGGGGTACCCGGTTGGGTGGTTCGGGGTATGGCCCGACAAAAACAACGCCTAGGCGCTCAAGCCAGTCAAGCGTTGCTCCGGACTCTTGAGCGAGCATGTCCCGTAACCCCTCGGTGTCGGGCGTTTGCGGCGTCGCGATAGCAATGTCTTCTGCAAAATCCGCTGCCTGATCCGAAATACCCGCCGCGGATTGCATCCGCGTGGCCGCAGCTGCAAATGAACCCACCGAATACGAGGTCGTACCCAGCAGCGCGGGGAGTTTCTCGAGGACCAGAACCTTCACACCGGCTTCGGCAGCGGCGCAAGCGGCAGCGAGCCCCGCTCCTCCGGCGCCGATAACAATTACGTCGTAGTCGATCGATCGGTCCAAACCGGTGGGCAGTGGTCGGGACGCTGTCGCCGTCATGGGGACGGTGTGGTCCTGTTCAGTCCGCGGTAATGTTGTTTTCGCGGATGATCTTGGCCGATCGGGTCACATCCTGGCGGATGAAATCGGCGGTTTGTTCCGGTGAACTCCCAACTACTTCCATCCCTTGGAGAAAGAATTTTTCCCGGATGTCAGCTGCCGCAGTGACTTTCTGTAGCGCTTCGTACATCTTTTGAATCGTCTCCTTGGGCGTGCCAGTCGGAGCCAGAACAGCGGTCCAAGAGGAAAATTCGAATCCGGCGAGACCCTGCTCGGCGAGCGTTGGAAGTTCTGGCGCGAAGATCGAGCGCTTGGGTGTACTGACGGCAAGTGCCCGAAGTTTCCCGGCCTTCACATAAGGAAATGTATTCGTCGGTGTTGAGAACGAAATCTGCATTTCGCCCGAGAGCAGAGCAGTTGAAGCAGGCGCCGCCCCCTTGTAAGGGACGTGCGTCACTTTGGTCCCCGTCGCAGATTTGAACATTTCGCCCATCAGGTGCTGAGGACCCGCCGTACCCGAGGTGCCATAGTTGTATTTGTCAGGATTGTTCTTCAGAAGCGTGATCAATTCGCCGATGTTGGTCGCGGGCACAGACGGATGAACAACGACAAACATCGGCTGCAGCATCACCAGTGAGACGGGCGCGAAGTCTTTGACCGCATCGTAGGGAGGCTTCTTGAGCAACGTCATATTTCCGGTGTGTGCCGGCGCAGCCACTAGAAATGTGTAGCCGTCTGCGGCTGAGTTAACCACAGCCATGGTGCCAATCACCGCATTGCCACCGGCCTTGTTTTCAACCAGGACGCTTTGTCCGAGTACATCGGTTAGTCGCTCAGCCAGAATCCGGGCGCAGACATCAACCGGCCCACCGGGCGCGTAGGGGACGACCAGCTTGATCGGGCGGGCTGGCCAGGTCTGGGCGTTGACCGGGCTGACTGAACTCAGTCCGGCACCAATCAGAAGACTCAGAGCCAGGCCGAGGCCAAAGCGTCGCGTCGGACTTGGAGGCGATTTAGTAGCTTGCGTGGCGATGACATTCATGGTTTGGAACGGTCAGGATTGGTCTAGACGGACAGGTTCAGGGGCGCTGCGTTGGCGCTGAGTAACCCCGCTTCGATCAGTGCTGCCCGGATCTCCGCGCGCTTGGCGTTATTGACCCGCACGCCCGGCGCCCTCACCACCGAGCTAGGAAATTGTCCCAGTTGAACCAGCGCCTCCTTGGTCGCGCCAAACGGGCAGGTCGGCGTGCGGTGGGTGTGATACTCAAAAATAGAACGCATGAGCGGGACTGCAAACGTGTTGTGAATCTGCTTCGCTTTGTTGGCATCACCTGCAGTGGCGTGATGGACCAGGTCAGACCACTGCTGGGTGCCGACAACCGCGATCCCGACGAGCGCACCGGGGGCATGGTGCATGAGCATCCCGAGCATTGAGGGTGTGTCAACGGCCACGAGCAGGGTCGTTTTGTCATGCAGGGCGTCATACAACTCGGCGTATTTTGCTGGGGTCCCAGCCGAGCACTTGATCGCCACGACATGCTCGAGCGTCACGATGCGCTGCAAGGCTTCCATCGAATAGGCGCTACCGGATGCCTCTGGGTAGCTGAACACAATCATCGGCAGACCCACCTCGCGGTCCAGGCGCTCAAACACTTTGTAGACCGAATCTGCATCATGGGAGAGGTGACGCCAGGTTCGAATGTCAAATGGTGGGATCACGAGTAGCAGGTCTGCCCCGGCCTCCCTGGCACGTAGGCCCTCGCGCACCAACCCGTCCGTGGCGTGACTTTCGATGCCAGCAATGAGTTTGAGCGGCGCCGGAAGCGCAGTTCGTGCGGTAGCGATCACCTTCTGGCGTTCGTCCGAACTCAGGGTCAGTACCTCGCCAGCATGGCCGTTGACCGTAATTCCGTAGAGTCCAGTCGCGTTGCTCGTGCGTTGGATGTGCTCGGTCAGCGCGGCATAGTCGATCTCGAATGCTTCATTAAAGGGGGTCAAAGTGGCGGGCGAGAGACCGTGAATTTTCATTTGCGAACTCGATGTTTAAGGGGGGATCGTGAAGCCGTATGCTGCGTCGCGCTTATTCAGCTTTGATACGCGCGGTGCGGACAACCTTGCCCCAGCGCTCAAATTCCAGGTTGAAGAACTTTCGGAAATCCTCTGGGGATCCTCCCGCGACCAATGAACCCTGAGCCTGCAGAGCCTCTCGCACATCAGGCTGGGCGAGTACGGCATCCATCGTTTTGGACAGGGTTGCGATCGCCTGCTTATTGGTGCCAGATGGCGCAAGAAGGCCAAACCAGGTGCCGGCTTCAAAGTCCCGGATACCGGCCTCTGCCATGGTTGGAACGTCAGGCGCCACCGGCGTTCGCGAGGGCGATGTGACGGCCAGGGCCCGAAGTTTTCCGGCTTTTACTAAAGGGATTGAGGAACCGAGCACGTCGAACATCAAGTCGATCTGACCGCCCACCAAGTCAGTCAGCGCGGGTGCGCTGCCTTTGTAGGGGACGTGGACAATATCGACGTTCACCGTGGCTTTAAAGAGTTCACCGGCCAGATGGGCCGCGCTGCCATTGCCAAACGAGCCGTAAGTCAATTTGCCCGAAGCCTTGGCTTCCGCGATGAGTTCCTGCGCCGAATTCGCCTTGAGCTTCGGATTGACGACGAGGAGTAGTGGTGCAGTCGCCACCAGCTTAACGGTCTCGAAACCCTTGGGGTCGTAGGGAAGTGACGCGTAGGTGTGAGGGGTCACAACGAGAGGACCGGCTGCGCTGAACAGAAGCGTATAGCCATCGGTTGCGGCCTTGGCGACCACATCCTGGCCAATCGATCCGCCCGCTCCAGGGCGGTTTTCGACCACAAAGTTGTGCCCCAGACGTTCGCCTAGTGACTTGGCAACGATGCGGGCGGTCACGTCCGTGGTGCCACCGGGTGCGTAGGGGACGATCACCCGGACGGTCTTGTCGGGGTACGACTGTGCTGATGCCGTGTTCGGTGCAAGCGTCAGGGCCAGCGCAAGCGCGGCGATCGCACCGAATGCGGTCCGGGCAAGGCGCGGGGTCGTACGCAGGTTCTGTGGGGATAGGGCGAATTGCATCACAGCAGATTTTCTCGGGTTTTGAAGTATTTAATGGAACGGTTCTGGTCGCGCAGACGACATATTGACCTTACCGACCGGGTCGCCGAAGCGCTCCTGCATCACCGCCTCGAACGGAACGCCGTCGGCTGCGACCCAACTGCCCGAACGTAACCGGTACGCTTCGGGTTTGTTCGCTGCCTCTGGGGGTTGACCAGTCTGGAGCGCCCGTGCGCCGCTGATGACTGCGCGCCGAAAACGCACAATCGCGGCGTCTGTGGCTGTCAGGTGTTCGCGGGTTCGGTCCGCAATCAGGCCCTGACTGTCCTGCACCATTGCATCCTGCTCGGCGATGCCGCGCACCCCGGTAAAGGAATGTTCACGTTGCTCGCGGCGATCGAGCAGGTAGTGGTTGGCCCGATTCCGGATGGGGACGAAGTCTGGTCCGACCTCTCCCACGACGCCATGCCCGCGTTCCAATTTTTCGCGCTCCTGCAAAGTGAGCGGTCGCTCCGGATTCCACGCATAAGTGTAGATCCAGCACGATTCGTCATCGATCGGAACCCACGTATAGCCATAGTGATTTTCGCCGGGCAGCGTCGATGGCGTGCTGCTATGGGCGGGCAGCATGAATTGGGTGATTCTCCAATACAGATCGTTCTCGTCGGCACGACGAGCCGCCCCGATGACAAAACCGACGTCGTGCTCAACGATGGAGAAACGTGGCATCGGATCCTCGCGGATCCAGCGTAATCGGCGCTCGTCGGCAGGGGCATCCGGATTCTCATTGTTCGCGACACTGGGTGCGGGCATGTGCAAGAACGAAAAATGGGCGGTGTCCAGAGCGCCCTCGATCGACTGCGCCCAGTTGCATTGCTGCAGTCGTTTGGTCACGTAGCGGTGGTTCTGGGGTACGAGCCCGAATTCGAGCTGCGGGACCGTGGGCATGTGGCCTTCAGCCTGCAGTTGCGGTCCCAGATAGGCCCAAACCACTTCGCCAAATTCCACAGTCGGGTAAGCGCGGATTCGCATGGTGTCGTGATAAGCCGATCCAGGTGGGACGTTAGGCAGGTCGACCGCCTTCCCGTGGATGTCGAACTTCCAGCCGTGATAGACGCAACGGAGCCCGCATTGCTCATTACGCCCATAAAAGAGGTCGGCGCCGCGGTGCGGGCAGGTGGGCTCGACCAGGCCCACTCGTCCCATTGAGTCTCGGAACGCGAGCAGGGATTCGCCCAGAATCTTCAGGCGGATGGGAGGGCAGTCGGGTTGCGGAAGCTCGCGCGACAATGCGATCGGTTGCATGAATTGACGGAAATACTGGCCCATCGGGGACCCAAGACTCGTCTGGGTCAAGAACCTGTTCTCGGCGAGGGACAGCATTAGCGGCGGCCCTGAATCCCGTACCCAGCGCCCCAGCCCAGGGTGTCTAGCGTGTGTGCCGAGGGGGTGTACTCGCAGCCGATCCAACCCTGCCAGCCCAGTGATTCGAGGCGCTCAAAAAGATAGGGGAAATGAATCTCACCCGTGCCGGGCTCGTGACGTCCCGGGAGGTTTCCGATCTGAATATGGCCAAGCTCCGAGAACACGGCTTCAAGGTGGCCCGTCAGCGCACCTTCTTCCGACTGGACATGGTATGTGTCGTAACAAAGTTTAATATTTTGATGAGAGAGTGATTGGATTGCCCTCATGCCCTGATCCAACCTCGAATAGAGGTAATCGGGGAATCGTGCGCGACAGCAGGGCTCGAGAATGAGCGTGAGGCCCTCACGGGCAAGGCGAGGCGCGGCCCAGTCGAGATTTTCCAAAAACGTGGTCCAGCAAAGATCCCAATTCATGCCCGCTGGAACATTCCCGGTCATGACATGGATCATGGGTTTACCGACCTGAAGCGCGTAGTCGACTGCAGTATCGATGCTGGTCCGAAAATCGTCGATACGCTCGGGTAGGGCGGCAATTCCCCGTTCCCCGCCGTCCCAGTCGAAGGGGCTCAGGATCTGCACTAGCGTCAGATCGTTGTCACGCAAGCGGCCGGCGATTTCGCGGGCTGGGTAGGCGTAAGGGAAGGCGACCTCAACTCCACGGAACCCCGCTTTTGCGGCCGCCTCGTAGCGATCGAGCATCGGGAATTCTGTGAAGAGCCAGCGTAGATTGGGATTAAAACGAAGCATGAGGCGGTTTACTTTTTAGAGTTCCGTAAAGAACTTGGCGCCCGATAGAAACGTGTTGGGCTTCATAAAGATTGAGAGGACCAACGCGCCATGGGGTGAAACGGCTTCATGAATGTTGCCGCCCGGGCGCCAGACGAAACCGCCGGCGTAACACTGCCCCTCGTCGTCCTCCAGGCTTCCTTCAAGCACGTAAGTCTGTTCGACTGCCGTGTGTTCATGGAGCGGGATCACCGCGCCAGGTTCCATCTTGACCAGCAGCGTAGACATCCCGGATTCGGTATTGGCGTACAGCGTCTTGAACTGGATGCCCGGGAAGGGTGAGTTTTCCCAGGGCATTTCTGCAACGTTCAAATAGTGCGAAGCGAGATGCGCTGGCCGGTTGGCCGGATCAAAAACCGCAGGGGGCGTCGTGATGTTCATGTTGAGTCTCCAGGCTGCAACTCTTTTTGATTCGGTCTCGCCTAAACGGTGAATTTGATCGGTCAAATCTGTCAATACGAGAGACTCGCACCGAACCAGACAGCTTGGATATCAGGGTTTGTCCGATTGACAGGTACCGTCCATCAGACCAATAGTTCTGGCTAGAACCTCAAAAATACGCCTTTAAGAATATCAAGGAGACAAAATGTTTCGACCATCAAAACTTTTAGCTGGTGTGCTTGCGGGCTTGGCTCTGACTTGCGCCAGCGGCGTTGCCTTGGCGCAGAACACGATCAAGGTCGGTTGGCTTTCCTCGTTGACGGGGCCGTTGTCGTCGGCCG
>Ga0114981_10002204_pt1 | contig 12627 bp, 10 predicted proteins | sample S_140806_MF_Meta_FD_87028 | JGI IMG/M metagenome (GOLD analysis project Ga0114981, IMG submission 87028) | Freshwater microbial communities from Lake Simoncouche, Canada to study carbon cycling - S_140806_MF_MetaG | ecosystem: Environmental > Aquatic > Freshwater > Lake | place: Lake...
ACCCCTCGGGGTGGCGTAAGTCCATGCCCAGACGTGCTTTCTCGATTGCTTTTTTTAATTATGTCTAAGGCGCTGACCCTTGGCTTTGATTGGGGGAACCCATACACATTCAAACAGCGACACAGCGTCAATTTGATGAATCGCTTTCTCTGGGGGCGGCACACGCGGGTTATGCCAGTTCCGCAACTACAACCTCTTGATGCCAGAGATATTATTAAACATCGGGAGATGGCGAGGGCGGCGGCGTTGACGTGTGAATACCCGTGGTACGCCGACGAGGTCTACGGGTTGCGCTACAAGTTCAACGAGCTGCAGCACCAGCTCATCTCACAGTGGGCTCGTGACGGACTGCCACCCTCGCTGCGTCCGCCTCCGCCCGAGGTACCCGACATGATTGTCTTCAGCGACGACGACAGCGACTGGGACGACTTTTGCTCTTTCGAAGACGAATTCGACCCGTTCGAAGTCCTCAAGACGTAAAACCGTACGGCAGCCACCCCTCGGGGTGGCGTAAGTCCATGCTCAGCGCGACTTCTCGATTGCATTTTTTTATAATGTCTAAGGCACCGTCCCTTGGCTTTGATTGGGGGAACCCATACACATTCAAACAGCGACACTATGGACACCATTGACACCCGTGCGGCTGCCTTCGCCGCTACCGCGATGCGCGTGAAGCGCTTGCGTCGGCAGCGGGCGATCGGGAACTGGCAGTCGGCTCTTGCCAAGCTGGAGCACAAGGAGAAGCACAAGGAGAAGTTCAAGGCAGTCCTCGGGGACATTCACCAGTGCGGGTTCGAGGTTGGAGTCACGATGCGTCAGCAACTTTCCGACTTTCTTGCGTGGTACGACGATTGGGCATACTCTTGTCCAAGAAACCAAGAGGAACAAGACATTGAGTCGTTGTTGTACGGCACGATGGTCGGCTACGACAACGTGTACCTGCGCGACTGGAACGAATCTCTGGCAAGACCTTCTGCCAAGTGGCAACCTCCCGTGTTGCACCCGTTCTGCCACAAGTGCGCATTGTACCACGGGCATGTCTCGTGGTGCAACTAAACCCCAAAACCCCAAAAAAACAGCATGACGGCAGCGCTCCTTAGGGAGCGCATAAGTCCGCGCGAGTACATGCCACCTCCATACAGCAGTTTCGATTACAGGCCAACGCAGATGCCAACGCCGATGCCACTTCCAGACCAACTAGTTGGTACTCTCGAAGCTCTAAAGACGGACATCAATTCGCTTATTTTACTCGCTCGGTCTTTTGAGATGCGATTGGACTCGACGGACGAACAGTGGAAGCGCCAGTTCAAACAGAGCGCTTTTCTACTCGAGAGTGTCTCAGATTTGAAGTCTCGGTTGGACAAACTCGACGCTGAAAAAATTGTAGTAGCGCGGAGGATTGTTACCTGTAAGTTCGCGATGATTTGCGTGGTCATCGGTGTCACAATTGTGTGGGTCTTACAACATAATATCGAGTACCCGCATACGGAGTCTCTCTGGAGAACCCTGACTTGAACTTTTTACGGCAGCCACCCTTCGGGGTGGTGTAAGTCCTTTGTATTAATTGCTTAAAATAATTAAGCGTAAGAACCGGTTTCAATATTAAAATTGACAATCTCTGTCATGGCAACCGATGTGAAGTCCTTGCCGCTCGGTTACATAGTCTTCTGCGAAGACATGTACTCACATTTGTCTTCGCAGAAGATTATAGCTATTGCTGTCACGTCATCAAAACTCGTCGAGCGGTGGAAAGACATTTCCGATCAGGAGCGCGCAGAGTGGACTGCATGTGCTGAAAGGCTTGCACAATTCAAGCTGTCGAAACTCGTCTCACAGTGGAAGGAACTTATCGACGAGGACTAGTAATTCGTATTTGCGCGGCAGCACCCTTCGGGGTGCATAAGACCACGTGGGGAAACCCTTACAAATATGGACAAGCTCTCAGACGATCTGCTACAAGCGATTTTCCAAGAACTGGATGCTACGACGTTGTGCCGATTGGCTCAGGTGTCTAAGGACTTTCAGTTGGTTGCCGATTCGAACAGCGTATGGAACATCGCGCACGGATTCACCAAGGAGCGGTCTTTAGAAATCGTACGTGGGCACATTCGAGAACTACTCGATATAGAGCAGGAACTCGAAGACATTACCTACTACCCGTACGTCGAAGACGAATCTGTCAACACCGATTGGGATGCCGCTGAGGAAGATCGGGTTTGGTGTGAGCACTCTGCAAAGCTTGCAGCAGTTTCTCTAGCGATGTTGTATCGCACATTACGAGTTCCGTTCCGCTTGCGCGAGGCACTGTCGGTAAACTTACTGGAGTGGTTCAGAATCACCGACCACCTTCGACCAACCTGGCCGAAGTTGGAGTCTGCTTGGCCGGTGTGGCGACCAGACTTCGTCAAGCCACCTGGTTGGGACGAAACAGCGGCAGCGCGTAGAGCAGCAGAATATTCCATAACAGAATGGGAGAAAGCTACAGGTCACGACGTTTTGTCGGAGCCATATTCTATTGCCTACAGCTACGGCATTGGTCACTGTTGCATTCATTCCGCGTGGTCCAAGCAATGGATTCCAAAACGTACGATTAGAGATTTTTGAATATTTCGCGGCAGCACCCTTCGGGGTGTATAAGTCCGCTCGACACATTTAGAATGAAATCAGATTGCAAACTTGTGGTTCATGCTGATTTTATTCCAATTCCAATCGAAGTGCGCATTGCCATCATCCAACAAAAACTCGACCGAGTCCGAGAGCATCGAAATCTCCTAATTCAAGCACACACAATCAGAATAGCAGAATGTACCGTATACTTGGAGAACCTGGTATCTCAAATCGAAATCTTGAGACGTGAAGTGGGTGCTCCCCAATGTGACACCATGAACACGTCGCCTAAGACATTTTGGAGAAATCTGTTTAAGTTTTTCTTTTAGATTTATTTTACGGTAGCACTCTTAGGGTGTAAGTCCGTTTTACATATTGCTAAAAATAATTATGGCTAAGGACTCTCACTGAATTTTAATTGAAGTCTACATTCAGATGTGGAAATCGATTTTTGCTCTCTTCGCTTTCGTTGCAGTTGTCATCGCGCGTTCCAACTTCACCGAGTCTCAGTTTTCTAGACCGCAACTTCATACGGATAAGGAGTGTCGAGCTGAATGGAGACCAAGGTGTGGAGACGAATGTGTGCAGCGGATTTACGACGCCGACCAGTTTGTCAAAAGGTGGGCAGAGAAAGCGCGAGCAAGACGTCGTGCTCGTAGACTTGCGGCATGGATGCGGACGTGGTATTAAATCGTAAAAATTTAAAAAAATCCAAAAAAACAGCATGACGGCAGCATCCCTCGGGGTGCATAAGTCCACGCGAGGAAACCTATACATTTCATTTAAATGGACACGCTTCCGTGCGACCTTCTGGTCAAGACGTGCAAGGAGCTAGACCCGATAAGTCTGTGCAGACTCGCGCGAGTGTCTAAGGCATTTCGAGTTCCATCTGAAGACGACGAAGTGTGGATAGTCGCTCATGGATTTCGCAAGCGAGTAACAAAAGCTCACGTTCTTTACGAGGTGGACCGCATGGACTCGAGACGTTCAATCGCCGATACTTGCCGTGACATTGTAAGTCGTGTTAGTGCGGATGTGGCTTTGCATTATGCGACGGCGCGAGCAGCAAGCGATATGACCACTCAGACACTTTTGAGACTCTCAGACCGTTTTTCGGATGTACATGTCCAAGATTTACACATGCGTCAGTCGGTTGCATATACAAACACTAGTACATTCATCGAAGGTCTGATGACAGGCGACTGGGAAACAGCCCGCAACACTTTCGACCGAGCTCTTCGGGATGTTAGATCTGCTCAAGATGCTCTCGACAATGTTATGGTAGATCTGCGCGACGCTGAGTATTTCGAGTGGTCGGCCGAGACTGATGTTTCGATACTGAGGTACGCTCTAGGTGTACCGCTGCGTCTTCGGTCGTGGCTTGAGATAGAGAATGATTGGAGAGCTGCTCTCAGGAAGTGGTTTGAGAACGATACCCCCGAAAATTTTGAGGAAGTTCATAGGTTAGGAGTCTTACTTTCTCACGAGCTTGGAATTCTGGATCATCAGCTGATTTACTAAAGTATTTTATGGCAGCACCCTTCGGGGTGCAATAAGTCCACGCGACAGCTTGGTGTAACAAAAACGTTCGCCGACAATGCCCCTCGGGGCGATTAATACCCTTTCCCGACTATAATTATTAATATAGTAACGTGTAATCTGATATGTGTAATATTATATCGCTGTTTAATTTTATAAATAACGTATCATATATATTTTTAATATATCTATACCCCAGATTAGACGAATAACAATTAATAAACTTTATTTCAACCTGTTCTAATAATAAATTTGTAAAAGTAAAATTTGGACACCATTCATTTTTACACATTAGCGATTTACAACAGTAACATTCGTTTTTATCTAAATTCAAAAATTTAGGATTAATTGAGTACATACATCTAAAGAAAAATTCATATGTCTCAGTGTCTCTCTTTTTGAATAAGCTTGTTAAATTATTTAAATTTTTTAAGTATGGAAGACTATTATTTAAATTTAAATACACAACATCATAGGGTTTAAATGGGTAGCTTTTTTCTATCTCTAGTTGTGTGAAAAGATTTAAATATTTATCATAAATCATCAAATAATTTTTGTTGTTTTGTGATAATATTTCAAATTTTAAAGTGTCAAAAAATTCTAAAATTTTAAAGTGATAGTTATGTTTTTTATTTTTAAAATTTTCAATTTCTTTTTGGACACGACGTAAACTAAAACTCAGATGTGACATTTAATTAATGTATGTACTTATTTTTTATATTCGTTTATACTTCAGTTAAATTAATGCGTGTTTTAAATTTATATACATACCAACTTCTGCCTGGATTGAATAAATCTGGCGCTGCCGAAACATAACTAAATGTATTTTTAGCGTCGTGTACGTTACCAGCAACTAAATATTTTTTACCATCAATTAAAACTGGATAATTTCCATCATCGTCTGGACTGACAATTATGTCTAGATAATTAGTATACATTTCTCCCGAATCATCTGTTTTTACAGTAAATTCAATCATATCTCCAATCTTAATCATCTTTAAAACCCTTGTAGGAGAATGTACCCATGTAATTTTATGATTTGATTTTTCATAAAAGTCTAAGATATTTTTCCACCCAGTTACTGAGATTCCATCAGCTGATTTAATAATTTTATTCTTATTTTTTGGTTTTAAATAAATTTTTGTTCCATAAGTATTTTTATAATACACTCCGCCGTATAATCCCTTATAAAGTCTACGCTTTCGGCCTTTAACGGTTATATATCTAGGCATTCCAAAACTCGAAGGACCTGCGCCTGAACTTGGAGGACCAGCAGAACGTCCCCTTCTTGGAGGACCAGTAGAACGTACTCTTTTTCTTCTTGGAACCTTTACATTAAATAAAGGAGACTTTTTATATTTTCTATTTAACTCTTTAAATTCATTTTTTAAAGTATCGCTAATAACGTGGTCAATGGGGCCTATATATGGGCTATATTTAACATCTTCAATTGCCTTGTTTAGTTTGAGTAATTTTGTCATTATCATACTTAATCTTTTCATGTCAATTCCAAAATGTATTAATTGACGAACTTCATCATCTGGTATATCTACGAAACCAGCGTCTATATACTCTTGAGCAATTTTAATGAGGGTTTTGTCCGATCTCAAAAATGGCGATGGCATATCTTTGATATAATAGAAAGATATTATTATTTATAATTACCGTCGCGTATGCGTTTACTAAATTATGTCACCCGGTATACTTAACGTTATCCAATCCGACGGACCAACAGCGGAGCAGATACCTCTTATTTCAACATCGTAAGATGCATATTGATTTGCAGGTATTGTATTTGTAGTAGAAGTAATATTGGTTACATCCGTCCAGGGAACAGTTCCACTAAGTCTATATCTAAGTTCGTAAAAGTCTATATAGTTAACAGACTGACCAGATGCGAGAGTCAATTGGGTCGTAAAATCTACAATACCTCCAGAGAGAGAATTTGTAGGATGTTGCCATTCAATAGTAATACTGGTGAGTGTTTTGGAATATGTAGGCATTCGAGGTGTTGTAATAAATGGTGTAGCTCCTAATAAACTTCCTAAACCAGATCTAATAGTGTCTAATAAGGAAGCAAGATTTGGTGCTAAGTGATAGTATTGAATCGATTCTTGTGCAAGATCGGAGTCATTTAATGTATTATCTTGTATAATGTCTCCTTTTATAGAGTTTATTGGTCTTAATATTCGTCTTCGTTCTTTTTTTTTTAATATACGTAACATGTTATAATAATATTAATAATTTAATTTTTAAAATTATCTATTAAAACTAATGGCATTACTTGGATTTCCTGGAGCTATGTATCCAGGTTGAACTATTACTAAAGTTGGATAATAAGAATCGCCCAGTGAATTAAATTGAGGGAAAGCGTCAGACGTTACTTTAAATCTTATGCGAAACATTCTCATTATCATTTGAGGCCAGGCTACAAAAGTACTTCGCGCGTCCCCTTCTGACCTAAGATTGATACATGAAGTTATAAAATTTTTTAATTGAAAGTCTGTAGTAACTATATTATATACATAGCTCGTCGTTTGTGAGATCCTAAGGGGGCCGTTATTACTTTGCCATCTAAAATTAGCTCCTCCTCTACCCGCGTGATTACCATTTGGGGCGGTAGTAAGATCCCATGGACCGCTTTCACCGATAGACCCTAGAGAAGAAGTTATTAAAGGTATCCAATCATTAGTTTGTTCAAAAACATTCCAACCGCTTGTTGCAGGATTTACACTTACAGTACGTGAGGAGTAGTTTGCTGTAAAAGTAGTATAACGGTCGAGGCCGGAGTTGTAATCTATATTTGATCTTACAAAATTAGCTGTCGCCCTAATAAAATCCATTTTAATTTCTGTTATAGGAGAGGCTGGATTAAGCATAGCCTGATTTATCATAAATACATATTTGAGAATAGTTGCACCTACCGAATGATCGTAAGAAATTTCTATTTTAAAAACAACTGGAGGTAAGTGCACTTTAGGCAATAATGAACGTTGAGGAGAAAAAATGGTTGTAGCAGTTTCTCCTATAATATTTTTAGGTCTAATTTCTAAAAATTGTACAACATTTGGCAAATTCGTGCTACCAGGTGCTGATACTACCCATGAAACCGGACCCATTTGAAAATTATTTTGTGCTAATGAATCGAATGCTCTAATTGTACGATTGTAATTATTTGGGTTATAACTAAGATTTCCCATCGATAAAATTAACTGTGTCAGAGCAAAGGAACTAGTACGATCAGTAACGTAAATTTCATAAGATGAAGGTAGATTAGTTAGCCCATATAATGCACCTGTTATAATTTTAGTGGCTATTAGTTGGTCTATTGTTGAAGGATTATAGTAATTAGTAGATATATAAGCAGGATATGAAAAGTTTATTAACCAGTGTCTATTACTGATAATCGAGGGTAAATTGGGAACTGAGACTCCGCTTCTTCCTGGTGTAAGAACTAACAGTGAATCTAGAGTGCCGTTTGTAAAATCATTAATTACTGAGCATGTTATATTCGCCTGTGATGCGGGGAATTGCAAAGTCCATGATTCCGGAGAAGATGTAGGTATAATTCCGTTTGTCCAGTTACTATATGCCGAATTTCCAGAATGTGGAAATATATTTGACGAAGAAAATTTTCCAGGGTAACTTATACCTCCGACATTAATAGAAGATCTAGTTCTAAATGTGTACCATTGACCTGCTTGAAGATTATACAGTGTATGAGTAGTTGTAGTTCCAGATAGCGTAACACTAATCCAATCATTCTCCGTAGTGCCTCCAAACCATTCGTGCGGATTACTTGCCGAATGATGAATTCCAACAATATTTCTTCTATACGACAAAATAATGTTCGAAACTGTACCTATTGGTAAGTCCCAAGAAATTTTAATCGACGAATTACTCTCTATCGAATTTCTGAGGTTAGTAGGTGCATTTGGTAATGTAATAGTTTCGAAACTTAAACTTACGACTGAATTTAATAAGTGTTCACTATAAATTGTTGGAGCAAAAGAAATTTCATTATTTGCGAGTCCAACAGAGTCTATAGTATTTATATAATTGTAACCCGATAAAGGTGAATCGAATATTACATTGCTTAATATTCTAAGTCCTAACGAATGCGGATTAGTGTCCGCTCCATAATAAGTTCCTCGTCTTTTAATTTTGATTACTAATTGACTTAATCCTGCTGGCGAATTATTTATAGTAAATTCTCCAACAGATACAGGACCCTGTGCTGCTGCTAATTCGACTCCCTGTGGTGTACTTATATAATAATCATAAAGCCCCGAAGGTACATTCGGTCCTATTCTAACAGTTCCCCTAAATCCTGGATTTGGTATTGTTACTGTGCTTTCGTTACTAAAAGATTCAAGTCCTTGCGTAGTTCTTTTTATTCTAAATGAATATTGTAAATTTCTATAATCAGATGGATACTCAATAGAGTAACTTCTAGATGTAAAGATAATTTTATCTATATATTGAAAATCTGAATAGCCCCAGTTATATGATACATTTCTAGATTGTATCACATAATCTGTATCGGTAGTCGGGTTTGTAACTGCCCCCCAATTAAATGCTATGCTTCCCGAAGAATCAGTCGTCGCTATAAAGTCCTGAGGCATAGGAGGTACATTTACTACATTCGCAGTTATACTGCTTATTGTACCTTCCCCTGCTTCATTTACTGCGTGTACGCGAAAAGTATTTGATCCTGCTGGTAAACTTGTAATACTATAAGTAGTTCCTGTTATGTTAGCGCGGAATGAACCATTTACGTAAATATTATATCCAGTAATAGAAGACCCTCCTGTATTTGTAGGGATAGACCAGGATAATGCAATTGTTGGAGTATTACTTCCAGATGTATTTAGAGAACTGACTTCTCCGGGTAAATTGACAACTTCGGCAAATATTTCTCTAATAGTTCCTTGAAAATCTACGGCGTTTATTGCTCTTATACCAAACTTATTTGAACCCGATTGTAAACTCGAAATGGGTATAGTATTAGCGCTTGTATTAGTACGATAAATGTCGTTAACATAAATATCATACCTGGTTATATTTGCGCCACTATAAGGCGGTGGAGACCAAACTAGTGTAATCGTCGGAGTATTACTTCCGGATGTACTTAGAGAACTTACAATTTCTGGTACGTTTACTACGTATGCACTAATATTACTTAGAGTTCCTTCCCCTGCTTCGTTTACTGCGTGTACGCGAAAAGTATTTGATCCTGCTGGTAAACTTGTAATACTATAACCAGTTCCAGATATGTTAGCACGGAATGAATCATTTACATAAATGTTATATCCAGTAATATCTGCGCCTCCAGTATTTGTAGGGGAAGACCAGGATAATACAATTGTTGGAGTATTACTTCCAGCTGTATTTAGAGAATTGACTACATCCGGGGTAGTTCTTGGTTTTGAATTTGATACAGAGCTATTACTAAAATACAATCCATTCGAAGTATTTATCCAAAAGTAATAACGAGTCCCATTTGTCAATCCAGTAATTGTAAAATTAGCGCTTGTTGTTGTAATTATTCCTGGGGATATAGTTGTACCAGATGGGACAGTTGTATTAGTTGTACTATATATTATATTATAAATTAGTTCATTAAGAGATACACCTCCCCTGTCAGCTGGTGCTGTCCACGATATATTTACAGCTCCATTTGAAGGGGTTATGCTATTTACTATCGATGGAGTTGGAGTTCCTCGGGGTCTAATATTTAAAACATTTGCATAACTTCCGCTGTGTCTTTCATTTAGAGCTTTTATTCTAAAATCATATTTTGTTCCATTAGTTAATCCCGAAATTGTCACGTTAATGTTTGGAAAAATTACACTTGCTAAACTAGGACGACTTTGAGTCCAATTTGATTCTATATCTTGCGTACCGTTTATTTTATAATAAACGTGATAACCTAGAAGATTTACATTAATTCCCCCAGTGTTAGTAGGAGGAACCAATACGATATTCACAACTCCGTCGCTGGGAGTTGCGCTAGATATTCCGGGTAAACCCGGAATACCTATAGGTCTATAAGCAAGTTGTTCAGAATAGTCTCCCAGTTCGTTGAAAAAATTTACTCCAGTTACATTAAAATAATAATATAAACCATTTACTACATTATTAATTATCAAAGAAGGGGTGTTATTTCCAGTATTCACTATATATTCTGAAGAAACATTTTCTATAGTATATTTAATTCTATAGAAAATAATATTCGACCCACCAGTTTGAACTCCAGTGAGATGGTTCCATAAAAGCCTAACTATGCTATCTTGTATAGGAAGTATGTTTAATCCAGTCGGGGGATAAGGAAATCTTCGTGGTATCATACCGGTTGCCTCTATGTCTAAGGAACTCGTGTTGCGTATGGAGTTATAGCTTTTAATTTTAACGGAGTGTGAAATACCGTTTGTAAGACCGTTTATAGTACATGTATTTACTCCAAAATTTATACTGGCATCAGGAATTGAATTATAATTTAGAGAAGTGGTAGCTTTAATATATATTAAATATTTATCGAACGCTGCTCCAGCAACATGTAATAAAGGAGCTGTCCAATTTAGTCTTACTATTCCTCCATTAAGATTATCTGGTAAAATTGTAAAATTCAGTGTTAGACCATTAGATGGTAATGGATTGAAAGGCAACGATAATAGTCCATATTTTAAAACCAGGTTATAAACTTCTTCTTGAATATCTTTATCTAAAAAAATACGACTTACGCTCCCCAATTTAATCTTATCTCCAGTAATTGTACCGTCTATAATATTTTCGGACTGTACGTTTTCTTTTATAGGATATTCTAAAATAGGTGATAAATTAGTATTTCTTCGTTGTTTTCCAGGAGCCATTATTATTTAATTAAATATAAATATTTTAGATTTATACCAATTTTAAGACTTATACCAATTTTAAGACTTATACCAATTTTAAGACTTATACCAATTTTAAGACTTATACCAATTTTATACTAATTTTTCGATTTCATACGCTCTAATTCTACCGCTATTAAAAGAAGTGTTTGTATTAGAGTAACTCTCGTCATCCAAATATATGACATTACCGTTATAATTAATAGACGCGTATTGTCCTGGGCGGCCAGTACCTGTCATTACACGACCAATTTTTGACCAGTAATTATTTACACTTGAATATCTGTATGCCTGAACGGTACCTTTATTTTGATTTTCACTATATAAAATATTTGGTCTAATTCTTGTTCCTATTACAAGAATAGATCCATCTCCGGAAAAAGCTTTAGCATCACTACCGTAAGCTAAGCCCCGCGCTTCTTGTGTTAAAGTAATCTCTTCATAAACTATATCTTGTCCTTTTTTAAGCCAAGTGTTAGACGATACGTCATAATAGTATACTTTAATCATACCAGCGCCAGGCTCCTCGTTTACTGTCATGTCAAAGTTTACTGTCATGAATGAAGATCCATCTTGTGCTATCACGGAAATTGCCGGAACATATGCTGGTGGCGCCCAATCTAAAACCGTTACTACATTACCTATTCTTACCCAACTAGTTCCATTAAATTTAAAAACAACGTGTAGATATTCTCTTTGTAGAAGAATTAATGTTCCGTCATCTGAAACATTTCGAGATGTCGAGTACCCCCACACAGTTAATTGACTATCAATCGTTTGTGTAGTTAGTTGTTGAGAATCTTGTACAAAAGAACTACCCGAAAGTGTAGATATTGTGATTTCGTTATGGGAGGAATTATAGAAATCAAAGAGTTTAATTTGAGAACCTCGTAAGGTGACGTAAACTAAAAGGCTTATACCCGGGTCATTTGTTGTAATACGTTGTGCACTGAGTACCCATTGAGTTCCGTTAAAATCGTATATTTGGGTAACCAAACTATTAACTAACGGCTGACCACGAGATGAACCCCAGGTAGAAGTATACTGATATGAAAAGGCAATTTTAGTCCCAGCACTATTTATCGCATTTGGTAGACGATGAAATCCTCCTGTAATAAGGCCGGCGTGATACCTATCCGCATCGGGTTCGTAGTATGCAGCAGTAGTAACGTTTACGACTGGTAATATAAGTGTTTGACCTTTTTGAATCCAAGAATTCGATGTAAAATTATAAACTGCTACACTTGCTCTTTTTTGCATTTGCGCCTGTCCTTGTGAATTTGTTACATTGTAGAAAGTAGAACTAATATAAAAAACTACAATAGTGTAACCATCCGGGGTTGAACCAAATACAATTGGTAACACACCAATACCAGATATATCAGTAGAATTAGCAGATGTAATATTATTTCCTAGTAAATTCCAATCATCATTAAAAAATTTTCTTTGAACATTTGTAGACCCCGAACCTAGATTATTTGCAGTTTTAAATGTATTAGATAAAGTACCTGTAAGTTTATCAGCATCTAAGGATGCTATCTTTGAAGAAGTAACTGCTAGGTCTTGTATTTTAGCCGTTATTACAGCA